>Ga0272441_10005524_pt1 | contig 21890 bp, 24 predicted proteins | sample SSMProp6N_FD_193582 | JGI IMG/M metagenome (GOLD analysis project Ga0272441, IMG submission 193582) | Marine sediment archaeal communities from Little Sippewissett salt marsh, Falmouth, MA, United States - SSM-Prop-6N | ecosystem: Environmental > Aquatic > Marine > Wetlands > Sediment ... | reverse complement strand
AACCGAGCGGATGGCAACCATTTCTGTGACCGACGAGGCGGCGGTGTCCACCTGCGAGCTCGTTTATCGTCTCTTTAAGGAGGCGGAGCTTGAGCCCACCGCAGACGAGGCAAAAGCCCTCTTTCTGGGGATAGCCTTTGACACAAGACACTTCATCATAGCCACGTCTGACACCCTCAAAGTTGTGGCTGATCTTGTAGCCGCTGGAGTAAACGCTCAAGAAACCCTTCCCATTCTCTCCTTGCCCATGGAACATCCTGAGCGTATAGCACGGCTGAAAGCGGCTGACAGAATGAACCTCATACAAGTAAACGATTGGCTGATTGCTTTTTCCCATGTCAGCGCATACCAAGCCTCAGCATGCCGGGCGCTCATCGCGGTGGGAGCCCACGTTGCCGTGGTGGCGGGACAGAAGCAGAACAAAATTCAGGTCAGCTTCAGAGCCTCCCGCGAATTCCACGAAGAAACCGGAGTCCATGTGGGTCGCGATTTGGCGAAGCCTTTAGGCGATTTTCTGGGGGGCATGGGTGGAGGTCACGCGGTTTCGGCTGGGGCAAACGGTGCGGGGGATGTGGATGCTTGTCTCAGGTTTTGTGAGAAACTGCTGAAACAGAAGTTGAAATAACCCTTTTTTGGGTAGCTACTCTTAAATGATTTGAAAAAGTTGCGATATGTTGGCGAACAAAACATTGGCGATAATCGAGACCCGAGACCTGACGTACACTTATCCGGGGGCAACAAATCCATCCATCAAAGAGCTGTCCATGACCATAAACAAGGGAGACTTCGTCATCTTAACTGGTCCCAGCGGCTGCGGAAAAACAACGCTCTGCCGATGCTTCAACGGTCTCATACCCCACTTCTACAACGGAAGCATGGAAGGAACAATCGAGGTCGCAGGTCTCAACGTGGCAGACCACAAAATCCCTGAGCTCGCCCGCCATGTGGGACTTGTTTTCCAGAACCCCGAAAACCAGCTCTTCGCCCTGTCAGTTGAAAAGGATGTTGCGTTTGGTCTAGAAAACTTCGCTATGCCCCGAGAAGAGATGAGACAGCGGGTTGATTGGGCGCTCCAAATGGCGGGAATAACTGAGCTCAGCGAAAGACCTCCACATGAGCTTTCAGGCGGACAACAGCAGCGGGTCGCCATAGCCTCTGTGCTGGCAATGCAGCCAGACATCATGATACTGGATGAGCCTACATCATTCCTTGACCCTGTGGGAGCCCAAAAAATCTTCGAGGTAATCAACGAATTAAACAAGAAACTGGGCATCACCCTTATTCTGGTTGAGCATCGACTGGACCTAGCCGCAAAATACGCAAACAAAGTCATCGTCATGGATAAAGGCAGAATAGTCTTGAATGGTACTCCCCGCGAAATCTTCACCTCCGAAGAAGCGCGGATGATTGGCGTGGGCATCCCCAAAGCAACACGACTGTATCAGCAGCTTAAACAGAATGGAGTACGCCTGAAAACTGCTCCGGTGACCATCGAAGAGACAGCAGGTCTTCTGCGGGAGGCGCTGAAACGTGATTGAAGCAAAAAACCTGCATTTTGCGTACCCAACTGGGCTCGAAGCACTGAAGGGAATAGACCTCACCATAGAAGACGGCGAATTCTTGGCTGTCATGGGACAGAATGGGGCAGGAAAAACCACTCTCGTGAAGCACTTCAATGGGCTTCTGAAGCCAACCACGGGCGAGGTTCTAGTTGACGGCGTGAGCACCCGAGACGTGAGCGTGGCTAAACTGTCTCGAAACGTTGGCTTCGTTTTTCAGAATCCAGACCATCAACTTTTCAGCGAAACCGTGGAGGAAGAAATCGCATTTGCCCTCAAAAATTTTGGTTTTGAAGACTCCGTCATAAAAAAGCAGGTTGATTGGGCTCTGAACCTTCTGGATGTAGCCGAGTACCGGAAAACCTCTCCGTTTATGCTCAGCGGCGGCGAAAGAAAGCGGGTTGCATTAGCTTCCATTCTTGCCTGGGACCCTCAGGCAGTCATTCTGGACGAGCCGACCATAGGGCAAGACCATCAGCAGAAGGAGAAGCTGCAGCAATTCATTTTGCAACTGAACGCCCAGAAGAAGACCGTGGTTGTGGTCACTCACGATGTGGAGTTTGTGGCTGAATGTAACCCTCGGGTCATATTGATGAGTCACGGAAAAGTTTTGGCTGACGGTAGGGCAGAAAAAATTTTGACTAATCCGGAGTTGGTGGCGCAGGCTTCGATTGTGCCTCCTCAGATAACGCAGATTTTTTTGGAGCTGGCTGATTTGGGGTTACCAACCGACGTTATTGACGTTCATGAAGCCGCCAAGATTCTGTTGGGTCGCCTGAGGGAGAGGCAATGAGCGTTTTTGAAGGCTTCAGGTTCAGGAAAGTCTCTTCTGTCATTCATGATTTGGACCCGAGAATCAAGTTTTTCTTTGTCACAGTCTTGTTTGTGATGGCGATTCTGTTCACAAATCTGCTGGCTCTTGTTGTCCTCTTTTTCGTGCCTTTGCCCTTTGTTTTTATGGCGCGGGTTAACCGTCAATGGCTTCGTTCCCTGAGGGGGGCGGCATTGTTGGCTGTTTTCATCTTTGCAACAAACCTTATTTTCGGATACTTCTATCCCAGCTCCTCCCCGCAGATAACTGGTTCAGTTGACACGCTAGCCGAATTCCTTGTTCTTTTAGAGCGCGCCTCAGCCATGACTTTACGTTTTGTTGTTTTGATTGAATCTTTTTCAGTGTTCTTTTTGACAACATCGCCTGACCATCTGGGCTTGGCGCTGCAGCAGAGCCACGTCCCCTACGAGTTCTGTTTCGCCTTCACCACTGCGGTTCGTTTTGTTCCGGTGTTGGCTGACGAGGCGCAGACAATCATGGATGCCCAGAAGGCAAGAGGTTTGGAGCTGGAGCGCGGCAACTTCCTTAAGCGGGTGAGAAACTACATCCCCATCCTTATCCCCTTGATCGTTAATGCTATCCGAAGAAGCCTAGAGCTGGCTGAGGCGATGGAGTCTAGGGCTTGGGGCGCCAGCGAAAAACGGACAAACCTTTACACGCTCAAACTGAGAAGGACAGACTACCTTCTTGTTATTGTTTCTGTTCTGATGCTGGCAGTCGCAGTTTACGTTTGGCTGTATGTTCCAATTCCGTCGTTGACTGCACTGCTTTCTGTCTAAAACTCTGTTTGAGCCTGAAGACATAAAATTTAGTCTAAATCAAGCCGCTGTATGATTGGTCATCATCTTTTCTGGCTTACTTTGACTTCTTCCGCCGTCGCTGTCTCTTCTTCTTGGTTCTCTTCTGCTTCTTCTTTTTCGTTTTGTTTGTCATGCCGTGATGTCTTGCCATGATGATCGCGTTTCCTTCCATCTTAGACGAAAATGTGGTTCTTAAAGTTTTATGTTAACCAACCAACAAGCCACTATTAAACATTATTTTTAGGGGTTCTGTAAAGTCTTCGTTTGTCATCCGCTTTTCTGCTGTTTACGCAGGTTAAGCGTCTACCGGTCTGTAGAGACCGTTAAGCTGTTTCAGAGTCGCTCCATCTCATCATCGTGTGAGCTCAGAATGGTGTCCCTCATCACAACATACAACGTCTAACATGAAGGCTTAAAACCTTACCCTTTCGCCCCGATACGCGATATTCCTATAGGGCAAACTAATACTCTAACTGATTTTTGCCGCGCATATAGTTTGAAACTAACTTCAGGAGTAAAAACTTAACTTCTATTTTTCTGCCTTTGCAATCTGTCAAGCTTCGCCTGTTTACGTTTCATCTCACGATCTTTCTTCTTACTAGGTTGAGCTTTCTCTCTTCCCCCTTTTTCTCCTCCTCTCAACTGCCTATCTCTTCCCAAACACTCCACCTCAATCAAGTATTTGCTCGTTACCTCATTATTAAGAATGTGCTGAGATTTTTCTAGAAATATTTTTTCAACACGCCCAAACAAATGTTTAGGCTATTATGCAATGTTAGAATGAGAAATTTACTAACAGACTTGTCGGATTCAGCGTATCCAAAATGTTAAATCTATCATAAATATTTACTAAAAATTGGGACTTGGGGAGAACCCACACGATTATTTTGTTGCTAGCTTGAATTCGCTGTGGATTGCCCTGACTGTTTCGTCTCCGTCTTTTTCTTTGACTACGAATGAGACGTTGAGTTCAGATGATCCCTGCGCGATCATGCGGACGTTTATTCCCTTCTGTGCAACGGCTGAGAATATTCTTGAAGCAACTCCGGGCATTCCCTTCATTCCTGCACCCAAAACCGCGACTACGCACACATCCTCCTCGGACATGATTTCGCGGATAAAGTCTCTGCCCAGAAGCGCTATCTCTAGGGTATTGACTGCCCGCTCCAGAAGGCTTCGTTGAATAACGAGGGAAATGTTTGCCTCTGAGACGCTCTGCGAAATCATGAGGATGTTGATGCTCTCTTTTCCGAGCACCTCGAAAACTTTTGCTGCTGTTCCCGGCGCGCCCACCATGCCTGCTCCGCTGACTGTTATCACCGCAACGTTCCTGACTAGGGTTACGGCTTTCACTCCATTTTTTTCTTCAATCTTCTGTTCCTTCTTTATCAGGGTTCCCGGCTTCTCTGGGTTGAAGACGTTTCTGATTCTGACTGGGATTCCCTCTTTTCTGGCTGGCTCCAGCGCCCGCGGGTGCATGGCTTTGGCTCCGAAGATTGTTAGCTCTGTGGCTTCCTGAAAGGAGAGTTCGTCTATTGTTTTGGCTGAGGAAACGATTTTGGGGTCAGACGTCATCAATCCGTCCACGTCAGTCCATATCCAAACCTCGTCGGCTTCTAGGGCGGCTCCGATGATTGTGGCGGTGTAGTCTGAGCCTCCCCTGCCCAAAGTTGTGGTTTCTCCGTTCTGTGTTGCGGCTATGAAACCCGTTAACACAGGTGCGGCTCCCTTTTTCAGCAGCGGCTCAAGGCTCTTTTTGACCTGATACTTGGTGACGTTCATGAGTAGACCTGCTTCCCCAAAGTTGTTGTCGGTCACTATGCCCGCTTCTCCTCCAGTGAGATGCTCTGACGCTAGTTTCAGGTCTTTGAGTGCTCCGCTGACTATGGGCGCAGACAACTTTTCTCCGTAAGAGATGACTGTGTCTCTTGATTTTGGGGTCAGCTCGCCGACGTAGACGATTCCTGTTAGAACCTGCTCAAGCTCATCTATCCTCTCTCTGAGAGTCTGCTCCGCCTCTTCTCTCACCTGACCATCCTTGATTGCCTCTTTGACTGTCGTTAAATGCCTTTCAAGAATCTTCTGCTTGAATTTTCGGATGTAGTCGCGGTTTCCCTTTTTTGCTTCCTCTGCCGCTTGGATAAGCTGGTCTGTGACGCCCTCCAAGGCTGAAACCACTGTGACGACAGCACAGTCTTTGCCTTGGTTGTTGGCTACCAGTTCGGCTACGTGGCGGATTTTTTTGCCTGTGGCTACAGAGCTTCCTCCAAACTTCATCACTATCTTCTTCATGTCCCATTCCTCACGTTATGTTATCATCCTGTTTGCTATGTTCTGTTTTATGTCCAGCAGATCCCTCAGCACTGCACTGGCGGTTTCTGTTCCTCCTGCCCCCAATCCGATGATGGTCTGTTCGCCCGCGGACTCTGAGACGAAGGTTACGGCGTTGAGTGCCCCGTCCACGGCTAGGGGATCATGTTTGGATATTTGGGTGGGCTCCACTTTTAGGGTTTCCTCGATGGAGCCTATGAGCTTTATCGTCGAGCCCTTCGCTGATGCGTCCTCGATGTTCTGGGCTGACACATCGCGGATGCCCCTGATTCTTACGTCTTTGATGGTGACTTTCTTGTCCATTATCCAGTTTGCCATAATCACCAGCTTTGCGGCTGCATCATAGCCGTCAACGTCCATTGTGGGGTCAGCCTCGGCGTACCCGAGCTTCTGAGCCTCTTTCAGGGCTTCATCGAATGTGATGTGCTTCTCATCCATTTCTGAGAGAATGTAGTTTGTGGTTCCATTCAGTATTCCCCTAACTGCGACTATTCTGTCTCCTTGGAGGCAATTCTTGGCGAACTCCAGAATCGGGGTTCCCGCGCCCACGGTTCCGCTGAATCGTAGGCAAACGTTGTTGTAGTCCGCAAGCTCCGTCAGGGCTGGCAGGGCTAGGGCTAGGGGTCCCTTGTTTGTTGTGACCACATGTTTTCCTGTTCTGAACGCTGTTTTGATGTAGGATAATCCGGGTTCCGCAGTTTCGATGTTGGTGGGTGTCACCTCAACCACTGCCTCAGCTTCGACAGACTCTATTGCTTCCAGCGCCGTCATTCCGGGGCGTCCATGTTGTCTGCTCGCCGACACTGTCCCCTTCTCTTTTTTGAGCGCCAGCATCTCTTCTAGGTTTAGTCCCTTCGGGTTTGTGGCTGCGCCTTTCTTGTCGACTATGGCTACGATTCTGGGGCGGAAGCCGTATTTTCTGGCAAGCTCCTTCTTTCTGTCTGTGACGATTTGGGCGAAGCTATGCCCGACTACTCCCCATCCCACCAAGATTATCCTCATCTTCTGTTCACTCTTCAGGCTGTGTTTACTGTTTTATGTTGAATCTCCTCTATTACGGTTACCTTTTATAAATAATGACCCAGCTCAAACATGCCTCGTTCTATTAGGATACTAATAACAGAAGATTGTTGAAATCAGCCTTTTTCACGGAAAACCAAGAAAAACAAAAATGCTGCTCTTGTCAGGTTTCTTTGTTTATGGTACCCTGAAATGTTAATTAATGTGTAGGCTATAAATCCGAAACGGTGCTGCTGTGATGAGTGATTCAGAGGACCCCGAGTTCAGGAACGCCTTCAGGCACTGGGCTGAGCAGATGGACTGCCATCAGTATCAACTTATTGTGGAAACAGCCAAAATCGTGGAATTGCTGAAACAGAAGCAAGTGTCCGCGAAAACAAAGAACGAAATGATAATCGTGGTTAAGGGCTTACAGGCAACCGTGAAATCCATATCCAAAGTGCTGACAAAGTACACCCAATAACCAAGCAGACTACTTTTCACTTGTTTTTCCGAGAAAACGCAGCATAAACTCTTCGCCCTCTATCAAGCCAAAGCCGCCCTTCTTGGCAGACATTTCATCAAACTGCCTAACACCGTCAGCTTCGATGGACTGGGAATATATTGCGAAGGGCACCGGGTCTCTTGTATGTGTGCCAACCTTGATGGGCGTGGGGTGATCAGGCAAAACAGCGACAGCACAGTCTTCTTTCAGTCCATCCAGCAGATGTCCGAGTAGCCGCTTGTCCAAGTCCTCTATCGTTTTGACTTTCAGCCTGTAATCTCGGGAGTGCCCAGCCTCATCCGGCGCCTCCACATGAACAAATACCATGTCACACTCTTCAAGCGCTTCTAAAGCAGCATCTGCCTTCCCCTCGTAGTTTGTGTCATACAATCCAGTGGCGCCCGGCACATCAATAACCTTCATTCCCGCGTACACTCCGATTCCTTTAACCAAATCAACCGCGGAAATAACCGCTGCATCCACCCCATACCTCTCCTCATATGTGGGCATGACCGGTGTTCTGCCGCCGCCCCAAGGCCAAATCATGTTTCCGGGTTCTCTTCCAGCTTTTCTCCTAGCAACATTAACTGGGTGACGCTCCAGAACCTTCTTAGACTCAAGAATCAGCCCCTTCAACAACTCAACAGTGCTTTTTGTTTCTTCAGAGTCGGCTCTGGGCAAAATCTTCACGATTTCTTCTCCCCTAGCATCGTGAGGCGGCGTACACTCGATAATCTCTTTGGGCAAGTAGTTTCTTATGATCAAGAAGTGCCTGTAGCTTAAACCAGCAAAAAACTCCACTTCACTTGGCTTTTCCAGTTTAGTCTTCAGTGCATTTATCAGCTCCGCGGCTTCGCTGCTTGTTATGTGATCGGCAGAATAGTCTGTCAGGATTCCGTCTTTTTCTGTGATGAGGTTACACCTGTATGCCACGTCATTTTTGTCTAACGGAATGTTTCTGGCAGCCGCCTCGAACGGACCTCTTCCCGTGTAAAATCTTGCGGCGTCGTAACCGAGAACTGAAAGGATTGCGGGACCTGAACCCGGATTTAATCCCTCCGGCACTGTTCTGAGCAGCCCATTTCGTCCCTTGGCTGCGATCATGTCCATGTTCGGCTTGTTCGCCGCTTGGAGAGGAGTCTTGTTACCCAACTCTGGAACTGGGTAATCAGCCATTCCGTCTCCAACAATAAGTAAGTGCTTCATTTCAGTTCACATTCCTTGTTGTGCCGCTTCATGGTTCAGTTTGGTTATACCTGTTTGTGGTGTCTTCCTGTATTTCTTTTTCGTTTTTAGGCTTCTTGTTTTCTCTTTTGCCTGTGAACAAGCAGCAGTGTACAGAAGGGAGTGAAGATGGAGGGTACGGTCAGGCGATTCTTAGTTGGAATCCATAAACGTTTTACCCGCCTGTTGCCTCCGTACTACTCATGGACCCCAGCGAATTCTTTTTCCTAATTTTGCCTCTAGCAGCTCTGTTGGCTGTTCTCGTAGCTGTGGTGCTTTACTTGGCGAGAAAAGAGGACACTGTGAAACATACAGAGCTGGAGACGCTGCATGAACTGATGCGCACAGGAGAAATCGACAAAGAAAACTTTGATGTGGTGCTTCAGGGCTTGGTTAGCAAGAAGGTAATCGATCAAGGCTCCTGTGAACGGTTGAGAAAACTGCTTGAGAACACCCTCTGACGCCAAGGGAACACGTTTTTGTGTGGCTCAGACCTGAAAGCTGCCTCTATCTAGTATCCTGACTTTTTCTCCGTTTTCTTTGGTCACAGTTACGGTGGGCTCTGAGATGAGCATGTCCATGTGATTCTTTGATGGGTTTTTGCCTCCCGGCATGTCGGTGTTATCCCCGAACGCCACATGAACTGTGCCCAGCATCTTCTCTGCCTCAAGAAACTCGTCTACAAACCGTGCTTTAGGGTTGATTCCGAAGGCGAATTCCCCCACAACGTCAGACCATTCGTCAGTCTGAAAGGTTTCTTTGACTCTGCGCAGGTGCTCCTTGTCCTCCGAAAACACGGTTTCCACCCTTCCATTCTTCGCCGTGACTACCACAGGTTTTCTTAGTTTTCCGATTCCGCCGATTGCCATGTCGCACACCAGTTTTCCATTCAACGAGTCTTCGACAGGCGCAGCGTACACTTCGCCTGTGGGCAGGTTAATCCAGTTATTTGTTTGCCTGTCCAGCTTGGCGTCAGTGATGAACTTCCTGTTCTTCGCGCTTAACGTCAAGTTGGTTCCCGCTGGATTGCGTATCTCCACCGTCTCCGCGTCTTCTAGAGCGCGGAAAAGTGTCTCCGCTCGACCTTGAACGTCTCCATGCTCTTCTGGGGAAAGGGCTAATGCGCCTTCGGTGAGCATGTCCAATGTTACTCCGGGACAGTGCCCCAGACGTGCTTTAGGGTTCTGCGTTTCGGTTTTTATGAGTTTTATTCGGAACGGCGTTTCTTCGCGGTTGCCCCGCAGCAGGTTGATGTAGATGTCGGGCTTTTGGGTCAGATTTTCTTGGAGTTTGGATGGGATTTCTGTTCGTGGTTCTTCTGTTTTTTCAAGAATTGCGAGTTTTGTATCTAATCCGAGGGCTAAAGCGCCTTTTGCGAAGGCTTCTCCAACCTCGGCTTTTTCTTCGTCGCATACTATGAGGATTGTTTCGCCCTTAACAGCTTCAAGAACGTTTTCCAGCGCGTTTTTTGCTGCTTCCCCTGCTTCCAAACCATACCCCTCGATGGCAGACCAACTGTTGAATTTTTCAGTATATGAACTGGTCAGGTTCCTTTTTGTTTGTTGTCTGCGTTTCTGACACCTTGGATTCTAGCTTCTTTTCTACTTGGTAAACCAGTAGTGTACAAATTAGAAATCCAACGCAAACCCCTATGAAGAGTACACCCGCAAGGGATGTTATAAAGTATTGATTGGTTATTAGATAGTAATCAGATATTGGTGTTGGATGCTCTAGGCTGTTTGCCCACAGAAACATGCCCAATGCGGCTATACACATAACAAGTGCGCTGCCAAGTGTTACTTGCCACTCTTTCATTAGATTCACCGATATCCATCTTGTTCGCTGAGTTACACTTATCTCTTTTTCGCAAAATCGGTATTGTTATCGCTAGAGAAGCTACACGCCTTGGTGCCTAAGAGGGAAATGTTGCCTGTTCACCTGTTGTTTCCATGTTTTTTGTGTTTCAGCAACATGTAGCATACAACCACAACTGCTGCGGTGGCGGTCACGGCTATGATGATGTAAAGCTGTTCAGTTGAACTTAAGAAACCTGTGTTAGTTTGCTGCTGTTCATCGTTCGCCTTGAAGGTTATCAGCAGGTCTCCGGGAAGTGGTTCCTTGTACTCGGATACAACATGAAGCGACAACGTCTCTGCTCCAGCTTCTTCTGTGACCGTGTACTCCACAGCTTTCATTGTTCCATGAGTTGCTATGGTGCGTGCTTGTAGGTCTGTGACGTCTGTTTCGAATGTTATGGTGAAGTGTGCTGTGGATTTGTTGCTCCACGGCGACAGGTATGGGCTTATGTTCAGGTCATACAGGAACGTGTAGCTTCCGTCCGTCAGCAGGATGGGGTGCATATAACGAATTTTGAGTATGAACTGGTCGGGAACAGGGTGGATTGTGCAGTTTATCATGGGCCAGTCACCTATGGCAGTGTAATGTGTTTCGTCGGGAAACGTTTGGGTGTAGTTGCTCCACTCAAGTTCTGTTTCATCCATTTCTATGGAGATGTTGGTTGTGCCTGGAGGCGTGGGGTAAGCCATCGGCAGGGTGTCGCCAGTGAACGTGAACAATCGGTTATCAAGTTCGCCTGATTGGTTTTGGCATTCGATGGTGGATTTGGTTAGGGGGTATGTGCCTTCCACTTTTGCCCATAAGCTTCCGTTAACCCGCGAAACTGTGTAGTTAATTTGTTCTTCGGGCATTTCAAGCGAATAAGCTGGGGTGGGGTTCGCCGCTGCAAATGGGGCAAACTGTAATCCTGCAATCGCTAACAGAAGACAAATATAAACTGTGAAAAACCAGTTTGCTTGCATATCCGTTTCCTCGAATTTCAGCTATTTCCTGTCTAGCAGTTCTTGTTTCTCAGTTTTATCAATCTTTGTTTGTAGACGGTTACGGCAACTGTAAGCACTGCGAGAACTAGCGACATTAGCGTCCATGTTGGAAATTCTGGAAGTACTTCTACATCAGCTGGATTCAGGAGTGGATAGTTGTCTCTGTTGTTTTCGTCTATGACATAGGGTGTGTCTCCTATGCCATCATTGTTGCTGTCTGTTCCGTTGTAGTCGCTCCAGTAATTGCCTGTGCTGCCATCGTTCCAGATGCTCTCTGAGGGAGACTTTGAATCTGGAAACTCTTCAACACTATCGTAAACCTGTATCGTGTTATCGATGAAGTTGTTCTGGTAAAAAATGTTGTTTGAAGAGAAGCTGACGTGTATGCCCTTGCCGTTGTTTGCTATGTTGTTTTTGGTTATGTTGTTGTGTTTTGGGTCACCGCCGATGTAGATGCCTTGATTGTTGTTTGCAATGTTGTTGTCAACTATTGTGTTATGTTGGCAGGCGGAGCCGGAAAGAAAGATGCCGTCCTCGTTGTTTTCTATGCGGTTTCCCTTCACGACGTCGTTAGAGGAGCTGCGAAGTAGGATGCCTAAGTTTGTGTTTTCTGATACGTTGTTTCCGATTAGGGTGTTGTCGTTAGAGGGACTGGGATTGAACTCGGACCAGATGCCGTTGCCGTTGTTTGTTATGTTGTTTCCAATTATGGTGTTATGGCTAGAGGCGTTGTAGAGTAGAATTGCCACATGGTTTCCTGCTATTTTGTTTTCTTCTATTCTGTTTTTCACGGAAGAATGGAACGCAATAGCGTTTTCGTTGTCTGTTATAGTGTTTCCAATAATGATGATGTTTGAAGAACTGTGGATGTTGATGCATGTGCGGAATTGTTTGAGTTCCAGATTCTTGATTGTTACGCCAGTTCTGTTTGTCAGTTTTATTCCATTTCCGCTTGTGTTTCCTTGGAGAGTGTAGCCTGCGCCGTCAACCACGATGTTGTCCCGTTGGATTTCAAGGGTGCGATCAGTGATGTTTCCTGTGAAAGTGTAGACTTCGCCAATTCGTTGAATAGCTGCTGGAGGATCAACAGTCCCATCACTTCTGATGTAGATACTTGGCAGACTTGGTGGAGGCGGAAGAAAATTTGCTGCCGCCAAATTAAGGAATTGCATCCCAATTAATGTTGAGAACAATATCGCTAACGGCAGCGTTAATGCATATTTGTTCATGTTGGATTCTCCAACAATGCATTTCTTGTGAGAATTAACGTAAAACCTTTTTTGTCAAGATTTCTTGACCAAACAAATACTGGTCAGTCAATATTTCTTGACCTGTGCTTTGTCAAAAACAGAAAAAAGACTGTTTTCAACAATGTTTTGTTGTTAGTCTTCTCTCCAGTTTGTTATCAGGGAGCCTATGATGATGAAGGCTATGCCGACCGCCAGCGCTATCACTGTGCCTCTATTCTTTCGCTGAACGCGTTGCTTTTCAAAATTGAAAAAATTTCGGACACTGGATCAGGAAACTCTTTGGCAATTTCGTTTGCTGCTTCAACTGGAACTCCTTGTTGTATCAACGTTTTTTTGAACGTTGACTTTGCTCTTCGCCTCTTCACTGCTGTCTGCGTAACCAAGCCTAGCGATTGGACTGCCAGTCTGGAGCAGTATAGAACGTCAACGAAGAGGGCTTTTGCACCCATGGCTTAACCCTCGTGTTGTCCAATCTTCATTCCTTTCAGGCTTTCACTCCACTTCGTCAGGGTTCCAAGATACTCTCTGGTCATGGCTAATGCTTGATCTTCTGGAATTCCGCCTTCTTTCAGGGTTTTATAGAATGTTGCAACGGATTTGCCCATGTCTGCTGCAGCTTCGGGGCTGAAGAATGAATCCACGATTCCTTTCACGAGTCCAGGAAGCTCCTTGGATACGGCTGCTAGGATGCCTGAGATTTCTTCCGGTTTCGGCATGTCATGCTTTCTTTCGCTCATATTACTTTCACCTCAAATAATGTATACACTGGATAGCATGTTTAGGTTTGTTGGATAATTCTGTCCAGTTAGGTGGTTAGGGCAGGCGATACTGGGTGCCTTCTTTCACCAGAGCCTTCAAGTCCAGAAGCTGTTTAACTCTTTTTCTGATTGTGGTGCGCGACGCTTTTCCTCGTTGACGCCCAACTTCTCTGGTGAGTTCGCTGATGTTTTTGGGTCCCTTCAGGGCGATGTAGTTGAGGATTATTTTGTTTATTTCGTCTTTTTGGGCTGTGGACTCTATGAGGTGGCGTGCGGATACGATGCGGTTGAGGGTTTTCAGCGGCTCCCCGTATAGGGCTGTTCCCAGTTTTAGTTTTTGAAGAAAATCGACAACCTCGGGATACTGCTGGCTCTCGGTGAGAACGGATTCCAGATAGTTGAGGCGGCTGATTATCCAATCCAGTTTCTCGTTTAGAGACTTGAGGGAGCCTTCAATATCCGACAAAGCCAATCAAACCTAATATCTACAAGAACAGAAAATATGACTTTTGCCCATACAATCAAAATATATATTCTGTTTTGACCTAAACTCATCAGAGTGGTGAAAGTTTATGCCTCAACTTGTTAAGGGCGGCAAACACGTTTTCGGCTGGTCAGAAGTAGACCACAACGGGCGAATTGTGGTTCCCGACGAAGCACTAACAGAATACGGCTTTGAAGGCGTTAACAAAGTCCTCGTGATGTCTGGCAGCAAACGTTCTGGAGGATTCGCTTTAACAACTCCTTCAATGCTGAAAAACTCGCAATTATCCGTCATATTAGATAGGGAGCCTCGGCTGGCGGAGTTTCGGTTACAGGAAGGGGAAACCGTGACTGTTGGCACAAGGAAATACTGTTGGGTCAAACTGAGCAGCAAAGGCGAGTTTGTTGTTCCCGCGGAAACCCTGAAGAAGTATGGTGTCCATTTGGGAGACAGACTGCTTGTAGGGCGTGGAAGCGGTTTGGCGTTGGGTTTTATTGTGAAGGGTCCGATAGTTGATGAGGCGAAACGACATCCTGATTTAGAGTTGTTCAAGTAATCGCATCTACATGGTTTTGTATGAGCATCACAGCCTGTAAATCATTTCGGTTACGCTTCCAAAACCTATGAGCCTGCTGAAGGGATATGGAATCTTCTGAACTTTGAATTCTGTGAAGCCGATTCTTTCATAGAGCCTTCTAGCATTATGGTTCGTTTCCACCACTTCAAGCCTAATTCTGTCGAATCCGTTGGAACGAGCATACTCTATAACAGAGCCGAGAAGTTTGCTTCCTATACCTTTTCCGCGTTCATCCTCAGAGACTGCAAGGGAATCGATGAGCAACTCGTTTTTGGCGGGTTTGGTGAAGAGAAACAGTATATCTAACAGACCTACTCTTAGGGCTCCTAGTCCATAGACCTCCACTGTTTGCTGGAAGCTGGCGTCGAGAAAGTTTTTTCCCTCCCATTCTAGCCCCGCAGCTCCTACGGTAACGCCGTCTTTGAATGCGACCAGTGTTCTGTCATCGCGTAGACAGTTTGATGCGAAGGCTATGAATTTGCTTCTGTTTCTGAAAAATATTCTGAATTTGTCCTCAAACGTGTCATAGAGTATCTTGGCTACTTCGACTCGTTGATTTTCGGGTACTCCAAATCTTATCTGTATGTTCAATTTTTGTAGCCGCTCTTCAAGTGTTAGTCTGTTTGTGGTGCTCTTTAGTGTGTAATCGGGTTCTGATATTAAAGAAGTGAACTTTTTGCGTAAAATCTATCAGCGCTAAGCGCGTATGTAACGGGGTAGGGGTTTAGTATTGGAGCTGTATTGTTGTCCAGAATGCAGTGGAACAATGGTCACATGGGACAGAAGCCTTGCGAAAGCAGTGTGCCCAAAGGATGGAACTCCAGTGAGCGAATTCCGGTTAGCTGCCAAAGGCTAATGTTCTGGCTGTCACTAAGAGAATGAGTGGTTATGCCTCAGAGGTTGGCTCTTAGCGGTTAGGCTGCAAACAGTCTGGGATAAGCTAGGTCATCATGTACTCGCTGTATAGTTTGCTTGGTTGCTCCCACGTTCCTGAGAAGCCTCAGCAGATCATCGAGGTTAACGACTCTTTTGCAGTCCTGACAAACCCTCAATTCAGCGTAGTATCTGGATATTTTTCCTTTACAGTCAGGGCACTTAAACAGCACGTCAACTCCCCCACACAATATAGGAGTGAAGCAGCTAGATATGGGTTTCTGGGCGTTTCTTCAGTTCAGCCACTTTTTCTTCCAGCGCCCTGATTTCCCTGCTCATAGCCAGTTTCTTTTTTTCGTATTCTTCGTTGAGCTTCTCCAGCTCCCTCTGGATGCCATCCTTTTCGCGTTTCAGCTGCTCAATCTGTATCTGAAAATGGTTAAACGCCTCTACAACAGTGTTCATGCATGACGCGCATACATGAGCCTGCTCTTCTTTCTGTTCTCTCGACACTTCGACGCCGGACATCGCCAGACCACAACCATACATGCATGCTATTAGCGTAAAATTGTTTTCCATAAAGATTGCAATACTGAAAAGACACAAAAAATCTGCGAAGCTAAGTTAGCATTCTTTGCTGTTTTCTGATGGAAAAGGTTTGACCAGAAGTTTAGTTTCTATATGACAATTATCTTTCCGTATTTCCCAGTGGAAAGCTGCAACACGTTTCGGAAAGATTTGGCGTAACCATTCTCGATTTTCACTTTATCGCCAACCTTAATCTGGCTAATTTGTTCATTCCAGAGCGTTAAGGTTATTTTTCCTGTTTCATCTTTAAGCGTAGCGTCCGCAACCATTAAGGGTCTGTAACCATATTTATTGCGTACTTCGCGGGCGTAGGATTTTTCTGTAACCTCTGCTTCGATGTTGATTTCGTTATCTCCTTCTGTAATGTCACAGATATTCACTCATTCACATCCCTTTAACCAAGCGCTTACAGCGTACAATAAAGCTGTTCCCCTTCCCAAACAGATTAACCAACTCGATTTTTTGAAGCTTTCCAAAAAATTTCGGGGGGTCGGACTGGATTTGAACCGGCGACCTTCTGCATGTTGATGAATCAAAAGAAAAAACAATTTTTTCGAAGTTGAATTGGAAATTAACGGTAAAACGTCAAGAAACTCTATCAAGATGCTAAACTGAGTATCAATAACTATTTTCTGTTCATAAGATTATAAACCGTTTGTGAATAATCTAAATGTGAGATAAACTCGATGGTGTACGGAAAGAGTGATTGTCAAAATTCCCAAACAGACATTGGCCGCGATTTAGCAAATTTCATCTCAATATTTGTTGCGCCTCCAACAGTGGCCATATTAGCGACTGTCTGTTTTTCTCTTTGGTCACCTATTGGTTTAGGTTTACTTTCTGCACCTTTTAGTATCCTGCTCTGTTTTCTCTGCTTTGCTTTCTTCCCCTTTTTAGCAATACTCTATTTTCATCGAAAGAAAGCTGTCGATTTATATGTTTCAAAAAGAGACGCGAGAACACCGTTTTTCTTGATTGCCATAATAAGTTACTTAACTGCAGCCATAATTTTTTCAGCTACTGGCACCAAAATAATGTTCTTGCTGGCTTTAGGCTCCCTACTAGTTTCAATAATCAGTATGGGAATTAACTTGTTCTGGAAAGTTAGTATTCATTGTGCCGGCGTAACAGGACCAATTTTTGCGCTAGTTTTTGTATTTGGCCTAAGCGCATTACCATTAATACCTATTGTAGGACTAGTGGGCTGGTCTAGAATAACCCTGAAAAACCATACTTTCGCCCAAACTCTCGGCGGAACACTACTCTCGTTGTCGGTCGGTCTTGTATTATACACAACACTATATTACTAACAAAAATGTTAGTGGTGGGCCGGACCGGATTTGAACCGGCGACCTTCTGCACGTCAAGCAGATGTCCTAACCAGACTAGACGACCGGCCCTACAGCCATTCTAGGATGCAATTCTCTTATTTAAGTTTCAGTTTGCCCTCTGCCTGAAATGTGCGGAAATGGCTGGTTCTTCCCTTCCCATAACGCTTAATAGCTTTCCTGCACGGTTTAGAATGACATGGGCGGGTAGATCAGCCTGGAATGATCGCAGCGTTGGCATCGCTGAGGCCGCGGGTTCAAATCCCGTCCCGTCCACCACAACCGAACAAGTGAACATGATTACTTTTTTCTTCGGCTTTTGGTTGTTTCTTCCTCCGCCTTGCCCTCCATAACGAGTTAACAACTAAATGAATCAAAAGCCCGTGCAAAAGGTTTTGATGCTAACTCTGGCGTATGGTGGTTAAAATTTAGCCAAGGCTGTCTTTTTCATTTCTTTAGTGTTGCTTTTTTTAGTATAACTGCGGCTAAAGTGAGGCTGATTAAGATTAGCATGAGTGTGGCTGCGGAAAACTCTGGTATCCATTCGGTTCCAGTCCAACGTTGAATCGTTCCCCAACCCCCTACTGTCCATCCGTCATCTGCGCTGACCATGTACACTGAGTGGAGTTTAGAGTTCCAGAAGGTTAATGGGCTTGTTACGTTGTTCCATGTCGTTCCGTCCCAGTGGATGATTTTTCCTACACCGTCCAAATTACCTACTGCCCACCCGTCATCGGCGTTGAGCATAAACACTGAACTGAGCCCACAAGTTACTGGGCTTGTCCAGTTGTTCCATGATGTGCCGTTCCAATGCAGTATCGTTCCCTCATCTCCTACTGTCCATCCGTCATCTGCGTTGACCATGAACACAGAGTTGAGCCAAGACTTTGTTGGGCTTGTCACGTTTTTCCATGAAGACCCGTCCCAGTGAATAATCCTTCCCACCCGTTCCGGACCAGGCAGTGCCCATCCATCATCCCCAAAAAATATTCCATCTCCGCCTACTGCCCATCCATCATCTGCGCTAACCATAAACACGGAGTCAAACCAAGATGTTAATGGGCTTGTTACGTTGTTCCATGTCGTTCCGTTCCAATGGATAATCACTCCCGGACCTGGTCCCGTGCCCACTGCCCATCCATCATCCGCGCTGACCATGAACACCGAGTGGAGCCAATGGTCTGTTGGGCTCGTAACGCTGTTCCATGAGGTTCCATTCCAGCGAATAATCGTACCATGTTCGCCTACTGTCCATCCGTTGTCTGGGCTAACCATGAACACTGAGTTGAGCGTTGGGTCTGCAGAGTATTTTGCTGGGTTCGTCACCATATTCCATGTTGTTCCGTTCCAACGGATTATCGTTTTATGAGTTCCTACTGCCCATCCGTTGTCTGGGTTGACCATGAACACTGAGTAGAGTTCCGCTGTTGTTGGGCTTGTCCAGCTAACCGTCACATCGTCTTCTGTGTTTTCTGTTTCAGGCGAACTGGTTTGCCTTAAGAGAATCACAATTGGCACAACTACGCACAGCGTAACTAGAACAATAATCAAGCCTGCCTTTAAGACACGACTCCTCATTATGTCCCATCACTCAACAGTTATATCTAAATAAATTCTTATGGTTTGTGGCATATTCTTGAATCGTATATTAGATGAAAAAACTACGATACAACTGAACCCTGTTGCAAGATAGCATGAAGTGTCCGTGTTTATTTTTGTGAGCGGTTTGAGTGCTGCTATTGGGTCTTTTTTGTTTCGTTGATTAGCCAAAGAATTCCTATGATAATCGCTGGAATTCCAAAGATTACCGCAGTCCAAACTATTATCATAATCATCGAGTTCACTACGTAGTCTAAGGTCCAGAATGCTATGGCAACATCCCAGTTTCCGTCAACGAAGACCTTGATGCAGAATGCAACAAAAAACAGAAATGATATTCCGCTTCCGCCCTGTTCTGTGCGTGTGCCTTTTCCAAAGAATTGGTATTCTTCTCTTTCTTCGTCTGGTATTTTTTTCCACCATAGCCAACCTACTACTGCTGCGATTGCCACGGGGATTCCTATGATGAGAACTTCCCAGAGTATTAAATGTAGAATAAAAGTGACCAAATGCGCCATCGACCATTGTCCCAAAACAGTGGGCACCATACCAGTTGATTGAGCATTTCCCACGAACCATAAATAGACTAGAATTGCGTCTATCACCGCAATACTGCCCGCTATTATCCAATAAACGAGCATTTTCCAATGGTGTTTCAAGAATTTTCTCCAAGTGCTAGAATCGTTTTCTGTTTCACTTTCCTCCATCATACTTCACACTCACCAAAGTCTACGAAAAAGTATTTGTCCGATGTTTCTACTCTAAACGTATATAACTATTTGTACCCGTGCGAACACAAAAATCTAGACATAACTTACTGCACTTTTTCTTAACCCGAATATTCCCCAAACTAAATTCATGTTAGGCGCCTAATAATACTTCATTGTTGAAAACAAGGTTTTTCAGGCAAAAAAATGTGAACTCAAACGACTGGTTAATCCTGCTGGCGGCGTCTATTAGGATCCTAATAACAGTAGATTGTTGAAAAATATCTTTTTCTGAAAAACAGCAGCACAGCACTGAAACGTCGCAAACAGTTCACACATGCAAGCTAAAACGTTGTTGAAGAACAGTTTTTTATGCGAAAAACCAAAAAGGTCCCTGTTTTGTTCTTTGATAAGGCTTATAGGAGATTGCTTCTTTAAAGGAAAGAAGAGCGGCTATGTCTTCGAAACTGATTGTGGTGAAGGTTGGCACCGGAAGCCTAACCAAAAACGGCGGCGTCCTAGACCTGGAACTAATGGAGAAACTGGTCAACCAAATAGCCGAAGCCATAAAACAGGGCAACAGAATCGTTTTCGTGACCTCCGGAGCCGTAGCCGCGGGCATAGCCGAACTGGGAATCCCCCCGAAACCGAACGACATAGTCTTCCAGCAGGTCTCAGCCGCAACAGGACAGAGCATAATCATGTCCACATACCGCGAACTCTTCAAGAAGCATGGGCTGAAGGTTGCCCAAATCCTGTTAACCGCGGAGGACCTCTCTAACAGAGCCGCCTACCTCCACATCTGCAACGTGCTAGAGATGACGCTGCAGCTGGGCATCGTCCCCATAATCAACGAGAACGACGTGACATCCACGGAAGAGCTGATACCCGTAACAAAAGGCTGCAGAGTGAACTTCAGCGACAACGACATACTATCCGTGCTCGTAGCCAACGCCCTAGAAGCAGACCAAATCATCATCCTCTCCAACGTAGACGGACTATACACCAAGCACCCCAAAAGACGGGATGCAAAGCTAATCAAAACCGTAGAAAAAATCACTCCCGAACTCGAATGCGACATAGAGGGAAAAAGCCGGCTGGGCAGAGGCGGCATGAAAACAAAAATCAGAGCCGCAGAAATCGCCGCCTCCAGCGGTATACCCCTAGTGATAGCCAACAGCCAAAAAGAAAACGTGATACTGGACATACTGGATGGAAAACAGATGGGAACCCTCTTCAAGCCCCAAGAACGACTGCCCCAAATAAAGAGGTGGATAGCCTACGGCGCCTCAACAAAAGGCCAAGTCGTCGTTAACGAGGGCGCCAAAAAGGCGATACTGAAGGGCGCCAGCCTTCTACCTGTGGGCGTAGTCAAACTCACCGGAACCTTCAACGAGGGCGACGTCATCAGCCTAGTAGACCAGAATGGCGCCGAGTTCGCGAAGGGCAATCCAAACTACAACAGCGGCGAAATAACAATCATCAAGGGGCTGAAAACAAGCCAAATCAAAAAAGCCCTCGGCTACATAAGACACAAAGAAATTATTGCCCGAAAAAACATACACATCATGAAGAGTGAAAAAAGATGATAGAAGAAATCTGCAAAAAAGCAAAAACTGCCTCAACACAGCTGGCACAAGCCTCCGCTGAACAGAAAAACAAGGCACTATGCAGCATGGCAGACCAGCTCGAAAAAAACTGCACAAAAATCTTAGATGCAAACCGAAAAGACGTGGAGGCAGCACGAGCCAGAGGCGTAAAAGAAGCATTGATTGACCGGCTTATTCTAGACAAAGGCAGAGTGGAAAGCATGGCGAACAACCTGAGAGGCTTAACCAAGCTTTCTGACCCGGTTAACGAAATCGTGAAAACGTGGACCCGACCAAACGGATTAATCATCGGCAAGCTCCGAGTACCCCTAGGCGTGATCGGAATCATCTACGAATCCAGACCCGACGTCACATCAGAAGCATCTGGATTGTGCATAAAGTCTGGAAACGCCATAATCCTCAGAGGAGGCTCAGACGCCATAAACTCAAACATGGCAATAGGAAACGCGCTGAGAGCCGCACTGGAAGAAACAGGATTAACAAAAGACATTATCCAAGTTGTTCCGGTGACCGAACGACGTTACGCCGAGCAACTCATGAGAATGAGAGAATACATTGACGTGCTGATTCCCCGCGGAGGAGCCAACCTCATCAAAACCGTGGTGGAGAAGGCAAACGTTCCGGTCATAGAGACGGGAACAGGAAACTGCCACATCTACGTTGAAGAAGACGCCGACCTCAAAAGAGCCGTGGACATAATAATCAACGCAAAATGCCAGAGACCCGGAACCTGCAACGCAGAAGAAAAACTTCTCGTCCACAAGAACGTTGCAGAACAGTTTCTGCACACAATCGTCGACGCCCTCGTCAAACATGGCGTTGAGGTCCGCGGATGCAAACGAACAGTCAAGATGGTTCCTACGGTGAAACAGGCAGTTGAAGAGGACTGGGGAACAGAATACTTGGACCTCATCATCGGCATAAAAGTGGTGGAAGATTTGGATGAAGCTATAGCACACATAAACCGATACGGCACCAAACACTCAGAGTCAATCCTGACGGCAGACTTCAACAAGGCGCTGAAGT
>Ga0272441_10005523_pt1 | contig 21892 bp, 20 predicted proteins | sample SSMProp6N_FD_193582 | JGI IMG/M metagenome (GOLD analysis project Ga0272441, IMG submission 193582) | Marine sediment archaeal communities from Little Sippewissett salt marsh, Falmouth, MA, United States - SSM-Prop-6N | ecosystem: Environmental > Aquatic > Marine > Wetlands > Sediment ... | reverse complement strand
TCCAAATGTTTTCCAACTTGAAAAATGTGTAAGGTATGTAAAAATCGTTGACGTAACAGATCCAGAAACTACTCCCGTAAACGTTCATGATGCCTTTGATGTGGATGCAGTATATGCAGGTTTATGCATAGAAGTCCCTTTAGACATTAAACCAACTTCCTGTCCTAACCCCTTAAATGTAAAAAGTAAAGGGGTGTTGCCGGTTGCCATTTTGGGAACAGAGGAATTTGATGTAAATGATATAGATCCTGCAAGTGTGCGTTTAGAAGGCGTAGCTCCATTAAGATGGGCTTTAGAAGATGTCGCTACACCTTATGAGCCATATGTTGAAAAAGAAGATTGCATGGATTGCAATCAATGTGGTCCGGATGGCTATACTGATTTAACCTTAAAATTTAATAAACAGGAAATCATCACTGTACTCGGAGACGTAGAAGATGGAGATTGTCTTGTGTTAACCCTTCAAGGAGAACTACTTGATGGTACGCCAATATATGGAGAAGATGTTGTGAAGATTCTAAAAAAAGGTAAATAGTAATTGTTTACATAAAGAATTGATAAATTAAAAAGAAATGGAACAGTGAGGAAAGGTCTCTTAACTGTTCCATTTCTATTTAATTCGATATTTATCTAAATTTTCAAAATAAAGTAAAAGACTTAAATATATCTATCGAATTCGATGTTCTATATATTTTCTTTCTTGACAGATCCCAATAATTTCTTCCAATTTATGGTATACTTTCTCCGTTTCATCACCCATACAAAAGTTGCGAAAATCGTCCAGTCTGGGGAGCCAGCAAATAACATAGGCAGAATTTCTTTATAAGAAGTTCTGTCTATTTTCTTTTTTAACATGTTCAATGACTTTTGTTATAATATAGTAAAAAAAGGAAAGGTAATAGTTATGGAAGCACTTTGGGGCAGTTTAATAATATTAATTGGTTTACTTATATTTATTGCTGCAACAATGAAAAGTAATTTTATCGTCTATCGATTATTAGTCTTACGTTCAAAAATCCTTTGGGGTGACAATGTTCATCGATTTCATCAAATTGTAAGTATCTTAATGATTATTTTTGGAATATTCTATGCTTTTAAAATAATTAAATAATTTTTTTTTTCAATTGACGATGAAAATAAATAATAAATATATGAAGTAAATTAGTAATTTTACGAACAACGATTTTGTAATACGCTTATGCGGTATCGATTGTGAATACTGAACTCTAACAAAATTGGGATTCATAATGTCTTTATAAACGTAAATACAAATACTATCTATTTTCCAAATGCCCAACTTTGTCTGAAGATATTATACAACATTAATATTTATAGTTGTAATGGATTAACATTAGTCATTTAAAGCGATTATTCAATTAATAAGGACGTGAAAATCTTATCTTTTAATCAAATGTTAAATTTGAAATAAACTTGAATGATAATAAAAAATAGATAAGAAGCTATGAATCTTTAGGGAGAAGGATAGAATAGAAATCAAAGATTTTCAAGGATTAATTAAGCTAAATCTATTTTAAGGAATTATTCTATTTTTTAGTTCTTAATAGAAGCTTATTACTTTTTCTAACTTATGGCACACTTCCTCAGTTTTCTCACTCATACAAAACCTGCGAAAGTCGTCCTTTCCGGGGAACCTTTCAATTCCAGTCCCTCACCTTCAAGCTAAGGAGCTTAATCATTTCTTTTGTATTTTTCTTCCCTTTTCCCTTCTTCTACCCTATAATAGATTTAAATAATCTTTCCTGTAACATTTCCTTATTTTTTTCGTATAATGAAAAAAGAACTAATATGTATTTTACTGTGGTCCTTCTTTTCCCGTATGAGGTCGACATATGGCAGATTGTCCTGTAAAATCTTTTCTTTACAGGTATAAGAGTATAGTAGGATGTCACCAAAATAAAAAAAGAATTTTATCTTAATTTTTGTATCAATGTATTCATCAAAAATATAAAAAAAAGAAAGGAATATTATATGAAAAAATTACTGATTCTTTTACTGATTGCCATTCTTTCCCTTTTTGCTCTCTCCGGCTGTGAAGGTCTGGTCCCGTCAGAAGGTGAAGGGGAAGGCGAGGGAGAAGGAGAAGTGGAAGGTGTTATAGTAGATATTGAAGGTGCTACTCTGGTGGACGGGAAAACCTATCTGGCCAGAGGTGTACATGATATCACCATTACCTTCCCTGCTCCGGTAGCCGGTTGGGTACAAGGCTATATTACCTATTGCACGGGTGATTACAGCAAAGGAAAAAATGGAGATGGAACTGAAGTAATCTTTTTTCCCAATGAGGATAGGACCGTCTGGACCGGATCCGGATCATTTCAGGACAGTGCTTCCTGGTGTTGCGCCTCTTACTTGCAGATCATCTCAGGAGAGTGTGAAGGGGAAATATGTATTAATATCCCTGTGATTGTAGATTCCGAACCGCCCTATCTACTTTTAGAGTTGAATTCAGACCCCTGTACATGTGAAGGTGTTTCTGTAGACTTTATGATTGAAGGAAATCCTCAAGATTGTGCTGAAGACCTATCTTGTTGCAATGATAACTGTACTGCTTTGGCTGGTGGTTCTCTTGCGATTTATGACGAAGATCCTTTTGACGAATGCTGTGAAATCCCTTGTTTAGAACCTCTCTGGACTTGTTCTTTTTCTGAGTGTCCTGATGATCTGACCGAGGCCTTGTGCACTACTTCTTGTTTAGAACCCCAGGCAATTTCAACAAATGGTATTGATTATATTGAAAATCCTGGTGCCCCACCTGTTTATTATTTAATAGTAAGCTTGATAGATACAGTGGGAAATGAAAATAGATATTATGCCCAGTTTATTCTAGTTTTAGACGAATATAATGATTGGGCTAATCTTTTCTGCCAAGAATTCTTTGAAGATATCAATGATTGTGCCTGTACCAGTTGGACAAATGGGCCAGATACTGACCCCTTAGATAGCGATGATTCAGTAGGTTCTTGTTATTTTCAGAACAATTGCGGAAGTGGAGTGAACAAGACAAACTGGATTCAAGATTTGTAAGATACATTAGACTAAAATTCATTTAATATTAAAATTTGACTAGTAAGGGGATACTTGTCTTTCTCTTAAATAAAGAAAGTATCCTCTTTTATATTTCAATAACTTATATATATTTATAGTATGTTAAAAAGTTCTGAAATCGAAAATTACAAATAATCTTACTCTTTCCATTTTTCATCTTATCCGAATATATTTTAAGTTTCTCCCACACAAGTAAACTTACAGACACCAGCTATAGGAACCAGCGAACTCCAAGGCTGGTGCACAACCTGTGAGGCTTTCTTTTTTTAATTTAGCATAAAGAAAACAATGGGGTCAGATATTGTCTTGAAAGATAAGGTATAGTATGCCAATATTTCCTTATGTCCAGACCAGTACGCATCTCCTATCAAAATGCTTTTTATCACATAACCTCCAGAGGCCATCGAAAAGAAAAGATCTTTTATGATGATAAAGATAAAAGAACATTCCTACGAAAACTAGAGGAGACTTTCCAAAAATATACCATTACCTGTTATGCTTATTGCCTGATGGAGAATCATTATCATCTTTTTCTCAAAACCACAAAGCCCAACATTTCCCAGGCAATCCATTATCTGAATACTTCTTATGCCAACTGGTTTGGTATACGCTATCAGCTTGCCGGCTCAGTCTTTCAGGGACGCTTTCAATCGATCCTGATCGATGCAGATCATGATGCACTTGTCCGCTCTGCATATATTCACCTTAATCCTTTCCGTGCGGCAATAGTGGACAGATTAGCGGATTATCCCTGGAGCAGTTACCCTGACTTTTTACACTTAAGAAAGTCCGGTATTGATCATTTAGATACATCTTTGGTCTTACATTTCTTTTCCACTGATGATCATTGCTCAATCAGACAATATCGAGCATATATTCTATTAAACCAGAACCTGGAAGATCCGTTCAAACAAGTTTATCGTAGCATTTCCTTAGGCGATGATGATTTCATTCAAAAGATGAAAACGACAATCAAAAACCAGAAAAGTTCCAGGGAAATTCCCCTCACCAATTCAACGAACTCCTATAACCCCAAAGAGATTATCCAAAAGGTATGTGCTGTCAATCAGAAAGAACATGAAAGATTGGTGAATAAGGAAAGGGGAAATATCTATCGGTCCCTTGCATTATATTTAACAAGAAATATACCCCACTGAAACTGACTGAAATTGGGGAATTATTTGCTATGGTTTATTCAGCAATTTCCCATGCAGTTAAAAGGTTTGAACAGAAATGTAAAATAGACAAAGAGATTGAGAGAATAAAAGATAAAAACCTGGATGCTCTACAAAGCAGTTGAATGTCAAATGTTGAGACCTGCCCCCATATTACACATATTACATATTTTTTGCTCTTGAAGGTAAATTTTCTTAATCGTTACTCGCTTATTTCTTGATACACCCTTTATAAATTCATCAAGCAAATGAGCTGAATTTCCATTTTTTCTTGGGCTGCCAAGAAATGCTACCAGTTTCATATTTATCCTCCCAGGTAATCTAAAATTTATTATTATACTTATAACTTATATCATAAAGAAATTGTTTTACACAACAAAACTATATGAATGAAATTAGCCTATTTTTTCACTATACAAATTATCAATCATCTTTTTACAAATTTTAATAAATAAAGAATTTAAGAAATTCTTGTCTACTTACCTATATGAGTATTATGTTTTAACCTATTATATCAGATAATTTTATTTGTCTGTGTCGATTATCAATCTCTTTGATCAGCTCAATAAATAGTATTTTTATATTTTTATGTAGTAAGGGATTAGAGTTATATTTTGAAGTCAAATTTATGTAACAAAGTTCTACCTATATTCCATCCTGGGGAGCCAGACAAACCCATGGGCAGAACTGCTTTCTTAGCATATTCCAACAACTTCTTCCATCTTACGATATATTATCTCTGTCTCCTCACTCAAACAAAAGTTGCGAAGGCGTTCTGTCTGGGGAGCCAGTCTGTTCCATAGAAAGAACTTCTTTCATAGAAGTTCTTTCTATTTTTATTTTCAATGACAAGCCACTAATATTCAAAACCATTAGAAATAATTGTCAATCAAATAACAGAGATGTATAATTAGTAAAATTACAGTCATAAAACTTCAATTCAATTTATCCTAATAATATTATAATATTATCCTTCTGAGGAGGTGATTTCAATATCTTCAAATAATTCCTAGTCTGAAACAAAGGAGGTCTATTCAGATGAAAGGAATAAGCAAATATGCTATAGATTATTTCAAATTCTTTCTGGTTATCTTATTACTGACTTTTATATCAAGCTGTACCGGTATTGTATCTACCACCTATACCATCACTGCCACCTCCTCAGCAGGTGGAACTATTCAGCCGGCAGGAGTCATTTCAATAAATGAAGGGGGAAACCAGATCTTTACGATTACCATCGATGAAGGATATCAAATCTCGGATGTCCTGGTAGACGGTATTTCGGTAGGACCGGTCAGCACTTACTCCTTTACCAATGTAAGCCAAAACCATACCATCTCAGCCAGCTATGTTGGGCAAGGCAATGGCCTGACCTATACTATCACAGCAACAGCCGGCGCAGGTGGAAATATAGATCCCACAGGAGAAATTATCCTAAATGCAGGAGAAAGCCAGACATTCACCATCACTCCCTTTACAGGCTTCCTGATTAACGAAATTGTAGTGGACGGTCTATCAATAGGATCAGATGCTACCTATACCTTCGAAAATGTCTCTGACAATCATACCATCGATGCCAGTTTCGTTTCAGGGTGGACCTGGGGAACCTATATCCCGCCGGACATATGGGATATCCTGGTTCAACTGAATAAAAAGATATACAATGATGACACAATGGTTGGATATGATACCATCCAGGAAGCCATTGATGCGGCTCAGACAGGAGAGACTATCATTGTATCTCCCGGGACCTATTATGAGAACATCAACTTTGATAACAAAAATATAACGGTAAAAAGCGTCAATCCCTCAAATGCTTCCATCGTCACAGATACCATTATCGATGGGAATAAAGCCGGACAGGTTGTGGAGTTTGATAATGATTCCTCAACTCTGCAGGGTTTTACCATCCAAAATGGCGGTGCAAATCAGGGTGCGGGGATAATAGTGTATAACAATAGTTCTCCTGCCATCAAAGATAACAACATTACCGCTAACAAGGCAGCCTGGTATGGGGGAGGAATCCATGTTTCCGACTACAGTGACCCTGATATCATAAATAACAACATTAACGGTAATGAGGCAATCAAAGGAGGCGGGATTTATGTAATTAACCACAGTGACCCCACCATCAGCGGAAATACCATCGAGAGTAACATAGCAAGTGAATCCGGTTCTAGTTCCGGATCAGGCGGCGGGATTTATATATGTGAGCACTGCGATCCTGTCATTAGTGATAACACCATTAAAGAAAACGAGGCAAGTTCAGGCGGAGGAGGGATTGGTCTTTATATAGACTGTTCTCCTGTTATTAGCGGCAACATGATAAAGAATAATGGTAATAGAGAAAACCTCTGGTATGGCGGAGGAATTACCATGAACAGTAATTGTTCACCTTCTATCACAGATAATACTATCACACATAACAAGGCGATCTTCGGCGGCGGGATTAGTGTAGGATCTATATGTTCCCCAACAATAGAGGATAATATCATTTCCGGTAATCAGTCTAGCTCAGGCGGTGGAATACAGGTTTATGAGGGGAATAACACTGTGATTAATCGCAATACCATTTCTGGTAACCAGGCAAGTGGTAATGGAGGTGGAATTAATGTGAGTTATAAAAGCAGTTCTACAACGGTAACCGGTAATACCATCGAAGATAACGATGCAAATTTTGGCGGTGGAATTTATGTAAAGGATGATGCCAATCTTATGCCTTCTACTGCCCGCCCGGCTGGTTGGGGAAGTTCCGGTGATTCCGATTACCGGCAGAACATCCCCATCCCACCCTATTATACATCATCTTCCGTAGCCGGCAATACCTTCTCGGGAAACAGCCATAACCCTCTTTCAAAAGAAGGCGCTGATGTCTATTTTCACCCGACAAGTTGGTTTGGATAGACCCTGTTCCTCTCTGCCTTCTCGGGCAGAGAGGAATACCATCTATACAATTTAGGATTGAAAGATGATTTTTAATAATTTAATTTATTCCTAATTGTAAGACTTAAGGATAAAAGGAAAGGAAGTGAATTCATATGAAGAAACTGATCAAGAATTACAAGCATTATTATAAGGTTTTCATCTTGGTCTTTTTATTTACATTCTTATCTGCCTGTGGTGGAGTAACACCGACAGTTCCGAATATTAGCTCCTTTACCGCTACATCCACAAGTATTACCCAGGGAGAGAGTGTGACCCTAAGCTGGGTCACCGATGCCTCCAATATTAATATTGACCAGGGTATCGGTGCTGTTACAGTTCCATCCGGTTCAACCACCGTCTTCCCAACTACTACTACTATCTATACTCTTACTGCTACCAATAATGCCGGATCGAGTACAGCCACTGTAATAATCACCGTCATCACAACTGGCTTAGAATATATCATCACATCAACTTCCGATGCAGGCGGCCAAATCGAACCTGCAGGAGCGATTGCGGTAAGCGAGGGAGAAAATTTAACTTTTACCATTACTCCGGTTGAAGATTACCAGATTTTTAATGTCCTGGTAGATGAAGTATCCGTTGGAGCAGTTTCCAGCTATAACTTTACAAACATCCAACAAAACCACATTATCCATGCTGAGTTTAATCCGGTTTATTCACTGCTACCATTTGTTACGATGGTTAATATGGAAGACATATGGGCTATTCTGACTCTTCTAGGGAAAAGAGTATATAATAATGACACAGGAATTGGATACGATACCATACAGGAAGCCATCGATGATGCCCAATCCGGACATACTATCATTGTTTCTTCTGGTACCTATTATGAAAACATTGAATTTGACAATAAAAAAATCACCGTGCAAAGTTCCGATCCCTCCGATCCTGCCGTTGTAGCTGCAACCATCATCGATGGAGGAGGAAGCGGGTCTGTTGTACATTTTTTAAATGGTGATACATCAATACTGGCAGGATTTACCATTCAAAACGGAGATGCAAGAGACGGTGGTGGGATTTTTATAGGTAATTATTGTGCCCCTACCATTGCCAATAACACAATTACTAATAATATAGCTGAGTTTGGTGGCGGTATTGGGGCTGCCCGTAGTGCCGCCACCATCACCGGTAACATCATTACAGGTAACTATGCAACAGATTACTTTGCAAGCGGTGGAGGGATTTATGTGTTTAAATGCTTAAGCACTCTTACTATCAACGGTAATACCATTCAAGACAATACGGCAGGCTATGGTGGAGGAATTTGTGTGGATAATAATAGCACCCCCACCATCACCAATAACACTGTCACCGACAATACAGGGGTTCACTATGGGGGAGGAATTTTTGTTGACAATTTTTCATGCAACCTTCTCCCTGGTGCTGATCGTCCTGTTGGTTGGGGTACTGGAATGGAGGCTAAGAAAAACATTCCTCCTCAATATTGGTCCACCATTGCTGGCAATGCCTTTTCTGGCAATAGTCACGGTGGTGATTCCAATAATGGTGCTCACGTCTATTTCCAATAAGTGTAAATCAAAAATAGATTACTCCTCCCTGCTTCAATGAGTAGAGAAGAGTAATCCAATTGGAAGGATAAGCAGCTTGGTACAGGCATATGCGATATTCATAGATGAAAAAATAGATACCGTCATAGGGATATGACATAACTAAGAAAAATTTAATGAATTTTAGCAATTTAGGCATAAAAGTGCTTTCAGGTCTAATTTTTCATTAAGAGATTATCTGCAAATAGTCTTGATGAGATGAGCACGTTAATTCCTTCTAAGAAAAAAGGAGGTCGATTCAAATGAAAGGAATCAAAAAGAATTATGACTATTATTTAAAATACTTTTATTTATTTTGCTGTTTAATAATATTCTTAACAGGATGTGATGGAATTGCCCCAGTTCTCCCGATTATCAATTCCTTCTCAGCTAATATCTATATCCTTAAGGAAGGTGATACGGCTATTTTAAGCTGGTCAGTAACCGATGCGACTACGGTAACCATTTATCCAGAAGGTGATATTGTTTCCTTGTCCGGTTCTACTTCCATAACACCATCATCTACCACAACATATGTACTCACTGCCACCAATAGTGCTGGATCAAATACAGCTACAGTGACTATTACCGTGAGTCCAGCTATCGTAGAACAAACACTTACTATCCAACCGGGGCCGGAAGAGGGTAAGGACAGTATGGTAATATGGGAAGATAATCCTGATATTAATTATGGGTCTCACCCCGATTTAATGATTGGAAATAGCTCTGACTATTATTATAGATCATTTCTTCAATTTGATTTAAGTACCCTCCCAACCCATGCGGTTATTGTGAATGCTGATTTAAGTTTATATCAGTATGATACTTCAGGAACAGAAGATCTTAGTATTGCCTTACATCTGGTGACCGAAAGCTGGGAAGAAAGCTCGATTATTTGGACTGATCAGGCTAATTATACAGCCCCAGAAACGACAATTTCAGTTATTGCCGGTGAAAGTACCTGGCTATCTTGGGATCTTACTTCTATACTTCAGGAGTGGCTTGATGGAATTACTCCTAATTATGGCATAGTCTTAACAGATGTAGAGGAATTTTCAGGCCAGACTTTTATTTACTGCCATTCTTCGGATTACACAACTGATCCAACCCTGCGTCCCAGACTGGAGATTGTCTATTATGTACCCTAGATTAACAAGATAGATTAACAGTTTGAAATAAATTTATAGACTTTATGATAGGGAAAGAGGTAATTCCAAATGACTTCCTCTTTTTCTAAAAGTTCTGAACTCATCCAACAGGGGGAGCTCGTCAATTTTAGCCCTTTGGCTTTTGCTGAATGACTTTTCTGGTTTGAAAAAGGATTTTTATGTTAAATGGTTAGAATAAATACCATATAATTATATTAGAGGATAAAAAATATGAATACAAATTTATCCGTTGATCTTTTTTTAGTAGTGGGATTAATCATTGTTGGATTAGCTATCGTATTTTATTCAAAATTAAAAAATGAAAAAGTTAAACCGAACTACCGTCTCTTCTTTATATTTGGAACAACTTGGGTTCCACTCGGTATCGTTTTTTATATCAATACAGAAAATATTGGCTTTCTAATTATGGGTGTCCTATTTTTAATCATCGGATTAATTAACAAAGATAAATGGGAGGAAACAGTAATACCCAGTCCCCAAAAAAGAAAGTTACTGATTGGATTAACACTTGTCGGACTATTGGTATTCATGATATTTTTATTAAAATATCTTAAATAAACAACTCTATTTACATTTATATAATTCATGGTTACAAGTAAGATTAGGGGTACATATTATGACAAAAAATAACAAAATAATATATAATCCAATATCTTTACTATCAATCTTCTCTGTAATTTTCTTGATATATATTATTCTAGCGTTGATAATTTACAAGGAGCAGGTTTTTATTGAACGAGGTACAATCTCAACTGAAGAGATATTTATTATAATCGGATTTGGTCTAATTTTGATATTTAATATAGGTTCTTTCTGCCAAATTTTATGGGTATCCTCTAAGTTTGGAAAAATGAATATTAGTGAAAAATTAACCTTACTCCTTGGCGGTTTCTGTCTACTTTTATTATTTGGAGAAAAAACTATGGCAGACGAGATTGGTCGTGAATATTTATTGGGCTGGGAAACATCTGGTGAATGGATTATATTGTATGTTTTCCTTACAATACAATTATTTTATCATCTCATAATATTGAGAATTTTTAGAAAACAATACATTGCATAATAGTGAATACGAAGAGGAGACTCTTTTTATATAAAATATTTAAAAAAGATATTTTTAATTTCCCGTGCATTATTTTGTATATATTAATCCTAATTTTATCCCATAAAAAAAGCACGCTTTCAGACATCAGTCAGGGGAGTCAGATCATCCATTAAACCGAATTTCTTTCTAAAAGGTTCTGTCTAGTTTTATGATTATTTCTTTAACTGAATTATATTTTTCCATCATTACTCAGTAAAAATTTGTGAAATTTGCTATTATATTGAATCGTCAATAATCTCACTCTGGAATATCTTAACCTTATCCCATGTTTCATAGGTTTTTCGGTAGGTTTATAGATACTATCTATCCCATGCTATCACAAATATCCCATTGGCTACACAATATATTTCCCAAATTAGTTCTCCGTCTTCAGTTAACTTTGCCATACTTTGTCGCCTATAGTAAAGAAATATTGTACTGTCCAGACGAAGGGTCCTTATATTTCAATATGTTTGGCATCAATCTTAATTTCGACTTTAACACTGATTTTTCCATTCTGATTAATAAGGCCTTTTGCGTAAACCTGAGGGTTTTTACTATTTCTATTGATTAAATGGAGATTTTATTACTAAAAGTGATATAATTTAAATAGATTAAGTTACAATACATTATTTATAATGATTTTTTGGACTATCCTGTCAGTATATTTAATAAATTTGCTATAAGGAACTGATTTTATTATAGTAAAACCAAAAGTAAACAATTAATAACATTATTGTAAATACTTTCTCACTACTTCCGACAGCACAAACGTACCATATATGCATTTAATTTTCATTAAGATAGCCACAATTTTCTAATAATTTTTTTGATTTATTTATTCTTATCAAGAAGAAAGAAGGATCAGGAAATGAGATAGGTGCATAATTCTATTTAAGTATTTTTATCGATATGTTTCCAACTGAAAACGATATTTTCCCAATAGTTATGGAGATAGTGCCTACCGTCAATATCTATGCAGACATTGAAGATTTATAAAAACTTAATATATGATATTTAATCTTATTTTATTAGCATGGCTGACTCATAAGGAAATTTACCGGAGGAATCGAAAAGAATTATAAATTATGATTCCATTGTATATGAAATTAAAATGAAGTGAACTATGTAAAAATTCCTATTTTTTTGGCTATATAAATACAATTGAAAAAATATTTTTGTATTTGAAAAATAGAAAAAAATAGATGTGGTGGATAAACAATTTTTCTATAAAAATATAAGGAGGTCTTTTATGGGAATAAAAGTATATCCTTTATTTGTTTTATTGACGTTATTGCTGCTTTTGGTTATAGGTTGTACTCCTTCTACTTTGCCCTGTCAACCGAATCTGGTGATACCAGGTATAGATAGTTTTTCAAGAGAAACTGTGGTAAGTTCTGTAAGCTTGGTTTATAAATATACCATAGTTTTTACCGTTACGAATGTTGGTTCAGTTAATACAGGAATGTTTGAAGTTCTGGTGAAGATTGACCCAGCATTAAGTCAGCAAACCTACATAAAGAAATCGGAAGGACTGGAAGCGTATGACTCTGTTAAGCTTACTGCAATAATAATAGGGGAGAACTGTTTTGATACAGATTGCAGTATTGAAATCATTGTAGACCCAATGGATTTTATCGAGGAATATGATGAGGACGATAATGTATTTAGCAATACATACACTGATGTTGGTTTTGTCGATATTAGAACAGAGCCTTCCGGTGCTAAAGTGTATCTGAATGAAGTTGATACTGGCCTGTTTAGTCCTGTTGTGTTAATTAAAGATATTGGAAGTTATGTTGTGAAATTAGATAAGTATCATTACAAGATTTATGAGGATATTGTTAATGTAAATTGTGGTGAATCTACTTATATTGATTTATCATTAGAGTATGCCCCTACACAAAATTATGTTTTTCAATCAGGTACAGGTTTTGGAGCTTCAACGGTCACAGAGGATAGACCTAATATGAATTGGTCGGATTCTAGTGATTTAAGGGTTGGGACTATGATATCCTGGTATACAAAACAGGATTTAGGTCATAAAAGGTGGAGGACATATATAAAATTTCCTACTAATTTTTTACCCGAGAATGCCAAGATTATTAATGCTTTTTTAGCGCTATATCAAGATGGATTAATTAATGCAGGAAGTTTTACAGTAGGCCTGTATCAGGTTACTAGTTGGTGGGCTAGCCATCTTGTTACCTGGAATAATCAGCCAACCAGTTCTCTTGAAGCAGAGGCAACATGTGATATAGATTGGAATTGGGATATTTGGAAATACTGGCGTATCGATGATTTATTCAGAGGATGGCGAGAGGGTAGTATTAATAATTGCGGTTTATTGCTGAAAGATACAGACGAGGAATCAGAACATACCGTTGTAAGATTTGCGTCACAATTGTATGATTATCCATTTACCTCTAAACACCCAAAAATAAGCGTAGATTATTATTTACCTTAAAAACTTATATTGTTCAAAATAACACTCAAGATATTTAAATTTAGTTAAGGAAGGAATTAAGCGATGAGGATAATAAACATTAAAAAATTACTGTTTCTAGTGTACTTTTTTGCTATTTTATTTTTAATGATTAGTTGTTCATCTCCTATTGTGGAAAATTATACTATTTCGGCATCATGTAATGCTGGAGGTGTTATTTCTCCGATCGGTGAGGTTTCCATACTACCGGGTGAAGATCAATCTTTTACCATTACGCCAAATACTGGTTATCAGATCGGTGATGTTCAGGTCGATGGGGATTCGGTAGGAGTAGTGACTTCTTATGCCTTTAACAATGTGAACCAAGATCACATTATCATGGTAACGTTTTTAGGAACCGGTCCAGTCCACAATCTCACAAAAGAAACTTATTATGAAACGATCCAAACAGCCCTTGATGATGCTGACAGTAATGATACCATTGAAGTAAATGATGGTACCTATAATGAGAGCATCATTTTTCCTTATGATAAGAAGATTATTTTGCGGAGTATACATGGTAATCCTTTAACATTTATTTATGGAGATGCCGATTCTCCCACTGTAAAGTTACTTAAATCTTTAGCTGGTACAACTTTGAAAGGTTTTACTATTTCTCATAAATCTGAAAATAGTGGCAAAGGAATAGAGCTGAACAACAGTCATTTAAATATAGATGATTGTTCTATTAATGGCAACACTTCTAATGATTATGGCGGTGGAATAAAGAATTTTGATAGCACCTTAATTATCAGTAATAGCCATATTTGCTCCAATATTACTACCCCTGGTTCTGGTGGTGGAATTCACAGTTACAACAGTATTTTATCAATAACGAAAAGCATTATTACTGGAAATTATGCAGATGATGGGGCGGGGATACAAAATGGTGGTAATAATACTGTAACTATTAGTGATAGTAATATCTCCGGAAATACTGCGAGTCTTTATGGGGGAGGAATAAATAATTATAATAATTCCCTTGGATTAACCATTACTGATAGTATTATTTCTGGTAATGTTGCGTGTTATGGTGCTGGAATATATGCTTTTAATAGTACCTTTACTGTAGAAGATACAGATATATACGGCAATAAATCTAATCAAAGTGGTGGTGGAATCTATCTCAAAGAGTCCGCGTTAACGCTTACTGGCAGCACCGTATCTGATAATTCTGCTGAAACAGGTGGTGGAATCATGGTATGGTCAATTAGTAGTGCAGCTCTTTCTATCGGTGGAAGCGGTCCAGCCAAGAAGAACGTTATCTGTGGAAACTATAAAATTGGCAACAGTCCTTCACTGGAAGAACAGATAAAAGAATATTTTTCTGGAAGCCTTTATGATTCTTTTAGATTTACCAATTACATTTCTGCTAGCTGTGTTTTGTAAATCTGTTACAGATTTTATTGAAAATTGGGATACTACGAACTACGAAAAGTAGGTTATTGATAATTCTTTGCGGTTTTTTAATTTAACAATAGTTCACATAGTTATAGTTGAAGAATATTAAATATAGTGTATAATAAGAAAAAGTATATTCATTCTATGGAAACAGAAAATCCTTATCTTAAGATAACTAAAATTTATTAATCATTCTATTTTCCCACCAAAATCATAGCACTATCATAAGGGTAATATTTTAAAATTGCCCTGATATTATAATTTTTGACAATTTAAAATTTTTTATTCAATAAAGATATCATTTCAAGGGGCTGATAACCTCATTGATTTATATTCTAATTTAAGAGATAGGAGGCTATTCATATGAAAATCATAAATAAAATATTTAAGTCTTATTTTAATATCTTTTTAATTGCGCTTTTTTTTATATTTTTTTCTGGCTGTGATGGAGTAACTCCGGAAAGCCCTGTTATTAATTCCTTTATGGTTAGTTCTGCAGTTATTATGCCTGGGGATGAAATTACTTTGAGCTGGAATGTTATTGATGCAGATATAATTTCAATCAGTCCGATTATTGGTACAGTAACCGGTACATCTATTTCCGTATTTCCAACAATGACTACCACCTATACCCTGACCGCTACAAACAGTGTTGGTTCAACATCTGCTGATGTTACTATTACAGTAAACCAACCTGAAGAAAGCCCGGTTATCAAATATTTTGTCACTAACCATACAACAATAAATGAGGGTGAAGATGCCGCATTAAGCTGGGACGTTACAGATGCTGACAATATTACTATTAATCCCGCAGTGGGTGATGTAAGCAGCACTCCTTCTGGTAGCTACACAGTTACCCCCAATGAAACTACCACCTATACCCTTACTGCTGCCAACACAGTGGGATCCAGTACTGCTACCGTTACAATTACAGTAAAAAAGATTGCTGAGTGCATCGATTTTGAGAGCTTGCTTTTAGATAAAATTTATTATGTTGGAGATGCTTTTACTGACTCAGGTGCATATATTGATGTTCTATCCTTTCAATGGGGAAGCGGTTCCTGGACCTCCAGTGGATATGCCAGAGTGGTGGATGATGGTTATGCTGGTTTCTCAGGAAATGAAATTCACATAAACAATGTTAATCTGGGATTCGCATTTAGTAGCCAGCTAATAGGGCTTTCTCTGAACTTCGGAGAGTATGGGGGAAATCTTAATATCCAGGTTAATGGTGAATTCAAAAATTTTCAAAATTTTGATGATATAGATGGTACTACTATTGGTGGTGTCAGTGTTTCGGTCATTAACGGTCTTGGTAATGACAAGGGAAGGCTTATCTTATCCGGGGACATGGATACATTTAGTTTCCAGGAAAAGGAATTTACCTTCCTAATTGGGGGACAGGAGTTATGGATTGATCATGTTTGTCCTTCACTGTAATGTGAAAAATAATGTTTTCTTGAATAAAAATATAATTTTAAATTCTATAAGTATATAGTAGTCAAATTTATAAAATTATTAAAAGGAATAGTTATAGCTGGTAAATTTGATGTGACTTTTAGTATCTCGGGAAAAGCAAGTAAAATCCAATAATAAAAGAAATAACTATTAAACTGATTAATATAATAATGATATACTTAGTCATATTTTATTATAACATATACAGCAGCTATAAAATTATTAGCCATTTAATGTTAAAAACTTTAAATTAGATATTCCTGAATTATTCTCAAAATATAATTAAAGAAATGAGTTTTAATATAAATATTTTTAATGCCCGAAAATCAAGCATGAGATTAATAGATGTCAACATTCATAACTGCAAGCAAAGGAGGTAAATAAAGATGAAAGTAACGCTAAAAGAAAATAAAGTATTTGCCATTTTGTTTTTTGTTATTTTCTGTTTTCTATTATTATCTTCTTGTGACACTATGACACATAGTAATCCTGTTATTAACATCTTTACTGCCAGTCCGCTGAGCATTACTGCAGGGGAAAGTGCCACCTTAAGCTGGAACGTCACTGATGCTGATAACGTCACCCTCAATCCTGGCAGTCTTACTGTTGCTTTATCCGGTTCTACCTTTGTATCTCCTACTACGACTACCACCTACACCCTCACTGCAACCAACAGTACGGGATCAACTACTGCCAAAATGACCGTTATTATAGATCAGACTTTGACCATCCAGCCGGGACCAGAGGGCGAGGATAGCTATGAAAATCCTCTTGTGCATTACATCTTTAATCCTGGAGGTAATGCTTGGTTAACTTTTGGTAGCACAAATTTGGGAGGATACAGGAGTTACCTTCAATTTGATTACGATATTCTTCCAGCCAATGCTGAAATTGTTTCAGCTGATTTAAAGTTGTATCAATTCGCTAGTATCGGTGCACGTGGATATGTTTTTCCTGTTGGATTACACCAAACAACTCAGAGCTGGACCGAAGATAATTTAATATACATGATCAGCCAACCTGACTATTTTCCAACTCCGGAAAGTACAGCTTCAGTCACTGTGGGTGATACCGGTTGGCTTACCTGGAATATTACCGATCTATTGCAGGGATGGATTGATGGAAGTATCGTCAATTATGGTGTGGTTATCAAAGCTATCAATGAAGGTGTTGGTAATAATTATATTAATTGCCATTCTTCCGATTATACAGATAATCCTATCTTGTGCCCCAAACTGGAGATTAACTATTATGTACCTTAGGTTAACGGACTGTTTTTAGGAAAATGACTATGAGAGAGAAAGAGAGAGACATAAATCACTTCTTTTTTCCTTAAAAAATTCTGAAGCTGTCCAATAGGGGGAGCCAGACAATCCAATAGACAGAACTTCTTTCGTGGAGGTTCTGTCTATTTTATTTCTTAATATATACCAATAACTTCTTCCATCTTATGACAAATCTTTTCAGTTTCAATACTCATATAGAAGTTCGAAAGTCATTCTGTCCAGGAGCCAGACAATCTCAAGCCCTTTGGCCTTTGCTGGAGGGCTATTTCTATTCTACAAATATTTTCTGAAAAAAGAAGGATTATTCATCAAAAGATTCGAATATAACAATTATAATATATTTAATTTTTATCCTAACATTATATTTAGAATAAAAAGTTAACCAATTCACTTGTAATAAAGAAAATTAAATTTAAAATTTATAAATAGAAAGGGGATAATAAAATGACTTCATTTAAGTGTTTCAGTTTATTTTTTGCCATAACGGTTTTAGTATTTATTGAAGGATGTACCGGGACATCTCCAACAACTCCCATTATCAATTCCTTTTCAGTCACTCCAACAACGATTACGGCAGGAGAGTCCTCTACCTTAAGCTGGAGCGTCACCGATGCTACCAGTGTTTCTATTGATCATGCTATTGGTAGTGTCGCTTTGTCAGGAACAACCGCGGTAAATCCAACAACCACTACTACCTACACCCTGACCGCCACCAATAGTGCAGGAAGTGTTAATGCAACCACAACGGTTACGGTGGGTTCAGTATTTACAGTAACCTACGATGGCAATGGCAACACGGTAGGAACCATCCCGGTAGATCCATCCAATCCATACCAATCCGGAGCAACCGTGACGGTACTTAACAAAGGAACTCTGGTTAAAACCGGCTACGCCTTCACCGGTTGGAACACTAAAGTAGATGGCAGTGGCACAGGCCAATCGGTTGGGTCTACCTTTTTTATGGGTACAGCCGATGTAACACTCTATGCCCAGTGGACACCCAGTTATGCCCTTCGCGATACCGGTCCTGCAGGAGGTTTTATTTTCTACGTGAAAGCAGGGGGTTACTCCGATGGGTGGATGTATCTGGAAGCCGCCCCCAGCGATCAGAGCACAAGTGCTCCCTGGGGTTGTTATGAGGTGTCAATCCCGGGTGCAGATGGCACTGCCGTGGGTACCGGTGAGCAGAATACCCAGGATATTGAAGCCGGATGTACAGCACCCGGTACAGCTGCTGATCTATGTGCAAATCTTACAATCATATATGGCATGACTGGCTATGATGATTGGTTTCTGCCGTCGATAGATGAATTAAATCTGATGTATGAAAACCTGAAAGTCGCCGGAGTTGGTGATTTTACTGATGGTTACTACTGGAGTTCGTCGGAGCTCGATGATCTCAACGCGTGGGCCGAGCATTTAGACATTGGTTATCAGGGTTACGGATACAAGAGCAGTACCTACCGGGTCCGTGCTGTCCGGGCTTTTTAACTATTTATCTATTTAAGGATTAAATAAAAGGGATTTACCCCTCCCTTGTATAAGAAGTTTTTTAAAAAAACGGCGCTATAATAAGATTTGAAAGTATATAAAAATATATATCAGTTGAATTTGAGAATATTCTTATTATGAAATTAGCTTATCAATCTTATATTCTCAAATGCAATATCCCCCTTAAAAGTTCTGAACTTATCCAATAGGGGGAACCAGCTAATCCTATAAGCAGAACTTCCTTCTTGGAGGTTCTGCTTATTTTTTATAACACAATCTTTTTTATTGAATAATAGACTTTTTTCGATTATTCACTTAAACAAAGGCAATTCAAAATATTGTCAACCTAACACATGAGTTGTATAATAAAGAAAAAACCACACTGGTAATACTTCTTCCATAGTGACCTCCATGATAAGAACATTGAATGTATTCGGTATTGTTAAAGCATTTAATCTGTATCATGTTATTTTAAAAGGAAAACTATAAAAAGATAGGAGGGAAAAAAGATGGGTGATGGAATGGAAATATTAGGCTGGGGTTCCCCCATTGGCATCGGCATTTTCCTATTGTGTTTGGGTGGCATGATCTATCTATTGGCTAGAGCTGATGAGGTAAGTAAGCATGTACGCTGGGGAGAAAAGGGAAAAAAGAAAGAACAAGAGAAGAAATTGTGAGATTTCCCATTTGGCTTTTACCGATCATCGCGATGACCATCATCATTGCAGTAACCAGCGACCAGCAAAAGCCCTGAAGGAAGCATTCACCCGAAGAAAGGGAAAAAAACTTATTCTTCTATTTTTTGGCATTGTTTCACTAATAGCAGGAGTAATAGTCTTTTTTTCATTTAAGTGAAGATGAAAAAGATTTTAACATCATCACTCACCTATACATCTTGAAACACTTTAAAAGGTCAACTGATATGAAAAAAGAAACTAAAAAGCCTAATAAGTTAAGATTTTGGATAGGAATGGTAATCGTCATAATAGCGTTAATATTAATGGTGACAGGGGAAGAAGAGTTTCGGATGTTACCCATTCCCTTCGGGATCATGGGTATCGTGTTCATCGGGACTTCAGGATACAAACTTATGAAATAATAAAAATATTTTCTCTGAAAAATACACTCTCATTTAATTTTAGTAACATTTACTTATCTGTCCTAGAATATCACTCCTTAATTATAGGGATGAGGGCAAGGAAGTATAGTCAATTAAAGAGTAGTTAAAAATCTATGAATAGAGGCATTTCTGATAAATGAATTAATTTCCATCCTTAAAATTATACAGGCAATCTCACAATGTAGGCCAAGCTTATGTGAAAAAAGTAATTGTTAAATGCAAATAGAGAGTCTAAAAAATATTTCTTTTGTAAAAATTTTAAAACATATAAAACACATCCGATAGGAGGAGCTAAACTGAATGGAAAAGACGGCGTATTTTATTTTAATTATCGTGGCAGTAGCCTGGATGATTGCCTGGATCATCGGAATGTTTCAGAATATCTGGATAGGTATCATTGGTATTGCTATGTTGCTTGGTTTAGGATTGCTTTTTATCAAGGCCTTAACAGACAGGATGAATAGAAAAAAAGATGACCGTTATTCCAGAGATGTTAAAAAATAAGGAGGTAATCATGTTCCTAACGACGCAAGACCATTTTTCCGAATACAAGATCACTGAAACACTGGGATTGGTTAAGGGCAACACTGTGCGTGCCCGTCATGTCGGTAAAGATATTCTAGCAACCTTTCGTAATGTAGTGGGAGGAGAAATTGAGGAATATACCAAGCTACTGGCAGAATCGCGTGAACAATCTATCGACCGCATGATTGCGATGGCTAAAACAATGGGCGCTGATGGAATCGTTTGTGTTCGGTTTACTACTTCGTCAGTGATGCAGGCAGCCGCTGAAATGTTTGTCTTTGGTACCGCAGTCAAGTTGAAGAAAAAAGAAAAAACATAATGAAATTAGTTTGTGATGACAAGGAAATGTTCTTCACTGAAATATCTGAATGGAAAAAAGAGATATTGCTATAATTTAAAGTAAATATTTCGCCAAAATAGTAAAAAAATTTTTCGATTATTGTTAGTATTAATAATCTTTTGTTTGGTGTTCCTCAAAAGACCAGACAGTTGCCATATTCACGAAATCAGCAGACATATAAAGAGGAGGTATCAATATGGACGAACAATTATCAGGATATCAAGCCAAAGCCTTTGAGGTCGGAACTTGGTCATTTTTTTTCTGATTGCCTTTGGATGGACTTGGATATGGTGGTGGGTATTATTTCTTTCCGGTTGGATAACAGTTCCAGCAGGTATTGGTTCACGTGAGGTTGAATTAGGCGGTGGTACTGGTACTCTGATTCTCTTCTTGGTCGCATTATCACCTTTTGGCCTAAGCATTGGTGGTTTTGTACTAAAGGGGTTAAATGAAGGTAGAGCAGGCGTTAAATCACTATGGAAACGTTTCTGGAACCTGCAGATTAGCTGGAAATGGTTGTTGGTGATCGTGTTTTGGTGGCCATTCTTGCGACTGGTAACAAAACTGGTTGGGCGATTAGTTACTGGCCAGACCTACCCTTTGCTGGCAAATCCAGCTCAATTCTGGATCTTTATTCCTTCCTTAATTATTTCAACCTTTATCAATGATGGAATGAGCGAAGAATGAGGATACGCTCCGTTGCTTCTACCTTTAACCAGATTCCTTATTACATTCTGAACTTCGCTTAATTGTATTTTTTTTATAATAATCGGCTTTCCTATAAATTTTAATAAAA
>Ga0272441_10005522_pt1 | contig 21892 bp, 20 predicted proteins | sample SSMProp6N_FD_193582 | JGI IMG/M metagenome (GOLD analysis project Ga0272441, IMG submission 193582) | Marine sediment archaeal communities from Little Sippewissett salt marsh, Falmouth, MA, United States - SSM-Prop-6N | ecosystem: Environmental > Aquatic > Marine > Wetlands > Sediment ... | reverse complement strand
AAGCTTCGCCTCGGCCTGGATCCTCAAAGCCGGGATGGTCCTGTCTCTATCCTCCCTGGTCGTATTCCTGTCCGTGCCCTGGATCCCCGTGAAGCTCATCGCCCTGATGCTCTACGGCTTGGGCACCGCACCGGTCTTCCCCCTGCTAATGGCCAGGGGAACCGCCCTGTACCCAAATCAACCGGGAACGGTCAGCGGCGTGCTGTTCGGGTCGGTTTCCCTCGGGGGCATGACTTTCCCCCTGCTGCTGGGTGCGGTGGCTTCCTCAGTGGGAATCCGCCTGACCTACGTCTTGGTCGGCGTGATCATCCTCGGACTGCTGCTTGCCTTGATTGCTACCCAGAGTTGGTGGCAGCGGCCTGAGCGGCGCCGGAGCCAGGATGCCTAGGGCTTTGCCGTAACCACCCGATCATCCCCGCTGCGTTTCACGAAACCATCCTTCTCCATGCGGTTGAGCAGGGGAATCACGTACTTGCGGGACAGCTGCGTACGTTCCTTGGTCCGGGCGATCGTCAAGATGCCCCCCACCTGGATGTCGGCCAGGCAGCTGTGCACCAGTTTCAGGTAGACCTGCTTCTCGTAGAAGATATCCCCGTCCAGGGCTACGGCCAGATCGGCACGAACCAGGTTGCGCAGCTCTTTGCGGCCTCCTGCAATCTTGAGCTTGCTCAGTTCCAGACCGCGACTGCCCCCGGCCCGCAGGTCCCGGAGCAGTTGCCGGCCCATGGGGGAGACCTGGGGGGCGGCAGCCCCGGCGGGAAAGAGGATACCCCCGCGCAGGGCAAGCACGTCCTTCTCGACCAGTTCGCCTGCCAGCAGCCGGAGCAGCGGCTCCGGTTCGCCCCGCAGCTTCGTGGCCAGCTCATCCCTGCGTACGCCCCCGGGTCCTGAGGCCATCTCCCGTATCTGTTTGCCGAGCCGATCCCGGTACTCCTTGGACACGATCCAGCCTTCTATCTGCACGGTACTGTCCCGCAGATCTGCGGGCAGCCGCAGTTGTGCGGCTGCCTCCGGCTCGATCGCCCCCTCCAGGGCCAGCTTCAAGCGGCCCAGATCCTCCGGGCCGAGTTCGGTATCCAGAGCAGGTTCGAGCTCACCCAGGCGCTGCCGTAGTTTCCCGCCCGCTTTCCCGTACCACAGCACCCGTCCCCCGCCCAGAATGGTACTGCCGCCGTGTTGAATCAGCACGACAGGTTGATTCCACCGAAGGGCAGTGGCGCGGTTCAAATGGACGCGCAGCAAATTTTCCGGGGCAAAACGAGTCAGCAGGGCGATCTGATGACCCGTGCCAACGGCGATCTCCACCTCGGTGTCTCTCTTTACAGCTGGTGAGCCGGCGCCCTCCGCCTGCCTCCCCACTCGCAGGATGAACTGCTCTACGACCCGGAAGGGATCTTGCTCTCGGCACAGCAGATCGCCGCGCAGAACCTGCCCCGCCTCCACGCCGCTCAGATTGATCGCTACCCGGGAGGTCGCCTCGACCCGCTCCCGCTCCTGGTAGTAGGATTGCAGTCCCCGGATCCGCACCTTGCGGTTTTGGGGAAGCAGAAACAGCTCCTGTCCCCGTTGCAGCGCCCCGCCTCTCAAGCTCCCGGTGACCACCACTCCGGTGCCCCTGACCGTGAAGGCCCGGTCCACATACAGGTGGGGCACGGCTTGGCCCGGGAGGGGTACCGCCCCCGAATCGGCGGGTTCCAATCCCCCCAGCTCGCTGAGGATCAAACTCCTCAGCTGTTCGATGCCCTGTCCGCTGCGGGCCGAAACAGCGATGCGCGGCACCTCCGGGTACCCGATACGGGCGCACTCCCCGGCCACCTGCTCGGCGATCTGATCGATCCTTTCCGGGGAGGCAAGATCCGCTTTGGTGATCACCGCGATGAGGCGGGGAACCCCCATCAGACGCAGCACCCGGGCATGGTCGGATGACTGCTGCATCCACCCGTCATCGGCGGCCACGGTCAGCAGCGCCAGGTCCAGGGACCAGGCCCCGGCCACCATGTTGCGGATGAAACGTTCGTGCCCCGGCACGTCGATCACCCCTACAGGCTCCCCCCCGGGGGTGAAGAAGTGGGCGAATCCCAGATCGATGGTCAGGCCCCGTCGCTTCTCCTCCGGCAGCCGGTCCGCATTGATCCCGGTCAGGGCCTCGATCAGCAGGGTCTTGCCGTGATCCACATGTCCGGCGGTGCCGATCACGTGCATGGAGTACTCCCGCTCGGTGTTGGCTCCCCCAACAGGCGCTTCAGGGACTGCCCGACCAGCTGTATCTCCTCGGGCAGCAGGGTGGCCAGGTTCAGCTGCACCCGTCCGGCCACGATGGTTCCCACGATAGGGGGATCCATCCGCCTCAGGGCCGCCAGGATTTTTTCCGGCTTCTCCTTCAACAGCAGCTCGATCGACAATGAGGGGAATTGCTCATCCGGGGCGCTGCCCCCTCCGGTGGTCACCGTGGAATCGACCAGGCTTGCGGTATTGGGCGGAAGCTCGTTTAGAAGCGATTCGCCCCGGTCCCGCAGCTGTTCCACGGGCAGGCTGAGCACCGCCTCCACCGGAGGTGCGGCGGCCCGGTTGAGCCGGACCACCAGGGCCTCTTCCATCAGGGAGTAGATGGTCTTACCCGGTCGAAATACCCTGTTGAGAGGGTGCCGTGAGAGGATCTCGATCAGCTCCGAGTCGCCTACAATGAAGCCGGCCTGGGGACCGCCCAGAACCTTATCCCCGGAAAAACTGACAAGATCGGCTCCCGAGCTCAGATAGTGGGAGACCGACTGTTCTCCCGGGATGCGCTCCGTGGTCGTTCCCGATCCCTGATCCACCACCAACAGGACACCCTCAGGTATACTGGCAGCCAGCTGCCGGATTCCGGGGCGGCCGGTGAATCCCCGGATGCGGAAATTCGAGGCGTGCACGGTGAGGACCATGGCCGTATCCGGGCCGAAAGCGTTGGTATAGTCCTCCAGCCGGGTGATGTTGGTGGTGCCCACCTCCACCATCCGGGCCCCGGTCTGAGCCAGGATCTCGGGGATGCGGAAACCGCCGCCGATCTGCACCTGCTCCCCCCGGGAGACGATCACCTCCCGGCCCTTGGCCAGGGCCGAAAGGATGAGGAACACCGCGGCTGCGTTGTTGTTCACCATCAGGGCGTCTTGGGCTCCGACCAGAATAGAGAGCAGATCCGGGATGATGCCCTTTCGCTTGCCTCTTTTGCCCGTCTTCAGGTCGAGCTCCAGGTTGGAGAAACCCGTGTTCACCGCCTCGGCGGAGCGCCAGGCCGCTTTGGAGATCGGGGCCCGGCCCAGGTTTGTATGCAGCACCACCCCGGTGGCATTGATCAGGTGGTGAATCCTGCGCCTGACCGTTTCCCGGCAGCGCTCGCTCACGGCTTGGACGATCGCCGCTTCTCCCGGGAATTCCCCTCCCTCCTGTATAGCCGTTCGGGCCTCGGCGATGGTCTCCGATGCCAGTCTGGCCACCAGGGGGCGGCTGAGCCGGGAGAACCAGATTTCAAGCTCTTCGTTCTGCAGGAGTGTTTCGATCTGGGGCAGTAGCGCCAGGGAGCTCGGGCCGGATTTTTTCATCTTCTTTGTTTACGGCAGCAGGAATCCGGAAGAGGCAGGAATCGAACCTGCCGTCGCCTGCTTAAGGCGACCAACGGTTTTGAAGACCGCGGAGACCACCAGATCCCATCAGCTTCCCGGCAGGCAAAGCACGACCGGCCGGCTTTGTGCCTTCAACGTCATAGTATGGAGCCCGCTCGTCCCGTGTCAACCTGCACCTGCGTCAACCTGCACCTGCGTCAAACCAGGCGGATCAAGACAGGCCGGCAAACAGGGGAGGTCAACCGCCTCCGATCGGTAGAAACAGCTGCACCGCGTCATCACGCCGGAGTGTGTAATTGAGGGATTGCTTCTTGCCGTTCGCGTATACCAGGAGGTAGCGTTGCTGCCCGTCGGGGACTCCGAGTCTGCCGAGCAGAGCCTGCACGGTGGTGCCCGCAGGTACCTCGAGCCGCCCATCCGGTGTGTTGCCCTTGAGTTTGAGAATGGGGGAGTGCTGCACAGTGATAGAAACAGGTTGGTTTGTCTCTCCGGCCACACTCCCTCGTTTCCGTCTCTACTTCGGCTTCCAGACCTTCCAGACTTTTCCCACCAGGTCCGGTCCGGGTTTCAGCACCGGATCGCCCGGATGCCAGCCGGAGGGACAGACTTCCGCACCTTTGGTCTTGCGTACGTGCTGGAAGGCCTGCACCTGCCGGATCGTTTCGTCCAGATGCCTTCCCACCGGGGGAGTCAGGATCTCCATGGCCTGGACCACTCCGTCCGGATCGATGATGAAACGTCCGCGTATGTCCACCCCGGCGTTTTCATCGTACACTCCGTACACCTTACCCAGGTGTCCCGCCCCGTCGGAGATCATCGGAAAGGGAATGCCCCCTTCCACCATTTTAGACAGCTCCTCTTCATCCCAGATTTTATGGGTGAAGGTGCTGTCCACGCTGCAGGAAAATACCTCTACGCCCAGTTTTTTCAGTTCTTCGTATCGATCAGCGACCGCTGATAATTCGGTCGGTCATACGAAGGTGAAGTCACCCGGATAAAAACAGAGCAAGACCCACTTGCCCAGATAATCCGAGAGCTTCACCGTTGTGAACTTTCCCTGGTGATAGGCCGGTGCCTCGAAATCAGGCGCCTTGCCCCCCGCCCTGACCTGAACCATGCTTTCCTCCTTGGGCTGCTCCGCAGGTTCCGAGTTCTTCGGTTTGGAGGATGCACCAACCACGCTTCCCGTAGGTCTGGCACAGCCGACTTGTTTTTCAGCCATCGTTTCCTCCTGAGTTTTCAACCTCATTATTCCAATCTCTCGTATGCTCGTCAAGACTGCGGTTCGAAAAGGCGGGGGGCTGGACGGGAACTTTGTCTGTAGTGTAGTTTCTTCGTGGTAACATAAAATCCCTGCGCTGGTGTTATACTATTAGATAGCGCTTAAGAAAAGGATCCTTCTTGGCTATCGATGTTGAGGCTCTTTACAGAAAGTACGGGCCTATGGTACTCAGGCGCTGTCGCCAGCTCCTGCAGAATGAGGACAAGGCCCTGGATGCGATGCAGGATGTCTTCGTGCAGGTACTGCGTCATGCCGACAGGCTGACCGCGGAGGCGCCATCCAGCCTGCTGTACCGGATCGCGACGAACACCTGTCTGAACATCCTGCGCGGCGAGAAGCGCAGGCCCGTGAGCGGCAAGGAGGAACTGTTGATGGAGATCGCGAGTGTGGATGAATACGAGGAACGCTCGGTGACCCGGGCCTTCCTGGATGAGCTGTTCAGCCGGGAGAAGGCGTCAACCCGCACGATAGCGGTGCTCCACTACGTCGACAGGCTCACTCTGGAGCAAACCGCCGCCGAAGTTGGACTGTCCGTGTCCGGGGTACGCAAGCGCCTCAGAACCCTGCGGAAACGGGGTTTGGCCCTGGAGGGAGTAAAAACGTCATGAAGGAAAATGGGGTTCCCGACCTGTATATCGAAAAACTTCTCCTGGACGAGCTGTCGCAGGAGATGAAGGAACGATTGCTCCAGGATCCTGCGGTTCGTCGCAGGCTCGAGGAGTTGAAGTCGGAGAACCGTAGGATCCTGGAGGAGTATCCTCCGGAGCAGATGGCCAAGGCGATCCGAAACAGGGAGCGTTGGAGCCGAGAGAGCCAGGCGGCACAGGCTAAAGGCCTCGGCTCCCGCCCTGCTGCGCGGCGACGGCTCGGTTGGACCCGCCTGGTGCCGGCGGCCAGCTTCGCCCTCCTGGTTCTGGTGGGCGGCTTGCTGATGGTCACCCGGGGACCGGCGTTCTTCGCGCCCCAGTCGGACACGCGTCTCAAGGGCGGTGCCGCCCATCTGAACGTCTATATGAAGACCGATGCCGGGGCTGATCTGCTGGAAGAGGGAGACCGGGTGAGCGAAGGCACGACCCTGCAGGTAGGCTATGTCTCGGGGGTCGGAGAGTACGGAACCATCGTTTCCATAGACGGGGGCGGGACGGCAACCCTGCATTTCCCGTTGTCCGCGGCAACCGGCCAGAACTTGGAGGGGGAAGGGGAGGTGCTGCTTCCCTTTGCCTACACCTTGGACGATGCTCCGGATTTCGAACGTTTCTTCTTCGTCGTTTCCAAGAGGCCGTTTTCCGTGCAGAGAGTTCTCCAGGCGGCGGAGGCGCTTTCGAAACAACTCGATAAGGCCAAAAGCCAAGACTTAGATCTGCCCAGAAGACTGGAGCAGAGCTCGATACTGCTGTTGAAGTAAAGGTGAGTGATGCGATGAAACGGTTTATTCTTCTGGTGCTCATAGTGGTGGGCGCCGTATCTGTATTTGCCAATCAGAGTTCCGGCGGATTAAAGCGCTACGCCGTGTTTGTCGGCTCAAACAACGGAGGTCACGAACGGGTGCGGCTGCGCTACGCCGAGAGCGATGCACGGGCAATGGCCGGCGTCATGCAGGAGCTGGGGGGAGTCGAGTTCAACGACAGCCTGGTGCTGTTGGCCCCGACATCCTACGATCTGGAAACCGCCTTTTTGATGATGGACAGGCGTATCCGCCAGGCCCATGCGGATGTCCGGCGGGTGGAGTTTCTGTTTTACTACTCCGGGCATTCCGATGAGAGAGGCCTGTTACTGGGTGAGGAGAGAGTGACCTATGCTGATCTCAAATCCTCCATAGTGGACATGGAGGCGGATGTAAATATCGCCATTCTGGACTCCTGCTTCTCCGGCGCCTTCACCCGGCTCAAGGGCGGAACCCGGCAGCTTCCCTTTATGATCGACGAGTCGATCCAGATGCAGGGACACGCCTTCCTCACCTCCAGCTCCGCGGACGAGGCAGCCCAGGAATCGGATCATATTCAGGGATCCTACTTCACCCACTACATGATCGCGGCTCTCAGAGGGGCGGCCGATTCGACCCGGGACGAGCAGGTATCCCTGAATGAGGCCTATCACTACGCTTTTTCCGAAACCCTGGCCCGTACCGAGACCTCCCATGCCGGAGCCCAGCACCCCTCCTACAACATCCAGCTGACCGGAACCGGGGATCTGACCATGACGGATCTACGCGTAGCCTCCTGCAGCATCATACTGGGCGAACAGATCGACGGGCGCCTGTACGTGCGCGGGGCCATGGGAAATCTGGTGGCCGAGGTACGCAAGGTTTTCGGCGCCGGGGTGGTGCTGGCCTTACCGGAGGGGCGCTACTCCCTGACCCTGGATGCCGAAGGCCGCAGCTGGGTTACGAATGTCGCCCTGGGATCCGGTATGCGCAGGGAGCTGGGACCGGCGGATTTCCAGCCGATCGGCAGAGAGCCGGCCACCCCCAGGGGGGATGCACCGGCGATTCCCCCGGTGGAGGAAGCACCGGCCATTGCCGATACCGGTGATCAGCCGCCCGTTTCCTACGAACCCTTCGGCTTCACTCTGCTGCCCGGTATGCCGGCTCCGGCGGCGGAGCGAACGGTGTACAATCTGTCCCTGAATCTGCTGGTGGGCTCGGTCTACGGGATCAAGGGAGCCCAGCTGGGCACGATCATGAACATCACCGAGGACAAGCTCACCGGGATTCAGGCTTCCGGAGTCGGAAACATCATTGAGGGGGACCTGATGGGGCTCCAGTACGCCGGGGTGTTCAACATCGTGGGTAGGGATGCAACAGCGGCCCAGTGTGCCGGAGTGTTCAATGTCAATGAAGGGAATGCCTCCTTTCTCCAAGCCGCCGGAGTGTTCAATATGGTTTCCGGAACCTTCGGGGGCGTCCAGGCCGCCGGGGTATTCAACATGGCCGAGGGGCCGGTTAACGGGGCTCAAATCTCCGGGGTGTTCAACACGGCCACCAAGGTGTCCGGCGCACAGATCGGGGTTGTCAACATCACCGAGGATGTCAGCGGAACTCAAGTAGGCATTGTGAACATCTCAAGTGGCGTAGTCCGGGGCGCCCAGGTGGGAATCGTGAATATTTCCAAAGATCTGCAAGGCATTCCGATTGGTATAATAAACATCGTGGAAAACGGGAGGTTCCGGACATCCGCCTGGTACGCCGAACGGGGCATGGGCTACGTGGGGTTCGAGATGGGCAGCCGACACCTGTATACACTTCTTTACGGAGGCATGGCCCTGGGCGAGCGCCCCTCCCTCTATAGCGCCGCCCTGGGCTTGGGACTGCACATTCCGGTTGGCCCGTTCTTCGTAGACGGGGACTTGAGCGCCAAGGCCAGCTGGACCGGGTGGAGCCAGAGCGAGTTGGCGCAGGCCTTCGATATGAGTACGGTGTCCCCGGTCTGGCCGTCAGCCCGCTTGATGGTGGGCGTGCAGGCCTTCGGATTCCTGGGTATTTTCGGCGGGGTGATGCTGGATGCCACGATTCCGGGCTACACGGCGGCCACCGAGCTGCACCAGGGATCCGACTCCTTCACCATGGAACTTTGGGGCACATCGGTACAGGCCTATCCCAAGCTGTTCGCCGGGATCAAGTTCTAGCTTGGGGTGCTTTTTTCGAGCTTGACAATTCGCCTCAGGAGGGTGATTTTAATGGTAGATGAATCATTTGTTCCTGAGGCGTTTCATTTTGGTTCTTCTCCTGCTCGGTCTCATCACACCGCTTTGGGCCCAGGAGACCGCGGAGGCCTTCGTCATCCCCATTGAGGGAGAGATCGACAGGGCTCTGATGATCTTCATCCGCCGGGGCATACAGGAGGCTGAGCGCGCCGGCGCTTCCACAATTATCTTCCGGGTAGATACCTTCGGCGGAAGGGTGGACTCGGCCCTGCAGATCGCCACCCTGATCGGCGGACTGGACGAAATCGAGACCATTGCCTACGTACCGGCAACTCCCGAAGGCACGGGGGTAAGCTGGTCCGCCGGCGCCCTGATCAGTTTCTCCTGCGATCGCATCTACATGGCACCGGGTACTTCAATGGGCGCCGCCGCCCCGGTGTTTCAGACCCAGCAGGGCATGGAGATGGCTCCGGAGAAAACCGTGAGCGCCGTGCGGGCGCAGATGGCCGCCCTGGCCGAGAAGAACGGCTATCCAAAAGGCATCGCCCTGGCCATGGTGGACATGGATGTGGAACTGATCGAGGTCTACATGGACGGAAGACTCGAGGTCACCACATCCACGGATCTACCCGAATTGGAGCGGCAGGCCCGGGAGCAGGAACTGAGCGTGGAGAAGGGCAAGGTCATCTCCCCGGCCGGCAAGCTGTTGACCTTAACCGCGGGGGAGATGGAGCGCTACGGTGTATCCTCGGCCACAGTCGGAGATCTCGAGGCGCTGTACGAGCTGATCGGTATCCCCGTTGCCGAGGTCAAGGCTCTGGAACCGAGTGCGCCGGACCGCATCGTTTCCATCATTACCGGAGCGGCGGTGACCAGTCTGCTGGTGCTTGTCGGTTTGGCCGCCCTGTACCTGGAGATCACCAGCCCCGGTTTCGGGATACCCGGAACCATTGCCATCATCGCCTTTCTTGTTATCTTTCTGGGCGGAGCGTTGCTGGGAACGGTGGGATCTCTGGAAATCATCCTGTTTCTCCTGGGGGTGGTTCTGCTGGTTGTCGAGATCTTCCTCATCCCCGGTTTCGGGGTTACCGGTATATCCGGAATCGTGCTCATGATCGCAGCCCTGGTGCTCTCCAGGCAGGAGTTCGTTATTCCCCGTGTGCCATGGCAGTGGGACATATTCTTGAGGAACCTACGCAATGTCGGTTTCGGCTTCGTGGGCTCCCTGGTGCTGCTGGTAGTGATTCTGCGTATCTTCCCCCGCACCCCCGGATTGAAACGGCTTATCCTGGAGAGCAACCAGGATACGATGGCGGGCTACACGGTTCAGAGCTTGGAAAGCTCGGCGTTGCTGACCGGCCGGCGGGGGAAAGCGATAACCTCGCTGCGCCCTGCGGGTAAGGCGGAGTTCGAAGGGGAGGTCCTGGTTGTGGAGACGGACGGAGAGTTTATAGAACCGGGCTCGCAGGTTGAGGTGATCGAGGTCAGCGGCAACAGAATCGTGGTCAGGCGGGCTTGAGGGAGGCACTATGTGGTTGGCGATCGGTCTGGCTGCAGCGGGGATTGTGGCTATCATTCTGGAGGTATTCGTCCCCGCCGCCGGAATCATCGGAATCGCGGGGGTGGGATCGATTATTGCCAGTGTGGTAATCGCCTACCAGCGGCTGGGCAGCCTGGTCGGATCGATCTACCTGGCCGTGGTCCTGGTTATGGTGCCGGTGTTCATCGTTCTGTATTTCCGCTTTTTTCCCCGTTCTCCGGTCGGCCGCTGGCTGATCAGCCAGGACCGGCAGGGGCCGGACAAGGGTTACTCCTCCTTCACCCCGGAAAAGTACGTAGATCTGATCGGCAAGGAGGGAACAAGCCTGACGATCCTGAGGCCGGCCGGCATGGTGCGTATCGACGGACAGAAGTACAGCGCCGTGACCGGCGGGGAGTTTATCGATAAAGACAAAACTATCAAAGTAGTGAAAGTAGAGGGAAGCCGCGTGGTGGTGCGGCAAGGAGGATAACATGATCATCCTTTACGTATTAGTTGCAATCGTAGCGATCGCCTTTATCGCTATATTCTTGAAATTCTTCGGGCTCTGGTTCCGAGCCCTGCTCTCCGGTGCCCATATCGGTATCGGTCGGCTGATCGGGATGTGGATCCGGCGGGTCAAGGGCCGGTTGATCGTGGACAGCCGGATCATGCTTGCCAAGGCAGGGATCAAGGTCGACTCGGATCAGCTTGAGACCCACTACCTGGCCGGCGGGGATGTGATCCGGGTAAGCAAAGCCCTGATCGCCGCCAGCAAGGCCAACATCCCCCTGAACTTTCAGCGGGCAACGGCCATCGATCTGGCTGGGCGGGATGTCTTGGACGCGGTCAAAACCAGCGTCAATCCCAAGGTCATCGACTGTCCCAATCCGGAGAAGAGCCGGGGAACCATCGATGCGGTGGCCAAGGACGGAATCCAGCTGAGGGCCAAGGCACGGGTTACGGTACGAGCCAACATCGAGCGATTGGTCGGGGGTGCCACCGAGGAGACGATCATCGCCCGCGTGGGCGAGGGGATCGTCACCACCATCGGCTCGGCGGAATCCTACAAGCATGTGCTGGAGAATCCGGACAATATCTCCAAGACGGTTCTGCAGAAGGGACTGGATGCGGGCACCGCCTTCGAGATCCTATCCATCGACATCGCCGATGTGGATGTCGGGGAAAATGTCGGCGCCAAGCTGCAGGCCGATCAGGCCGAGGCGGACAAACGGCGCTTTCAGGCCATCGCGGAACAGCGCAGGGCCGCGGCTCAGGCACGGGAGCAGGAGATGTCCGCTCTGGTGCGGGAAAACCGGGCCAAAGTTGTGCTGGCCGAAGCGGAGATTCCCAAGGCTATTGCCGAAGCGTTCCGCAGTGGAAACATGGGAATCATGGATTACTACCGCTTGAGAAACATCCAGGCCGATACCCAGATGCGGGAGAGCATCGGGGAAGAGGGTCAGTCCAAGCCTGAGGAGGAGTAGCGTATGCTGCGGGCACAGGCGTTCGAAGGCCTGTTCACCCTGGTTCCGATCCTGCTGGTCGCGGTAGTCTCAATCGTGCTGCGCGCCCGGTCCGCCAAGAAGCGAAAACAGAGGGAGGAAGCCGCGCAGGCCGAGGGAACGCAGATCCCGGCGGCGAAGCTTCCGGCGGGCCCGGGTCCGAAACCCCCGCCTTCGACAGCACGGGGCGCTTCCCAGCCGTCGGGACGTGCCATACCCCCGCGGCGGGGGCGGAGGGAAAACAGGACGGCACCCTTTCCCTGGCAGCGCGAAACCTCGGATGCTGCTTCCGCTCCCCCCGGGCCCCTCACCCCGTCGCCGCGGCGCAGAGCTCAAGCGCAGCTGCGGGACAGCTACGCCTATCCGCCGCCGCTGTCTCCGGGCGAGGACGGGGCATCCGCGGCAGCTGCGGTTCAACCCAAAGGTGCGCCGCTGCCGCGACCGATCGTTAGACCTACTGTGGAAAGCCGGATGGCCGCGGAACGGATGGCTTCCCCAAAGCAAGAAAAAAGCCTGCGGGAGCGGATGCAGGCGCTGACGAAATCGGATCGACCTTCGGCCAAAGCTCCGGCCGGGGGGCCCTCTTCCATTGCGGCTAAACTGAAAAAATTACCGCCCCTGAAGCGAGCGGTGATCTGGGCCGAGCTCCTCGGCCCGCCAGGTGGAAAGCAGCAGTAGGCCGGATCCTAGCGATTGCCGAAAGACAGTAGCGCCGGTAGGATGACCAGCGCCCCTACTGTGGTAGTAATCAAAGCCAGAGATACCAGGATCCCGAAGTAGAGAATCGGCAGAAACTGGGAAAAACAGAGCACCAGTAAACCGGATACCAGGGAAACAGAGGTGAGCAGGATCGGCCGCCCCGTGGTCTTCAGAGTATGGGCCAGTACAACCGCCTTGTCCACTGTTCCGCTGTAGAATTGGATCTGGCGCCGGTAGCGGATGATCAGATGAATGGAATCATCGATTCCCACGCCGATCGCCACGCTGGAGAACATCACGGTAACCACGTCGAAGGGCAGCTTCAACAGCACCATGATGATAAAATTCAACATAATTCCGGTAACCATGGGGATCAGGGTGAGCGCGCCCAGGCGCAGGGATCGGAAGCCGATTGCGGTTACCAGGAAGATAAAAAACAACGATACGGCGACGGAGAATATCTGATCCCTGGCCAGGGTTTCGGAGATATACAGCAGAGCCAGTGAACGGCCCCAGATCACCTTCTCGGATCCGATGTCGAGCTTGGTTTCAACCAGCGTCTCGATTTCGCCCATCAGCCGCTTGAACTCCGGTTCCATCATCAGCGCCTTGGTCTGGGCGTTCCAGGTTCGCAAGAATATGGTGAAGCGGCTGAAATCTTCGTTGGTCGGCAGGGTGGCCATGGATCGGCCGTAGGGAGAGTTGATCATCGCCTTCATGTATCGGGACAGCAGCAGAATCGGTGCCCGGCTTTCGGGGATGGAGAACTCCCCGGTCAGTTTCTGGTTCATCAACTTGAGGTACTGGGTGAAGGAGAAAACATAGCAAATATCCGGATCCTGCTGGAGTTCGGTCTCCAAACGGGCAATCGTTTCGAGGACTTCGGGTTTGAGAAAGTAGTTGCTCTCCCCTTGCGGGGCCTCTATGGTGATGTACACATTGGAGTATCCTCCGAAGCGCTTCACGATCTCCCGGCTGTCCCTGATGACCCACTGTTTTTCCCGGTAGTAGCTCAGATAATCGGTTTGATAGGTGACGCTTCCCAAAGTCAGGGCAAACCCCGCTGCAATCAGGACAACCGTGGCAAGGATGTAGAGGCGATTGCGGATAACCCAACGGCTCAATCTTTCCATGAAGCGGGCGATCAGGCCCTTGAGCACCCGGTCACGCTCCCGGGCTCGGGGTGCCGGTAGTAGTCTGAGAATGGCCGGAAAGAAAAACAGGGAAAGCAGAGCACAGTAGGCGATGCCGATGCTGGTGGACAGGCCGAACTCTTTGATTTGGGACAGGTTGGCCGAAGCCAGGCTGGTGAAGCCGATAATCGTCGTCAGCGCGGCAAGCAGGATTGTCTGGTTGATATGTCCCACCGACTGGGCAATCCAGGTTTTGTTCTCTGCCTTTACCTTTGCCTCCCGGTAGTATTGGTTGAGGATGTGGATGCTGTAGGCGCTGCCCAGGGTAAGGACAAGGGGAGGCACCATGATGCTCACCACCGTGAGTTTGAATCCCAGCAAATGCATGGTTCCCATGGTCCAAAGCGTACCCAGTCCGACAACGATCAGAGGCAGTCCCAGTGAGCGCAGTGAGCGAAAGCTCAGGTAGAGGATGGCGAGGATCACAATCACGCTGAAAACCAGGAACTTGGGCACGTCGGCCAGCAGGGCGGTCTTGGTTTTGTGGAGGAATATCGGTGCCCCGGTGATGTGCACCGTGTAATGCTGCTCGAGGGTGGTGCGCAGAGCCTCCACCGTATCGAGCACCCCGCTGTAGTCCTCCTGGAGCTCTACGGGGAAAATCGCGCACAGGGCCCTCCCGTCATTGGAGAGGACCATGTTGCGCGCGAGCGGATCGGACAGCAGGAGATCCTTGAACTCCTGGAGTTCCGCTTCGGTCCGCGGCGCCCGGCCTCCCGGTGCCGCGGTCACCGGATGGAGCCTCCGGCCCTCTCGCTTGAAGGTGAGGAAATCGAACGGATTGATGCTGCCCAGAACGGATTCATCCGCCTCCAGCTCGCGGATGACCGCATCGAAGGCTTGGAGAGCCCGAAGATCGAACAGGTCCCGCCTCTGCACCGAGATCAGTATCCGTCCGGTATCGTGGTTCTTACTGTACCTGTCGATGTCCGCGATCACCTTGGTGTTCCGGGGAATCATATTGAAGATGTCCGCGTCTACCTGGATATGGAGAGCATGAAACCCGAGGAACACGGAGAGCAGTCCGGCAATCAGGATCACGATCCATGAACGACGAACGGAAAAACTGACCAAGCGATGTACGAGCGGCGTTTTCATGGATATTGCATCCCGATAGTGTACCAAAACCCCGGAGCTGTCAATATTTTACGCGCATCCGCTGTTCCCCCGGGCCCATTCTGGCTATAATCCCCGGGACAACGTTTGCCATGCAGCGGAGGCAGCTCATGAACCCACAGGAACGGCGTATCCTTTTCTTCTCTTCGGCCACCCATTTTTTCACCCATTTCTATGTGCTGGTGTTTCCCGCTCTGGTGATGCCGATGAGCCGGGACCTGGGCTTGCCGATTGCCGCCGTGCTGAACATCAGTTTTTGGATGTATCTGCTCTACGGGCTTCTGGCCCTGGGGTGGGGGTGGATCAGCGACCATCTGGGCCACAAATGGGCGATGAACACGGGCATCATCCTGGCCGCCGTAGGATTCATACTGGCCGGTCTGGTGCGTTCTCTTCCTCTCATCACCGCCTCTTTCGCCCTGGTGGGAATCGGCTGTTCGGCCTATCATCCTTCGGGATTGGCTCTGGTGTCTCAGGGGATCCGGAAACGGGGCAGGGCGATGGGAATTAACGGCGTGTGGGGCAATGTCGGAATGGCCAGTGCGCCCTTCGTTTCCGGGTTGTTGAGCTATCTGATCGGCTGGCGCCGGGGTGTGCTGATCCTGGGCGTGGCGGGTCTGCTGGTCGGTATGGCTGCGGCTTTGACGCCTTTTTCAATAGAGAGAGGTACGGAGGTCAAGAAGGTGGAGAAGCTGGCCTCCGGAACCGCCATACGCCTGTTTGTGGTTTTCTGCATTGGGGTATTGTTCGCCGGGCTGATGTACAGAAGCTTTACGGTTATTCTGCCGACTTTCCTCGAATCCCGGCTCGGCGATTTAAGCCAAAGGTTCCCCGCACTGCTCGGCCGGAGATTTGACGCCGCGGAGGATCTACCGGCCTTTCAAACCCTGGTAGCCACCCTCATCGCCACATCGGTGTACGTGCTGGGAATCTTCGGCCAGGCCCTGGGCGGCAGGGTGGCTGATCGCCACAGCCTCAAATGGGCCTACTTCATCTTCTTCTGCGCTGCCCTTCCCTTTGTCGTGGCCGTGGCGCTACTGGAAAACGCTCTCTTGATCCCGGCGGCCGGTCTTTTCGTGCTTTTCACGGTAGGGATGCAGCCCATCGAAAACAGCCTGCTCGCTTTTCTGACCCCCGCGCGCTGGCGCTCTATGAGCTATGGAATCAAGTTCACGCTCACCTTCGGCGCGGGATCTTTCGCCGTGAAGATAGTCGGAGCGGTGCAGCGCAGCTACGGCAGCGGCGGCGTGCTATTTCTGGTGGCCGGATTTCTGGTCATGGTAATTCTCTGTGTCGGCCTGTTTCTGAGCTTGAGTCGCGGCCAGGAGATCCGGCACTGAGGGCTACCGGCAATGCATCCGGGTGGTATTAACGGAGAAAGATAGGTTATAATAGCCTGTAGGCTGGTGTATCGATGAACTGGAAAACAATCGTCTTTGTGGTTTTGGTATTGATCCCGGCTGCTGTTTTCAGCTTGGACTACACGGTGGACTATCTGTATGGAACTGTCGAGGTGCAGGAGGACGGTCACTGGAAACCGGTTGAGATAGGAATGACTGTTTCCGGGGATTCATTGTTGCGCCTGGGCCCCGGTGACGTTGCCGAACTTTCCTCCGGAAGCGTACGCATCACCCTGGGTGAAGCTGGTACGTACTTTGTGTCCGGGCTGACCAGCTGCTCCCGCCAGGTTTCCTCCTGGGGCATCATACAGATGGTTCGAGGCAAGATTCGTAATCTGTTCCGCGGACAGCCCGAAATCGAGAGCACTGCCATGGGGGTACGCGCGGAGGAGATGGAGGACGACTTAGGTTTCGAATGGATGGATGAGGAGACGGAGGCGGCGGATCAGGGCAAGATCCTATTAGAGGAGCAGCACTACGAAGAGTCGATCGAGTATTTCGAGGAAGCTCTGGAACTGGCCGATGAACCGGCCCGTTCCCTCTATCTGTTCTACATCGGCTATGCCTACGCCATGGCCGGTAAGAGCGGGCTGTCCATGCGCTACCTGAACGAAGTCGAACCCTCCCATCTCATGGCTCATTACGGTGACTACGTGTTGCTCAAGGGACAGCTTCTCCTGGAGGGGCAGGCCTACCAGCCGGCCCTGGATCTGTTCGACCCCTTTTTACAGCGTTTCCCGGAACACGAGAACAGCCAGTCCGTCTATTTCCTCGCAGCGTTCTGCAACAGCCAAATCGGACGGGAGGAAGAAGCCAAGGCTTTGCTGCACCAGGCCTACACCTTAGATCCATCCTCGGAAACAGGCCGACAGGCCAAATCGAAGCTGGATTCCTTGTAGTCCCGGGAACTATAGCCGGGTGGCGAGTTTCACAGGCAAGGGGAGATGACTCTTTGAAGAAAATACTGATAGTCGACGACGATCCCGATCTCCGAGAGGGACAGAAGACCTTCCTGGAAGGCAAGGGCTATGAGGTGTTGACAGCCGGGGGCATGGAGGAAGGTTTAGAGGCCCTGAACCAGAACAACCCGGATCTGATTCTGGTAGACCTGATGATGGAGCACTACGACGCCGGGTTCGTGTTTTGCGCCAAGGTGCGGGAGAACTCCGCACTGGCGGAGGTGCCGATCATCATGCAGACCTCCGCGCGGGAGAAATTGGGTTTCACTCCGGATTCTTACGACCAGAAAGCCCGAAGCTGGATGAAAGCCGACCGGATCCTCACCAAACCGGTACCCCTGGAGGATCTGCTGAAAACAATCGAACACTACCTGGCGGGATGAGGCAGATGAGGCCAATGGAAGAAACCTTGCGGGTCCTGGTCGTAGATGACGAGGAGGGCATACGCGAAGGGATGCGGCGGGTGCTGGAACGCAGCAGCTATCAGGTGGACCTGGCCGAAAACGGTGAGGAGGCAATCAAGCTACTGGAGGCAAACTCCTACGATCTGGCTCTAATCGATCTGAAGATGCCCGGAATCGACGGCTTCGAGGTGACCCGCTACATCAACGAGACCCTGGGACATCAGACGGTGATCGTTATCGTCTCCGCCCTGGCGACTGTTGAGGCAGCCATGGAGGTCACCCGCCAGGGGGCATTCGATTTCCTGGTTAAACCCTTCGTCCCGAAAGATTTGAAGCGCGTCGTGGAGCGGGCGGCCAGGCAGCACAGGCTGATTCTGGAGAGGGAAAAGTACCTGACCGAGCTGGCCACTGAACGCAACCTCTCCCATCAACTGATCAACTCCATGCATGAGGGCGTCGTGGTTCTGAACATCAATCGAGAACCGGTATTGATGAATCCCAAGGCGGAGAGTTTCCTCTCTGTCAACTACAAACCTCAGTTGAACCTTCAGGAACTGTCTCTGAGCGAGGAGATCCTCAAGGCTATCGATGAACTGCTGGGTTCCGCTTCACCCCGGGATGAAGCTAGAACCCGCTGGGAACAGATGGGGGATCGGATGCTGGAGATTCGGGTCAATCCCTACCTGCGGGATGGGGAGAAGGCGGGAGTTATTGTCATTCTGGACGACGTGACCCGGCAGTGGCAGGCGGAGCAGGACAAGATTCGCTTCATATCGATGGTTGCTCATGAGTTGAAGAGCCCCATAGCCGCCATCATCAACTACATCAACATCATTCTGACGGGGATGTTTGATGATCAGGTGGAGAAGATTCACGAAATGATGGAGCGCAGCAAGATCCGTGGAGAAGCCCTTCTGGATCTGATACGGGATCTGCTGTTTCTCAACCAGAGCGATGCGGGCAAGGTCGAAAAATCGATCGAAAGACTCGAGCTGAAAACGATCCTCGGGGAACAGCTGGAGTTTTTCCGGGCTCAGGCCGAACGCACCGGCATCACCCTGATCCTGGAAGCCCCTGAGAATGAATATCCGGTGCGGTTGGACCGCAAGGATCTGGATCGCATCACCATGAACCTCATATCCAATGGAATCAAGTACAACCGGGAGGGGGGTAGCCTCACGCTGAAAATACATCAGGAAGGTGAGTCGGTGGTTGTGGCAGTGCGGGATACGGGGATCGGCATGAGTGCGGAAGAGATGAAGGGACTGTTCGCTGAGTTCTACAGGGTCAAGAACCCCAGTACCTCCGGCATTCCCGGTACCGGCTTGGGTCTGGCCACTGTCAAACGCATCATCGAGGAGTACAACGGGTCCATCCAGGTTGATTCCCAGATCGGCGGTGGCAGTACCTTCACCGTTTCCCTGCCGCGCGCCTAGCCTTCCATCGTTACACTATTCCGGTTCTCAGGGCTATCTCACCGGTTAGCCTTCCTGAAGCGCGAGGCGGGGCATCCTGCCTTTGGACATGCTCTTACTGCCGTGCCGTTCATTGATGGTCCGCTGCATGATCGAGCGGATTTGATGGCTCATCTCCACCGCTTCCCGCCGCATCGGCCCGCCCGCCGTTGTTTTTGGATAAATCGGTTGCTCGACCACGACCGTGACCCGCGGCGGAATGCGGAAGCTGCGGCCTGCAAAGTGGAAGCATGTCCTTCCCAGCCAGCAGCGCTGATGAAGAACGGTGGTGATCGGCACAACGGGTAAATGCAGCCTGCAGGCCAGGAAGAAGGCGCCTGGCTGGAATTCCTCGATCTCCTGATTCCAGAGGTAGCATTCCCCTTCGGGAAACACGTGCACGAAGGGCAGATCCAGCAGGTTCGCGCGGATCGTTCTCTCTAAGCTTCGCATGGCCGCCGCCCGGGTGGGAATGGGGATGGCACCGAGCATCCGCACGAAGGTCCCGAGCAGGGGGATGCAGGCGGTTTCCTCCAGCATTGTGAAGTAGGTGCGCTGCGGTCGAAGTACCTGGGCGATGATTCCCGGATCGAGAACCAGGGTGTGGTTGCTCACCAGCATGCCGGAGGGCACACGCTGCAGCTGCTCCCTTCCCTCGATTCTCAAGTGGAAGATCAACCTGTTGGTCAGCAGTACCAGCGCCAGGATCAAGTGGAACATCACCTTTGCCGGGATAAATGAAGAACCGTAGGTCGAGATCTTTGCACCCCGTTTGTAGGCCATGGTTACTTGAACACCCGTCCCTTCCAGACCACCCCCGCATTCGCAGCCGCTCTGCCGAAGCTCTTCCAGGCCATGTACAGCAGATGCACAAAGGTCAAAGGGTAGAGCAGAGGCACCCACCACTTGAGTCCGCGGTCGTAGAGTGTCAGAGACCAGGCCAGAACAAAGCAAAGCACGCTGAAAACCGAGAGGCGCAGAAGGGGGCTGCCCGTCTGCATCTCGATTACAGCCAGAACCAGAGGCAGAACGATGAAGGCTACCAGAACGGAGGCAACCGAGGCGAAGAAAGCGGGCTGATTTTTGAAAAAATCGTAGATATTCTTCCCGACTCCATCGAAGGAGTTCCGGTACCCCTCGTACATCCGGCAGGTAACCTGGTCGCGGAGGTCGAGGAAGACGGTCCGATAGCCGGCCTTCTTCACAGCCCTGGCTACGAAGACATCCTCGCTGATCTGAGTGGCTACCGAGGCGTAGCCTCCGATCGCTTCGAATGCCTCCCGCCGGAACATCACCATCTGACCTACCGCCATCGCGATCATGGAGGAATTGGCCCGGGGAATGAGGCAAAAGGGCATGACGATCGCGCTCATGATATAGGTGGTGGGAACGATCAGTGCCTCCCCGAAGGACCGCAGGTCCTGCTGGACGTAGCCGGAGAGGAAATCGGCTCTGTGTTCATTGATGTTGGTGACCGCCCAGGCCAGGCTTTCCCGGGAGTGAATCGTGTCGGCGTCGGTAAACAGCAGATAATCGCCGTCGGCATACTGGGAGAGCAGCTGCATGGCATGGGTTTTACCGCACCAACCTTGAGGCAGAGGCGAACCCCTTACCGCCTTCAGGCGCCCCGGGCTGCGGAGGGCGTACTCCCTGATAATATGCCAGGTACGATCCTTGGAACAATCATCCAGCACGATGATTTCGTAGTTGGTGTAGCTCTGATCCAACAGGGAGTCCAGGCAGAGGCGGATGTTTGCCTCTTCGTTTCTTGCCGGGATGAGCACCGATACCTTGCCCCGATCGGCAGAAACGGCTCTATAGCCGCTGGAGCGCAGCCAGAGAATATTGGCTAGTGACAGAGCCAGGATCGCCAGTGTTCCGAAGGCGGTCAGCAGGTGAAGCAGCAGAATGACTCGGATAGATAAAAAGAGCATCTAGCGCATAGCCTTTCTATGCATAGACTGTCTATGTAAATCTAAGAGAAAAAAACACTCCTGTCAAGCTTCACAGCTTCTGTGGGTACGTTATTCCTTGTGTAATTTTTCCAGCTGTTCGATCTTACGCTTCAGGGCGCTGATCTCCTTGGTGATCCACCTGCGCTGGCGGCTTATCTGCCGATGGGTGTACAGCGTGCGCAGCACCGTAATCGGTATATAGGAGAACAGTGCGATCAGGATCTTGTTGGCCATGGAGATGAAATCCCGTTCGTGGCTTTCCGGGTCCAGGCCGATCCAGGCGAACTTGAAGAAATCCAGGCGAATCCCCTGGTTTATGAAGTTGGTGATCCGAATAATGAGAGGCGGAAACAGGCGAATGAGGAAAATCCCCCCGACCAGCAGTACGGCCACGATGTTGAATACTGCCAGAACACCCGTGTACATCCGCTTGAACTGACTCGGCTTCAAACCCCGGGCAATAAGCAGAATGATCCAGCAGATAACGATCAGAATGTCGTACACGGCCAGCCCGATGAGGTCCAGCCGTATCATCTGAACCCGCTGCCAGCCTGCCAGGGCAAGGAGGAGAAAATAGCCGCTCGGAGAGGCGATGAGGTAGAAACGCTTTCCCGTGTAATCTTCCAGGCGGGAGCGATCCGACCAGGTCAGATAGGTCCAGACCGACCAGGCAATTGTGAGTATAGCCGTACCGATGTAAAGGGCCATTTCCATGATTCTTTTTCCCCGCTATGATAGATCATAGTTTAATCGAAATGGGGCGCAGTTGCCATCGTGCTTTGCTTTTCGAGTGGAATTTTGTATCTTTAGGTAAGAATACTATATAGTAAAATTACTATATGAAAAGGAGCCTAGAGTGAGGAGGAGAGAATATGGCAATGATAAATGAAAAGGATAAAAAAGCGGTGAGTGATCGGCTAGCGAAATTGGCCGGTCCGGTCAAGCTGGTAATGTTCACTCAGGAGATGGAGTGCCAGTTCTGCAAGGAAACCCACGAGCTGGTCGAAGAGGTCGCGGCCCTGTCCGACAAGATCTCCGCCGAGATTCAAGACTTCCTCAAGGCGGAAGAGGAAGCCAAGAAGCTCGGCATTGACAAGATTCCGGCTATCGGTGTTTTCGGAGAGGGAGACAAGGATTACGGAATCCGTTTCTATGGAATCCCTGC
>Ga0272441_10005521_pt1 | contig 21896 bp, 8 predicted proteins | sample SSMProp6N_FD_193582 | JGI IMG/M metagenome (GOLD analysis project Ga0272441, IMG submission 193582) | Marine sediment archaeal communities from Little Sippewissett salt marsh, Falmouth, MA, United States - SSM-Prop-6N | ecosystem: Environmental > Aquatic > Marine > Wetlands > Sediment ... | reverse complement strand
CGTCTGCCATCCCCGGGTCCGGCGACGGTTTCCACGCAGTCGCCGGCCGGGTCGCCCGCCGGTGGCGGCGCATTGCTCCGCAACACCCTTCTTGTTCTCGGGTTTATCACAGGGACGGTAGTGGTCCTGCTGTTGCTGCTCGCGCGGCGACCCCGACGGAGTTGATATGAATCTCTGGCGGCTTGTCCGCAGGGAAATCCTCGCTCGCAAGCTCAGTGCCGCGCTGGCCGTGCTCACGGTCGGCGTGGCGGTCGGCGTGCTGGTGGCCCAGGTCGGGCTGCTGAGGGCCTACGACGCCCACACCGAGCGGGTGCTGCACGCCAAGCAGACCGAGGCCGACCGCGAACTGGCTGCCATGGAGGATGAGTACCGCAAGGCCATGAAGGAACTGGGCTTTAACGTGCTGATCCTTCCCCGCGAGCAGGATCTGGCGGCATTCTGGATGAACGGTGCGGCGACAACGACCATGCCCGAAGAGGACGTCGCTGTGTTGGCCCGCACGGGCACCACGCTCATGCGACACCTGCTGCCCATCGTCCAGCAGCGTATCCACTGGCCGGAGAAACAGCGCGAGATCATTCTCGTCGGCACGCGGGGCGAGGTGCCCATCTTGAACCGCGGCCAGAAGGAGCCCATGCTTGAAGCCGTGCCCGAGGGCAGGGCCGTCGTGGGGCACCAGTTGGCCGCCGATCTGGGGCTGAAGCCCGGCTCGACGATCACGTTGCTGGGCATGCCGCTTGAGGTCCTCGACGTTCGGCCTCGCCAGGGCGCCGCCGATGATCACACGATCTGGATCAGCCTCGCCGCCGCCCAGAAGATGCTCGGCCTGGAGGGTCGCATCAACGCCATCGAGGCCCTCAAGTGCGAATGTGCGACCACCGACCGGCAATCCGTGGACCGGGATATTGCCGCCCTGACCGCGGCCATCACCGCGGCGATTCCCGACGTGCAGGTCGTGGTCCGCGACAACAGGGTCATGGTGCGTGCCCGGGCGCGGCTCGAGGCCAAGCGGGTCCATGAGGAGTCGATCCGCAAGTGGGAAGCCGACCGCGCTGAGCTGCGAAGCCAGCGGGAGGGCTTCGCGGCGATCCTGGTGCCGCTGGTGATCGTCGGGGCTGCGGCCTCGGTCGCCGGTCTGACGCTGATGAACGTTCGCGAGCGGCGGTCCGAGATCGGCATTCTGCGTGCCGTTGGCCTGCGGTCGCGTCAGATCCTATTGGTGCTGCTGGCCCGGGCCGCCCTGGTGGGTGTCGCAGGCGCGGTGGCCGGATGCGTTCTCGGGACGATGGCCGCGGCGATCCTGGCAGCTCGCGAGGGCGATTCGCCGGCCGTGACGTCCGTGGCGCCTGTCGTCCTGGCGGCCGTCGCCGCCGCGCCGATGGTCTCGGTGCTGGCCGCCCTGGTGCCGGCAATGACGGCCGTGCAGCACGATCCGGCCGAGATCCTCTGTCAGGAGTAGCTGCCTCGTGATGCTCAGCCTGCGTGACATCTCGAAACGCTATGGTCGCGGCGACCGGGCCGTGGACGCATTGCGGCACGTGTCTCTCGACGTGGCCGAGGGCGAGTTCGTCGTGGTGCGAGGCCCGAGCGGTTGCGGCAAGACCACGCTCCTGCTTGCCGCGGGTGGGCTGCTGGCGCCGGATGACGGCTCCGTGGGCGTGGTCGGGCAGGATCCGTACGCTCTCGACGCCGACCGGCGGGCCGCGCTCAGGGCCTCGGCCATCGGATTCGTCTTTCAGCGGTTTCACCTGCTGCCGTATCTGAGCGTCATCGACAACGTCCTGGCTCCGTCACTGGCGGCGAACGTCGGCGACGCCCGGCGGCGCGCTGGGCAACTCATCGAGCGGTTCGGCCTGGCCGACCGTGCCGGCCACCTGCCGGCCGAGCTCAGCACGGGCGAGCAGCAGCGGGCCGCGCTGGCACGGGCCTTGCTGAACGAGCCCCGGATCGTTCTGGCCGACGAGCCGACGGGCAACCTCGACGAGGTCAACGGCCGCGAGGTCCTCGCCGCGCTGGCAGAGCAGGCCCGCGACGGCCGAGCGGTGCTGCTCGTGACGCACGACCGGCAGGCCGAGGCGTTCGCCCACCGGACGGTGTGCCTCGACGGGGGCCGCATCGCGGACCCTGATCGCACGACGACCGACGATTCCTCCGCATCGAAAGGAAGTCCCCGCTCATGACGACCCGCCGGACGCGAACCCTGGTTCTTGTCATCTGTCTTCTCGCGGTGGCCGTGGCGGTCCTCTGGCAACTGCACCGATCCCGGAGCGGCGCCCGCGTGGCGGCCGGGCCCGTGGGCGACTGGCCCCAGTGGCGGTACGACGCCAACCGCTCGGCCGCCTGTCCCGGCGAGCTGCCCGAGCAGCTCCATCTCCAGTGGGTCCGAACCTATCCGCCCCTGGAGCCAGCCTGGCCCGAGCCGGTCAACCAGGACCGCATGCCGTTCGACCGCACGTACGAGCCGGTCGTCGCCGGCTCAACGCTCTTCTTCGGCTCCAGCCGCAACGATCGCGTGACGGCTCTGGACACTCGCACGGGCGAAGAGCTGTGGCGGTTCTACGCCGACGGTCCCGTGCGGCTGCCGGCTTCGGTCAGCAACGGCAAGCTCTTCGTCGCCTCCGACGACGGTCGGCTGTATTGCCTCGACGCGGCCACCGGAAAAGCCCAGTGGAGGTTCCGCAGCGGGCCGTCGGACTGCAAGGTGCTGGGCAACGGGCGCCTCGTCTCCACATGGCCGGCGCGGGGCGGCCCGGTCGTCCGCGACGGCACCGTCTACTTCGCCGCGAGCCTCTGGCCGTTCATGGGCATTTTCATCTACGCCCTGGACGTTGAGACCGGTCGGCCTCTGTGGACCAACGACATGGCCGGGCAGATGTACATGAGCCAGCCCCACGCCGGGGCCGACGCATTCGCCGGTGTCGCGCCGCAGGGGGCGTTTGTGGCCACGGACGACCGTCTTCTTGTTCCGGGCGGGCGGTCGCTGCCGGCCTGTTTCGACCGGGCCACCGGCAAACTGCTCTACTACCATCTCGACGGCAGCACCTACCACGGCTTCCCAGGCGGCCCCGACCGCAAGCTTGAGGGCGGCAGCCATGTCGCCGCCATCGGCCAATGCTTCTTCAATCATCGCGGCATCAACACCACGATGTACGACCTGGAAACTGGCGACGCCCTGATCATGTGGCAGCGCACGACCTATCCCGTGTTGACCGACGACACCCTCTACCTCTCGGGCAACCCTGTTGTCGCACTCGACCTGGATAGTCTCCGGAAGGCCGAGTTCCACCGCGAAGAGCGCGACACCAAGTCGAAGATCGTGCGGGAGGCCAGGCGCCATCGCTGGGAACTGGACACGCAGTGGGAATGCCCGGTGGACGGAACGGCGTCGCTGGTCAAGGTCGGCAGCCGGCTCTTCGCTGGCGGCAACGGGGTGGTCTCGGCCATCCGCGTCCGTGGCAATTCGCCCGAGGTCGTCTGGTCGGCGGCCATCGAGGGCACGGCCTCGCGGCTCATCGCCGCCGACGAGCGACTGTTTGTCGTCACCCTCGAAGGACGCATCTACGCTTTCGGCGAGCAACCTGTGGGCGAGCCGAAGGTCTTCCCGGCCGAAGGCCTCATCGAACCGTACGACACGTCCCACCCATCTGCCCGCGTCGCCGAGATGATGCGCTCGGCGCCGGTTGCGGAAGGATACTGCCTGGCGTTCGGCCTGGCCGACGGCGAACTGGTCGAGGCCATCGCCCGCTCCACGCGATACCAGGTCGTGGCCGTCGATCCCGATGCCGCGAAAGTCGAGGCCCTCAGGCGGCGGTTCGACGTCGCGGGACTCTACGGCACGCGGATATCCGTCCATCAGGGCGATCCGGCCACGTTTGCCGCGCCGCCTTATCTGGCTGCGCTGATCGTGTCTGAATCGCCGGCCGCCGGCTTCGGCACGAATCCCGACGTCGAGCGAGCGGTCTTCCGTTCTTTGCGTCCCTACGGCGGCGCGGCCTGGCTGCCTGTGATCGACGCCGCGGGGAAGGACGCTCTGGTCCGACACATCGGCTCATGCGGCCTGGAGGGTGCACAGGTCGCCCTGTCAGCCGACGGCACGCACGTGATCCTGTCGCGGCAGGGACCCTTGCCGGGGGCCGCTCCCTGGACCCACATGTACGCCGACGTGGCCAACACCGTCAAGTCCGACGATCGACTGGTCCGGTTGCCGCTGGGCTTGCTGTGGTTCGGCGGCAACTCACATCAGGATGTCCTTCCCCGCCATGCACACGGCCCGCCGGAGCAGGTCATTGGCGGACGGCTCTTCATCCAGGGCGACAACTGTCTCAGCGCTCGCGACGTCTACACCGGGTGCGTTCTCTGGAAGCGGACGTTCGCCGATCTGGGCACGTTTGGCATCTACTATGACGAGTCCTACGTGCCCGATCCTCTCGACACCACGTACAACCAGCAGCATATCGCCGGGGCAAATGCTCGTGGCACCAATTTCGTTGCGGCCGACGACGGAGTCTACCTGGTGATCGGCGGCGAGTGCCTGGTCCTTGACGTGGCCACGGGCGAAACGCTGCGCACCATCGCCCTGCCGCCCGAGGGCGATCCGCCGCAAAGCCCCACGTGGGGCTACGTCGGCCTGGCCGACGGCCTGCTGATCGCCGGCAGCCGCATGGTCCGGTTCTCCGAGGAGCAAGAGCCGAAGACGACCGGCAACGGGGCAGCCGTCCCGAAGAACCCCTGGCAGGATTTCGACACGTCCTCCAGCGCCGCCCTGGTGGTCATGGATCGCCTGACAGGCACGGTCCTGTGGACACGCAAGGCCGAACACGCGTTCCGCCATTCGGCCATTGCCATCTGCAAGGGCAGGCTCTACTGCATCGACAGTCTGCCGCACCCGGTCATGTTCCGCTACCTGCTCCGCGGCAAAGCGCCCAAGACCGAGCCGAGGCTGCTATGCCTTGATCTGCGAACCGGCCGCACGATCTGGGAAACGACCAACGGCGTCTTCGGCACGTGGCTTGGCTACAGCAAGGAGCACGACGTGCTCCTGCAGAGCGGGCGAGCCTCGTCCGACATGATCGCCGGCGAGCCCTCGGAACGGATGATCGTCTACCGGGCCGACGACGGGGCGGTGGTCTGGGACAGGGATATCCAGCACCAGGGGCCCTGCATCCTTCACGGCGAGACGATCTTCCTGAACACGCGGTTCAACGAGGGCGGAGCCGTCGGCCTCCTCACGGGCGAGCCCAAACTCCGCACGCATCCGCTCACCGGCGAGACCATCCCGTGGCAGTATCGCCGCAAGTACGGCTGCAACTCGATCATCGCAAGCCAGCACCTGCTGACGTTCCGCAGCGGCGCCGCCGGTTACTACGACCTCGACACCGAGAGCGGCACGGGCAACCTCGGCGGCTTCAAGTCGGGGTGCACCTCGAACCTGATTGCCGCCGACGGTGTGCTCAACGCGCCGGACTACACGCGGACCTGCACGTGCAGCTACCAGAACCAGACCTCGCTGGCGCTGGTCCACGAGCCCGACGTTGAGGTGTGGACCTTCGAACAGTTCAATCCGCCGGCGCCGCCTGTGCCGGCGGGCGATGGCTTGGCGGACGAGGCCGTCGGCGACGTGGAGCCGGCGGCGCGCATCTGCCGCCTGGGCCTCAACCTCGGAGCCCCGGGCGACCGTGTCGGTCCCGGCGGCACGCTCTGGCTCGATTGGCCCATTGTCGGCGGCCCCTCGCCGAACATCATCGTCAGAGCCGAGCCCGTGGCGGCTCCTCGCGCGGGCGGCCGCAGGCGAGGCGGCGGCCTTGGACCGAAGACCTTCTCCGGCACGAGGCTGTGCTTCCACTCTTCGCGCATCCAGCGGGCCGACCTGCCCTGGGTCGCGGCCTCCGGCCTCGCCGGCGTGAGCAGGATCGTCATCGACCTGGCGGAAGGAACCACGGTGAAAGACCTGGAGTCCGGCCGCACCAGCGTCGTGCCGAACACCCCGCCGGGCGAAGCGACGTACACCGTGCGTCTCTACTTCGCGGAACTCCAGGAACGGGCGGCCGGGCAGCGGGTCTTCGACGTGGCCGTGGAAGGACGAACCGTTCTTGAGAACTTCGACATCGCCGGCGAAGCCGGCGGCCCGTGGCGCGAGGTCGTCAGGGAAGTCGCGGGCGTCCGAACCGCGGACACGCTCACCGTCACGTTCACCTCCAGGACCGGCGAGGCGCTGATCTGCGGCATCGAACTCATCCAGGACGGCTCTGAACGTCCGTAATGGGCAGCTCGCCAGCGATCCACAAGCTTGCCCGTCACTGGATGATCGATGGCCACAGGTCGCCGCCTTCTGCCCGTCCCACCTCACCGGCCACGGCTCCATCACCCTGCCGAGCGTCAGCCCGGCTGGCTCGTCGCCGCGGACGAAGGCCCTTGTTCAGATGTCTTGTGGCGCTGCGCCACAACATAGCCACAGGAAACGTTGATCTCAGTTGCTCCCAGTGCACCTCAGTTGCCGCTTCTTGACGTCATTAGGCGTGACTGTACCCCCAAGGGCCGGATTCATAATCCCGTAGGGTTCACCCCTCGTGACGGTTCGAGTCGACGGGAAGACTGACAGTAGTTGTCAGGGCATGCTCACCCTCCCGCACCGAATTGGTCACTGGCGGGGCAGGGCCGCCATAAGCGGCATCACCCCGAAGCGTTACGTCGTTGACTCAAGCTGAAGGTCGAGGGTTCGAATCCCTTCGCCCGCTCCAAGCCAGCGATCGACGCCGGTTGACACCCGTTGCCAACCGGCGTCACTCTTGCGCCCCCAGGCGTGACCTGTGGCCCCCCTCCGGAATCGTCGCCGGGCTCGCCGTTTGCCAGGACATGACAGGCGTTGCCAAACTCGGCCCTGAAATGACGCGCGTCCGTAGAAGCGCCGTACAAGCGCTCGGCCGAAAGGACACCCGGCAGAAGCAGCCATCATGGGGGATAAGGGCAAGTAACCAGCAGGGGCAGAGGGAAGCACCGACACCGGCTCAGTGTCGGAACGTTGAGTATCTCAGGGCTCATAGACTGGGCGTTTCCCAACGTTGGAGGTCCGTGCCGCTTCAGGAGGATAACCGTGATTCTGGCGATTATCGGGGAGGGGGTGTTTCCCTACAACCCGCTGGTGCTGATTGATGGCGGCATCATCGGGGTCTTGGTTGTCCTTCCCGTCTATTACTACTGGCTCACCCGGACATACCAGAAGGCAAGGCGCCGTGCCGATGCCGGCGGCACACCAGGCCGGATGATCATTCCGGCCATGCTGCCCCTCGTCTACGGCGTGTTGATAATAATCTGGGCGTTTCAGGAATCGGTGTGGTTCGGCTACACCAGCACCTACGGCACAACGGTCGGAGGGGTCCGCGTAGGCGAACCGTCAGGACATCTTGCTGGCGTGCTGGGTTGGTTTGTCCTCATAGGTTTGCCCTGCATCTTGCTCCCGAGAATCCTGCGGCGGTGCAAGCCGGCCTGCCAGGGACCCGACGCTCCTGAAAAGTTGCTCACCCAGTGGACCAAAGATGGGGAGGGGCACACCTGCTGACCCTCGATGAGGCGCTCCGGAACTAGGCTCTGTCTGATAAATCGTTGCCGGCATTCCAGATGGCCGGTTTCGGCACTGATACAGGCATCGAACCAGCAGCCCGTGCATTTATCAGACACAGCCTAGTCAAGGGGATGGATGATGGCGAAGAACGTCCTCTGGATCATGACCGACCAGCACCGGGCCGACTGTCTCGGCTTCATGGGCCACCCGGTCGCGCAGACGCCGCACCTCGACCGCCTGGCTGCCGAGGGCGTCGTCTTCGAGCGCGCCTTCTGCCAGAGTCCGGTGTGCATGGCCTCGCGGGCCGCGCTGATGACGGGCCGCTACCCGGCGGCGGTCCGCGTGCGCGGCATGGGCGTCCTGCCGCCGCAGGAAACCACGCTGCCCGAGTGGCTCCGGCGCAACGGCTACAGCACCGGCGCGTTCGGCAAGGTCCACCTGACCCCCGAGCAGTACACCCGCGACCAGCTCGGCAGCCGCGTGCCGGTCCTCGACTGGCGACAGTTCGCCGGCCCGGCCCACCTGGCCCCGATCGCCGACGATCCGTACAAGACCGATTACGGCTTCCAGGTGCACGTCGGCTGCGACGACGCCGGCCAGGGCCACTTCAAGGCCTGGCTGCGCCGCGAGGCCCCGCACCTGGCGGACCTGCGGCCCGAGCCGTGGAGCCCCGACGGGCCCGGCGACCTGGTCGTCAGCCCGTACCCCAGCGAGTTCCACCCGACGACCTACGTCGCCTCGCAGGCCGAGCAGTTCATCCGTTCGCAGTCCGGCGACGCGCCGTGGCTCGCGTTCTGCTCGTTCATTCACCCGCACCATCCGTTCTCGCCACCGGCCGACCAGATCGCGCGATACGACGGCGCCGACATTCCGCTGCCGGAGCGCAAGGGCGGCGTCGAGGCCCGCCTGATCCCGCCGCTGCCGGCCACGGCCATCGGCGAGATCGATCGCTACAGCACTGGTCTCCAGCGGCGCATCGTCCTCCACTACCTGGCCACGATCAGCCTGATCGACGACGGCGTGGGCCGGCTCGTCCAGGCTCTGCGCGACACCGGCCGCATGGACGACACCGTGATCCTCTTCGTGGCCGACCACGGGGAGTTCCTCGGGAACCACGGTCTGCTGCGCAAACCGTCGCTGCACTATGACGAGACGCTCCGCGCGCCGATGCTGCTGCGGTGCCCCGGCCTCGAGCGGCGGCGCGTCGACGGCCTGGTCGAGCTGGTGGACCTCTACCCGACGCTGCTCGGCCTGCTGGGCATCGAGACGAACGCCGGCGTGCAGGGCATCGACTGGTCGGCCGAACTGCGCGATGGCCGCGACGTCGGACGCGACGAGATCCACTCCGACATGTACGACCTGGCCCCGGTCGTGTTCGGCAAAACGCACGGCGCCTACGCCGCCTGCCAGACGCTGCGCACGCACCACTGGAAGCTCAACGTGTTCCCCGACGACGGCCCGCAGTACGGCATGCTCTTCCACCTGGCCGAGGACCCCGACGAATCGCGGAACCTGTACGACGACCCCGGCTGCGCCGCGGTCCGCGAAGAACTCCTGTGGCGCCTCGTGAGCCGCTTGCACAAGCAGGTCGATCCCCTGCCGCTCCGGCTGACGCAGTACTGATTGGAGCAACCGATGAATCCGACCGGCATGCTTGTGGTGATCCCCTCGCGGCTGGCCGTGGGCGAGCCGTTCGCCGTCAAGGTCAAGCTGCGCGGCGAGGTGCGGGCGATCCCCTGCGCCAACGGCTGGAACACCGTCAAGCCGCGCCTCCGCGGACCGTTCAACCTCAACGTCGAGCGCGGCATCCAGTACGTGGACGCCTGCCTGCCAGAGTGGACCGGGCGGCTCGACGTCGACTGCGCCGACCTCGACGGCCCGCGGCGACTGGTCTTCGACGGCACGTCTCAGGGCGTCTTCCCCGGCGACGTCCGGCCCATCCGCATGTTCGGCGGCTTGCGGTTCACGCGCCCCGGATTTCATTTCCTCAAGCTGGTCGATCCGGCCTCGGGCCTCGAAGGTTGGTCCAATGCGGTCAGGGTCACCGAGGCGCCGCCACCGGAGCGCATCTGGTGGGGCGACCCGCACTGGCAGACCTTTTTCAGCGACGGCATTCGCTGCCCGGAGGAACTCTACGCCTTCGCGCGCGACGAGGCGTTCCTTGATTTCGGCGCCGTCTCGGACCACATGGAAGCCCTGACCGACCGGCAGTGGGACTACTTCCAGGCGGTCACCAACGACTTCAACGCGCCGGGCCGGTTCGCCACGCTCCAGGGCCAGGAGTGGACCCACCATCTGCCCGAGGGCGGCGCGCCCGGGCACCGCAACGTCTACTTCCGCGGCGACGGCGGCCCGGCCCTGCGCTGCACCGACCCCGACTGCAACACCCTGGAGAAGCTCTGGCGGAAGCTCGACGGACTGCGAGACGTCAAGGCCATCGCCATTCCGCACCACAGCGCGAACGCCGTCATGGGCACCGACTGGGAACGGGGCTGGAATCCCCGCTACGAGAAGGCGGTGGAGATGTACTCCGTCTGGGGCAACTCCGAGAAGCCGCGCGAAGCCGGCAACCCGCGCCCCATCCGCAGCAACCAGGGCGAGATGGCAGGCCGCCACGTCGTCGACGCGCTGAAGCGCGGCTACCGGTTCGGCTTTGTCGGCGGCGGCGACATCCACGACGGCCGACCCGGCGACGACCTGCATGTTCGTCAGGCTAATGTCGCCGGCTATGCCGATAACCTGTACCCCCAAGGCTTCACCGCCGCCATGACAACGGAGCTGACCCGCGAGGCTGTTTTCGACGCCATGGTCGCGCGGCAAACCTACGCCACCACCCGGCGGCGCGTCTACCTTGACGTCGCAGCCGACGGCGCCGGATGCCCGTCGCGTCTTCGCGTCGAGGCGGCCGCGGAGGACGGACTGCGGGAAGCCACGCTCGTGCGGGACGGCGAGGACGCCGAGCGCCACGAGCCCGACGCGGACCCGCGTGTCGTGACGGCCGAGTTCGCCATCGGCCGTCTGGCGCCCGGGCAGTTTGCCTACGTGCGCGCCGTGACCGCGAGTGGGGACATGGCGTGGTCGAGCCCCCTCTGGGGCGACGGGAAATGAACCGGAGGGAACGGTCGGCCGGCGCACGGGCGCCCATCGAGGCACGGCCCGTACGGGCCGTGGCACCCCCGCACATGCTGAATGGCGCCGAGCGGCTTCGTGGCAGCTACATCATGACAGGACTGCGCAATACGGACCTAGTGGTCCGTGCCATTCGATTCTGCGGGTGCCACGGACAGGCCGGCTTCAGCCGACTGGCCGTGCGGGGCAGGAAACACGGTCAGTCCCTCCGCCCTTCGGGCTCCGGGGCCTGACCGTGGCGCCCTTAGATTCAAATGGCATGAAGCACTAGCCCCCGGCGTCATGAGCGCGTATAATTCACAGGCGCGCGGTCAGGCTCCCCGGCGCGCCGGGGCGCGCCGCTCCAACCGAGACAGACCAGTCAGGACGGAGAGACATCACGCATGAACGGCTTTGAAGACACGGACGTATCGCAGGCGATTCTGGAGGCCTACCACGCCAAGTTCTCCGAGGCGCTGCGGAGCGACGTCGCCATTGTCGGTGCCGGGCCCTCGGGTCTGGTGGCCGCCTGGCGACTGGCCGAGGCGGGACACCGGGTCGTCGTCATCGAGAAGCGCCTCAGCCCGGGCGGCGGCATCTGGGGCGGCAGCATGGGGATGAACGAGACGGTCGTGCAGAAGGAGGCCCTGGGCATCCTGGACGAGGCGGGCGTGCGGCACCGCAAGAGCGGGCGGCTGTTCACAGCCGATGCCATGGAACTGGCCTCGGCCCTGTGCCTGAAGGCCCTTCACGCGGGAGCACCGCTGCTGAACCTTCTGACGGCCGAGGACCTCCGCGTGACCGCCGGCCGGGTGACCGGGGTCGTCGCCAACCGCACCCTGCTCGGCGAGAGCCTGCCGATCGACCCGATCGTCCTGGCCGCCAGGGCGGTCATCGACGCCACGGGGCACGACGCCGCACTGGCCATGTGCCTCCAGCGGCGGGGGCTTCTGAAGGGCAAGACGAACCGGCTGCCCGGCGAAGGCCCGATGGACGCCCCGGCCGGGGAGCAGTTCGTGGTGGACCACGTCGCGGAACTCTATCCCGGCCTGTGGACGACCGGCATGAGCGTCTGCACGACGATGGGCGGCCCGAGAATGGGGCCGATTTTCGGCGGCATGCTCCTCTCGGGCGAGGAAGTCGCCCGGCAGGTGCGTCAGGCGCTGAGCAAGACGCGCCAGTGAGACGGTCCACGGGTTTCGGCCCCGGGGAAAAGAGCCTCGGCTTTCAGCCGTGGCACGTCATGAGCTGGACCCCGCGGGGGCTCCCGCCACGCGTGGCCTTCGACCGTTCCCACAACGCCAGGCGACGCTCCCTCAGGCACCACAGTCTGCCGGCTCTCCGCGGCCGGGCGCCCGTGGCAGGAGATGGCTGGCCACAGGCGCCCCTGGACCGGCAGCGGGTGCTGTTACTGTCCGCCCACTTGTACCGCGTTGTAGTCTACGTACTGCGCTCCCTCGAGCACCTGGGCCGACGTGCCGGTCGACCCGAGGTCGATGTCGAAGCTGGTGCCGTAGAGCTCGGCGCTGGTGCCGTCAACGATGACGAGGTACTCGGAATCCTCCTGGGCGTCGAGCTTGTAGAGGGTGATCAGGGCGTTGGTGTCGGCCAGGAAGTCGTTGTTGTGACTCAGGCTGCCGGTGCCGGTGTTGACGGCGACGACGACGTCGCCTCCGAGCGGCCCGCCGGAGATCTTGAGGATCTTGCCGTCCGTCACGGTGGTGATCTCGGTGATCGTCGGGGCCGGGGCCTCGTCGTCGAGCGGGTAAAGCACGACCAGGTAGTGGACCTTGGTGCCGCTGGTGCGGGCGCGGATGTAGGGTTCCTCGATCCCGTCCTCCTGGGTGACGGGCGCCTCGCACTCGATGAAATCGAGTTCGTTGAGTTCCGTCGCGTTGAACGTGACCGTTGACGACCCGATCATCTGGCACAGGAAGCTCACGCCGCTCGTTTTTTCCCAGGTCGCCTTGAGGTTATTGTTATCCTGGACGAAGTGGCCCTCGGCGGTGTTGCCTCCCGTGGCGCCGTGGAGGAGCCAGTCGTACGTTTTCGAGCCGGCACCGGACTCCAGGGTGTCGACGATGATGAAGAACGTCTCCTCGATGAAGAACACGCGCCGCGTGAGCTCGACCGAATTGGTGTAGTACGCCGAGCTGGTGGGAGTTTCATTGAGGTCGGTCTCCATCTGGACGTAGTCGACAGGCGGCGGCGCGAGCAGCTTCCACGTGAACTCGCCTCGCGGCTGCTTGTAGTTCGCGTCGTTGGTCTCCTCGACCGTGACGGTGTTGCGCCGTTTCTGACTCGTGCAGAGAAGGTAATCGTCGTTGTCCACGTCCTCGTCACCGTCGAGGTCCATCTTGTAGCCTTCCTTGTCGATGGCGAGCCGCTCCCCGTAGCCGTTGATGTTGAAGTGGCCGTTCCAGTAGCCGAGGTACGACCCGCTGCCGCACACGGCATCCGGAGTGAGGACTCGCATCAGCATCATCACGGCGTCGGGGTCTTCCAGGTCGCTGGAGAGGACGGCGTAGCTGGACGTCACGCAACTGTCTGACGCGGGCGCCTGCGCCTGGATGGTCTCGTCGGCCAGCTCCGTCTGGCTCAAGAGGTCGTTGGGATACTCCAGGGCCCATCGGTAGAGGCCGGCGTCGTCGAAGCCGCTGCGCACCAGCTCGCCGAGGAAGGTGTCGGCGCTCCAGTAGGACCCCGCGTCGGTCGCGAAGTGGATGTGCGTCGAGTTGTGCGGGAACCGGGTCAGGAGCCGCATCTCCAGGTACTTCTCGAACCGGGTGTAGTGGTGGCCGTCGAAGTTGTGCCGGTAGACCAGGAACGGGATGACGTCCTGGTGCATCATGCCGCAATAGCCGTCGCGTGCCCCGCCCACGTAGAGTCCGTCCTGGTCGATCATCTCGACGATGGGACTGTAGTGGAACTGCGTCGGCGAGGCGGTCGGATGCTCGACGTAGCCGTCGTCGTTGACCTCGATCCACGACACGTGGGCGTCGCTGAACGGTGCCCAGTAGTGCGTGGCCTCGGTCTCGCCGTCGGCGCCGCTCGTGCCGTAGTAGGACGAGTCGTACGTCGGCATGGCCATCGCGAGGGAGGCCGTGAAGCACTCCAGTTGCACGTCGCGCGGGCTGCCCTGGGTGCGCGTCTGCTGCCAGAAGAAGTCGCCGGTCGTATAGGGGTTCCTCTGCATGGCGCAGGCCTCGCCGGCCATGTTGTCGCGGACCTTGATGTGCTCAATGGGCGTCATGCCCCTGGCGTACCCGTTGTCGACGGTGAAGTTGGCCAGCAGGTCGTAGGCCACGGCGGCGTCGATGGTCACGCGGCCGTCGGTGTACATGACGCGCTCCTGGCACGGCCCGCCGTCGCGGCCGTTGAAGTCCTCGCCGCCCAACGGGTCCCTCGTGTAGAGGAACAGCAGGCCGTCCACGGCCGTCCGCATCAGGTCCTCGTCGTCCAGCAGGACGCCGGCCAGGGCGTAGCCGTTGACGACCTGGGAGATGCCCTTGGTCCAGTAGAAGTAGCTGGCCTCGAACAGGTCCTCCTCGACCAGCCGCACGCCCGTGCGGAAGCTGACGCCGTCGTAGGTCTCGACGAGGTACAGAGGCACATCGAGCAGTTCTTCGGCCGCGGGGCCGCCGCCCGCCACGACGGCCTGGTCGGCCGCCAGGGCGGTGCCGTTGGCGTAGTAGAGCCGCGGGTGGCTCTCGCCGGAGGTCGGCTGAGCCGGCTTGTAGTGTATCTTGCGGGTCTTCGGTGTGCCGCCGTTGTCCAGCCAGTAGATGAAATCGTAGACCGTGTCGTCGGTGGCGAACAGGTCCGAGGCCGTCAGCGGCGTCGAGTAGGTCTGGGGCGTCCCGGCGCTGCCGACCTTGTACTTGATGTCCTCGGCGTTCGTGATGTTCGCGAGCCGGATCTTCACGCCCGAGGTCAGGTACGTCTTCTGCTCGTGAATGTGGGGCACGTAATAGACCTTGGGCGTCGTCGTGTAGAACTGCTCGCCCTCCGGGGCGTCGAAGGCGATCGCCGGCGTCTCCGGGTTGACGACGAGATAGACGATCTTGCCGTCGTTGGACTGGTCGTCGCGCTCGTACGTCGTATTCTCCGCGTCGGCGTCCCAGAAGGTCAGCGTATGCCACTCGTCGCCGTAGGCGTCGTCGCTGCCCCAGTAGAACTCCTCGCTGGTCTCGTCCAGCCCCGTCTCGCCGACGAAGCCGGCCAAGGTAAACGCCGTGCTGAAGTCCCACTGGAACGAGCTGAGCGGCGCCGTCGGCGGGTCCTCGTAGGCCGCCGACTTGAGGTACTTGTTGCCCGAGGCGACGTGGAACTCGTCGCCGTCGATCTTGCAGACGATGGTGCCCTCGTCGTATCCCTGGGTCCAGAGGGTCTTGGAGCCGATGATGTTCATGGCGTTGTGCGCGAGGCTGAGCTGCACGTCGTCGTTGAGGTAGATGACCACGTTGGAATCGTTCTGCCAGTCGTACCACAGGCGCTCGATGGCGTAGTCGGTGTTCTCGGTGCCGCTCAGTGCCACGTCGATGCCCGTGAAGCCCGGGAAGACCGGTTCGCGCAGCACGACGGTGAGGTCCTCCTCGGCCACGCCGTCCACGTCGCCCTCGACCTTGACGTTGATAGTGTAGGTGCCCGCCGAGGTCGAGCCCGTGACGCCGCCCACCAGGTAGAAGACCAGCGGATCATCCGTGGTCTCGAGCGTGAAGTTCGTCAGGGCGCCGCCGTCTTCCTTCACCGTCACGGTGTATTCGCTGTTGCCCAGCGTGTCGGAGTCGATGGTGATCGTCAGCACGGTCTGGTAGGGGTAGTCGGCGCCGCCGGCGTTCTGGTAGACCCAGGCCCTGTTGAGGCTGGGCGTGACGCGCAGCCCCGGAGGCGGCGTGCCGCCCGGCGCGCTCATGTCGATGAGCGCCGAGTAGTACATGACCACCGTCTCTTCCGGGTCGAGCGTGTAGTTGTTCCCGAAGACCTCGCGCTCCTGGAGGCGGAACCGCGCGTACCCGCTTTCCTGGGTCGTCCCGCCGCCGTAGTAGAGGCTCTCGAGCGTCGCGTGGCCGACCGAGTAGTTCAGCTCCATGTCCTCCGGATCGGTCCAGAACTCGAACACCGCGCCGGGACGCATGTGCAGGTCGGCCGTGTCGCCGGTGTTCTTCACCGTCGCCGCCAGGTAGGCCCCGTGCGGCTGGTTCGGGCTGAGGTCCTCCGTGGTGCCGTACCAGTCGGCGCACGCGTACAGCGGATGGTCGTCCGTCTCCTCCGTGTCGTGCACGTTCGGCTTCGACGTGGCCTCGTCGTCGTTGACGAACGTGCCGTCGTACTGCGTCTGGCCGTCCATCGACTCGGAGCGCAACTGCATGACCATGCAGCCGGCGTTCCGGTAGGTCCAGTTGACGTATTGTGCGCTGGCGTCCGTGTTCTCCAGCGTCAGCGAGCCCTCGATGTCGATCGTATAGCCGTCGCCCGCCGTGTTCATCTCCGGCTTGTTGATCCGCATGACCTTCGTGCCGTCCATCTCCCACGTGCCGTAGCCGTGGCTGATGGTGATCTCATAGTAGTCTTCGTTCTGCGTCTCCGACAGCACGACGGAATCGGTGTTGCCGTCGAGGCTCGCGCCGCCGAATTCCAGCAGCCCCGCGTACCCGCCGCCGTAGTAGTCCCAGGCGGAGTCCACCATCATGTCCTTGAAGCTCCGGATCGACCCGGGGACCACCGACAGGTTGGTCGTCTCGTCCTCGCCCTCGACCGGCACGACGACGATCAACTGGGCGATGGCCACCCCCGCCTGCCGGGCGATGACGTACAGCTCCCGGGCGTTGAAACCCAGGTCGTCGCCGTACGCGTATGTCAGCGTCACCGGCGCCTGGAACGTCGTCTGGGCCGTGTCCGTCAGCAGCGTGTCCCGGACGGTGACGCTGATCGTCTTGGTGCCCGCGGCGGTGCTCGTGATCGTCGCCGTCGTCTGGCCGCCGGCGTCCGTGTCGCTCGTCGGCTGATTGACCGTGATCCCGGCCGACGGTGCGACGCTCACGATGAGGTCCGACGCCGAGACGCCTTCGACCGGGTCGCCCGCGTCGTCCAGCAGCGTGATCGTCACGGTGCACTCCTCTTCGTCGTCGGAGTCCTGCGGGCTCGTCGCCGTGACGACGCACTTGTCGGCGTCGATCGTCTTGCCGTCCGCCAGCGTCCCGATGTTGATCTGCAGGTCCACCGTGTGGCTCTTGCTCTCGCCCTTCAGAATCTTCGACCCGCCGCTGTACGACCCCGGATGCCGCTGCATCATGTAGTGGTACCCGGCCTCCAGCGTGTTCGAGAAGATGCACAGCCAGCCCGCCTCAAAACCGTCGTAGTGGTCCAGGATGAACGTGCGATCGGGGGCAAGGCCAAGGCTGTTGTTGTTCGCATCGTCCGTGATGCTCCGCCGGATGAAGCTCTCCGGAGCCTCGCCGTCCCAGGCCCCGTCGGCGACGGTCTCGTCCTCGTCGTACGACTGGTGGATGTCGTACTCGTGGTCGCTGTTGGACGTCTCGCCGAGGGCATACGAATAGACGCCGCCGTTGGCCAGCCACATGGCCGTCGGCACGTCGTCCGCGGCATTCTCGTCGACCGCCGACACCCCCACCATGCGGAACACCGTCCCCGTGGCCTTGGCGGCGCTCAGCGTCAGCGTGAGCGCCGTCAGCACGTCGCCCCGCTCGGCGTCGCCGCCGTACGCCGAACTGTCCGGATCCCAGACAAAGTCCGTGCTCTCGGCGTCCTCGGCATAGGTGATCGTGAAGGTCATCTTGTCCGGGCTGAGCTCAAAGGCGAGGCGGTCGTCCAGGTCGGTCGTCTTGTACGTGCCTCCGCAGAACACCCGCTCGGTGCCGCCGCTCTTGCCCTGGTAATAGAAGAGCGGTCTGCCCATCCGCCCGGCGTACCGCGTCCCCGTCTTCTCGGTCCCCACGTAGTTGACGTGGTCGTCGGCACTGTAGGGCGCCGGCGGCGGGTTCGCCTGCACCCCGTCGTCGGTCAGGTCGTCGAAACAGAAGATGCTGCCCGTGGCCTCGTCCACCATCGCCCGCCAGCACCCGGGCGACGTGACGATGTAGTACGAGTCGCTGTCGTACACGCCCGCGCCGTCGGAGATGTACTCAACGTCCAGCGCGCCGACCGCCAGGACGACCACCTCCATCGCGATCGAGTCCTGCGCGCCGTCGTCGTCCGTCACGATCAGTGTCAGCTCGTGCAGCCCGACGGCGAACTCCACCTGGGCCGTCTCGCCCGTGGCGATCTGGTTCTCGCCCTCCTTCCAGACCCAGCTCGCGATGCTCCCGCCCGTGTCGCTCGAGTCCGAGCCGTCCAGGGTCACCATCTCTTTCCCGTCGTTGTCCTCGTCCCGGTCCTCCTGGTCTTCCCCGGCGTCGGCCACCGGCCGCGCGTTGACCTCCACGGTGAGCGTGTCGTCGTCGGAGTCGCTCTCGTTGTCGGTGACCGTGAGCGTGACGGTGTGCGTGCCGACGCTCAGCGACACCTGGGCCGTCTCGCCCGTGGCGATCTGGTTCTCGCCCTCCTTCCACACCCAACTGACGATCGAGCCGTCCTCGTCGCTCGAGTCCGATCCGTCCAGGGTGACCGTCTCGCTGCCGCTGCGGTCTTCGTCGTGGACGAGCTGGTCGTCGCCGGCGTCCGCCACCGGCAGGATGCTGCCGACCCGGACCGTCACCACCACGGTGTCATCGTCCGTCGCGCCGTCGTTGTCGGTGACCGTTAGAACGATCGTGTGTTGCCCCACGGCGAGGCTCACCTGCGGGCTCTGCCCCGTGGCGATCGGGTTGCCGCCTTCCTTCCAGACGTAGCTGGCGATGCTGCCGTCCGAGTCGCTCGAACCGGACCCGTCGAGGGTGACCGTTTCGCTGCCGCTCTCGTCGTCGTCATCGACGGTCTGGTCGGTGCCCGCATTGGCCACGGGGGGCGTGTTGACGTCGATCGTCACCGTGTCGTCGTCGGTCGCCTCGCAGTTGTCGGTGACCGTCAGTGTGACGCTGTGCGTCCCGGCCGCGAGCACGACCTGGGCCGTCTCGCCCGTGGCGATCTGGTTCTCCCCCTCCTTCCAGACCCAACTGACGATGGAGCCGTCCGAGTCGCTCGACCCCGAGCCGTCCAGGGTGACCGTCTCGCTGCCGTTGAGGTCGGTGTCGTGGACCGTCTGGTCCTGGCCCGCGTCGGCCACCGGGTCGCTGTTCGCCGTGCAGATGTTGATCCTGAGGTCCACGGTGTGGCTCTTGGTCTCCTCGCCGGCGTACTCGCCCGTGCTGTACGAGCCGGGGTGCCGCTGCATCATGTAGTGGGCGTTGCCACTGACGGCGTCGGCGAAGATACAAAGGTATCCCGTCTCGAACCCGTCAACGTGGTCCAGGGCGAACGTGCGGCCGGTGTCCAGCCCGAGGTCCTGGTTGTTCTGGTCGTCGGTGATGGCCCGGCGGGTGTAGCTCTTGGGATTGCCCGCGTTCCAGGCCCCGTCCTCGACTGTCTCGTCCTCGGTGTAGGACTGGTGGATCTCGTAGTCGAAGTCCGAGGACTGTATTGCCGTCTCCTTCAGGATTGAGCTGTAGACGCCGCCGTGGGCGAGCCACATGCCCGAGAGCACGCTCTCCTCGGAGTCCAGGTCCACGTAGGAGTTGGCGACCATTCGGAAGATCGTGCCTTCGGGCGCCGCCTGGTTCAGCGTCAGCGTGATCGTGGTCAATACGTCGCCCCGGTGCGCGTCCTCGCCCGCGTACGCCGAATCGTCCGGGTCCCACACGAAATCCGTGGACTGCGACGTCTCGGTGTAGGTGATGACGAATTTCGTCGGGTCGGTGGTGTAGTCGAAGCCCAAGCGGTCGTCGAGATCGGCCACCTTGTAGGATCCGCCGCAGAACACCTTGTCGGTGCCGCCGCTCCTTCCCCTGTAGTAGAAGAGCGACTCTCCCATGCGGCACGAGTATTTCGTGCCCTCGATCTCGATCCCCGGGTAGACCACGTGGTCGCCCTCGTCGAACGGATCGGGAGGCGACGCCCCGACGCCGTCGTCCGTCAGGTCGACGAAGTTGAAGATGCACCCCGTGGCCTTGTCCACCCAGGCCTCCCAGTAGCCCGTGTCCTTGACCTTGTAGTAGGCGTCGCTGTAGCTGACCCCCGCGCCGTCGCTGACGTAGGTGACATCCAGGTCCGCCTGAACAGCACTTGCGCAACCCAGCAGCAATCCGAGAATGGCCAGACATCTTCCCCAACTCATGATCGTTCTCCTTTCTGTTCGCAGCGCGACGTCGCCCCCAGCGACGGATGCGCCGCATGCCCGCGCATTGCCAACGAAATGGCACTCAGTCACAGCAATAGAGATGACCCTTGAGTCCTATGACTTTCTGTGACCATGGTTGGAGGTATTCTATGACCGCTGGATCCGTCATGCGAGAAAAACGCCGCTCCTGCACCGCCTTGCGGCGCGGCGGCCCGGAATGACGCAAGTGCTTTCCTGTCAAGAAGCTGCAACAACGCCGCCGAGCGCCGCCGACCTGGGCAACGCAAATAATTCGCGCTGCGCCCGGCCCTCGCGAGGGCAACGCCACACCGATTGTTGAGCAGCGCGTTTTAGCACTATCACGCCTCATGTGTGCAAGCAATGGCGCGCCCGGGCGGCCAGTCGCACTCCCGGGGCCGCGTCGCCTGCGGCACAGGGCTGGGACGGTCCTGTCTGGTCTTGCCGCCGCCGCCCCAGGATTCCGTGATTGACCTCATGGTCACCCAGACGGCGCAGGACATGATGCATCCGCTTGTTGTCCGGGTTCGCCGCCGCAGCGGCCCCCGTGGCACCGCGGGAGGCCAACCGCGTCTGAATAAGCCGCACCAGCCCGCCGGTGGGCACGGCTTACCGGCCGGCGCGCAGGGTGTACATTTGGCTCGCGATTCTGCGCGCGGCGTCGACGGTTTCCCGGTAGGGCGTGTCCGTGACATCGAGGAAACCGATCTGGTAGTTCTCGCCGTCCTGGGCGCGGCCGACGGCGGACTCGTCGCGATACTTGAACCAGTGCACCCCGACGACGTTCGGGTGCGCCAGGGCCGACCGCAGGTAGGCGTCGTAGGCCACCGCGCGAGCTGGCTGGTCGGCCACCGCGAGAAGCCCCGTGTGGAACATGCCGCGGTCGAGCGCCCCGAAGTGGAACTCGCCGCTGATGACGGGCTTGTCCACGCCGTCGGGCAGCCGGAAGTCCGTCACGTCCCAACGGTAGAGGTTGAAGCTCACGACGTCGCAGAACTTCGAGGCAAGCTGGATTACGCGCGGGTTCGACCACGCAAAGCGGCAACCCATGTAGAGTTGCCCCGGCGCGTGCTTGCGGACTGCGTCGCGGCACACGCGGAAATACTGTTCGACGATCCGCTCGTTGAACGCCAGGAGGTCGTCGCGGGCCCTCTTGGCATCTTCGGCATCAGGTGCGGCCGTCGCGGCCAGCAGCGCCTGCCAGGAGGCGTGCGACGTGCCCCACCGGGCGTTGAGGCGGCCGATCTCTCCGTACCGGGCCTTCAGGTCCTCGACGAAGGCCTTCTTGGCCGGCTGATCGGGCGGCGACATCAGGGCGGCCTCCGCCAGCGTGGTCTCCTTGCCCCAGCTCAGCTCGTTGTCGACGAAGAAGCCGATGCACCAGGGGTCGCCGGCCACCTTGCCGCGCTGGGCGGCCATCCGCCGGTCCAGGTTCGCCCGGAAACTCTCGTCGAAGACGTCGCTGAACTGTCGCCAGTATCCGCTGCTGCCGGCGATCGGCCGGCTCCCCGTGTGTACGATCACTACGTACGGGGTGCGCCGCAGCAGGTAAACCTTCGGCGTGGACCACGTGCCGATCGTGTTGAGGCCCCAGCTCCGCAGGCGGCGATGGGACAGGTTGGCGGACGCCGTCGCCCAGGCGTCGCCGTGCTTGCGGATGAGGTTGGCGTGCGAGAAGTCGAACGTGGTTCCCTGCCTGCCCTTGTAGTAGTCCCGGATGCAATGGGTGAACCGGCCGAAGCACTCGGCGAACTCGCCGTCGCGCGCGGGCAGGTTGCGGAACCATGCCGCCCGATCGTCGAGGGGCGTCGTGTCCCCCATTCCCACGCAGTCGATGCCGTGCGAAAAAAAGAGCCGCCCCTGGGGGTCCACCAGCCACCACTTGCCCTCGTGTTTCTCGGCGCGGAAGTAGCCGGTCGCCTCGAGCTTGGGCCCGGC
>Ga0272441_10005520_pt1 | contig 21896 bp, 15 predicted proteins | sample SSMProp6N_FD_193582 | JGI IMG/M metagenome (GOLD analysis project Ga0272441, IMG submission 193582) | Marine sediment archaeal communities from Little Sippewissett salt marsh, Falmouth, MA, United States - SSM-Prop-6N | ecosystem: Environmental > Aquatic > Marine > Wetlands > Sediment ... | reverse complement strand
TTCGCTTCGCTTGTTTTTGTCCTTCTGTCAGAATTTTTTTTACTTCATCATTGATTTTTTGTTGTTCATCCGTGAGTTTTTTGGAGAGGTTTTGTCGAGTTTTTTCAATCATTTTTGCTTTTTCTTTCTCGGTCTTGTCCTCGGCCTTTGCCACCATCCATGCTGCCTCTTTTTGCGCATGTTCAATTGTGTTAATGGCCTCTTCCTCTGCTTTTTTAACCTTGGTTATAGTCTCCATTCTCGTGATGCAGAATGAAACTTGGTCTTATATTTCTTTTGCTTAAAAAATAGGATAAATTTCAGGGGATTTTTTCCAGGATTCTTAATACATAATGATAAAATTTTTCCACGGTGTTAATATGGACTTGTTCTTCAGGTGAATGAGGATATTTTATAGTGGGTCCTATGGAAATCATGTCCATCCTGGGAAACTTTTCTCCAATAATACCGCATTCAAGCCCTGCATGGATCGCTTCTACCTTTGGTTCCTGGGAAAACATGTCCTTAAAAATATCCTTGGAGAGCTTCAGCAACGGTGAATCAAGGTTTGGTTTCCACCCTGGATAAGGTTTTTCTTCTGCAACATTACCTCCCGCCAAGGTGGCCAAAGCACGGATTTGATCACGAAGATTTTGAAGAGCACTGGCAATCGAGCTTCGTGAGCTTAAACCGATATCTGCCGTGTTCTCTTTTAGGGATACCGTGGCAAGATTAGTGGATGTTTCAACAAGATCGGGTATATCATAACTCATTTTTTGTATCCCATGGGGTAACCCGTGCAAGAGATTCAGAAGACAGGTGTGTGAGTCACTGGTAAGAACAGTCTCTACCGGTGTATCCTGGGTGATTTCAACCGTAAACTTGGGATCAATAGGCTGTATTTCCATACGTATATCTTTTTCCTGTTCCCGAATCAAAGCTATCATACCCTCTTTTTCACTGGAGGGAATAGATACCTTGGCCCATGATTCACGGGGGATGGCATTATGCTTATCGCCCCCCTGTAGATCTATTATCTGAAGGGAAAATTTTTGGGTTACTTTCCATAACATCCGGGCAAGAATTTTTATGGCGTTTCCCCGTTGCTCGTGGATATCAACTCCTGAATGACCTCCCCGTAAACCAGTAACAACAATTTTTAGGCCGGTCATATCCGTATCACGATTTTTCTCTCTGGATATGGGAAGAGTAATCTGTGAATCACCGCCTCCTGCACATCCCACGGTTATCACCCCAAAATCCTCACTATCAAGATTCAGCATTACTTTTCCTGTGAGCATGTCTGAATTTAGGGCAAAGGCCCCCGTTAATCCGGTTTCTTCATCAACTGTGAAAAGGGCCTCAAGGGGGCCATGTTTTAATGTGGTATCCTCTAAAATAGCAAGCCCAGTGGCTATGCCAATGCCATTGTCTGCACCTAGGGTTGTTCCTTGGGCGGTAAGGATATCATCTGTGATCTGCACCTGGATTGGGTCATGGGAAAAATCATGGGTGACATCATTATTTTTTTCACACACCATGTCCATGTGTCCCTGTAAAATAGTGCAGGTTTTTTGTTGGTATCCTGGTGACGCTGGTTTTGTGATAACAATATTTCCCGCCGTATCTGTTTTGACAGCCAAGCCCTGTTTTTTTCCAAAGCTTAGGACATAGTCTCTGATTTTTTCTTCATGTTTTGAACAGCGGGGTATTTTTCTAATTTCATTAAAATGTTTCCAGAGGAGTTTTGGCTCCAAGTCTGTAATATCTGGCATTCTATCCTATCCTATTGAGTAGATACCTAAAAACAAAATAAAATTAAAAAGGTTTCCCCCATTTCCCCACGTCATTCTTCTAAGCCAGTTTTACAGGGAATAAATACTGAACCCAAGTCTCTATTCTTCTTAGTGCTAGAAATATAGTCCCCCATTGATATTTAGTGTCTCCCCAGTGATATAGCCTGCAAGATCTGATGCAAGAAAACAGACAGCGGATGCAATCTCGGCAGGGTTACCTATCCTTCCCAGGGGAACTCTCTTTAGGGTATCCAATCGTTCTTTTTTGGTTGAAAAACCGGTCATATCAGTGTCAATATATCCTGGTGCAATAGCATTCACCGTTATATTATAAGGGGCTAATTCCAAGGCCAGTGACCTGGTCAATCCCAATATACCAGATTTAGAGGAGGCGTAATGGCATTCATGATCGGTTCCTTTATGTGCAATGACCGAGGAAATATTAATGATTCGTCCATTTCTTTTTTTGATAAAATCTGGTACAAAAGCACGGCAGACAAGAAACACGCCAGTTAAATTCACATCAATGACCCGTTTCCAGTCCCCTGGGGTCATCTCCCAGCTTTTCAGATGCTGATGAATACCTGCATTATTTACCAAGATATCGATACCGTCAAAGCATTCCATTATTTGTACCTGTAATCTTTTTATATCCTCTATTTTTGAGACATCTGCCTGTATCGCAAGGGCATCCTGGCCCATCTGTATTATTTCATCGGCAACCTCATTGGCTCTATCTTTTTTATGGATATAATTAATGATGACATTACACCCATTTTTTGCAAGAGAGATAGCAGTGGCTTTCCCTATCCCTCGGGATGCACCCGTAACAAGAACTGTTTTTTCTTCTAGGCCTGTAAACATATTCATGCATCAATCTTTGATTATTAATACAAATCCCTTATCCAAAGCCAGGCAATCCTAGATTCCTACTAGCACTCATAAAGTTAAAATAGACTAGATCTCTGTCCTCATTATGGGCATGGAGTCTCATGGATATTGAAGCAGTGGCATTCGATCTAGATGGAACCATCACAAAAACACGGGTCCAATTTGCTCCCTATAAAAAAAGGATAGGATGCAAAAACAGTGATGTTCTTTCATATATAAAAAAACAAGACCTGGACCAGCAACAAGGCCTGTATAATATCCTTGATGAATATGAATACCAGATAGAAAAAGATTGCATTCTCAATGACGGCTTTTTGGATCTCATGGATTTTCTAAACAATAAGGGGATCAAAACAGGTATCATCACCCGGGCGACGAGGCATCATGCAAGACAAGTAATCCAAAAATTAGGGATTCCTATCACTCACGTCATCGGAAGAGAAGACACCGATCCCAAACCGTCCGGAAAACCACTCATACACCTATCATCCTTGCTCAAAAAACCATTACATAAAATGATCTTTGTCGGCGACTTTTTATGGGATATCTTAGCTGGGAAAAATGCACATGTAACAACTGTTCTTCTTGCCACAGATGCAACATGGAAATATATCCATCTCCCTGACTACGTGATTTATCACCTTGCTAGCCTCAAAGATATCCTAGAAGAATAATCATCAATAAGGACATATTTAGTTTAGATATTGGCATACGGTCATGATATAGTGGTTATCACCTCTGTTGGAACGTGTCTTAAAGCGGTGCTTTAAGACGAGAACAGACTAGTAATCATTAGCACGGATTTGGTGGAAAAATAAATAAACCATCCACACTGTGGAATTATACTAAAAGGGGCCATGGTGCCCCACTATTTTTACTAAGATTAAAAAAAATTTTACTTTAAGAAAATTACTTTATTTAATATCCTAATTATAAATATCTAGTCTAGTTTATATTTATCTAATTCTTTTTTGTCATGATTGTCAACAGCGTTTTTTATGGCATCATTTATAATTATTTTCAATTGTCTCAATATCTATGTCATGAAAACGGCTTAAATGGTTAAGCCACTGGTTAGTAAGCCAAGAATATAATAATAATAGTTGAATGTGGGAATTCTCAAAATGCTTATATCGTTTAGTGCCACTCCAAATCATTGAGTTACTAATTTTTTTAGTAAATTGTCAAACCACTCGATGAATTCCTTTAGTAGGCCAATTTCTTCGTATATCGATTTAATCAACCCCCTCCGTCTCTTTTTAGAAATATCCATAGTTACTGGAATCATCTCCAATTTACCGTCCAATTCTTTTCTCATATCGTTCAATGATTTACCTTCTATTTATTTTAACCATTCACTTTTCTTTTCGATGTTCCTTTTTTGTTTTATTATTAATAATTTAAGACTATGAACTAAGCATAAATACTCCAGCTTATCATATTCTACGATTCCATAATCTCTTTCTAATGAATCTTGAATAAATTTATGGAAGTCCCAAATGTATATGTGTACAAAAAAAGAAAAAGAGATCTAAAAGTGCTGAGAATCCGTTTTTTTTTCTAACTGCCTTCCCTCTCTATCCCGTATTGATCTATTACTACTATAAACTAGTTGCAGACAAAAATTTACCCACAGGACAGCTCTTTTTACCCGTAGGAATACTATTTACAGTTCTAACACTTAATGCTCTTACTGTATTCAAATATGGGATAAAAAATAGGGGATAAATAACTGGACTGGTGGAATAAAACATACGGTATCCTAGTACACCTGTACATACTCGTCATATGTTCTACAAAACAAGGATTTGAATTAGTATATCAATAAAAACAATATCATAAGTTAGTAAAAAATAATCATAAAACCTACGGCCCACACAAGCACCATATTCTTCAATGTTTTCTGTCTTGGATGGTATATGAAGTATTGCTGAAAAAAAAGTATATGTCACTACTAGTGAAAACAGTATAAAAAAAATGAGGGATAAAATAGACAGGAGAAATAGAACCATTCCACAGAACACTGAAATTCCAAACATAATAAACGAAAGCGTCATGGTTTTTTTCTTACCCAAGGTGGTTGCATATGTTTGTACACCATACCTGCAATCTGCATCTGCATCATGAACACCCTCTGCGATATCATGAGCAGTATCTGCAAAATAGGTGAAACATCCCAAAAGAATCATTTGAAGAATCCCTAAGTAACTCGTGGACACGGTGCCAAGAATAGGTGCCGTTATGACAACGTCTGTACTTTGAGGAAGGACAGTCCAGAGTGCACAAAAGCCAAAAATAACTACCACAACCCACTGCAGGGGGTTAAATATTTCAGAATATGCTGGAAATCGTATACGTCGTTTAAAATATTTATTATGGAAAAAAACAAAAAGAGCAGCAATTCCTGTCAAAACAAAACACACCATACTGATAGCAAATGCAAAAACAAAAGTTAAAACAGAAAATATAAGTGCTACTTGAAAAAATCTCTTTCTCTCTATCCTTCCCGAGGGCAATGGGCGATTTGGATGGGCAATGGCATCGATATCACTATCTGTGATATCATTCCAAATAAGTGCGGCAAAAAAACCAGAGTACAATGTTAAAATGGTAAGCACAATAAGTCGTATCAACTCATACTTGTAGGGGTGTATTCCATAGGCAAGCATAGGTACGCTTGCAAACATTAATACATAACTCATCAGTTCATAAAGTGGTAAAGATCGCCAATTAGCCAAAAATTTCAGGGGCCTTCCGACTTGTAGTACTCTATTTTTTTGAGGCACTTTTTCTATCACCAAATCATTTTTTTATTTGTTTTCTTGCTATGGGGGGATATGAAAATTTCATATATTTATCATTTGATTGCGGAGGCTACCATCCCAGAAGATATTATTTTTAATCGCTGATTTTTGTTTTTGTGTGATGCTGGTTTTGGCAATTGGGGGAAGATGATCAGGGGGTACTTTCCCAGCCCATGCCACACATCTTCTCACTACCCGCCAGCCATACGTCACCTCAGTATCCTGGCTTCTGCTTATCGGCTTTATATTTTTCCAATAATACAGACCAGTAGCAAGACTGGTATGTGACGAAGCATGTGCCTTCTCAATAGAGCCATTCCACCATACCATATATTCAGGATGGGTGGCACAGAGAAGAATCCTTCCCCTATTTTCATTGGGATATATCTCAGCAGTCATACACGGGCGGCTGGCATAGTCAAGGGAAATTTTTTTTTCTGACGGTATCCAGGGACCTGCCATAAAATAGGTGTATAACAATACATTTTTTAGTGTATCATTATGGGTTAAGATAAATTTCCATGCTTTTAGAAAACCCTTAAAAAAACCATGAATCCCCCCCTTATATATCCATGCATCTATCCGTGTTGCAGTGTTGTCTGAAGGATCCTGTGACGGATATGTAGCAAGAACCGCGACTTCCCGGTCAGGCTTATCTGGAACCACAAGTGCCGGTCCCCCCCACCATCGCATACGTTCTGTGTCGTGAGGAAATCCCGTGAATAATGGATGGTTTCTGTTAATGTGACACTCCAAAGGGACGCCTCCTGAATGGATACGAATCCCATTAGATGCATATCCTGGAGCAAATGAAAACACGTATGCTGCTGCACCAATTTTATCTGGATGATTTCTTTGCAAAGGATAAAAGAGGGGGCATGCAAGGGTTTTGTAGTAAGATGAAACACACGAAAGATGTAGAGAACTTCTGTTATATACCCGTTCCAAAAAGGTACAAGGTTTCCTCGTATCGCCCACAATAAGATCAGTAAAAAGAGCGGCGCCTCCGCAAATACCCACATATCCTCCCCCCGCCTGGATAAATCTAGAAATTTGTTTTTTCCATTTCCGGGCTTTTCCATTAATCGGTAATCCTTTTATTATTGCTTCTGCATCACCTACACCACCCCCCGGGACTAGTAATACATCATAGGCGGATGTGGTAAGTTTTCCTTTTCTGATATCTTTATCATAAATATATTCCACATAAAATTTGTAGGTTGCAGTGTCATGTGTCCATTGATATTTATTGAGAATTAAGGGGAAGTACTGTTTTCCGGATCCCCAGCCTAATGGTTCTTCAGCAAGGACTGCAACTCGTATTGTGGTCATTCTATGTGGGTCCTTCATTGGGATCTTACATATATTTGACCGTATGTGTCATGGTTTTTATTTTGGCTGATCATAGTTCCAGAGGTCGATGGTGAATTTCCATTTTTTCTTGATTTTGTTGATAATTGACTCATCGATACTATAGACATTTGTTTTGTAATCTTTTTGTTTGTCAAGATATTTTTTCATCTCAGGAAGAGCATGTTGTAGTCCCGGTAATTGTAATGTCTTATAAATCTTCTGAACCTGTCCAATGGGATCAGATACAAGATCTTCATATCGTATTTCTGCAAAGTGATTAGGGGGTATTTGTTTTTGTTGTTCAAAGTAACTTTCCATAATCCGTGTGTAATTGTTTAGTACCTGTGTTTCAATTTCTTTTGTATCGGCATCTTGTAGTGCTAGTTTGTCTAAAACGCGGTTTCTCATTTTTAGTGTTGACAGATAGATCTTATAGGGGTTTCTGTATATATGGATAAATAATGCATCTGGAAATAGTTCCAGCATGGTTCTAATTCGTCCTGTATTTGCAGGATTTTTTAGTAGGAGGCGTTTTCCGTTGTTTGCATATGTGACTGTTTTCATGAATGTTAGATACTCTGTTTTCCATTGTTTTTTTTCTTGTTGGCTGAGATTGTGGAAATGTATTGATTTAAGGTATTGTTCTTCTGCGTTTCGGGGGAAGTGTAGACAATGGAAAAATGACCAGGGTGATAGGACTGCGATTCCTGCTTCTTCTTCATAGGGGCCGTCAATATCTACTTTTATTTTATCCATGGGTCTTTCAGTGGGAAGGAAGCGTGACAGAAATCGTTTCACTGGTTCCAGGATCAGAAAACTGCTGGGGAGTAATGTATTCCAGAGGGAGATGTAGCAGAATTGGGGATCCTGGCTTATAAGTTCATGTAGATATGTTGTCCCGCTTCTCCAATGTCCAATGATAAAAACTGGCGGGGGATCTATTTTTTGTGTGTTGATTTTTTGGCCATATTTCCAGTGGCACAGTAGTCGTGCTGGTATTGTACACAATGAGCTTATGGTAATGAACAGTGCTCGATGAAGATATCGTATATCAATGCCGCCGTTGCTGGTGAGAAGCTGGATCCAGTTTCGTGGAGAAATGCCAAAGAGAGGATGCTGAATATCCTGTTTCTGTTTTTTTTTATCTTTTTTGTTCATGTCTTTTTTGCACCACCGTGTGTTTTTAGTAAGCTGATTATCTGTGGTAAAAGAAGGAGAACAATTGCTATAAGATACAGATAGAAACCCCACTGGAATCCCCATGTACTTGATACCGCATATGTCTGGCTTTCCCCTACTGCACCTATATCAAGATATCCTTTCCCCACGAGACTTCCTACACTGACCCTGCATACCTCGTTATAGGCAACGAGGAATGCGATAAAGGATCCGATGATTCCCATGAGTCCAAGGGGTTTTACAAGTTGGAAAACTGTTTTTTTTATCCGGTTTCTCAACGCTGTATCTAATATTAGGAAACTGGATCCTATAAGTGTAAAGAGTAGAATTAAAGTTATGGCAAGATGAAACTCCTGGGGAAGATATGATGGTTCACCTGCAATCGTGTTTTCTGTTGATGTCACTGTTATCAATTTTACGGGAAGCAAATACAGATTTGTGGATGTCTCAAGATGTTCCGTTGATCCCTGTATGCCCCACCATGGGGCCACAAGGGAAATGAAGAGTAGACTAAGGGGAATACATAGATAGAAGATAGCATGATTTTTTTTGATACATACAAGTATCACAAATAAGGCTAGGAGGCATATGCCCGCTGTCATAATGAGTGTGGGATACAGGGGCTGATGATTTGTTATAACAGTATATTTTTGATCGCCATATAGGGTAATGTTTCTGGCTCCCACCATCTCATCATCATTGTAGATGAATATCCGATAGCTCCCGGGGTGAACCAGTATGAATCCATCTTGTGTATGAACATCAAGGTCAGTTTTGCTGTCATGAGTGAGAACAATGTCTGATCCAGAATACGGCATACCTCGTGCATCCTGAATATCAAATTCTAATAAATACTCGGCGGGAAACTCCAGATGTATGTTTTTATCAGAGCTCAAATCTATGTTTTGTATTAGACTAAATCTTTTATAGGTGATATCCAACAGATAGGTGCCCTGTGTAAGATTAGCAAAAATATATGTGCCCTCATCATGCATCATTCCATAAATCATGGGTGATTCAGTGAATTTTGGAAGTGTCACAATAGGTGTTATCTGTACACCAAGGGGATATCCCCATGTATCCAGTATATGAACTGTTAACATATGGCGAGTAAGAGTAAGATGTTTCTCTTGGGGCAAGATGGTGTGAAACGCATTAAGAAGAACAGGCTCCCTATACACAACATAGCCATTATACACTACCGTTAAGTCATAGGGACTAGGGCTCGTTGGCACTGTTAGTACTGCCTCGCCATTTGTGTCGGTAATTTGGTATGATATTGTTGTATTGTTTTTTTGCAGGTGTACTTCAGCATTGTTTACACTGTCATTGTTTTGATCAATGAGTGTGAGCCTGAATTTTTCTTCTGATCGGCAGAGGGCATGAACGGTTTCATCCTGTTGAAGATCAACAATGTCATAGCCGATGAAATATCTTTCATTGGAAAAGAGGGGATTTTCTAGATATATCTTTATTACATATCGTCCTTGTTCCAATCCTGTGAATACCGCCTTTTTAAACAGGGATATATTTTTTATATCAAAGATTTCAAGGGTGGCTACTATTTTTTTGATGAACTGTAGGCTCTCACTGTCTGTGAGAGGATTCATGGGTAATCGGACCGCATTTCCTGAATACAGAAAATTATTGTCTTTGTAGAGTTCAATATTGATATAGGAGATATTTAGTCCAAAGAGGGCTGAGAGCCCAGATCCCATGGGGGCAGATGGTGCATAGTGGGCAGTGATGGATAAATTATGTTTTTGTATCTCTTCGGTGTCCTCGGTGTTATCATCATCTATTACAGGCTTTTGTGATACAAGGTCTTCAAAGATATCTGCCTCTTGTTGTATTGTCGTATACCCACCCTTTTCTGTTGAAAAGAATTCTGCATCAAATTCTACCATGAAATCTTGGGGGATTGTCAGATCATGGATATTTTTTTCAAATGAATTTCTGCACACCTGCATGGTGGCAATATTGTTTTCAAGACCCGGGAGATGAGGATAATCCATTTCAAATGCATTGAGTTGAAATCCATTCTGTTCATTTTCCCCACGTACAAGGACATCATTTGTGGTAAAAATTATTGAATGAGACCGACCTGTCTGTCCTTCATCAAAAGAAATCCAGGGTTTTGTCCCAAGTTCCACATCATCCTGTATACGTAAAATCCGTATATCCGGATCATCAGGGATATATTCCGGGTCAGTATCAAGGCTGTATTCTGAAAGTGTGCCCTGTTCATTAATAAAATGCATAAAGGGAAGTATTTCCCCAAAGTTTAGATCCCGCAGTGATTTACTTTTTACACCCCCGCTTTGAAGCGAGGCATAGGCACCATCCATTTTTGCCTCAGGATACACATCAATATCTGTTAATGCTTCATGTTTTACATGTGTATAAATCCTGGAAGTATCCCCCGGGTTATGGTAATACTTATAGACTGCTGTTGTTTGCAGATCATCAAATTTGGAGGTACTGACTACCCTACATTCAAGCATCAATGGACCATCAACTAAAACATCATGGAAGACAAGCTTCTGGCTTGTGGAACTATAGCCAAAGAGGCCTTCTTCATAGCAGTATTTAAAATCAAATGCAGCAAACAAGTCTCCATTTTTCGGGAGTACCTCTGTGGTTCCCGGGTTCATTTTGGTGACATGCTGGCATGTATTATACCCCATGAATTGCCCGTCCAAAGAGATAATGTATGTAACAAAAGAATCATCCAGTATCTTATAATATTGTGATTCCAAAGGATAGCCGGGTATGGGCTCGAAATGATAATATGATTCCTCAATGGATACATGATCACTATAATTGGGGGCTGCTTTCTCGTGATCATCATAAAAAACAACATATTCCTCAGATCCCCTGGCATATTCAGGGATAAGAAACACTAGGTTACAGCCACTAATGAGCATATCAGTTGTTCTCTCTAGTGAATATATCTGGGATTCAAGTTCATGCCGCCGTGTTCCATCCCAGCAACACACTCGTACCGAATGTTCTTTTTCATTTTTAGCCCAACAGGGATCACTAAACGTAATATGGATATCAATGGGTTGAAAATGTGCACCCTCAACACTTGTATCAAAAGGGATAACGATTTTTTGTGAAAACGAATAACTATCATCCCCGTCAACACGATCAGCAAAAGACAAAGATGTGGGGACAACTAGCATTACTATAAGAATGGTTAATGCCAACCGGATCAAGTACACATTTCTTATAGAGTCCCACAAATCGACATACTCCTTTTTTTTATGTATCTTTTATTTTCTTATCAAAAACACGATATCTCTTATATTCTTGTGCCCCCGTTATGGCAATTGTGGTATGGGCAATGGTATTTTTTTCATCTATCCAGCCAACCTCTGCCCCTAGATATCCACGTTTTTTCATCTCATCTAATATCATGAAGTTCAAATAGGAGCCAATATTGCGTCCCCTGAATTCTTTTTTAATGCCGATGAGATGCAGTTTCCCACTGTTAATTCTCTTTTTCCCGTGTAAAAACTGAAGAATCTGGACAGGCCCCAAGTGTCCATCCATGGTGCGAAAGATTTGATTGTAATCAGGTGTTGCCCAAATATATGCAATAGGTTTCTTTTTGTATTCAGCAAATAAAAAGAGTTTTGAGTCCACAAACCAACCTAGGTTCTTTACTCCAAACCGTGATTTAACTTCATCAGTGGATACGGGAACATATCCCCAGTGATCCGTAAAGGTGTCCATAAATAGATTTATCCATATCCTTTTATCACGTTTCACATGCAATCGACTGAAAGGACGAATAGTTATTCCTGATGCCCGGCATTGACGGGCTTTATCCGTGAGCTGTTGAGGCAACGGTTGTGTTAAATCAATATAATATGTCACTTGATCCCGTGTTTTTTTCATGTGCAGTTTTTTGGCAAAAGATGTATAATATCTGGGTGAATACGAAGAAAGTAAGCTTGGTGGCGAACCAAAACCTGTATATAAAAAACCACATCCAGTATCAATACGGCCATTTATGGGGCCACGCATAACAGTCATTCCTTTTGATGCCAACCAGCCCTGTGCACAATGTATTAATGTTTCTGCACACGTGAAATCCTGCATACATTCAAAAAAACCAAAGAAACCTGTTTTTTCATTATATGTTTTACAGTACAGATAATCAATAAAGACAGCGATTCTGCCAATCGCATCATGATCCTTATAGGCAGTAAACAGTTGAGCATCAGCGTGTGTCCAGAAAGGATTTTTTGTTTTAAAAAAATCTTTATATTCACTCCAAAACGGTGGAACCCAATAAGGATCATCTCTATAAACACGCTGTGGTACACTAAAAAAATCTTTAAACTCTTTCGTTGATGTTACAGTAAAAAGAGTTATATCTCCTGTATCCTTTTTTATTTGTTCTTTCCTATCAAAAATATATCCTTTTTTTTCGTGTGGTGTGTCCCGTACCCGAAAATTAGGGAATTCTAGAGGACCATCTGTATTTATTCCTGTTATCCTGTCAAGCTCGCCCATGGTAATCACTAGGGTTTGTGATAACTATATTTCTATATCTATAAGGCCTGGATAATCTAGTGGATATCGAAAAATTTCTGTTACGCTTACGCTTGTCTGGGAAGATAATTGATGATATGGGTTAACATAGGACCAAATCACCTCTTTTTTAGCAGTGACTTCATAAAAGATGCCTTGATTCGCACTACAAATAAGTGTATTTCCATTGGGTAGCCTCTGCGAACTAGAGCATGTGCTTGAATATAGATCCAAGGGATTTTCAGCAATGTACACCCAAATCTGTTCTTTGGGTCCATATGCACTCCCAGTGATATAGTGGTATATTCCGTTTTCATCAACAGGTGGAACAATCTCCTCCACAGAGGAATATCGTGCTTGTCGACCTCCTTTATTGTTGTTGAAAACAAGGATGTTTCCTTCCCCGGGATTCCCTGGTTCTATCCACCGGGCATCATGTTGGCCAAAAAATTTTTGGTCATTCTCATCGCCATGCCTATATGCCCGTGGGTTTCCCCAGCGATAGAGAAGATCACCTCCCATGTCATATCTTCCTCCAGTATGACTGGCAGCTTCCTCTGTTGTTGTGCTATGATCAATAATCCATATTTCATTAAAATTATGGACACTTAATAATATTTGATCAAATTCTTCATTATAATCAACGGAGTTAATATGTAACCAATCATTTCTTTGTCCTCCATAATTAATGTCTATTAACTCTGGATGATCTTTTATGATGCCATAGTTTTCTTTTGTGGGATCGAACTGTTGGATAATATGGTCCCATGCATGCCATTCCCACACAATTTTTCCAGTGGAATATCCTGTGGGTTCTACCTCAATGATGTGATCTGGCCAAAATCCATTCTTGCTTACCATAGTAGGATTTCGTCCTGCTGAAACAGTTTCCTCGACTGTTTTTAGTTCCCAGGCGATAACAAGAAAATTTCCATTGGGTAATGGTTCAATATCATGATGTTGGCAATACTGATCAGTTGAGTATTCAAAATTCCAGAGTTTTGTTCCATTCCAATCAAACAGTTCTATGCGTCCCTGGTCGCCACCCGCAAATAAAGAGGCATCTGCGACAAGTGATGTTCTTGCGAGATTTCCATTCTCAAGTAGATAGGACGCCTGTGTGTCCAGATAGATACTTCTCCATGAATGGACAATGGTTCCATTGTTATCCATCAGGTATGTTTGTCTGTCCCACATGGGAGCAAAAAGAGTGTACCCCTTATAGGACTTGTTTTCATCATATACTTTTCCAATGATTGTTACGAACGGCCCTATAATGTTCGCAGTGATTTTTCCTGTTGTATCTGGTTTGTCGGAGGAATGTAGTGAACAGGTGATTTGGGGGTAGTCTGTTGCTAAACCCATGCCCAGACCTAGTATAGAAATATGTATTTGTGTAGATTCTCCCGATTTGATTTGTGGTATCTTATACTGTTTTTTTGGGATAAAAACAAACAGGCCTTCTGTACTTGTGACATCCATTTCAATATCTGATGCATCTATCTGGCCCCTGTTGGCAACCGTAATAGCAATACCGGTAGTATCTGATGCTATATCTGTAATTTTTAAGATGGATTGACTCTCCTGTAGCAAAACCGGGATTTTGCTTGTTTGAAGGTCATCACATTGCTCTTGGGCTTGGTAGTCATTAGCGTTTTCACTAGTATTCACACTTGTGTATAATCCCTGATAGCTGATTTGGTTATCTGGTGACTGTACAGTTGTTGGCATGATTGAAGGAATGAGCAGAATTATAGCTATTACTGCAATACCCCCAATTACTTTATTTTTCATGTTATCCCTTTTTTTATAAATGTAGTGATTTTTTTAGTATATACATTTTTACCCAAATTATGTCATATTTACCACTCATCCTTAAAGATGTGGTCTAATAAAAAATGGGTCGTACTGGCCAGTGTGAATTATACTATTTTTTTTAGGTGGTAGGATGGTATTTGAATGTCTATGCACTGGTAAAAATTAAGATTTAACAGGGGAATAAAGGAGGACACTACTTTATGGTTTTTTTATTTATATGTGCAGTGTTGAGTACCCGTGAATCCTTCATGTGTTGCTTTCACAGGGGATAGGGTCACATCAGTTCCCTGGATCATTACACCTGAAAGAATAATAACGATACCAAGTGCCAGAATTTTTTGAAACATGTATTTTACATCAATCCATCTCTAAAAAAATATTTCGGTTGTGATAGTAAAACAATTGTCGAGAAATACATCCCCTCATCTTTTTTTTATTTTTTATCTGTTCCTTTCTACATAGGACATGATAATATTAAAAAGATCATGGCACAAGATATTTATCTGTTCTTTTTTATTATTTTTTTCTTTTTATCACCCCATATTTTTAAATTATTATATGTAATACCCTTCTGTAGGTCTTGCCTAGGGCTAAGATATGAAGGTTAGACCTTGGTACGCGGTCATAATCTAGTGGTTATCACCTCTGTTGGAACGTGTCTTAAAGCGATGCTTTAAGACGAGAACAGACTAATAAACACTAGCACGGATTTGGTGGAAAGAGATTAAATCCAAAATTGTTTGGATTCTCTACCCTCGGGGGTTATTCCCCCCATCTTTTTCCTTTTTCTTACTAAGGAAAAGATACATTTTTCTCATTGATATTCGGGCACGAATTTACACGTCAAATTTTATCGTTTATCAAATAATATAACTCATCCTATTTCTACTCTTTAATGTCATCATAAAACCTCTTCAATTGGGGGTAAAAATTCTGTTGGTAGGTCAGCTACCCATGCTACGCTTCTTCTAATAATCCACCAGTTGTAATTATAGCTGGTCTCCTGTCCAGTCCAATTATATACAAATTTGTTTCCTATCCAGCCTCTTGATTCTGTTTCAAATTCATTGATATGTCCATTAGTCCAGGTGGAATATTCGGGGTGTGGCCCATACAAAACAATTTTTCCTTTATTATAAGTTGTTGCCACGCCGGCGTATTGACCAGCAATATCAGTAACGACTTTTTTATAGATCTCAGGACTTTTTAAAAAACTGTTTTTCCAATAATGAATAGGGCCTTTATACATAGGTTCCTCTATATAGATAGCCAAAGGACATATTTCTCCCAATAGGGGGTCATCTTTATCAGCGATAAGTATTCCTGGGCCACCCCACCACCTAGTGCTTCTTGTTTCTTCATTACATGTAGAAAAAATTGCATGGCTAGTATTAATGCTTACATTTAGAGGTATACCAAAATTATTTCCTGCATCACCCTTTGCTTCATTCCAAGCATATTGCCATTCCTCGTTCTGTTGGTCATTTGAATAAACATTTGCAATACCTATCAGAGCCTTATTTATTATAGCCCCCAGCAAAGTGTTATCTTCTAAGATCTCCTGGGATGCTTCATTTGCTCCTCCGCAAAAGCCAACATACCCACCTCCCTCTGATACAAATTTTCTTAAATTGCATTTAAAAAGAGGATACAAACCATGGATATATTGTCTTGCAGATGCACCCATAACGAACACATCAAAATTATCATTATTCAATGGATGGGCACCGTAACCCAAAATTTCCCCTGAATTTATTAATATTGAATTAAATGTATAACTAGAATTTTCATAATTCCAAATATAATTCAAAGATTTGTGTATCAACTTTGGAGAACGAAATATAGAATCATAAATTGCGACTTTGATTACTCTGTCTAATGGGGCTGATTTTGAGCCATATTGTTCATTTTCTCCAGCTAAACTGAACGCTAGGGCAAGATTAGGCACACAAAGCAATACAACTATAGAAACACCGAGAAGAAATTTCCCTACCACTTCTACCATTATCTCTCCTAATGTAATCACTTGGTGTTTAATAAACCAATTGCGAAAATATGTTTATTATATAGGTGGTATTTTTTGGCAATAGAGAGGCAGTTATAGTTTTCCCAATAGCTTTTTTAGTGTTACGTGGGAAAAACAGATTATGATTTCTTTTGTAGCCTGGAGAAGTGATATTTCTTTTGATTTGATGGCATGATGTGGACAGGCTTCCATGCAAATCATACATGATTTACATTTGTGTGGATTTATGGAGTACACAGGTGTTATGGCATTGTGTGGGCATACCAATAGACATTTTCCACATTTTTGGCAGGTATGATGTATTATGGGCTTTGTTTGCATTAATTTCATAATTGTTTTGTAGGCCCTGTTTGCTTCGGTTGTGTTTTTTAATTTTGCAGCAAAGTCCATCCCGTAATCTAATAATTTGTATTTAAATCTCTTATATAATGAATGAGGATAATCAAATTTTTTTGCCACCCTATTAAGATCTTCACCAATGAGCGTGAGTGCATCAATGTTACCAACTTGTCTTTTGCCTGCTAGAGCAATATGGGAGATGGTATGAGGGTTAATACCCATGATTCTACAGGCTGTCGCATCCGCGGCAACCACATCTTTACTTGCCACGATAACATCCATATTAACAATATTTCCACCGACTGGTCCTTCGCCTTCTTGGCCATAGCTTCCATCGATAACCGTAAGATAAGGTGTAATTGTTTGGACGATATCAACGATGCCCACATGAAGCATTTTCATGCCTTTTTCATGAAGACGTATCTTTTCATCCCGATACTGGATCCCCTTCATATTCTTCATTCCCAGGGATACCCCCGTTAAAACATGGGTCTTCATGACTGGAACAGAAATGATTTTATCAAACGTAAATAATTCCTTTGCCACAATGAGCTCTTTGATAAACTCGCCCTGTACTTTTATTTTAAGGGGTTGACATCGGTTAAAATCAATAAATGTGACATTTTTTTTATCACAAATGGATTGGATCCCACTTGATGCATAAGCTGTCAAGGTATCACATCCCACCATGGAGCTCTCCCCCACACTCGGTGTACCGCCATACCCTCTAATAATATCGATAAGGGCTGAGACTACATGGGGATTAGTGCACGCTCTTCGATGCTGGGGGACATTTAGGGTTAAGTTAGGTTTAATGATAACTCTTCCTGATAAATCTATTTCAAGATTTTCTAGGGCCTCCTTGACTGCCACATAGATATCTTTCTTTTTAACAATTGAAACTATGCTTGACGCCATGAAACACCAGAGTGTAGACTCCGAAAACATCTAACCTTTTTTAAATAATGGCTACAAATACCCAGCATAATCCTTTTTTTTATTATGTCCTAACGATAGTGAAAGTGTCTTTTATTGTATGCTAAAAATGATAACGTTTGTTTCATCGCCATGACTGTGGCCAGCATTATCACTGCATACAACTTTGAGGGTAGACTTGCCAAATCCCTTTTCCCACTTCCAAGTATAGGGGGGCTGTGATGTTACATATTTCAAGATGTCATCTATATAAAATGTAACGTTATATATACCAGAGGGATAGCTTGTGATAGTAGCCTCAATCATGATTCCTCCAATAATTAGAGTTCTATCCCGCAATGTAGGAATGATTGCTCTTCCAAAAATATGAAGATATCCTTCCTTAGGCAAGATAATACGTACAAGGGGGGGTGTTTTGTCAATTTTTATTGTCACATTTTGTAGTTCTTCTGTATTACCTGCCCTATCTATTGAATAAAAAAAGAGAGACTGTATTCCCTCACTGGTGAAATTAAGCTGTCTTTTATAGATTTTCCATTCACCAAAGTTTGTTTGATAATATGTTTCATACAGTCCTGAGAGGGTATCATTGCAGTGAAGTTGTATTGCAACAGTGCTAGTATACCAGTATCTTTCACCCGTTGTCCCATTAATTAATAATGTGGTCTGTGGAGGGATTGTATCAATGGTAATAATGCAAGTATCTGAAGTTGTTGCTCCATTATCATCAGTGACAATGAGAGTGACAATATATACTCCATCTGTACTATAATTATGGGTAACATGGGGGCCTGTTGTATTGGTTCCATCTCCAAAATACCAGGCATACAGGATAATTTCACCATCAGGGTCCTGTGATCCTGTTCCATCAAACATAACCCGTGTAGTGTTGATGATTTGATCCAGTCCTGCATCTGCTTGTGGTGACAGATTGGTAATTGTCAATTGTTTTGTCTTAGAAGATTGTGATCCATTATTATCAGTGACTGTTAATATAATAGTATATGTCCCCATTGAATCATAGGCATGCTGTGGGTTTTGTTCTTTGGCTGATGTATCGTCGTCAAAGTCCCACTGCCAGGCAATAATTGTTCCATCGTTATCAATGCTGTCATCAATGAAATTTATCTCTTCATGTGTATTAATGTTATTAGTTGGAAGCCAGTGAAAATCTGCAATAGGGGGACTATTATTAGGGTTATAGCTTGTTACAAGTGAGACATTTAAGAGACAGTAGTTGGTATTGTTTTCCATATTAACAAGTTTGACATAGCCAGTGAATTCTTTTTCTGCTATGAGGGGTGCTGTGACAAGAACTGTAAGATTAAGTGATTCATTAGTGGTGGTTAGGTTTTTTCCTATGCTTGGAAGAAAGGTCCAGTTCCCCCACTCGGGCCAGGATTCCACCTTCCAATTAAGCAGGGAACCAAGAGCACCTATATTTTTTACACTGATATTGCTAAAAACGGTATCCCCGGGTATGATATCGGTCCAGTTCAACGAGCCATTGCACCATAAGTGGGGAACAAAATCAAGAGTTACATACACGGGAATGAGTGCAAAATCATCAGAGTTATCCCGATTAACAATCTTGATGTCTCCCGTAAACGGATTCGTGCCATTGGTGGGTACAATCAGTTCGATATCTACATTAAATATTCCCTCTCCACGGGTCAAATTTTCCCCCGATATAGGACTAAAAACCCACTGTCCCCAGTCAGGCCACGACTCTATTTTCCAATCAAGAAATGAGTCAAAGCCGCCATCATTTTGAAAACTGAAAGTGCCCGTAATGGTTTCCCCCGGTATTCTTTCAAGCCACTTGAGAGTGTGATTACATGTCAAATTAGGTTCAAAAAGCGACAGATAATAACAGTGAATCTTAAATACATAATTGGTCAATAGATTAGGATACGGATTTAAGTATTCCCACACTGTTTCTTTATCTGGTGTTACCTCAAAGAAAAAACCGCGAGGTCCATCACAGATGAGTGTATTGCCATTGGGAAGTCTTTGAGCACCGGATAAAAAACTTGAATAGAAATCATTAGGGGCATCAGCTGTGTAGATCCATATTGGATTTTCTGGACCATAACGATATCCAGATAGATAATAAGAACCGTTACTATCAATTGGGGTAACAATTTCTTCTATAGATGAATACGCCCCATCAGGCCGCCCAACTCCATTGTTATACACCAAGATGTTTCCTTCACCCTGGCAGCCTGGTTCTATCCACTGTGCATCATGCTGGCCAAAGAGTTTTTGGTCATAAGGCCCCCCCGCCCTGTACATGTGTGGATTCCCCCACCGATAAAGAAGGTCACCTCCTTTTCCATATCTACCTCCTGCATGACCTTTTGCCTGATCAGTAGTTGTACTATGGTCAATTATCCATATTTCACTGAATACATCTACACTAAGAAGTATTTGGTCATATTTCGTGTTGTAATCTATTGAATTGATGTGGTTCCAGTCAGATCGGCTTCCACCATGTGATGTTACACAATTGATATCTATAAGTTCAGGATGCTGACTGACATTACCATAGTTATCTTTTGTGGGATCATAGTCCTGGATGAGATGATCCCAGACGTGCCATTCCCAAACAATTTTCCCCCCAGGGGCATCAGTATATGGTTCAACTTCAATAATATGGTCAGGCCAGAGAACATTAGTAGCTAAATTATGAGGTTTTCTTCCTGCTGCAATAACCTCCGAATCATTTTTTTTCTCCCAGGCTACCATTAGGATGTTGCCATTTGGCAATGGCTCAATATCATGATGGAGGCAATATTTTTCATTTGAATACACAAATTCCCATATCAATTCTCCTTTCCAATTAAATTTTTCAACACGTCCCGTAAATCCCCCACCGGCAAAAACGGGATTTGCCATAGAAGAATCACTTCTAATAAGATCTCCATTATCCAGAAGATAGACAGGCAAACCTTGGAAATACTCGCTCTCCCAGGTATGAACAGGTTCCCCTATATCATTGACTAGATAGGTGTTTTTAGATAATTCAGGGGTGAACAAAATGTATCGTTCGGTAGATCCATCTTGAAGGATAGACGTGTCAATATTCATACCTTCGCCTATATTGACATGGACAGCACAGAGCCCAATGCATGTAATAATAAGTGCGATGAATGTTTTTTTATGCATTTTCTTTGGTGTTCTTCTTAGAAGTATACAAGATATATATTTTTCTATTATAGTGGTCCATGTCTATACTATCAATTTGCTGTGGTGTGATATCCCTTTCTATATGTGAAGAATAGCCGGCCTTAGTGATGATTACGCTAAGGGAGAATGATTAAAACCTATATTTATCAGTAAAAACTAGAAATTCTAGGTGATTAGTAATGTTTTTTTCCATTACCAATTTTAATTTAGATCTACAATAATGAAAAAAATGCATTGAATGTTATCTATTGGGGGATATTGGGTCCAAGATAACGGTCACAAGACCCGTACCTTCCAACACTAAAAAGACAGGTACATATCCAGGTATAATAGTAGAAAAATAAATAATCACCAACCCTATTTACAAAGGCATGACCACCCATAAAGATGATTTTTTACATACAGAAATCCGCCATATCGACATCAAAAAATTCAATACAATTCCACTCCTTAAACAATTCTCACACACAGCACTCCAAGCAAAAAATATCGCACGAGCAGCACACATATACAATGACATGCTTGCAGATAAAAACTGTACAATTATCCTCTCACTCGCAGGATCACTTTTTAGCGCAGGATTAAAAAAAGTAGTATATGATCTCATTGAAAACAATATGGTGGATGTCATCATCTCAACAGGTGCAATAATTGTCGATCAGGATTTCTTTGAAGCATTGGGTTTCAAACATTATCAAGGAACATGTACAGCCAATGATTCTGATCTCCTAAAACATAGCATTGATCGAATATATGATGTTTTCATAGATGAAGACGAGTTGCGTCAATGTGACATGACCATAGCAGATATTGCAGACCATATACCGCCTCAGACCTGTTCATCCCGGGAGTTCATCAAATATATGGGTCAATACCTCCAGGAGAATAATAAACTAAATCAATCTGTGGTAGGAATATCCTATAAAAAGGGTGTGCCCATATTTGTCCCCGCATTTTCCGATAGTAGCGCTGGTTTTGGCTTGGTATACCATCAATGGGATAAGCAGGACAAGCCCCATGTGGCTATTGATTCTGTCAAGG
>Ga0272441_10005519_pt1 | contig 21897 bp, 22 predicted proteins | sample SSMProp6N_FD_193582 | JGI IMG/M metagenome (GOLD analysis project Ga0272441, IMG submission 193582) | Marine sediment archaeal communities from Little Sippewissett salt marsh, Falmouth, MA, United States - SSM-Prop-6N | ecosystem: Environmental > Aquatic > Marine > Wetlands > Sediment ... | reverse complement strand
AAGATTGCTCTTTTTGATGTCAGTGATTTTGAACATCCCAAAGAAATTGCAAAGGTTGTTATTGGTGATCGTGGCACCACGAGTGAAGCCTTGCAGAATCACAAAGCATTTCTGTTTGACAAAGATCGACACTTACTTGTCCTTCCCGTCAATTTATTTGAAATTCCTGAAGAAATCAAAGCACAACATCAGGGATATACAGGTAGCGCCTATGGCGAGTTTACCTTCCAAGGAGCATATGTCTATTCCCTGAGCGCGGAACAGGGATTTGAGCTACGGGGACGGATAACCCATCTTGAATCTGATGACGTCCTTCAATCCGGTTATTATGGATATTATGGTTCAGAGACAATAACCCGTTCGTTGTATATTGATACTGCTCTATATACCCTGTCAGAATCTACTTTGAAAATTAACGATCTCACAAGCTTAGAAGAACTTCAGTGTATCTCACTAGTTTAATCTTACTCTCTAAGAGAGGGGCAAGGCATCCCATCCATTCAATCCTCCTCTTCATCCTCCCCTCTCTTCTTCTTTTATACCGATATCATTTTATAAGAACGAAAGATACCGCTCTACAACGAGCATTTTCGTACTTGGGGGGCTTTCATGTCACTTTCACCACAGGATGTCCATAAGACACTTGCAAAGTATCTGTTAACGGATGGATTTGAACTTGTTTTAGATCTTAAAAAAAGTAAAGGATGCCAGATTTACGATGCAAAAAAACAACATTTTTTGCTGGACGGATTCTCCTTTTTTGCCTCCGCACCATTAGGTTGTAATCATCCCGCATTGACTACACCTGATTTTATTAAGAAATTAGGAGAACTTGCAGTTAATAAACCAACAAACTCTGATTTGTATACAGTTGAAATGGCTGAGTTTGTGGAGGCCTTTGGCAACCTTGCTGTTCCCAAAGCATTTCCACATCTTTTTTTTGTGAGTGGTGGTTCACTTGCAGTTGAAAATGGATTAAAAACTGCCTTTGATTGGAAAATCCGTAAGAATATTAAAGCAGGAAAAGGAGAGAATAAAGGAAGCCAAATCATCTATTTTAAAGAAGCCTTTCATGGAAGGACGGGGTACACACTTTCTATGACCAATACCTTTAATCGTAACAAAACAAAATATTTTACTAAATTCAACTGGCCTTGTATTGTAAATCCTAAAATTACCTTTCCACTGACTTCAGAACATGTTGAAAACGTAAAAGAACTCGAACAACAAGCTCTAAGCCAAATTGAGACTGCGCTTAAGACTTCTCAAGATGATATTGCTGCTTTGATTATCGAACCTATTCAAGGAGAAGGTGGTGATAATCACTTTCGTAATGAATTCTTTATTGCCCTTCGAAAAATATGTGATGAGCAAGACATGATGTTTATTGTGGATGAAGTACAAACTGGTGTCGGTCTTACAGGTAAGATGTGGGCTTACGAACATTTTGATGTTATTCCTGATATTCTTGCCTTTGGTAAAAAAACCCAAGTGTGCGGTATTATGGTGGGACGTCGTGTTGACGAAGTCAAAGACAATGTATTTCAGGTTCCTAGCCGTTTAAATTCTACCTGGGGCGGTAACCTTATTGACATGGTGCGCTGTCAAAAATATCTGGAAGTCATAAAAGAGGAAAAACTTGTACAAAACGCAGCGGTACAAGGGCAACGTTTACTGGAAGGCTTACAAGATATTCAAAAGCATTATCCCCAAAAAATATATAATGCTCGAGGACGCGGATTAATGTGTGCTTTTGATTTACCAACACCTGAGAAACGAGATGAACTTCGCCAACATTTCTACAGCAATGGACTTGTTGTTCTGGGATGCGGTGCTACCACTATTCGATTTCGTCCAGCCCTCATTATCACTCAAGAAGAAATCGACACGATGCTTTCTATTATTAAAAAAACGGTACAAAACTTTTAACGAGTATGGAAGTAGGACAAAAGATACGGAAGTACTTCTTTCTTTTTCTTTCGAAGTTGCTGTGTGGTATCTCTCTCTCTGATGGTAACGGTACCATCTTGCAGAGTATCATGATCCACAGTGATACAAAATGGAGTACCTATCTCATCCATTCTTGCATAGCGTCTGCCAATACTGCCACTTGCATCATAGTAGGTTGCAATGGTTGCTTTTCGCAGTTCTTTCTCGATTTCAAGGGCAATGGCATTTAATTTTTGCTTGTTTACTAAAGAAAACACTCCAACCTTGATAGGGGCGATACAGAATGGTAACTTAAGACTGTGATACTCTTCTCCCTTCTTTTCCCCTTCGTGATAGGTATGTTCAAGTACAAAATAGACAATACGATCAATACCATAGGATGGCTCAATGACGTGGGGTACAAATTTTTCACCAGCGATGGTTTCTTTTGTTTCTTGTATGTCATAGCAGTTACTCGGTATTTTAAGAGATTTGCCGTCTATGGTTACAGAAAGTGTAGTATCACCCGCCACTTCTAAGGATTCCAGTTTTTCTTTAATCTTTCCTGCTTTTCCTTTGAATAAGGGACCAAGCACATCCATCTTTGGTATAATCTTTTGTACCTTGACCACTCTTGGTTTGTCATATTTTCGTACAGCATGCATATCAATACCTGAGGCTTTGATATGTGCTGCTAAATCATAGGCAGATCGATCAGCAATACCAACACACTCGATCCATCCAAAACGCTCACTATACAGTTCAGCATCCCAGCATTCGGTTGCATAGTGAGCAAGTTCATCAGCACCATGTTTTCGAAATCTACACTTCTTTGGGTCTATGCCAGCTGAGAGTAAAAAATCTTGAGTGCGGTATATATAATAGGCAAGTGCCTGATTGTTAATGATGTTCTTTGTTACTGCTTCCTCTACAGAGATTGTATAGTTATTTATATTATCAAAAAGAATCATTTTTTCCTTTTTAATTTGGTCAAAATTTGGATGAATTTTTTCATTTGGATCAAAAAAGATTTCTGCTTCGGCCATTGAAAATTCACGTTGCCTAATCATTCCTTGTCTTGGTGAAATCTCATTGCGAAATCCTTTTCCAATTTGAATAACACCACAGGGAAGTTTTTCTCTGTTGTATCGATAGAGGAGATGAAAATTAGTAAAAATTCCTTGAGCAGTTTCAGGACGAAGAAATGCCTTTCTTCCTTCTGTTGGTCCAATGCTTGTTGTAAACATAAGATTTACGGGGTAGGGATCGGTAAGATGGGTACTACAGGAGGGACATGTGACTTGTTGCTTTTTTATTGCCTTCTCAACAGTCATTTCCCCTTCAATGATATCCTCGACTTTGTATGATTTTTTACACTTCTTACAATCAATAGTAAGATCAGTGAATTCGTCGACATGACCTGAGGCTTGTAATACTTCTTGTAAGGTAATGACAGGAGTATTAATTTCAACACAGTTATCTTGGGCTATGTAAAAGTTTCTCCATAAATTCTCAAGATTATTTTTTAGTTGAGAACCAAGTGGACCATAATCAAAAAAACCAGCAACACCACCATAGATTTCAAACGAAGGATAGATAAATCCTCTTCTCTTGGCAAGCATCATGATTTTATCATAAATATCTTGCGGCATCACTGAATTTCTCCTTAGTCCAATAAAAATGGTATGAACTAACAGGATTTAAACATACAGGACATAAGATCGATATCACTGACCATACCAAGTAATCTATTGTCGGAATCAACAACAGGTATGTGGCTGATATTATTTTTATACATACTTTTTGCTACTTCAGAAATAGGTGTGTTTCGTGATGCTTTTGTCACATTAGTAACCATTACCTCCTTTACAGGAACTTGAGGTAAATTTACTTGTGTTGTTGAATAGTAGAGACGAACAGTATCGCGGATTCCTTCCCAAGTCCATTCGTCTTCGTCTCCCCCCATTCCAATATCGGTACGAGAGACACTCTCTTTGATATGACTTAATTTAAATAAATCTCCTTCGCTGACAATGCCTGCAAGTTGGCGATTGTCATTGAGAACCGGCAGTGCAGTTTCATGTGTGATATTAATAATTTCCATAATAATCGTGATGGGTGTATCCTGATAGACAGGCACAAGATTATGGGTAAAAAAATTTTCAACAGCATCTTTCATATCTTCTGATAAGGTTCGAAGAATGTCAGTGGGACTGATAATTCCTACAATATTTTTTCTTTTATCAATAACAGGTAATCCATGAATTCGATGCTCAAATAATAATTTTGCAGCATCGATAACCTCACTATCTTTATTGATTAAAACCGGGTCGGTACTCATGATTAAGGCAAGCTGCTCTTCATCCGGATTTCGAAAGATATCATTTCTTGTTAAAACACCAGCAACCCTCTTTGTATCCTTTTTTAAGATAGGCATACCAGACACATCATGTTTTGCTAGAATCCTTAATGCGTCTCTAATGGTCCCCGGAACATAACCAACAATTAAATCAGTTGACATCACATCTTTTACTTTCATTTTAACCCCCGAAATTTATTTTGAAATGTATACTGGTCTCAAAGATTGTTTATCAAGAACTACAACTGGAGATGTTAAGTTGAGACCCTGAATGCAGTCAACTGAATTTAAAGCTTTCCTTGGAGTATAGGTAATCATCTTGAAGAGCTCGTGCAGGGAGAAAAGAGATGTTTGAGAATACATAAATTTTAATTCATCAATAATATTAGGACTTGATAACATAGCGTTATCTGTTCCTAGCATTAATTGTATCTTTAGCTTTTTTAGAAGGGCATAGGATGGTTGTAAACCAAAAAACGCATTTGATCGAGGACACAGTACAATGGGAATGTTTTCTTGTTTGATACATAATAAATCTGATTCCGTTGCTTTGAGTGCATGGATGAGAAAATCTGGCTTTAGATCAAGAACCGTATCAATATCTTCCCGTTTGTTTTCACTTACGTGCAACGAAAAAATCTTCTTTTTCTGTTTTGTATGTTTTGCAATCTTCTCGATTTCTGCATAAGACCAATCTGCTATACTACTCACACCTATTCCTTGCGAGTTGTCTAAGAGTGCATCGATTTCTTCTTTATGATACGTTAGTTTGCTTGGTCTTGAAAGAATTATTGAATTTATAGAAGTAGCTTGAATGGCTTTTTTTAATTGCTTAAGTCCAGTAAGTCCTCCTTCTCTGAAATCAACAAATAAAGATGTTCCTGTTTTTTGCATGATCTTAAGAGATTTTAATATACCTCTACTAACCTCTTGTTCTGATGCCTGTTCTAAAAGTTGGTGTTTTATTCCAAAAGGGGGGGCAACAAGCTGTTCAATATTTTTTGGTAGAGATCTCTTTTTTTGACGAATAAATGAATCGCCAAGATGGGTATGGGCGTTTATGAGGCTTGGAAGTATGTAACCATAATAGTCTGGTTTTTTAGGGGGGGTTCCTTCCCCCCTGTCCACAATGTGATCATCTCGTAACCCAAGATATCCTTTTGTGAAACCCTCTTGAGTAACAACGTCCCCTGCTATATACATCATTTCACTGGTGTAATAAGTAGATGATTTTTATATTCTTTTTCAGATTTGAATAGAAATTTATTTGAATGGTACTAATTATTTCCTATAAAAAATAACACATGAGATGATATCTTCTATGTTAGATAATCCACAACATATTGCAAATATTGATAAATCACATTTATTGGAGACTATTACCCATTTTCCTGAACAGATACAAAAATCGATAGAAATCGTTCAAGCATCCCCTATTGATCCCATCCTTAAAATTGATAATATTCTTGTCACTGGAATGGGCGCCTCTGCCATTTCTGGGGACATTGTTGCGAGTCTTTTTAGAGACAAAATAGATGTACCCATTTTTGTCAATCGTCAATATACCCTTCCAAAATGGGCAAAAAAAGATACGTTAACATTCTTTCTCAGTTACTCAGGAAATACCGAAGAAACAATTCATTCTTTTAAGATAGCTCATCAAAAAAAATGTAAAATTATATGCATTTCTTCAGGAGGAAAACTAGAGGAATTTGCACAAAATCGAGGGGTCACTCACATTAAAATCCCTTCCGGATATCAACCACGTGCAGCTACTGCCTTTCTCCTCTTCCCCTTAATATTGTTATTAAAAAAGATGGGTCTTTTAAAGAATGCCATTGAAACAGAAATCGAAGAAACAATAGCACTTACCAAAGAGTTATCAAATAAATATAAAAGTTCTATACCTGAATCAGAGAATTTTGCAAAGCAAACAGCTCAACAGATTTTTGGAACTATTCCCCAAATATATGGTTGGGGTATTTATGCCCCTATAGCAACAAGATGGCGACAGCAATTCAACGAGAATAGTAAAATAATTGCAAGGGAAGATGTTGTTTCAGAATGTAATCATAATGATATTGTTGGATGGTCAGCAAACCCTGAAAAATCCAAAGACTTTTCTTGTTTTCTGTTTAGAGATAAAGAGAATGAATCGCTCTACTATTCAACAAGATTAGATTTTATGAAAAATTTATTGGTAGATACTGTTGCACATGTACTTGAAATTCAACCCCATGGAAAGAGTAAATTAGCTAAAATTACGTCCTTAATGTATTTAGGAGATTTCGTTAGCTGCTATCTTGCAATATTAAGAAAAATTGATCCTTCTCCGGTTGATATTATCACTGAATTAAAAAAGAGATTGGCTCAAATATAATGGCAATAGTTATCACAAACCTTTTCCTTTTTCTTCAAAAATAATAAATAGCAAACAGGACATCTAAGTTTAAATTGGAAAGATATGGGTGGTGAGCGGGGATAGGAAAGCAGAACTATCGAACGTGTAAATGCTTAATTCTATTGAGTGTAATCCTTCTTCTTTTTATTTCCCACCTTACCATTATTTCTTCTGCTCAAGAAAACAAGTTGAAAATAAGAATATGGGATAATCAACTGGATTCCTATATCAAGAAAGATTTTGAAGAGGATACCATCTTCTTATTTGAAGGATATTCATATGATATCGATGTCACCTATTATAATGAAACTAAAGGTGTCGATGAATTTGTATTTGATGCAACGATCATACTACCTTGGGGTTCCTATTCATATACCTATATTAGTGACATTTCCTACCCCCCTACAATAAGTGCCCCCTTATACGAAGAATATCCTCAATTTATCATTGAAGCTACTCGAGATGGTTATATCTCTGGGGAACAAGATATTATAATTCTAAAAGGAATTTTAGACATAACAACAAATAGTGATGTTGTGGATGAGGAAAGCAGTTTTTCTGTCTCAGTTTCTGATGAAAACTCTGGAGCATCTCTCCAAAATGTAGATATCTTTTTACAAGACAAGAATAATAATACGATAGCGTCGGCAAAGACAAATCAAGATGGGAAAGCATATCTTACGGCTCCTTCAGTTACCAAAGATTCAGATATTACCATTATCTCCTGGAAGGATGGCTATAAGGATGATAGTACCTCGATTCGAATCATGAATATTGGGACAGGTTTCTTTGATAAGAGTGTTGCACCAATTGTTATGGCAGTCATTGTTGTGATATTTGCTATCGTCTTTGTTAAAATTAGAAAGGGCAGAGGTAAAAAATATCCATTAACTGAAGAACCTATAAAACCATCAACAATAGTCAAGGAAGCACAAAAAAAAGAACAACTCAAACATAGAAAAGAACCACCATCTCCAGTAAAGGAAGATGTTTCTTCTCTTGAAAAAGGTCCGCGAGTGGAAGAAATTCGCATTCATGGAAATAAGAAAAAGAAAGAAACCGAATATCTTCAAGATGAGAAAAAACCGATTAAAACAGATCCAGAAATAAAGAGAAAAGGATATGATTGGTTTGAAGGGGAAGAATATATGCGCTATAGAATTGATGAATTAACTGGCGAAATCGATCCAAAAAAAGGGGACAAATGGTTTGAGGGTGTTGATGATATTAAATTTAAGGTAGATGAAAAACTTAGAGAAAAACACAAAAAGAAGAAAAAAGATTGAAAGATATTAATACTTCATTTTTCTTAAGGGATATCATATGAAAAATCGTCTCGTTCCTGATTTCTACGAATTAAAAGTGCAACAAGTAATGGACAAGAGGGTGTGGGATCTTCCCATAGTAGAAGAAAATGAAGATCTTCATCATGTGTTAAATATACTTGGTGCTAGAAATCATATTTGGGTTGTTAAAGATAAAGAGAGTAAAGAATTAGTAGGAATCATCACCGAGCATGATGTTCTCTCCATACTTGCACCTAAACGATTCCCTTCCTATGTTTTTGGAATGCCTGATGTCAAATCAATACATCACGGAACGGCAAAGACAGCTAGTGATATTATGTGCTGCAGAGGTGTTATCAGCTGTACAAAGGACGATAAGATTGTTGATGCACTTGAAAAAATGACTAAGCATCGATTACGCAGACTTCCCGTTCTTGAAGATACTAAAATTATTGGAGAACTTACCCTTCATCAATTAATTAGAAAATATTACGATGCAACACAATATCATGATATAACAGAAGATGAAGAAGGTTGATGCTAACGTCTCTTGATGTAATCTTGCTCATTGCCCTTGCTCTAGTATTTGCACGTCTTTTAGGTTTTATCTTTGATAGATGTAAACAACCAGCTGTTATCGGGGAGATAGTTGCTGGTATTCTTCTTGGAGGTATTGGTGTCTTTTTCCTATCAAATGAATTGGTGACAGTCTTTGATATACATATTCCAGCACTGAATTTTACTTCACCTGAATTTCATCTTTTTGCGGAAATTGGCATTCTTTTTTTACTCTTTATTTCAGGATTGGAAACCAGTTTTTCACAGTTGAAAAAAACAGAAAAATCCTCAACCTATGTAGCAATTGGCGGTGTTCTTGTCCCTCTTTTCCTAGGATTTCTTGTTGGCTTTTTGGCTGGATTTTCAATATCCGAATCTATCGTCATTGGTTTAATTCTTGTGGCAACATCAGTTGGTGTTACTGTACGATCATTACTAGATATCAATGCATTAGATTCAGATGTGGGATCAACCATTCTAGGTAGTGCAGTGATTGATGATGTTATCGGTATTATTTTACTTGCAATTGTTCTTGGTATCGATTCTCCTGTTTCTATTGTTATTAAAATTGGACTCTTCTTTTTCATCTTTCTGTACATCGGTCTGAAAATTATTGGTAAGGTCTTAGATCTTGGTGAAAAAATTCACTTACCCAAAGCCTTTTTAAGTATAGCTCTTGCCATCTTTTTAATCTATTCCTTTTTTGCGTATACCACTGGCATAGCGGGAATTATAGGAGCGTTTGTTGCCGGTCTTTTAATTGGTCATAATTTAAAAACTCGAAAAATTGTTGATGATATTCAAGCCATAGGCTATGGCTTCTTTGTTCCATTGTTTTTTGTCTGGGTAGGAGCACGGTTATGGGAAGGAGATTTTAGCAATCTATCGGCATTCAATACTCTTTTACTACTCTCTTTAATCCTCATTGGTATTGGTATTATAGGAAAAATACTTGGATGCGGCATAGGAGCAAAACTTGCAGGAATGACCAATAAAGAGTCACTGCAAATTGGTATTGGTATGATTCCTCGCATGGAACTAGCTCTCATTATTGCTTCAACTGCTGCTACGAATCAGAATCTTGTGGCAAACCCAATACTTGGTCATCAAATGTTAACAGCCACTATTATTCTAACCATAGTAACGGCGATACTAACACCGATCTTGATTAAAGCTGCTTTTAAGCATAATTGATACCTATGAAAGTACTCTTTGAACTGTCACAAGAATACAACAACTTGCCTACCGAAGAAATACTTGCTGTTTTTAAAGGAGAACAAGTGAACTTTCAGATACTGATTTCAAATCCTCATGTGCTGGTTGTAGAATCTTCCTTAAAGAAAGAAGGCATCCTGCGATTATCGCAACGAGTATCCTTATCGTATTATCTAGATGAATTTCTTTTTTCGTGTCCGAGTTCACTATCCGTGCTTGAAAGGCATGCTAAAGAGAACAAGATACAAGGAGAGGGTACTGTAGCTATTCGTTATAAAAATCGATCTTCATCTTTATCTTCACAAAATTTTGCCAAAGCACTTGCAACGATTTACACCAAAGATAGAGTAGTGAATCTTGAGAATCCTGATATTGAACTAAGACTTCTTTTAACAGATGAAACACTTTATGTAGGTATAAAAATAGTAAAAATTGAGAAAACGTTATTTGAGAAACGAAAAGTACAGTTTCGTCCTTTTTTTTCTCCCATCTCCCTACATCCAAAACTTGCGAGAGCCCTTGTTAATCTTTCTTGTGTTAAAAAAGGTTCTACGCTTTTGGATCCTTTTTGTGGAACTGGTGGCATTCTTCTTGAAGCAGGATTACTTGGGATAAAAGTTATTGGAAGTGATATTGAAGAAAAAATGGTTGAAGGGTGTAAAAAAACTCTAGATTTTTTTAAGATACGATCCTACAGACTCTACCAATCTGATATTGGCCAGATATCAGAGTATGGAACGACAGTGGATGCCATTGTTACTGATTTTCCATATGGAAAGTCAACAACGACAAAAGGTGAGGATCATACCACGCTCTATAAACGTTCTTTTAAAAGTATGAATGCCATGTTAAAAAAAGGCGGAGTTGCCGTTATTGGAGCCTCTGAAAAAAAAGTATTTCAATTAGCCATAAACGAGTTTCATTTGAGACGAGTGTTCGAGATTCCTGTTCATAGAAGTTTAACACGATATTTTGCCGTGTTTCAAAAATAAGTACAACCTATTGGTCATCCATGGACATGTATCTCAAGAAGTAGATACTCTCTTAAACTAGTATACAATTAATCGGCACAATATTTATATGTAATAACTTATATATAATACCTTGTTATTGATTAGCATTGAAAAAGGTTCGCATGCAAATTAGAATTATTATTGGAAATAGTTTGACTATTCTTCTTTTGCTCATGATACCTTTGCTATCTGCGATCGAGTGCGACATGATTATAAAACCCTCGAAGCTAACACCTCTTAAAATATTCAAAAAGAAAAAGGTCAAAAAAGTAAGCATTGATTCAGATTATTATTATGTGTTAGGATTCCCCTGCTTAGAGATCATGATATTCTCAGTATTTGCTTTGCTATATATGATATATAATTTCATATATTTAGTGTAAAAATGGTGTAGGGATAACTCCCTTTAAAAGAAGTGATGTAAATGAAAGGAAATATAAGAATGATATCTTTGTCAAGCGCTATAGTACTACTAATGGCACCTATTGTTGTAGTCATGCCATACTCAGTAGAATCAATTGAACCTCCAATAACAGTACCCTCATTTCTGCAAGTAGGAGATCTTCTTTTTATTGAATCTCGTCATGAACTTGGTCTTCAAGATTTGCCGGGATGGGATCACATTGCTATGTATACTGGAGCAGATGATATATTTATTGAATCGGTACCCTATCCTCTTCAGGACGGCGTTCAATATACGTCAATGTTTAAATTTACAAGTTGGGTTGCCGATGTTGCCTTTGGATATGTCCATACTGCCTCTGAGAATCAGAGAATTCAAGCATTGAATTTTGCAATGAGTCAATTGGGTAGGCCTTGGCAGGATCCCTATAATGAATCCTGGTATGCCAATGCAGATCCCGATGATCCAGATGATCCTTATTCAGATGAATGGATGTGCTCTGAGTTTGTTTGGGCTGCTTACTTACATCAAGGAATTAACATTGATGTTACTCCCTTCCCACCACCACCAGAAGAGGGAGGAGATGGCATTCATTTATACGTCTCACCCCAAGATATTGCTGATGATGAGGATGTTCTATTATATACGGGAGGAGAACCACCTTATCCTCCTACAACACCATCTGGTTCAACAGAAGTCAAACGCTTACAAACACGGAGTTACACTACCACAGCAATCGATCCCGAGGGGGATGATGTCTATTATCAATGGGACTGGGATGAATATTGTGGCCCATGGTATCTCGTTCCCCGCTCCTCTGGCAGTCCTGTGCTTAGACCTCATACATGGCTAACAACAGGTGAGCAAAATGTAAGAGTGAGAGCAAAAGATACTTTTGGAAATATTGGTGCTTGGTCAGATCCATTGACGGTGACAGTGAATCAATGGTTTGGCGCCGGTGGAGGTAATTCCTCCTGTTTCCTTGGTGGAACACAAGTGAATATGGCCGATGACTCCCTAAAAAATATCGAAGACATTGCTGTTGGAGATATGGTTTTATCCTATAATTTACTCACTCAAGAGTTAGAACCTGCCTTGGTAACAAAAATTTATCATCATTCGGCAGAAGAGATGCCTGACCATTATCTGAACATTAATGATAGAATCAATGTAACACCAAATCATCTGATGTATATTAATGGTTCACTTATGCAGGCAAAATATGCCTCTATTGGTGATTTTCTTGTTGGAATAGATCATTCCTATGTACCGATAGAAACAATAGAGCCTGTTTTTGAACAAGTTCCAACATATAATTTTGATATTGATTCAGCAATGAGTATTTTTGTTGTTGAAGAAATTACAGCAGCATATCCCTTAAAACCAGGTTGTTATTCTATTGGACATTCGATGCAATCACCTTTCATGGGTATAAATAATTATTTTATGTTCTAACCATAAAATGTCAAGGATAATATAGTCTAGATATTCCACCTTTCAAACCCCTCTAAACATAGAGCGTTTTCTACAGGTTTTGGTGTATAAAGTAAGTATATAGTAGATGATATTACAAAGAGTGGGGGACTGATAAATATCACACTCCACTCACTTTGGGATGTCATACTATGAATAACTGCCTACCTGTGGATTATTGTATTAAATACTAAGCGATTTATCTGTACTGTGCATTTTAGGTCATATCCAAAAAATAGTTAATACAGGTTGGTACTTTTTTTATGCTTTTAAGAAGGAGCTATACCAATAGAGAATTTTGTAAATTTTCCCTTAAAAAAATAGATCAAACCTAATTTTAACCAAAATCCTTTTACCCAGGGTTAGTATCAGCTTGTTACCATGACTCAACTGAGTATCATCTTTCTTGGAACAGGTGGCAGTTGGCCTACAGTAAAAAGAAATGTTACGTCTATTGCCCTTAAAAGAGGTAGCGAAATTCTTCTTTTTGACTGTGGTGAGGGTACACAGAGACAATTTCAGAAGTCCAATCTTAGCTATATGCAAATATCAAAAATTTTTATTTCACATTTTCATGGAGACCATTTTCTTGGGTTACCTGGTTTAATCCAAACAATGCAACTTAATGATAGAGAAAAACCTCTTCATATCTATGGTCCACAAGGAATAGATACTTTGGTTGATCAGTTACTATCCTTAGGATTTTTCAAACCAAAATATAACATTTATTCTCATACGGTTGAAGGAAACGATAGTATTGAATTTAATGACTATTCAATACAGGTGTTATCGGTAAAACACAACATTCCCGCACTTGCCTTTTGTGTACAAGAAAAAAAACGTCCTGGAAAATTCAATAAAGCAAAAGCTTTGTCATTAGGCGTTCCCGAAGGTCCTCTTTTTAGTAAACTACAGAGGGGCTATAGTATTGTTCTAGAAAGTGGAAAAAAGATTGCCTCTAAAGAAGTATTAGGTCCTCCAAGATTAGGAAGAAAAATAGTATATTCTGGAGATACAAAGCCAGATGATCAATTAGTTAAATTTTCAAAAAAAGCTGATGTACTCATCCATGAAGCAACCTTTGATTCCGAATTAAAAGATATTTCCTTGGAATACGGACATTCAACAGCCTATCAAGCAGCTGAAATTGCTAAGAAAGCTCAAGTTGAGCGATTATTTTTGACGCATATTAGTCCCCGATATCTGGAGAAAAAGATAATTGAAAATGACGCAAGAAAAATTTTTAAAAATGCAATTGTCCCTGATGATTTTTCTGTAATTGAGGTAAAATTGAAAAAATAAAAATATTGTTATTTTTTTAAAAAATCACAATGTAATTAAGTTTTTATCCTAATTCAGTTATTGGTTTATTATGCAAGAAAACATTGAACTTAATCGCCCCTCCTATGAAGAATACTTTATGGAAATGGCCTATGTTGTTGCTAAACGAAGTACGTGCTTACGACGAAAAGTTGGTGCAATTCTTGTTAAAGATAAACACATATTAAGCACAGGCTATAATGGCGCACCAAAAGGTTTTTTGCATTGTTCAGAAGTAGGTTGTATACGAGAAAAAAAGCACGTTCCCCCAGGAGAGCGACATGAATTGTGTCGAGGATTACATGCAGAACAAAATGCAATAATTCAAGCAGCGGTATTTGGGATTTCTATCAAAGGATCGACCCTATATTGTACAAACACCCCTTGTGTGGTTTGTGTGAAGATGATTATTAATGCAGGTGTCCAAGAAATCGTGTATGCAGGCGATTATCCCGATGATTTAGCGAAAAAAATGTTACAAGAAAGTGACTTAAAAATAAAAAGATTTAAATAATTGATTCTTATATAAAAACTGATATCTTGAAGAAATTGAAAAAATTGGAAAAATATAAATACATAAGAATTGATTTAATACACGAGGAGAATGTATGAAACGGAAAAGGTCGTTCGTATTGGATGATAAGGATATTAAAGCAGTCCAACTTTTCGCAGAACTAGGGATGCCAAAGAATCTTGCTAAAACCCTCCTGTATATTTCACAAGTTGAAGAATGTCGATCTGCGGATGTTGAACAGGGTGCAGATCTTCGTCAGCCTGAAGTTAGTGTTGCAATGCAAGAATTAAGGCGGAGAGGATGGGCAAAAAAGCGCGATATTAAAAAGAAAGGGAAGGGAAGGCCAGTTCATCTCTACAGATTAACCTCTGACTTACCTATTATTCTTAAGAGTTTTGAAAAAGAAAAAATGAAGGAAGTAGATAATATTAAAAGTGATTTAAGTCAATTAACTTCTTTAGTTTCTACCATTGAAAAGACAACACAGTAAGACAATACCTTTATACGTGCTAGTTCCTTTTTTATATACTCGCAAGAGAATGCTCTTGCTCTACAGATTGGTGGTCTGCCATTGAAACAAAGAATTGTAACATTTTTTTCTTCATTACAGAGTTCTTTAGATGTGTTGATACTGAAAAATTCTGTACATCCCTTTATTGATGAAAATTTTTTTTATTATACGGGACTTTGTCAAGGAATTTTTGAGGATACGTACGCTCTTTTTTATCCTGATGGTCACTGCGATATTCTTGTCTCCCAACTTGAGGCAGAAAGCGCGGGACAGGCCTGTGCAACACTTCATGTCTATACAAGTAAAGAAGAGTTAATGAAAGTTCTCCATAACCAATTATCTTCTAAAAAGACAGTAGGACTTAATTTTAATGGACTAGTATTAAAAGATTATTTACACCTTCAGACCATGTTTCCACAGCATATGCTTCTTGATGTCTCAAAAGAGTTATTGCAGCAGAGACAACGAAAGGATGTTACTGAAATTGAATTGATTAAAAAAGCATGTGCAATTTCTGATAGCGTCATGAAAAAAATTCCTGAATTTCTTACGGAAGAAATGAAGGAATATGAACTTGCTGCCGAGATCAATCATCTCATGCAAAAAAAGGGTGCGGACAAACCTGCTTTTGATACCATCTCTTCGTTTGGCCCTCATACCGCCCAACCTCATTATAGCCATGGAAACACGACTCTACACAAAGGAAGTTTTGTCTTATGTGATTTTGGTGCCTGCTATCATAAATACAATTCTGATATAACGCGCACGTTTTTCTATGGAAAGGCTGACGAGAAGCACTATCAAATGTACGAAACGGTAAAGGAAGCACAATGCATAGGATTTGATCTCATGTATGATGGTGCTAAAGGATCGGATGTCCATAAGGCCGTTCAAACTCATATTGATAAAAGTCCTTTCAAAGGACACTTCATTCATTCAACAGGACATTCGTTAGGAATGGCCGTACATGATGGTTTACGCATCAGCGCAGAAAATGAGACTCTTCTCCAAGAAAATATGATATTTACGGTGGAACCCGGTATCTATCTTCCTAACATAGGTGGCGTTCGTATTGAAGATGATATATTAATAAAAAAAGAGGGTATTGAACTTCTCACGCATGCACCAAAAGAATTTATCGAAATAAGATAAAATCGAAAGTGTACTCTTATCTATCTCGTTTATAGGTCCAGTTTATCTCTGTATTTATTTTCTTATACAGCTGAGCACCCTTTTCCAATGTCTTTTTTTCAAGAAGAACATCAATTGCCTCATCGGCAAGAACTTTGAGAACCTCACGAATATTTTTCTTATTTGCCTTCACGATTCCTATACCAATCATGAGAACCTCTTCAACAATTTCTTCGATATTTTCTCCTTCAATGGTGATATTGATCTTTACCATAAAATCCCTCAACCATATTTTTTTGGTCTTTAGGGCGCCATAAAAATTACATTATAAATAGTTTTTTATGAAATGAATTTATTAAAAAAATAAATAAAAGATATATGGAACAATAGTTTACTGAAGATCAATGACTTTATCACTGAGAGCACCTGGTGTTGTAAAGGAAATGGAGCCAGGTGAACCCTCTTCAGGAATAACTTTACCAAAAATATCTTTATTTGTTCCAAGACCACCAAAACAAGCTGATACATTCACGGTTAATATCACATGGTCTCCACTGTTGATGACAGGAGTATTCCATTTACACGACTCATCAGCGTCTTCTACAACCATCACGCTAAAAAGGGTATTGTTATTATGGGGATAAAACTCCCAAGTAAACACGTTTCCATTAATCTCGGAAACGTTAGTAAAGTTAGTAGATGAAAACGTCAAAATATTTTTCGTGGAGGAATCCGATAGTTCAATGACTGTTTCAGATAGATCGATATCCGTTGATCCTGCACGAGCTTTTACTTCAATAGCAAAAAGATAGATACTGCCCGAGGTGTTATATCCTTCGATAGTTTCTACCATGATGCCTGTCGAAACTTCAGATATTGTCTCTTGTCCAGAGGATAAAGCTTGCATTTCTAAGGTGTTACTAGTCTGAATTATGACTGTTGCAGCAATCCCAGCAACTAGGACCATGGCAATAAAAACAATCATGGCGCCTATACCAATTGCACCATATTGATTATTAGAGTTTGCATCTCTTTTCCAATATGGTAGTATTTTTCCTCTCATCATGCATCCCATCCTATATATGCATGTGCACCTACATATACTGGAAATGTTGAAGATGCTATATTAGGTTTATTCGCAGGTGAATATGCAAATGGATATGCAGGTATACATGCATATGGCTATGCATCTAGAGATGTAGGTACTTATCCAAAAAACTATGAAGTTCTCCAAAGAATTCTATATTTTCTTAAATTGAATTTTCAAAGACATATGCGCCTCTATGATTAATGGGGCACACATACACCTTTCCAAACGATGAAAGAGTGGTAGCAATATCCTTTGTACTTCCATATGCAAAAACGGAATTACCAAGCATACACATACTTGCTATTCCATGAGAACTTACTGCTTTTATTGCATTTTGAATCTTTGGACTGGCTAGTTTAGTTTTTAATGCAAATTCTTGGGACAATAAAAAGAAATTCTCAATGGACGGTTCCTCCAAGATTTTTTTTGTACAAATTCTTCCATATAAAGCTATGTCCTGAAGGAGGAGGGGATTGTCAAGAATTTTTCGTGTTTCGATTCTTTTGTCTATTACAGCTATTACGATTTCAAGTTCGCCGGGTATGTGTTCAATGATGCCCCATGGGGGCAATCCTGGCTCACGACGGATTTCAATACCTCCAAAACTACTGGCAATCACATCACTGAGCCCTGTTTTAAGTTGTACTTCGGCATAGTGTGCTGCTTTTATGGCTTTTTCTTGGGGTATTCGAGCTAGTTTTGCAAGAGCAAGAGTAGCGCTTAATGCACTTGCTCCACTCATTCCAAACCCTTGGCCTTGTGGTAGTTCCAGTGTGGTTTTAATAGTAACTGATAACGGCGTGTCTTCAATTAAATATTGTACTGCTAGTCGAGTGACAGGAGCTGTTGTCCTTCTGTTATTGACAAAAATATCGATGGTTTGTTTTGGTGTTGACGATACACCAACAGAGCTAATAGCACCTAATGATAAATTAATACCCCCACCTCGGGAACCTGATCGTTCAAAATCTTGTTTTCGAAAAACTGGTTCGAAAAATCCTGAAATATGACCCGGTGCAAAGGCTGTTATTTCCATGGGTATCAACAAAGAGTATCAAAAATATAGGTGGCTATTACTTCTTTTTTTCCTTTTTTTTGGGAAATAGTTCGGTTTTTATCGATAAGCAGTATGTTATTTTTAGTTGATCCAAAAGCAGATATGCCATTACCGATGACATAGTCAAGTCCATGCTTTTTTAAGAGCTCTTTTCCTTTTTTCTTCAAGTCCTTTTCTTGATATTCTGCCTTAAAAGCGACAAGCGTTGCTTTAGGTGCTTTTTTTCGAATATATTCAATGATTTTAGGTGCAGGACTACAAGTTATAGTCAATTGCTTTTTACCAGAAGCGATTTTTCCATTGTACATGTTGGGAATATAATCAGCTAGTGCGGCACACACTATAATATAATCAAAGGTCACTTTTCTCTTTTTAATCATATGAATCAGATCAGCAAGTGTTTCAAATTGCTGCGTGTTAATAAAAGAAGGAGGTACTTCTTTCATCTGCCCATGCCATAATTCAACATCAGCTCCACGAAAAAAAGCTTCTTGAGCCAACAATATGGCTGTTCTACCAGAACTTCTATTGGTGAGAATTCGAATCGTATCAATTGGTTCAGCAGTGGCTCCACCGATAATAAGAACTCGTTTCGTATCATAATCATGCGTTCCAACATGCCTCATCGTATATGATAGTATTTGGTCAGTGCTAGGCATTTTTGCTTTTTTTCCTAAAATATTTGGTTCAAGTATGGTTATCCCCATTTTTTTTAATTGTACGATATTGTTTTGTATCGTTGCATGTCTGTACATTGAGAGATGCATAGCTGGTACAAGAATGAGAGGGATCTTTGATCCAATTGCTGTTGATGCAAAGGTAGTAACAGGCGTATCATCAATACCGTAGGTAATTTTTGAAAGCGTATTGGCGGTACAAGGCGAGATAAGAACGGCATCAACAGGATCGGGAACCAAACCACAATAAAAAACATGCTCTGTTTTTCCTGTTAACGCAATAATTGGTTTATTGGACGTTGCAAATTCTAAAGCATCTGGATGAATGATACGAGTGGCCGAAGAGGTCATGACTGGAAAAACTTCAGCTCCATGGCGTATTAATTCTCGGGCAAGTTTTACTGATTCAACCGCAGCAATACTTCCAGTTACTCCTAAAATTATCCTTTTCTGAAAAAGTCGCGTACTTTTTATCCCGCGAATATCATCTGCAGGATGCATGTAATCACGATTCTTATCTTACAACCATCACTGATTTACTTGCGTGGCGGACGACTTTATCGGTAACACTCCCAAGAAGAAATCTACCTTCCTTACCGTATCCTTTGTATCCTATAACAATGATGTCAACATCGTATTTTTTTGCTGCCATTAGAATCTCATCAGCTGCATCTCCTGCCTCGATAACGACATCGACTTGTGCGAGTTTCCCTTCAACTTCTTTTGCCACCTTGTTGACATTCTCCATCGTTTTTTCCTTAAAGCTTCCAGATTGAATAACTTCGCTAAGGTCGATAGTTGGTAAGAGCATGTTCGTAAAAGAAGATTCAACAAGTGCTGCAGGAATTACTGATAAAATAAGCATTTCATCTTCTTTTGTTGAGCATTTTAAGGCTACATCAATTGCTTTTTTTGAAGCTTCTGATCCATCATAGGCGATAAGTAATTTTTTCATTGCAATCAACGGTGTAGTATTGCAATGAGGTCTAAAAAGATTTTGTTTTGGATGTTCTTAGTTTCTGCAAAGATAAGAAATAAAATCAGAAAGGGGGAGCCCATCAATCCATCTCATAATATAGTTGCCATTTTTAGATTGAGAAAGCTTTGGAATTCTATTTTGGAGGATCTTTGCTCTTCCTTGCAATCCTTCAATCTCCATGCTAAAGATTCTCCAAGAATCCCCTCGATGACCTTTTAATCGATAGGCATAAATGGGTAATGTTTTCGTTTTTTCGCATTCTTCTTTCATATGTTTTGCTTGCTGTTGTAATTTTCCCTTAATACTACTAAAATGAATAGTGTCTTCAATGCTTGTTTTGATTTCTACTAAAAAGGAAATATCGCCCCTGATGGCTACAAGATCCATGCCAAAGGAACCAGCAGCTCGGACGACGATAAAGGGTTTGTTATTTATTCGAAGATAACTATCCTTTTCTAATGCAGAGCAAGTTTTTGTTATCTTCAGAAGAATTTTTGTTTCTCCTTCTAAAATACTTTTGAATTCACGCTCATAATTGCTGCTCATATGCAAAAAGTAAAATACTTCAAAATCTTTTAATGTTTGGGATATCTGTTCTTTATACTGGATTACTGGTGGGTTCATGGAAAAGGAAGTAATTGTCAAAGAAGCAATGAATATGAAACTTGTTATTGTAGAACCACACCTTACCGTATTAGAAGCAGCAAAGTTGATGAAAAACAAAGGAATCGGAAATGTAATTGTTGTAGAAAAGGATCTTCCTATTGGTATCTTAACAGAAAGTGATATTCTCAAAAAAGTAGTAGCAGAAGGAAAGGAAGCCAAACTCACGAAAGTAAAGGATGTTATGAGTACACCAGTTCTTGTTACCGATCCGTATATTACTTTAGAACAAGCGATGAGGATTATGGGCAAATGTAACATTCGTCGTTTACCTGTTACTGAAAATGGAAAATTAATAGGAGTTATCACACAAAAAGATATTTCGTGGCTCTCACCAACGCTTCATGAGATTTCTCGTGAATGGTATGAAGTTAGAAAAACAGATGAATCGTATAAGAGTGGACAAATATTTTCTGGTAAATGTGAGGATTGTAGTACACTTTCGATAAATCTTCGAAATGTTGATGGTCGATTATTATGTGAGGATTGTATTGATGCGTTGAAATATGAATAATTCTTAATGAAGGGTGGGGAACATGAAGGTTAAAGACATAATGACCAAAGACGTTATTTGTGTTGATAAAGACGTTGATTTGAAACACATTTTAAAGCTAATGAAAAAACATGATATTACAAAAATTCCTGTGACAGAAAATAAAAAATTTATTGGTATTGCCACTGATAATGTTATTGCCTATAAATTGGGCTCGATTCGTAAACGTTCCATTTCTGCGTCCCGGCTTCATGCTTCATCTGTCTTAGAAAAAAAGGTGACTCTAATAGATCCAGAAACAAAAGTTACCGAAATCTTGAAAATGGTAGGCGAACCTGGACCAACCATGCTACCTGTTGTTCAAGAGAACGAACTCTTAGGGGTTATTACAAAAGCAGATCTTCTTTCTCTAGTGGAAAGTAAAAAACCCTTGCAATCATTTATGCAAAAAAAGGTCAATACTGTTACTCCCACTGATCGAATAATCCATGCAAGAAGGGTAATGATTGACCAAAATGTAGCACGACTACCAGTTATTGATCAAGGAAAACTTGTTGGTATTATTTCAGATATCGAAATTGCCTTTGCTTTTGCATTACTTAAGAAATCTATTTCATTGGGAAGACAGAAACACCGATTGGATGAACTACTAGTTGAAGAGGTCATGAAGTTTCCGGTCGTATGGACAACAAAATCGGTTTCAGCGGTTGATGCTGCTAAGATTATGTTACATCAAAATGTCGGAGTCTTACCAATCCTTGAAAATGGAACTATTATAGGTATTGTAAGTAGAACAGATTTAATAAAAACAATTGCTTTGTAACT
>Ga0272441_10005518_pt1 | contig 21904 bp, 11 predicted proteins | sample SSMProp6N_FD_193582 | JGI IMG/M metagenome (GOLD analysis project Ga0272441, IMG submission 193582) | Marine sediment archaeal communities from Little Sippewissett salt marsh, Falmouth, MA, United States - SSM-Prop-6N | ecosystem: Environmental > Aquatic > Marine > Wetlands > Sediment ... | reverse complement strand
TGGTGCCGAACCGGTTCGGCACTTTTGGAGGAGTGTTCACCCCGTCGATCCTGACGATCCTCGGCGCGATCATGTTCATGCGCGCCGGGTTCGTGACCGCGCAGGCGGGCATCCTCTTCGCGCTCGTGATCCTCGCGGTCGCGAAGGGCATCACCTTCCTGACGGGCCTCTCGATCTCGGCGATCTCGACCAACACGCGCGTGCGCGGCGGCGGGTCGTATTTCCTCATCTCGCGGACGCTGGGGCCCGAGTTCGGCGGGGCGATCGGCCTGGCGATGTACCTCGCGCAGGCGCTCTCGGTTCCCTTCTATGTGCTCGCCTTCGTCGAGGCGGTGACGCGGACCTTCCCCGCGCTCGCGCCGCACTTCCTCCTGATCTCGCTCGCGACCGTTTCCATTCTTTTCGTCCTCGTCTTCGTGGGAGCGGACTGGACGATCCGGGTGCAGTTCCTCATCCTCGCCGTGCTCGGCCTCGCGATCGCGGCGTTCCTCGCCGGCTCGGCGACACACTTCAGCCTCGAGACCTTCCGGGCCAACCTTCGTCCCACCTCGGAGGTGCCGGAGCTCGCCTCGTTCACCGGCCGCTACGGCTTCTGGGTGCTCTTCGCGATCTACTTCCCGGCGGTCTGCGGGATCGACGCGGGGCTGAACATGTCCGGCGACCTGAAGGACCCGGCCCGTTCGCTCCCGCGCGGCACGCTGGCGGCTATTGGCGTCGGCCTTGCCGTCTACGCCGCGCAGATCCTGCTCGTCGGCGGTGCGCACGTGCGCGACGCGGATCTCTTCGCCGAGCCCAGCCGGGCCTACAGCCGTCTCGTCGAGCAGGCCGTCTTCGGCGCGGGCTTCGTCGTGGTGGCCGGCGTCTTCGCCGCGACGATCTCGAGCGCGCTCGGCTCCTTCCTCGGCGGGCCGCGGATCCTCCAGGCGCTCGCGCGGGACCGCATCGTCGGCGCGCTCCGTCCCTTCGCGCGCGGCGCGAAGAAGGGCGACGAGCCGCGGCGCGCGATCGCGCTCTCGCTCGTGCTCGCGGTCGTGGTGCTGGTCTGGGCCGGCGGCGGCGAGGGCGGCGCGGCGCTCAACCTCATCGCCGCGGTCGTGACGATGTTCTTCCTCTACGCCTACGGGATGGTGAACCTCGCCGCGTTCGTCGAGTCGTTCGGCGCGAACCCGTCCTTCCGGCCGAGCTTCCGGTTCTTCCATTGGGCGCCGGCGCTCGCGGGCGCGATCGGGTGCGCGGTCGTGGCCTTCCTCATCAGCCCGGTTGCGGCGGCGGGGGCGGTCCTGGTGGTCGCGTTTTTCTATTGGCACGTGCGGCGGCGCGTGCTGACCGCCGCGTTCGGCGACGCGCGGCGCGGCTTCCTCTACGCGCGGCTGCGCAACCACCTCCTCGCGCTTGCGGAGCTGCCCGAGCACGCGAAGAACTGGCGGCCGACGGTGCTCGCGTTCAGCGGCAACCCGGACGCGCGCGCGACGCTCGTGCGCTACGCGGTCTGGCTCGCGGCCGGCCGCGGGATCGTCTCGCTCGCGGAGGTCCTCGTGGGCGACTTCGAGGAGCTCGCCCCGCGGCGCGCGGCCGAGGAGGAGCGGCTACGTAAATTTGTGCGCGAGCGCGACATCCCCGCGCTCCCCGAGGTCGCGGTGCTGCCCGACTTCGCCGATTCGCTCGGCGTCTTCCTCCAGACCCACTCGCTGGGGCCGGTGAAGCCGAACCTGGTGCTCTTCGGCTGGCCGGGCGAGTCGGAGCATGCCGACCGGCTCTTCGCGGCGCTGCGCACCGCGCGCGCGCTCGACATGAGCGCGGTCGTGCTGCGCGGGCGGGAGCTCCCGCCCCTCGGCGGCGCGCCGCGGCGTATCGATGTCTGGTGGCGCGGCGAGGAGAACGGCTCGCTGATGCTCGTCCTCGCGCACCTGTTGACCACCAACTGGGCGTGGGCGCGCGCGCGTATTCGCGTGCTGCGCGCGGTGAAGGAGGAGGCCGGGCGCGAGCCGGCCGGGCGCGCCCTGCGCGAGCTCGTTCGCGCCGGCCGCATCGAGGCGGAGGTCGAGGTCGTGGTCTCGGAGCGGCCCTTCGCCGAGACCCTCGCCGAGCACTCGTCGGACGCGACCGTCACCTTCCTCGGGTTCAAGCTGCCCGAGGACGCGGGCGCCGAGGCCGCGCACGTGCGCCTCGCGTCGATGACCGACCCGCTGAGCGCGGTCCTCTTCGTCTCCTCGACCGGCGAGGCGGACTTGTTGGCGTAGGGGGGGGGTCAACTCACATCTCCTTGTGGCGGCTCGGGTTAAGTACATTTTTTCGTCAAAGCCCCCTATATATGGGGGGTGATTGTGATTTTTCCGGGGCGAGGAGCTGCGCTCTTTTCGCCCAAGCGGACGCCACAATCGTGGCTAGGGGATCGCGCCCCACGCCAGCTGGGGCTCCCCAGCCTCCCGGGGGCGAAGGCCGCGAAAATCGGCCCGAAAAAGGCTCAGACGGAGCGCGAATCTCCCGGGTGGCCCAGGTACTTGTACCTGGGTCCGAAGGACTGGAAACATTTCCGGTGCCCCCGCTCTCTCCGCGCGGAGGGGCGCCCCAGTCGCGGCTAGCCGAACGCGCTCCATGTCCGTCGGCACCCGCCGACCAGTCGCGGCTAGCCGACCGCGCTCCATGCCGGCCGGCGCACGCCGGCGCTCTTTGACAATCGAATCGGATCGGGCTGCACCAACGAGCCGCTCCACGGGCCGCCGGTTGTCCCAACGCGGCGGTCCCACGCGACTCGCGCGGCCGGGAGGAAGAAGTCCACCCTCGCCTCCGTCGGCGCTCCGCTTCGAGCGGGGCGCGTCTCGGGCGAGGCGGCGGGCCTCCTCGATTCACCCGGCCACCCGCGGCGACGGACAACGCCGCGGACGCGCGCGCGCCGCGACCGGTCACTCTTCGACACCTAATGGTGGAGCGGCTCACCTTGCCGTGGGACGCGTCCCTTCTCGCGCGGCGCGTGCCCGCGCGCTTCGACGGTTCTCCTGAACACGGAGACACCGAGCGCACGGAGGAAACGAAGAACAAAATCTTTTCGGGGTTCACAAAGAAACCCGGGCTTGGGTTTCTCCGTGTTCTCCGTGTCTCCGTGTTTCAACCGGCCGAAGCGCCGAAGAAAGACGCAGTCGCGTCTCGGAGCGGAATGAAGAGCCGTGAGGCGTCTTCATCTCCGCGCGGCGAGCGGGTGCAGCCCGATGGAAGCGGGGGACTTCAGGCCTCCGCGACCCCCCCCGTGATCTCGAGGAAGACGTCCTCGAGGCCCTGCTCGGGCGAGCGCGCGAGTGCGCGGATCTGGTCCACCGTGCCGAGCTTCACGAGGCGCCCGCGGTCGAGGATGCCGACGCGGTCGCCGATCTCCTCGGCGAGCGCGAGCGTGTGCGTCGACATGAACACGGCCACGCCGCACTCGCGCGCCTCGCGGCGGAGGATGTCCTTGAACCGGCGCGCGCTCTTCGGGTCGAGCCCCACCAGCGGCTCGTCGAGGAGCAGCACCTTCGGCGCGTGCAGGAGCGCCGCGGTCACCACGACCCGCTGCTTCATGCCGTGGCTGTACCCGACCGCGAGTTCGTCGATCCACGGGCCGATGTCGAACGCCTCGGCGAGGCGCTCGACCTCGCGCTCCGCGCGCGCGCGGTCGATGCGGTAGAGGTCCGCCACGAAGTGGAGGAACTCGCGGCCCGTGAGCATGTCGTACAGGTACGGCTCGTCCGGCACGTAGCTGAGCGCGCTCTTGGCGGCGAGCGCCTCACGCACCACGTCGAAGCCGGCCACGCGCACGCTCCCGCCGCCCGGCCGCAGCAGGCCCGCGATCACCTTGATCGTCGTCGTCTTGCCCGCGCCGTTGGGGCCCAGGAAGGCGAAGATCTCGCCCCCGGGGATCGCGAGCGTAAGCCCGTCCACCGCGGTCTTCGTGCCGTAGCACGCGACGAGCGCGTTGATCTCGATCATCGGCGCGGCACTCACGGCGCGCCCCCGGACTCCCGCCGCGGGCGGATATACGTATAGATCTCCTCGCGCTGGTCGTCCCCGTTCTCGGTCGAGACGCGCACGGAGACGGGCACGTCCCCGGTCTTGCCGCTCTCGTCGCTGAAGCGGAAGGGCGGGGTCTCGATCTCGAGGCGCGTAGCGGTCCATCCCGGGCGGAGCTTCGCCCGGACCCCGTCCACGGTCACGACCGGCGGCTCGGGCCCCTCGTCCTGCCGCGCCGCGAGTCCCAGGCTCTCGAAGATCGAGCCGGCCTTCGGCCGCGCCGGCGGCACGAAATGCGCGCCCTCGATCGTGAGAACGGTGCCGCCCTCGCCCGGTCCACGCCGCGGGCTCACGCGGTCGATGCGCGGGATGGCGCGCAGGCCCACGCGCAGGTTCACGACCGGCAGCGGCACGCGCACCTCCTCCTCGAGCACATCGCCCTCCGGCGAGAGGAGTGCGCGGCCCTTCTCGAGCCGCCGCTCGTCGCGCACGACGACGCGAAAGACCTCCCCCCCGTCCTCGGGCTCGAAGCGTTCGGTCACCTCGAAGGTCATCCGCTTGGGCCGCGGGCGCGGCATCTCCAGGGGGTCGAGGAGGTAGCCCGTCCAGCGCTGGCCCACGCGGACGCGACCCGTCGGCCCCACCAGCGAGAAGGGCTGGCTCATCGCAGCGCGGTCACTGAAGGGCACGCGCAGCTTCGTGTCCTCCAGCGGATCGCCCGTGACCTCGCCCTTCTCGTCGTGCGCGAGCGCGCGGATCGCGAGCTCCAGGTCCCCGCCCCGGCGCCAGCCCTCCAACTGAAGGCTGACGGACTCAAGGCCGGGCGAGGGAAGTCCGTGGACCCGGGCGTTCCCCTTGAGATAGCGAAGGCCGACCGCGCGGCTGAGGTAGCTCTCAAGCTCCCACTGCACGTCCGCGCGAATCGAGCCGAGGAGCGGCAGCGTGGTCTCGATCCGGACGGCCCCCTCCTCGACCAGCCGCCGCGAGGACGGGCCCAGGCGTTCGATCTGGCTCGAGAGGTTCCCGATCTTCCGGTTGTTCATCCAGATCGAACGCGTCCGCGTGCCCTCGGGCCGTTCGAAGAGGCCGCGCAGGACGTCCGCGCCGCCGCGCGCCGCGGCGAGCGGCGCCACGTCGCGCCACCAGACCGCGAAGATGGCCAGCCCCCACAAGCCGATGAGCGAGAACGCGACCGCGCGCCTCGGCCAGAGGCGCGGCCTCAGCGAGAGGCGCGATTTCGCCGGAATGGTTGCCGTGTCGGACATGATGGATTCGCGTTCCCCCTGCTGCGTAAGCCTAGGCTGCGAACACTCTTATTTCAACCGCCGAAAAATACTGGGGGACACCCCCTTCCGGTGGTATATTCAGGATGGAGATCGGATGAAGAAGACCGGCGAAAAACTCGTCAAGAAGCGCGAAGCGCTTCTCGCGCACGCGGACGCGGGCTACGCCTTCGCGCTCAGCCTCACGGGGAACGCGGAAGCGGCCGAGGAGCTCTGCCAGGAGGCGTTCCTGCGCGCGATCGAGGCGCGGGAATCGGTCCCGTCCGGGGGAGCGCCCCGCGCGCGGTTCATGCGGTTCGTCTACCTCACGGCCCTGAGCGGGCGCCGGGGCGAGAAGCGCCGTCGGGCGCGCGAACGGAGGGCAGCCATGGAACGGAAACTCCGGACTGCGAGCCCGGACGAGACCGCGGCGGCGCGCGAGTCGGCCGAGCGCGTGCGCGTGGCCGTGGCCGGGCTGCGCGAGGAGCTGCGCGCGCCGGTCCACCTGCACTACCTGCAGGGGCTCACCTGCGCCGAGGCGGGCGGGGTCCTGGGCTTGAGCCCGAAGGCGGTCGAACGGCGCGTGGAGCGCGCGCTTTCGGAACTGCGCCGCACGCTCTCGCGCGCGGGGCTCGCGTTCGCGCCCGCGGCGATTCTGAACGCACTCAGCAGCGCGCCGGCGCTCAAGGCGCCGGCCGCGCTCGCGAGCAAGCTGGGCGCGCTCGCGAGCGGAGCGAAAACCGGCGCCGTGGGAGCCGGAGCAATGGCCGCTGCCGCCGCAAAGGGAGGACTCGCCATGAAGGTCGTCGCGGGAATCGTTGCAGCGGGCACACTCGCCGGTGCGGTCGCGGTCTCGACGGGGAACCTCTTCTCGGCGGGGGGCGGCGACGGGAAGCCCGCACTCGTGAACCCCTACAAGGGGATGCAGGAGCGCGAGGAGGTCTATGAATTCACGACCAAGCCGGCCGTGAAGAAGGACGGCGGCAAGTGGGTGATCACGTTCGCCTCGAAGGGCAAGTGCGACGCCACGGTGGCGATTCTCGACGGCAAGGGCAGGATCGTCCGGCACCTCGCCTCGGGCGTGCTGGGCGCGAACGCGCCGCATCCGTTTGAGCAGAATGCACTCAGCCAGAAGGTGGAATGGGACGGCACGAACGACCAGGGCAAAAAGGCTCCGGCCGGCTGCAAGGTGCGCGTCTCGCTCGGGCTGGCGCCCGTGTTCGAGATGAACATCGGCTACGACCCGTACGACCTGCCGGTACGGTACTACAAGCGCACTGACCCGCAGTACAGCTATCTGGTCGCCAAGGGAGCCGGGGGCGAGCGGTACATTCTTTGCATCACCCAGAAGGGCGGCTACCAGGGGCGCGTCTTCGACAAGGACGGCAAGTACGTGCGCACCTTCTGGCCGCCCGCGGCAAAGGACGTTCAAAAGTTGGCGCAGTTCAAGCCCCTCAATCCGAGGGACGGCTACCGCTTCGCCGAGACTACCTGGGGCGACAAGGTCCTCGTCTGCGGCTCATACGGCCCGACGATGTTCAATGGGGACGCGAGAAAGTTGTCGGCCGTCGACATCGGCAAGGCGATGTTCCACGTGGAGGGCGTGACCGGCTACAAGGAGGAGAAGGTGTTCCCGGCCGGGCTCGCCGCGAAAAAGCTCAAGCTCCCCGCCACCCAGGCCTGGGCCATCTTCAACTGCCACTGCCCGCGCCTGGTGGCCGACCGGTACCGCGAGGAGATCTACGCGGGGTTCGGGAACCTCTTCCGCTTCGACGGCAAGACCGGGAAATACGATGCGGCCTGGACGCCCCGGGGCGAGCTGAGGAGCGCCACCGAGGGTCATGTCGGGCCCGACGGGCTCCTCTACCTGCGCGTGGGCGGCGCCAACTACGGCCAGTGGGTCATCCGCATGGACCACGACGGCAAGGTCGTGCCGTTCACCGGGGACGGCGCCGCGCCCATGCCCCAGAAAGAGTGGCCGGACGCGAAGGGGAAGGGATTCTACTGCGGCAACGGCTGGTCGAAGGCGCTCACGGGCCAGAACGTGGTCGCGCTCTGGACCGGCGCGCGTTCGCACTCCAACGTGCACACCCGCGGGTTGTACGTCTCGCCGCGGGGGATCATCCTCGCGGTCGACTACGGCCATGACAAGACCTGGGGCATCAAGCACGGCATTCCCGCAGAGTGGCCCACGGGGGCCAGCCAGCTCGGGGCTGAGTACCCCATCTTCAAGGGCAACAGGACATGCGTGACCATCTGGGACAAGGACGGCAACATCCTGACCGCCAACGCGGTCGGCAACATGCAGAACGGCCACGGCGTGGCCATGGACCGCGACGGGAACATCTACTCGTCCATGGGCTATCGGGTCCCCGAGGGGCAGAAGACGACCTACGGAATCGCCGACAAGGTGAACCATAACTCATGGGGCGGCCAGGGGAGCCTGTTCAAGTTCCGCGGAGGCGTACCCTTCCCGCGTGGCAAGACCTATCACTTGAACGAGACCGTTCCCGGCACCGCAACCAAGCTCAGGGGGTGGCGCGGGGACGTCACGGCCGTCGAGGGCGCGCTCTGGATATGGGGCGGCCTCCTCTGCCAGTCCGACGGCATCTGCACCTGCCACAACATCCGCTACGACATGGACTACTTCGCGCGGCACTGGATCCCCTCGAACCAGCTCTACTCGGTGATGGTGCTCGACGCGAACGGGAACCGCATCGCGCGCCTGGGCCGGTACGGCAACGTGGACGACACCGACGCCGACGTGGCCGCCGGCAAGGACGGCCTGCGCTTCGTCTGGACGCGGGCGCTCGCGGTCAGCGACACCGCGCTCTACGTGACCGATACCGGCAACCGCCGCATTTTGAAAGCTAAAATCTCGTATCACGCCGAAGAGACCGTGGGCTTGGACGGCAGCACGTCGGCCCCGACACCCAAGTCGGCGCCGACCGCGACCGCGCCGGTTGAGCCGAAGCTCGCGGCGATGTCCCCCGCCGCTACGCCCGCGCCCGCGACGCGCTCGCCCGCCGAGGTCTGCCGCGGCTGGTGGTCGCTCGCCATGAGCTACAAGCGCGCGGGCAGGAAGGACAAAGCGCGCGAGTACTTCCAGAAAATCATCGACGAGCATCCCGAGAACGAGTACGCCGCGAGGGCGGGGAAGGAGCTCGCGAGGCTCTAGCGCTTCCGTTCCGGGCGGTGCGCCTCCCCGACGGACGGCGCCGGATGCGCGGGCGCAGGCGCAGGCGCGCGCCCGCCGACCGGCCGCACCTTGATCGCAAGATCCCCCTTGAACTCGGGCAGCGCGAGGCCGAGGCCCGCGCCGCCGACCTTTGCCTTCGCCCTCCCGATGGCCTTTCCCTTCCACGTGGACCAGAATTCCACGCGATAGGTGCCGGGGACGAGGCCCTTCGCGACGAGCTTGCCCCCCTTGACGAGGGGTTTGCGCGCGATCGAGCGCACGAGCGACGGGTGATAGACGTACGCGTCGAGCGCGCGGCCGTCGAAGACGAGGCCCATCGCCTTCAATTCGTCCGAGCCCGCGCGCGCGTGGAGTTCGGCGGCCTGCGCCTTCCGGCCGCGGCGGTCCTCGCCGGCCATGAAGGCGGCGAGCGCGCGGAACTCGCCGTATCGGTCGCGGAAGTGCACGTGCGGCCACCACCAGTATCCGGTCGCGCCGGCCATGCCGCTGGTGGCCGAGGCCCAGAGCCCGGTGTGGAGCTCCGCGTCCAGCCCCGCACGAGAGTTGGTCATCCAGTGCCCGCCCCACTCGCCGATGAGGACCGGCCGCTCCCAGCGGGCCATGTAGGTCTCGTGGTAGCGCCGGATCGCCACGGGCGCGCCGACGGACGCGCCCTCCTTCATGCCGCCGCCGAGCCACTTGAAGGTGCTGTACGCGTTCGACTGCACATAATCAAGCTCGCGCACCGGCCAGACCTCGCGCCCGCGCTGCGGGTGCGAGAAGTGCGTGGTCACCAGGTGCCGCGGGTCGATCTGGTGGAGGTAGCGGCCCGCCTCGCGGTGCCAGCGCGCGAGCACGTCGCACGCGCCCCGGCCCCGGTAGGCCGTCGACCAGTAGGGCTCGGTGAACTCGGCCTCCGAAAGGAGCGCCCAGCTCATGACGTGCGTCGCGTAGCCCCAGCGCGCGGCGATGTAGCGCAGGCGGTTGCGGTAGAGCCGCGCTGCGCGCGCGTCGGTGAAGAACGCGCCGGGGCCGGAGAGAAAGCCGGCCGGCCGCCGCTCGCGCGCGCCCTTCGGCTCGGTCAGCTTCACCGGCCGCAGCCGGTTGTAGGGGTGGAAGTCCCACTCCCGGTCGATCTTGGGCGAGAGCTGGCCGTGGTTCGTGCTGCAGACTTGGAGGTACACGCCCCGCTTCGTCGCCTCTTCTACAAGATGGTCCATGCGCCAGGCGTTGGCGAGGTTGTACCGGCCCGGGCCCTGGTAGTTCGGCCAGCGGCGGTCCCACTCGAGGCCGCACCACCAGGAGCACATCCAGACGCGGGCCCAGTTCGCGCCCGAGGCCGAGAGCTTCTCGAAGTAGTCGTCGTACTGGTAGGTGCCGCGGCGCGAGGCGGCGAGGACGTCCGCGCGAATGCGCGCGTCGCGCCCCAGGTCCCGCCGGTCCGAGGGGCTGCGCAGGTTGACGCCGATCGGGTAGAAGCTCTCGCCGGTCGAGAGCTCGAAGTGGCGGCCGTCCGGCGCCACGCGCACGAACCCGGTCAGGCCCGCCTCGACCGCGGTGAAGGCGAGGCCCTTGCGCTCGGCGACGATGCGGCCCTCCTTCCCCTCGCGCACCACGAGGTCGAGGCGGTGCGGCCCCGCCTCGTCGGGCGCGAAGCGCAGGCGCCAGAGCGCCGGCCCGCTCGGCGTGAGGACCTCGGCGCCGTCGGCCGCTTTCGATCGCGCAAAGGGCTTGTCGAAGAACGCCGGCACCTCGAGCACGCGCCCCGAGGGCGCGAGGAAGCGCCCGCGCACGTCCACGACGTCCGGGTCGAAGGGGTTCTCGTACGCACGCGAGAGGTCGAAGCGGACCTCGAGCCGGCCGAAGCGGGGGACCTCCTTCGGCACGGGCTCGAGAGACACGATGCGCGTCGGCCCGCGCGGCGCCTCCTCGCGGCCGAGCGCGAGCACGTTGTCGAGCGCGATCGTGCCCGACCAGGGCCTCCCCGAGAAGAAGCGCAGGCCCACCTCGCGCAGGCGCGCGCGACCGTACCCGTCCCAGGGCCGGCCGTGCCCGCGGCCGGTCCAGGGCGCCTCGGGCGAGAGGTCCGCGAGGAGCCGCGTCCACTCCCCGGGGCGCAGCGGCAATTCGAGAAGCTGCTCGAACCAGCTCTCGTCCGGGTCGCGGACGTAGACCTGCACGCGCACGTCGCGCGGCGCGTCCGCCGGCAGGCGGGCCTCGAAGGAGAGGTAGCGGTATCGCCAGAAGCTGTGGTCCACCGGGCGCGCGACGCAGACCTCGCCGGGAAAGCGCGCGGTGATCGCCAGGCCCCACTCGCCCTCGCGCGCCGCCTCGCGCGCGGGCCGCGCGACCGCGCCCGGCGTGAGGCGCTTGTCCACCCGCCAGACCGCGCGGTGGAACGCGCTCTCGAACGAACCGAGACGGCCCGGGCGACCGGAGCTCGCGGCCTGCGGGTGGGCCGAGGCCACGCGCACGCGGCCGGCCGTGGCCGCGGCGAGAAGCTCGCCGCAGCGCTCGTGCCATTCGGCCGCGCCCGCGGCCGGGATGCGCGCGGTCACCGCGAGGCCCGCGACCGCCGGGTGCGTCGCGAAGCGGGCCGCGAGGTAGCGCGCGCGGTTCGCGAACGCGCGCCACGCGCGCGGCTCGCTGAAGAACTGCTCCCGCCCGGCGAGGAACCCGCCGGGGCGGCCGCCGGCGAGCGGGTTGAAGCTCCAGCGGTACTTGCCGCTCTCGAAGAAGGGGCCGTCCGAGAGGACCGAGAGCGGCAGCGCGACGCCCCGCCGCGCGGCCTCGTCGAGCACGCGCTCGAAGCGCCAGGCCATGGCGAGGTCGTACCGGCCCAGGCCCTCCCATCGGCCCCACCGGCTCGTCCACTCGATCGGCACGGTCCACGCGTGCGAGGCGCCCGCCGGGGGCGAGGCCGCCGCGAACCGGCCGCCTTTCCACTCGGCCCAGGTCGCGGTCGCCGCCACGTTGAGAGGCTCGACGAAGCGCTCGCCGCCCGCGGCGGCGAAGGAGAGGTCCGTTCTCTCCTCTTTCGCCGGAACGCGCGTCGATTCCGACACCGCGTCCGACACCGCGACCGGGAAGGCGCCGACCTCCTCGCCTCGCACGCGAATCGCGACCGTGTATCGCCCCGCCCGCCCGGGAAGTCCCCAGGCGGCGAAGCGGCCCGCGCGCGCCGGCATGAGCTCGCGCCCCCGCCGGACGAAGTCCTGATCGAAGAACGCGGGCGCGACCGTCTCGCGCCCGTCCGGGTCGGTCCACGCGACCTCGACCGGGAGCACCTCGCTGTCGAAGGGGTTCGCCGGCTCGGGCAGGAGCCGGAAGCGCACGGCCGCACGCGCACCCGTGTACCGCGCCGGCGGGTCGAGCACGAGATCGACCGCACGGAACTCGCGCGCGCCGGGCCGCGCCTCCGCCCCCGGCACGAGGCGCACGGAGAGGACCTCTACCTCTCCGGCCCAGGGTCGCTCGCCGTAGAGCGCGAGCCCCACGCGCCGGACGCGGCCGGCCGCGTCCGGCGACCACGGCCGGAAGTGCCCCGCGGGCACGAGGTCCGCCGAGCCGGCGCCGAGCCCCGCACGGAGCACGGCGCTCGCCTGCGGCCGCAGGAGGACCGGCCGCGCGCTCTGGTAGAGCTCCCCTCGCGCGTTCACGATCTCGAACGCGAGGCGCACGGGCGGCGCGCGCCGCGTCCCCGCAATGCGCGCCTCGACCTCCACGAACGCGACGCCCGTCCAGTCCGCGTTGAGCTTCGTCTCGCGGCGGTTCTCCTCGGGGAGCCTCACGCGCCAGGGCGCGTCCGGCGTCGTGACGAGCGCGGCGAGCTCCTCCCCGCGCGCGGCGGCGCCGGAGAGGCAGCCGAGAAGCGTCAGGAGAATCGGGGCCGTGCGATGCATGCGCCCTCCCGGGGAGAGCCGCCATCTTAACGGGCCCCGGACGCCCCTGCAACGGCCCCGGGCCGCACGGGACGGCCTCCGGGCCGCACGGGACGGCCGCCGGACCCACGGACCGGCTTGCTTCCGGAGCGCCCCCGGCTATAATGGGCCTCCCACGGGGGGGAAACCGTGACCGAGAAGAGTCTCTACGCCGAGGCGCTGGCGATCGAGGGAACGCTCGTCCGCCTGCGCCGGCAGATCCACGAGCAGCCGGAACTCGCCTTCGAGGAGAGGAAGACTGCGGCGCTCGTGGCCGAGCGGCTCGAGGCGCTGGGGCTCGAACCGGTCACGGGCCTGGCCGAGACCGCGGTCCTCGCGCGGATCGAGGGCGGGCGCGCGACCGGTGCGCCGGCGGTCGCGCTCCGCGCCGACATGGACGCGCTTCCCATCGACGAGGCCGGGGACGCGCCAATCCGCTCGCGCGTGCCCGGGTGCGCGCACCTGTGCGGGCACGACGCGCACACGGCGATCCTCCTGGGCGCGGCGGAGATCCTCTGCGCCCGGCGCGAGTCCCTCGCGCGGCCGGTGCTGCTCGTCTTCCAGCCAGCCGAGGAGGTCACCGACGGCGGGGCCTCGCGCCTCGTGGCCGCGGGCGCCCTCGAGGGCGTGGCGGAGATCTACGGCCTGCACGTGAATCCGGACCTGCCCGTCGGCACGCTGGGCCTGCGCGCGGGAGCGACCATGGCCGCGATGGACCGCTTCGAGGTCGCGGTGCTGGGCCGCGGCGGACACGGCGCCATGCCGCACCACGCGCGCGACCCGGTCGCCGCGGCCGCGGCCGTGATCCAGGCGCTCCAGGGCGTGGTCGCGCGGCGGCTGGACCCGGTGGAGCACACCGTCATCTCGGTCTGCTCGGTGCACGGAGGGAGCGCCTTCAACGCGATCCCCGACCGCGTGGATCTGGGCGGCACGGCGCGCACGATCTCGGCCCCCACGCGCGAGGCCGTGGAGGCGCTCATCGCCGAGGTCGCCTCGAGCGCGGCGGCGGGGCTCGGCTGCACGGCCGAGACCCGGTACGTGCGCGGCACGCCCGTGCTCGTCAACGACGCGCGCGCGGCCGAGAGAACCGCGCGGCTCTGGCGGAGCGAGGGCGGCCCCGGCGCCCAGGTCGCGGACATCCGACCGACCATGGGCGGCGAGGACTTCGCCTACTACCTCGAGCACGTGCCCGGCTGCTTCGCCTTCCTCGGCGCGGCGCCGGAGGCGCCGGACGATCGCGCCGGGTCGTTCCACAACCCGGCCTTCCGCATCCACGAGGCGTGCCTCGCGCGCGGGGCCGCGCTCCTGGCCGCGCTCGCCCTCGCCGAGCCCCTCGCCGGATGAACGGCGCGATCGAGGTCGAGTCTCTTCGCAAGACCTTCCCCCCCAAGCGCCGCGGCGTGGTCGGACTCCGGGACCTCGTCGATACCCTCCGCGGCCGGCGCGAGCGCGTGACCGCGCTCGACGGTCTCTCGTTCGAGGTCCGGCGGGGGGAGATCTTCGGCCTCCTGGGCCCCAACGGCGCGGGCAAGACCACGCTCTGCAAGATCCTCAACGCGCTCGTCCTTCCCACCGAGGGGAGTACGCGCGTCATGGGCCTCGACTGCGTCCGCGATCACCCGGCGGTCACGCGGCGGATGGTCACGGTCTTCGGCGGCGAGGTCGAGATCTTCGGCATCTTCGTGTGGCGCGTCTCGTGCGAGCGCAACCTGCGCTTCACCGGCCGTCTCTGGCGCGTGCCGCGCGCCGAGGCCGAGAAGCGCATGGACGAGGCGCTGGACATCCTCGGCCTCGGGGAGAAGCGCTCGGAGTGGTACCAGCGGCTCTCGGCCGGGCAGAAGCAGAAGCTGATGCTCGCGATCCCGCTCATGGTGCGTCCGCCTGTCGTCGTCTTCGACGAGCCGACCACGCACCTCGACGTGGCGACGCGCCGCGAGATCCACCGCATCCTGCGCGAGAAGCTCGTCGGCGAGCTCGGCATGACCGTGCTCCTCACCACCCACGACATGACCGAGGCCGAGCGCCTCTGCGACCGGGTCGCGATCATCGACCGGGGAAGGCTCCTCGCGATCGACGCGCCGCGGGAGCTCGCGCGGCGCCTCGCGCCGCACGCAAAGCTGGAGATCGCGCTCCTGCACCCGCCCGAGCGCATCGAGGAAGCCCTGGCGGGGCTCGAGGGCGTGCACGCGGCCATCCGGGGCGCGCGCACGGAGGACCTCGCCGAGTTCCGGCTCGACCTCGAGCCGGGCGCCCGCGCCCTGGCGCACGTGCTGGCGCACCTCGCGTCGAACAGCGTCCACATCGCGCACCTGCACGTGCGCGAGGCCACGCTCGAGGAGGTCTTCCTGCACCTGACCGGGCGGGAGGGGGAGGGGAAGGCGGCGGGGGCGAGCGATGCTTGAGGCGCGCATTCCTCTCGGCCGCGAGCTCGCCGACCAGGCCGCGATCCTGGCGGCCTTCTTCCAGCGGAGCCTCATGCGCTGGCTCTCCAACCGCGTGGAATTCGTCCTCCAGGTCGTTCACCTCGTGGTGAGCGCCTCAGCGATGGGCTTCCTCGGCTACATCCACGGCCACCAGGGACTACAGATGTCCAAGGGCGAGCTCACAGGCGCGCCGGACTACCTGACCTTCCTGCTGGTGGGGCACTTCATCATGTTCCTCACCTTCAGCGCGCAGCGGAACGTCTCGCACCTGATGCTCACGCGCGAGTTCGCGAACCTCTACGCGAGCCCGGCGCGCCTGCCGGTCGTGCTCGTGGGCGCGAACTCCTGGCGGTACATCATCCTCTTCGGGCACGCGGCCGCGATCCTCCTCATCGGCCGCTTTGCCTTCGGCATGACGGTCCACCTCACCGACGGCGTCGTCGCGGTGATGGTTTGCGCGTTCATGCTGATGATGAGCTTCGACCTCATCTCCGCCGGCGTGCGCGTGGCGACCAAGGCGCAGAGCGACCCCATCAATTGGGTCCTCATGATCACGAGCCAGCTCCTCGCCGGCACCTTCTACTCGGTGCGCAGCCCGCACTTCCCCCGCTGGCTCGAGTTCGTCAGCCGCTTCCACCCCCAGCGCCACGCGAACGACCTCGCGCGCATGACGCTCGGGGGGGGGAAGACGCTCCGCGAGGTTTGGCCGATCTTCCAGAACTTCCTGCTCGCGGCGCTTGTCTTCTTCGCGATCGGCCTGGCTGTCTTCTGGTGGGGATTCCGCAAGGCGCGCCGCGACGGGACGCTCGGGCACCTCTAGCCCTCTAGGCAGCGCCCGCCCCCAACCAGCGCAGCACCAGCAGCCACCCGGCGAGCGTGACGATCGAGAGCGTCGTCGTCACCGTCACGATCTGGGCCGCGAGAGGCGCGTCGCCCCTCATCCGACGCGCCATGATGTACGAGACCACGGCCGTGGGCGAGCCCAGGATCACGACGCACGCGGCGAGGTCGAGCCCCCCGACGCCCAGCGCGCGCAGCGACGCCAGGACAAGCGCGGGCAGCACGAGCAGCTTGACTGCCGCGGCGAGCGCCGTCTCGCGCAAGCCCCGCCGCAGCAGTTCGAGCCTCAGCGACGCGCCCACCGCCAGGAGCGCCAGCGGCAGCGCCATCCGGGCGATCCATTCGATCGGCCGGGCGAGGACGAGGGGCATCTCCCATTTGAGGACCGACCAGAGGATCCCCAGCAGGACCGCGAGGATGAGCGGGTTCGTGGCGACGCCCCTCGCGATGCGCCCGAGGCCCTCGCGCCCCCTGAACGAGTGGTGCGGGAGCGTCAGGATCACGACCGCGAGCACGTTGAAGACGAGGACCGAGACGCCGATCAGCACCCCGGCCACGGCATTCATCGCCGGGTTCTCCGGATACGCGCTCTGGAGCACCGCGAGCCCGACGATGGCCGTGTTCGCGCGGTAGCAGCACATGGTGAACGTGGCCGCCCGCACGGGCTTAAGGCGCTGGAGCCGCGCGAGACCCCACCCGAGGAGCACGCAGACGAGGACCATCCCGAACGCCGCGGCCATGGCCGGGCCGTTCCACGCCTCGGCCAAGTCCGCCCTGCCCACGGACCGGAAGAGGAGAATCGGGAGCGCGACCGTGAAGACGAGGCGCGTGAGGTGCTCCACGGTCTCGTCGTCGAGGACGCGCACGCGCCGCAGCGCCGCGCCGAGTGCGATCACGATGAAGACCGGCAGGACGGCCTCGGCGACGAAGACGACGTGATTCATCGCACCCGATTCTAACCGGGCCCGCTGCTCGCGTCAAAAAGGAGCGCCCCCGCGAGGGCGCCCTCTCCGTTCGTACCCGCAATCTCTTGGACTGGAGGAGCAAACGAGGCAGGCGGGGGGGACGGCCGGAGCGTGCGCTCAGCGCTCCGCGCCCAACTGCCGCGGGAGCGCCGCGAGCGCGTCGCGCACGACTGGACTCGTCTCCTCGAGCCGCTTGCCCCTGCGCTCGGCGTGCAGCACGGTCGCGTGGTCGCGCCCGTTGAAGAAGGTGCCGATCTCCGCGAGGCTCATGCGCGTCAGCCGGCGCATGAGGAGCATCGCCACCTGCCGCGGCTCGACGAGCGCCCGCGTGCGCCGGTGCGCGCGCAGCGCGGCGGCGTCCACCCCGTAGTGCTCGGCGACGGCGTCGAGGATCCGGGCCGGCGTGAGGGCCTTCTCTTCCTGGTCCTCGAGGTGGCGCAGGGCGGCGCGCGCCAGGGCCAGGTCCACCGACGCCCCGCTCGTCCGCGCCAGCGCCTCGAGCCGAAGGAGTGCGCCCTCCAGGTGCCGCACGTTTCCGGTCGCGCGCCGTGCCACCAGCGCCAGCACGTCCGGCGCGACCTCCAGCGACCGCCGCCGGGCGAGCGAGCGCAGGATCGCCAGGCGCGTCTCCGGGTCGGGCGGGTCCAGCTCGACCACCAAGCCGGAGGCGAGCCGCGTGGCGAGCCGCTCGGAGAAACCTTTCACCGCGTGCGGAGCGAGGGGCAGCGTGACGACGACCTGCCGGCCCGCCGCGTGCAGCGCATCGAAGGTGTGGGCGAACTCCTCCTGCGTGCGCGTCTTCGTCGCGAGGAATTCCAGGTCGTCGAGGACGAGGGCGTCCGCGCCGCGGAGCCGCGCGCGCATCGACGCGAGGCGGTCCGAGTTGAGCGACGCGAGGAAGCCGTTCGTGAAGCCCTCGGCTGAGAGCGCCTCGACGCGCAGGCCCCTCTCCTCGAGCGCGCGGGCGATGCCCTGCGCCAGGTGCGTCTTGCCGAGGCCCGGCCCGCCGCAGAGGACGAGCGGGTTGTACCGTTCGCCCGGCGTCTCGGCGACGAGCCGCGCGGCCGAGTGGGCGAGCCGGTTCGCCGCGCCGACCACGAACCGGGCGAGCGTGTGGTCCGGGTGCGGCCGTGCAACCGCCGGGCCTCGCGGGACGGGGACCCCCGAGGAGCCGCCGGTCCCCTCTGCCCCGGCCGCCCCGGCCGGGAGAGAGGGGGCGCCGCGCTCGTCGCTTCCGGGGGTCTCCAGAGTCTGCTGCTGCGTCTCGCGCATCTTCCGGAAGAGGGGGGCCGAGATCGCGAAGCGGACCTCGCAGGGATCGCCCGTCACGCGCGCGATCGCCCGCCCGATGGCCTCGCGGTAGTTCCGGCTCACCCACTCCCGGAGAAAGCGGTTGGCCACGCCGATCTCGATCCAGCCCTCGCCGAAGCCGGCAAGCTCCACGTGGCTGAACCAAGTGCGGAAGCGTTCGGGGGATATCTCGCGGGAAATCTCATCGAGAACGGCCGGCCACTGCTGGACCGCAAACTGCGGCACGTAGACGCCCCCCAAGGGCCGAAAGCAAACCGCTTCGGCCCTGAACAATCAAACCCCGTGTGTCCGGTCGAGGAGCGCGAGATTGCTTTTGCGCTCGCCCCGCTTTCCGAGCGTCCCCCCCGGCGAAGCGTGGTGACCCACGTAACAGAGTGGCGATTCTAGGAGCGGGCGCGGGCAAGTCAAAAGGAAAAAATCGCGCGGGGGCCGCCTCCGTCCGGGGCGCGCGCGTAAGTCCCGCCTCGACCGGAAATACGTGAGACACATTTTTCTGAAGAAAATCCTCGCGAACGCGGGCGCGCGGCGCCGACACGCATGCGGGCGCGCGCTCTCTCTCCAGCACCGCACGGAGACTCGACTTACGGATGCGCGATTCGTTCCCGGAAGAATTCCCGGCGGCGCATGCCCGCAGAAGCCCGCAAAATAGCGAACGGAGGCCCTCCGCGGCCACCCCTCGCGCGCGGTGCGCATCCGGCGCGCAACCGGGCCGTTATTCCTCGAACTCCAGCGAAAGATCCAACGCGCGCACCGAATGCGTCAGCGCGCCCACCGAGATGCGGTCCACGCCGGTCTCGGCGACGGCACGCGCGTTGGCGAGCGTGATCCCGCCCGAGGCCTCGATCAGGGGCAGCCCGCCCGCGCCGCAGCGCGCGCGCACGTGTGCAACCGCCTCGGCCAGGCGCGCGGTGAAGCGGATCTCACCCGCGCGCTCCAGCCGCCGCATCCAGCCGGCCACGCGCGCACGCGCGGCCTCGATGTCGAGGCTCCTCGTGCTGCGGGGCCGGCGGAGGCGCTTCCTGAGACCGGCGGCCTCGCGCTCGGAGAGATTGGCGAAGATTCGCTCCAGAACCCCCTCCGGCGCGCCGCGCACCACGTGCGCGAGCGTGTCCGCGTCGATCTCCCCCAGAAGGCGCCGGAGGCCCCCATCGTCGAGAAAGGCCACATCGTCCAGGGCGTGTTCCGATCCCGGCGTGAAGTTGTCGAGTAGGATAAGGTCCGGCCGCGCGTCGAGGGCCTCGTCCAGGGCCTCGCGGGCGTCCACCTCGACCTCCACGGGCACCCCGGCCTCTCGCGCGCGCGCCACGGCCTCTGCGAGGTCCCCGCCGAGGAAGGCGAGGTGGTTGTCCTTGACGAGGGTCATCTCGTCCAGACGCGAGCGGTGGTTGCGCCCCCCGGCCACGCGCACCGCGTACTTGTCGATCGCGCGGAAGCCCGGCAGGGTCTTGCGCGTGTCGAAGATCTTGGCGACCGTGCCCTCGACTGCGCGCACGAAAGCGCGGGTCGCCGTCGCCACGCCGCACGCCCGCCCCAGGAGATTCAGGGCCACGCGCTCGCCCGTGAGGATCGTTCGCGCGCGGCCATCGACCCGCGCGAGCGGTGCGCCGGTCTCGACCTCCGATCCCTCGTCCGCGAGCGGAGTTATACGCACCTCGCCGCCCGCGCGCTCGAAGACCACGGGTAGGCACGGAACGCCGGCGACCACGCCCGGCGTACGCGCATAGATCGCGGCCCGCGCAACTGCATCCGCGGGCACCAGAAGGTCCGTCGTCAGGTCCCCGCGCCGGCCGAGATCCTCCTCCAGGGAGAGCGCGACCAAACGCTCCAGGCGTCCAATGTCCTCGGGCAGGAGCAGGTTCTCGATGCGGGCCATCTCGCCGTCCCTCGCGCGCACACATCTCGTTCACCGGTTATACACCGGGCCGTTCACAGCATCTTACCGGAGCCCCCGGGAACCTTCAAGGGGCTTGCGCGGAGGAAGCGGGCCGGGCGGCCCGGACGCGCGGCGGCGGGCCGGTGCGCTCGCAACCGATCTCCCGATATCCACCGCGGGCGGGGACTTTTACACGCGTTGTCCACCGCTCCTTCACAGATCCTCCTCCGGTGCGTGAGAGGAAGCGATTCCTCCTACTCCCCGCCGGCGCCCTCCTCCTTCTCGCCGAAGACGAGCGCGGTGAAGACAAGGACCTCGGTCGCCGGATCCTTGTACGCGTCGGGCGCGAGGCCCGCCTTGTCGCGCGCGAGGTGCACCAGGAACTCCTCCAGCGTCCAGCCGGTCTCGGTCGCGACCTGCGGCAGGAAGACGCCGCTCCGGCGGCCACGGCGCAGGATCACCCCGTGCGCGCCGAGTCGGATCTTCCGCCAGTCGTCGAGGCGCCGAAGCGGCGAGAGGACCGATATCTCGATATCGATCTCCTTCGCCACCTCCTCCGGGGTGACCGGGTTCAGCCGGAAGCGCGAGTCCCGCGCCGCGGCCGCGGCCATCCGGTGCACGACCTCGGCGATGGACGCCTCGCCCGGATAGCGGCCGATGCACCCGCGCAGGCGGTCCCGGTTGCGGAGCGTCACGAACGCGCCGCCCGGCTTCGCCAACTCCGCGGGCAGCCCCGCGAGATCGAGGCCGGGCAGTCCCCTGCCCGCCGCCATCGCCGCCGCCGAGGCGCGCGCGATCTCGAGCAGCCTCCTCCGCGAGGCGGCGGAGAGCTTCGGCGGCGCGGAGGAGCGCGCCGGTTTCTCCCTGCCCGAGGCGCAGAATGCGACCGCGGCGTAGCCGACGACGCGCCCCGGCTCGCCGCCCGCCGTGGCCGAGGTGTCGAGCTTGAGCACTCTCACCGCATCGATGCCCGCGAGCGGCGCGAGGCGCATGAGCACCCGGACCGCGGCACCCCCGCACATGGTGCAGTCGAGGTTCCGGTGGCCCGCGGCCATCTGCTCGCGCTCGACGGTCTCGACCTTTCCAAGGTCAAGCGTTTTCCAGGATTCGACGGTCGCGGCGTCCACCTTCCTGGCGACCGCGAGCGGGGGGTAGTGCGAGAGGTCCGTCGAGACGACGAGGAGCGTCCGCTCGTCGAGCATCCCCGCGAGCGCCACCGCGAGGCGCGCCTGCGCAGCCGGGTCGTCGCCCGCGAGCACGGGCACGATGCGCACGCCCGGGCCGATGGCGACCTGCAGGAAGGGGAGCTGCACCTCGAGCGAGTGCTCCCGCGCGTGGGCCTCGGGGACGGCCTCCGCCTCGGCCGCCTTCCTCAGCCTCACCGCGAAGGCGGCGTCCACGGCCACCTCGCCCAGCGGCGTCCGGTAGTAGGTCGCCCCAGCGATTGAGACGCCCCGCAGGCGATACCGGTGCGCGGGCCCGAGGAGGACGACCCGGTCGAACCCGCGGCCCTCGACGATCTTGTACGCGGCCGCGGCCGTGTCGCCGGAGTAACGATAGCCCGCATGCGGCACGACCAGCGCGCGGAGCTTCCCGGGGAGCTCGGGCGGCCCGGGCGCGGCCGCGAGACGCGCGGTGACGTCCCTGCGCAGCGCTTCGGCCTCGCCGGGGTAGAAAGCGCCGGCCACGGCCGCGGGACGCACCGAGGCGCCCTTGACGCCCTCGGGGAGCTGGGGCCTCCTGCTCACATCCCAGCGGGGCCCGGGACCGGACTCGCCCGGCTTCGCGGGCTTGGGCTCGGGTTTCCCGGGCGCCTTCGCGTTCTCGTCCTCCCCGTTCCCACAGCCGGCGGCGGCCACGAGGAGGCCCATCACGGCCAGGAGTGCCATTCCTTTACTCTGTCGCATGGCGGGCGATCCTCCCTATCTCATCCCATGATAATAGCCGGCGGCGGGGGAGCGACAAGCCCGGTTTCAGCGGGCGAGGCATGCGGCCAGGGCCGCGAGGAGCGCGAGGAGCCCGGCCGCGAGCGCGCTCACGGCCGTTCCCGCCCAGGGGACGGCGAAGACCGCGGCGAGCCCCCCGAGCGCCGCGCCCGCGAGGTCCAGGCCGTAGACCGCTCCCGGGCGGGGACGCGCCGGGTGCGCGCTA
>Ga0272441_10005516_pt1 | contig 21905 bp, 24 predicted proteins | sample SSMProp6N_FD_193582 | JGI IMG/M metagenome (GOLD analysis project Ga0272441, IMG submission 193582) | Marine sediment archaeal communities from Little Sippewissett salt marsh, Falmouth, MA, United States - SSM-Prop-6N | ecosystem: Environmental > Aquatic > Marine > Wetlands > Sediment ... | reverse complement strand
TGCAAGGTGTATGATACCCGAGCCCTGGATGTGCAGAAAAAAAAGATCAACAGGATCCGAGAGCCAGGCGATTTCAAGCCCTTCGCCGTCAAGCACGCCCTTCGCGTCTATATCTTCACGCGTGTAATAAGGCATGACCGTACCGTCTTCATATCGCGCAACAACCCGCTCGCCCTTGAATTTCGAGTGAAACATTTCGAGATTAATCACTATATGATCCGGAGGAGTCCTGTAGATCGGGTATCGATAGACACTATCCCTTGAAAGCGAACCCTTTAAAATGGGGGCATAGTACCCCGTGAACAACACGGTCCCCTCTCCGTCATTGCCTGAAGCCCGGTACACGTCAAACGACTTTCGCAGCCTTCTATTGCGTGTCTTCGGCGACTCCGCTGATTTCATAATAGCGGCGAATTCCACGAGCGACTCTTTTAATTCGCCAACCGTAAACGAGTCGGTCCCGAAAAAAACGATCCGGTCTTCCGGTAACCTGGCGTAGTACTCAAGAGATTCTCCTATGGCGGTTTCAAGCGTTTCGATATCGAGGTCGTCAACGAAAAGCGGGTATTCACCGGCACTGATCTTCGTAAGCGAAAGGGAAGGTTTTTCTATTGTAACCGCACACCCTGATAATACGAGAAGAGCAACCAGCAGGGCGCCCAATAACGACTTGTGTTTCATATTCATATACATATTGTTGTGTATCCCGCCGTCAGGCATGGAACGCGTGCACCATAACACGGAAATGAATATATGACAACTTCAGGCCGGTTCGATTCGATGACAGGTTTTACCAATCAATTACCATTACCGCCGGCTTACAGTTCGATAACCATGGCAATCTCATCACAGTAATCAGGATATTTCGGACACTTGAAACAATCGGACCATATCTTTTCAGGGAGTGTGTTCCTATCGACCACTTCCAGACCGACGCTTTTGAAAAACTCCGTCTGGTACGTAAGGGTGAAGATTCGCATAAGATCCAGGGTGACTGCCTCGGACATGCACGCCTCGACCAGCTTTCGAGCAATCCCTTTCCGTCTGAATTCCTCCTTCACGAACAGGGACCTGACTTCTGCCAGATTTTCCCAGAATATATGCATGGCACACACACCCACAATTGTACCAGACGTGTCGTCCACGTATACATAAAAATCCCTCAGACTGCTGTAGAGACTCATGAGGGATCGTGGCAACATCTCGCCCTTTGCCGCCGACCCGTTTATCAGACGGTGAATTACCTTTACATCACTGACTTTTGCCTTTCGCAACATTTTTCATCCACAGTTTAATTTTTCAATGCGGCAGCATCACCTGCATTGCGGAAAGTATCAGTTTTCGTGCGCCGTCTTTAACATTTCACAGGCATGTTCGCGTGTTTTCTCCGTTATTGTGACACCACCCAGCATCCTGGTAAGTTCTTCCACCCTTTCAGTCTCGGCAAGCATGTGCATTTCGGTACTTGTGCGGTTCCCGGTAACGTGTTTGGCCACCCGGTAGTGATTTTCTCCAAAACAGACGATCTGTGGAAGATGACTGATACAGATAACCTGATGGTGCCGGGATACTTCCTGCAGTTTTTTCCCGACAATCTCTGCGGTTGCACCACCAATACCTGCGTCGACCTCATCGAATATAATTGTCCCCACGTCACCTGTCCGGGCAAGAACCTTTTTCATTGCCAGCACTATCCGCGACAACTCACCCCCTGAGGCAATACGGTTAAGCGGCTTCAGTTCCTCTCCCACGTTTGTCGAAATATAAAACTCGGGAACGTCAAACCCTTTTGAATGCAGGGAAGGATCTCCTTCGGCATCGGCATTCGACACCTGAAAATACACTTCAAACGTGGTATCCGGCATCCGCAATGTATGAATTTCCGCCTCTATTGCCTCCTTCAGTCGGTATGATGCCATATGTCTCTGTTGCGACAGATCACGTGCAATTTCGAGCAACGATCGTTTTATGTTCACAAGTTCCCGCGATACCGACTCGACCTTCTCCTCAAGTGAGGAAATCCCGGTCAGGGCTTCCGTGATTTGGTCCTTTTTGACAATTACACCCTCCAGCGTCCCGCCGCCGTATTTGCGTTTCATCCTTTGCAGGTATTCCAGCCTATCATCAATAACCTCGAGGCGTTCGGAATCGAACACAATACCGGAGACATAATCTCTGAGTGCAAATGATGCTTCCTCAAGATTATAAAAGAGTGATTCCAGATCCGGCGCCGCAACTGTAAATCGCGGGTCTATCTCATTGATGTGGCTTACGTCTCTGATTACGCCGGTCAGCTTCTCGAGTACCGAATCCTCTCCGGCATACATAACGGCAAGCGCCCTCTCGGAATACTCGGATAACCTCTTGGCATTACTCAATATTTGTTTTTCATCGGCAAGCGACCCATCCTCGCCCACAGTGATATCCCCATCTTCGATTTCTTTCAGTTGAAAACGGAGGAATTCTTCCTGTTCGTGCCTTTTGTCATTTGTACGGTTCAGATCCCGAAGGGTCTCACAGAGTGCCAGATATTCTCTGTACAGGGCGGAGTACTCTTCCCTCGGCCCGAGGAGATCACCAAATTCATCCAGAATATCGATGTGGGTTTCAGCATTCAAAAGCGTCTGATGCTCATGCTGGCTGCAGACATTCACGAGAGATTCGCTCAGCTTTGTGAGCATTCCAAGTGTGACTGGATGTCCGTTCACATAGACCTTGTTCTTGCCGGACCGGGAAACAATCCGCTTGATGACCAATTCATCGGCATCATCATGTCCCATGGCAATGAGTTGAGCCCTCACCCCACTGAGCCCGTGAACATCGAAGAGCGCCTCCACGGTGGCCGATTCCTCTGCCGACCTGATCAGATCCGCCGACGCCCTGTCGCCCAGCAACAACCCCACGGCACCAATAATGATTGATTTTCCCGCACCCGTTTCTCCCGAAATAACAGTAAGCCCATTGTCAAAGGTGACACTCAGATGATCTATGATCGCGAGATGCTGTATTTTCAGTTCCTTTAACATGCGCATCCTAGGGCAAGCTGCCCCATCCCAGTTTCGTCCGCACAATCTCGAGATAATCGTGATGTGGAGAATCGATAAGCGTTATGTAATTCGTCGACCGCATTACCTTCACCACGTCAGCTGATGTCAACGTGTGCGACAGCTGACCATCGAAGGTAACGGTGGCTGTCTCATCTTCATTTTTCAACACAATTTTTATCACGGCCTCGGGCGGCAGCATGATCGGCCGATTTGTTAACGTGTGAGGACAGATCGGATTTATGATTATAGAGCTTAGCGAGGGGTGCACAATGGGGCCCCCTGCCGATAAGGAATACGCCGTCGAACCCGTCGGTGTCGCTATGATAAGGCCGTCTGCCTTGAAGGTGGTAAGGTATTTATCGTCTACGTAAGTTTTCAGATTGATCATGCGGGAAAGGTCACCCCGCGTAATGACAACATCATTCAGCACCGAATGGTTCATATGATCGACGCCGTCCCGCACAAGGGCGGCATCAAGCATCATCCTTCGCGACACCTTGCATCCACCCCGGAGTATCAATTCCATGGCACTGAAAATTTCGTTGAGATTCACCACAGTCATAAAACCGAAACCGCCGAGGTTGATCCCGACGATCGGCACATCCGGTCCGCGCACCGAACGACTTGCCATGAGAAGCGTTCCGTCTCCTCCGAATACCACTATGATATCGACGCATGTAGCCAAGTTCTTCCTCGTGATGCCGGGCAGCATTCCCGCCTTTTCGGCAATCTCTTCTTCCAGATAGACTTCCACATCCCGATCCCGAAGCCAATCGACCAATCGGCAGGTGTAGTCAACAGCACTTTCCTTGCTGCTGTTTGCTATGATTCCAACCTTGTTTATTCTCATTACAAACCTTACTGCGCATATCTGCTATGTTATTAAACTGCCTCCATAGAGCTCAACTCACGAACCACCAGTTGAGTCCAGACTCAGATATGTCTCACAGAGACAGTGTACGCACACCATTCACAAAGACACTGGAAACTGTATGAATTAAAGACGATAACTACCATAAAACGAAAGGAGTGTCTATTCGTAATTGGATGACCGCATTGACAGGAACCGCAAATGGTTACATCATCGTGAGTGATTCGTAAAGCATCTTTTGTGCGGTCCGATCACGGCCCTTTTGTCTCACACCACATAACAAATGAAAGGACTTACACAATCCATACAATTCCGGCAAGCGCACATGTGACGGCACAATCAATGCAAATCCCGTTTCCTTCCTTGACAACCTCGATGAATGTGCGATATTTTCGCCTCTAAAAAATACAGGTGGACCATCTTTATGGGAATCGTAAACGGAACGATAACATTTTCACGGTATCAGATCATCGGCACGTTGCCGGACAATATGCGTGAGTTTGTCGATGCACAGATCAAGCTGTTTGCATTCAGGGAAGCAACGGCAGTTGAACATGAACACTCGGTAGGCTGGACGAGCCTCGAAAATATTCTTGATACAAATTTTGAGTATGCAAATTATTCCTTTGCCGAATATCTCGCCTTTTCACTCCGTGTCGACAAAAAGGTGATTCCACCTTCACTACTGAAGCTCAAACTGCTGCAGGCGGAGAAAAAACTGCTGAGTGAAAGGGAAACAAAAAAAATTTTCAAAGAAGAACGCAGGGAACTCAAAGAGACTGTCCGTCTCATGTTAGTGCAGTCGACCCCTTCCACACCTTCGTTTTATGAAGTGTGCTGGAACGTAACGGATAAGGAACTTCTGTTTTGCTCTCATTCGCAAAAAACAGGGGAGGAATTCGAAGACCTCTTCAAGAGAACATTTAATCTGTCTCTCATACCCATCCTGCCATGGACACGTGAACGGCTACCGGAGGACATTGCCGCAAACCTTGACCGGATCGTTGAAGACAACTTCCTGAAGATATCGTCCGGCAAGTCAGTTGATTCCTCGCCGAGGGATCTTTCGTTTCTGGGCCGGGAATTCCTCACGTGGCTCTGGTTCAAAAGCGAGGAACGGGGCGGCACTATCCTGATACCCGATAAGGGCGATATCGGTCTTCACTTTACCCGTCGGATGGTCCTTGAGTCGGGCGAGGGGCAGTACGCGGAACGGGTTGCCTGTCAGGGCTATTATGCAGACCTCAAGGAGGGGATAACCGCACTGCAGAAAGGAAAAAAAATAAAGGAAGCCCGACTGAAACTGAGTGTCGATTCGAACGAGTTCGAAGTAACGCTCAAAGCCGATAAATTTCAATTTCAATCACTGAAGCCCCCCCCCACGCTGAAATTCGGTGAAGAGGAGGAAGAAAAAGAAGGGCGAATACTGGAACGCGTTTACCTGATTGAAACCGTAATCCGAACGATGGAACAACTGTTCAACCTCTTTCTAAGCCACCGAACCTCGCCGGAATGGATCAGTTCGGAAATCCCACGCATTCAAAAATGGATGGGCGATTCGTGACAGATAACCGAAGTGATTACACGTTAAAAAATATGCCTAGAAAGGCTAAAGATATGCCGGCAAATACCGACAGTATTGGTATTACACTTGGAATTTGACTATGCGGCAAGGTCCGATTTACTTGACATGGAGCTACGCATTTACAATCGAGAACACCCATGAACATCAATGATAACAAAAACGACAATATTTGGGTTCTGGTAGTCGACGACGAGGAAGCCATCAGGGATATTCTCAACCATGCCCTGCAACAGTCGGGCTTCCGTTGCATCACCGCAGCCGATGGCAGGAAGGCGCTGGAGGTACTGGCAGACCACACCATCGATGTAATCATCACCGATATCCAGATGCCGAACCTCAATGGCATCGAGTTGACAAAGATCGTCAAGGAAAAGTATGATTCCGATATCATCATGATGACCGGTTTTGTGCGTGATTACACCTATGAAGAAATCATAGACAAAGGGGCAAGCGATTTCGTCCAGAAGCCCGTGAGTATCAAAGAGCTGATAATTCGTGTTAAAAGAGTACTCAAGGAGCGAGAGCTCCTGCGGGAACGAATCAGGGCCGAGGCCGCCCTGAAAGAAAGTGAGCGCCGCTATCGCGAACTCAGCATACGGGACGGGCTTACCGGTCTTTACAACTCGAGGCATTTCTTTGAAAAATTGCATGAAGAGATCAGTCGTTCAAAACGGTATAATAACCCGCTCACACTTCTATTATTCGACGTCGACAATTTTAAGCAATACAACGATACATATGGTCATCTGGAAGGCGATAAAGTACTTGTCAGAATTGCCGATGTGACCACGAAATCGATACGATGCACGGATTCTGCCTACCGTTACGGCGGAGAAGAATTTGCCGTGCTGTTACCAGAGACTGAGAACGGTCAGGGAACCATAGTTGCAGAACGCATCAGGAAAGACATTAAAAAGGAAGCGTTCTCACCCGAAACCGGGGCAACTGTGTGCATAACGATCAGTATCGGCATCGCCCAGTTCATTCCGCAGGAGTCTCCGGAAGAGTTTGTCAGAAGAGCCGATTCCTCCATGTATGAGGCCAAAATGAAGGGGAAAGACCAGGTTTCAATGTCGCCGCAGCTGACCCGGAAACGAAAGACCTCTCACGTCATCGTGTAGGGGAAACGCTTGCCTGTTCTGTTACTGCTTTGTGCATATCGCGCGTTCGTCCACACACGAAACATCCATCCATAAGACATATACCGATGGGCACCTTCTCGTTCATCCTAGCAGATCTTACCGGCGCATCGCACCTCACACTGTTTTTTATCCGGCATAACCTTCAGCCGTAATCCGATACAGATATCAGACACCCTCGGATTGCATGGGTGACTCCGGCCCCGTATTTTACATATGAGGGTGAGAGGTCGTAGTTAACGTAGCAGTCAGTTACTTTGAAAGGAGGAACCACCACATGACAACCCCCAAAGAATCAAAGGATAAAGCTAAAAAGAACATAAAAGACGAAGAGTTCTGGTATGACCCGATGAATTATCCCGCCTATCTGAAAAAACGCAAAGATGAAACGCCACTCATCTAGAGGCGTCACTTCCCTGCATCGCCTCGTCAATGCCGGGTCTGGAATGTCCGGGGCAGTCAGGCAATAAATGAAAATGACAGGCAACGACATGAGAAACCACGTGCGCGGGTAAAAGGGGGAGGATATCATGCATCGCAGCGAGAGAGTGTCCGTATCATACGGAAATTCTGCAATGTTTGTTTCATCAAAGGCAAAGACGAGAGTCAGAAAGCACAAGCCCTTGATATCACTTTTAAATAAAGGCTTATGTGCGGGTGATGTTTATGTAATCTGATTTGATTCGATAAACCTTCCCCACATTAAAGTATACGGGTGAAAATTGCGCCGTTTCACCCAGGGAAACCGGCAGTTAGAAACACGCTCTAACCTGCCGGTTTTTATTATCCGGTCCGTCGGATCAGCCACACACCTCACCAGAATGTATTCAGCAAGGCACACAGCCCACGCCATGAGTGGTACATGCGTGTTTCGAGGCCTGGTGCACCTCCCATTCAAATAATATCTGGTATTTTGAACTTAAATCTGCTAGAGGATGCCGCATGGTAAAGATATGCGGATACCTTCGAAACAACAATGTTTTCTCTTAATGCATGCCATGGACATGCTGGATAACATTGCAAAGCACTCCATTACAGTCTGTCACCTGGCCATGAGTCTGGCTGACCGCCTGAACATGCACGAGGTCCACCTTGACCATCGCCTTGTCCGGGCATCTGCACTCCTGCACGATATCACAAAAACACGAAGCCTCACCACCCACGAAAACCATGCCCACACAGGGTCACTGGTACTTACCAACTTAGGGTATCCGGAGGTTGGCACAATCGTCGGGCAACACGTTCGATTACCTGACGATTTCATTTCAAGATTCCCGGACGAAGCAGCAATTGTACACTATGCCGACAAAAGAGTGCTGCATGACCATGTTGTCTCGCTTGACGACAGAATGTCCTACATACAGGAACGATACGGCCGAAAACCCGAAAACCTCCGCCGAATACACGAGACATGGAACATGGTGCGTGTACTTGAACATCGGCTGTGCGAAGCTCTGTCAACGACTCCGGACAATTTGAGAGATCTCGTCTCGTCTGAGAAGGTTAACGACGACCTATACCTTTACCACACGCTGTCTGTTCCCGCGCGGGATATGACTTACGCACCCACTGAAAGGATACCCTGAGGATACCTTGCTTGCAGAAGATCAACGAGATTTGAAACGCTTCAATTCAGGCTCCCGGGCGTATAAAGTCGCGCTTATTTCAGGTGGACATTTCGCCCATGATGTGTTTTCCAGTTTTCTGGCACCTTTTTTACCGCTCTTAATCGCAAAATTCGGACTCTCCATCACATTAGCCGGAACTCTCACAGTTTTTTTCCGCTTGCCGTCACTCGCCAATCCGCTTATCGGAATCATTTCAGACCGCATCGATCTTAAACATTGTGCCGTTGTTGCCCCTGCCGTCACGGCAATCGCGATGAGTCTTCTCGGCATCGCTCCCGGCTACGGCAGTCTGGCAGTCCTTTTGCTTATCGCCGGGACAAGTGCTGCTGTCTTCCACGTACTCGGCCCTGTCATGATTGCCCGTGCATCACATGAGCACCTTGGTAAAGACATGGGATACTGGATGATAGGTGGCGAACTGGCACGCACCGTTGGCCCCCTCATTGCGGTCGGTGTTGTAACATTGTGGAGCTTCGAAGGAAGTTATCCCATCATGATATTCGGTATTCTGGCCTCCCTCTTCCTCCACTTCAACCTGAAGGATGCGAATCTGGGGTCTGTGAACTACAACCATCAAAATATGATGCAAAGCTGGACACATATCAGAAATCTGATGATCCCTCTGACCGGTTTCATGATTTTTAACGCCTTTGTAACAGCAAGCCTCTCGATATTCCTGCCGGTTTATATGGTTACCACCGGCAAAAGCCTCTGGATCGGGGGCGCAAGCCTGGCTGTTCTCGAACTTGCAGGAACCGTCGGCATTTTTCTCGGAGGTTCGCTGAGCGACCGTTTCGGAAGAAGAGTGATTCTTCTTGTAGCGATACCTTTTTCGTCGATCCTCCTCATTGCCTTTGTGTATTCTCCCGAGTGGCTTCTGCTGCCGATCATCGTTGCTTTAGGCATCAGCGTTTTTGCCGTTGCCCCCGTAAAACTCGCAATTGTACAGGATCATTCAAAGGATTACAGGGGGACGGCAAACGGATTTTATACAGGTATCAGTTTTCTCGTATCGGCGGGAACTACGGTTCTCGTCGGCTGGCTGGCGGATTGTGTTGGTGTAAAAAATGCGTTTATCATCAGTGCATTCTTGGGCTTTGCAGCCATGCCGCTTATCTTTCTCCTTCCCGGGCTTCAGACTGTCAAAACTGCGCACACAGTTCACCCACATCAATGACGCCGCCTTGCTGTACCGATTATGTCAGGCCGACTTTTCAGGAATTAGCTCTCTTGATGCACCGTATCGTCTTCATCCCGGCAATGACGTGCCTCAAAACTCTGCTGGTACCGTTTTTTCCTCAATCGCTGACACTCGGAACAGTGTGTCGCATACCCGCACTGTCCTTTACAGTCATCGTACAGCGAGTAGCAGGAAGTGTGGTCGGCACTTGATATGTGTGCTCGACCTGCTTTCGTTTCTTTCATAGCTCACCATTTAACCGGCATGTGTGTAACCGCATTATCTTTCTTTTAATAGTATAATCATATTGCATTAAAAAAGAAAATTTATTATGTGATCACGGTGATGTTTTCACAGAAAGGAGGCTTTCTCATGCAGACCCGCATCACAGAACTCTTCGGAATTACGTATCCCATTTTACTTTCTGGAATGAGCTGGATCAGCACCCCGGAAATGGTAGCAGCGGTATCCAACGCCGGTGGCCTTGGTATACTTGCAACAGGCCCCATGGATGCTCAGGAAACGAGAACGGCAATTCGCAGGATCAGGACCTTGACTGACAGGCCTTTCGGCGCAAATGCGACCCTGCTCTTTCCTGGAGCCTCCCAAAATGCCCAGGTCCTTCTGGACGAGGAGGTTCCCGTCATCAATTTTTCCCTGGGCAAGGGAGACTGGATTGTAAAAGCCGCTCATGGATATGGCGGCAAGGTAATCGCAACGGTCGTTGGAGCCCGGCATGCGCTGCGAGCGCAGGATTACGGCGCGGATGGAGTTATTGCGACAGGTCACGAAGCAGCAGCTCATGGCGAAGCGGTCACATCACTTGTCCTGATTCCCAGCCTCGTGGATATTCTTGAGATTCCCGTCATCGCTGCCGGCGGGTTTGCCGACGGCAGGGGATTAGCCGCCGCCCTCGCCCTCGGCGCCGAGGGAATTGCCCTGGGCACCCGGTTCATGACAACGAAAGAAAGTCCTCTTCATCAGACATACCAGGATCTCTCCCTTAAGAAAGATGTATCCGATACCCTCTATTCGGACCGCTTCGACGGGCTTCCGTGCCGTGTCATGAAAACGTCCGCTGCAATCAAATCGATCAAACGGGGGTTGAACCTGCCGGCGGCATTGACCAACTCGCGTGAAATTGCCCGGATGCTGAACCTGCCCTATTTCAAACTGTTCATCGGCACACTCGCGTCGGGCTGGAAGAATGCCAGAATGATGGCCTTCATGGCGAATGCATTCAAAGCAATCCGCATTGCCACGGAAGACGGCGATACCCGGGAAGGAGTACTCCCCGTAGGTCAGGTGACGGGTCTTCTCCACGATGTGCCCACCGTCGCCGAACTGATGGAACGGATGACGGCGGAAGCTCAGGTTGCCCGGAAAAAAATAAACAGTATCATGAAAGAAAGTGTGAAGAAGTAATCCACACAGAAACAGATAATGCTCCGGCACCGCATGCCCTCGAGGGCATGCGGTGCCGGAATCCCTACCGTAGTTAGTCCTGCACCATTATGTTGAGTGGTTCGATAATCGGTGGGTCTTCGGTGTCGATTATGTCTACCAGACGTCGGTGCAGCCGCGTTTTCATCTCACCAAAGATGCCGCGTTTTTTGGCAAACGACTGTGCAAACACCATTACATCCGCCATTAAGGCCTCTTTGCTGTCACAGGCTTTCTGGATCACATGATGCTCCGCCATTTCAGGTGCAAAATAACGTGTTCCACTTAGTATCATTTCATTGAATTTGTAGTAAGGAATTGCCTTCGGAATAAATGCCGCCATGCCGGGAAGCAGTGGGATACCGATATCGATTTCAGGAAAAAAGAAAAATCCCCTGTCGCCAGTCATAAACCTGAAATCACAGGCGCACGCCAAGATGGCGCCGTTCGCCACGGCGTGACCGCTGATTGCGGCAATAACGGGCATAGGATAGAGAAGGAGCCGTTTGAAGGTGTCGTTCATGAGGTACAAAAACTCCCGAATGGATTTTAAGTCCTTCTCCTGCATCCTGCTCATCATCCACGTAAGATCAATCCCCTGAGACCAGTTCTTCTCGTCATTCGATGCAATCACGACGGATGTCGCTGCTGCATCCGCTTCAATTTCGGCGAGCGCCTGTAGCAGGGCATTGAAAAAAACCAGGTTGTGACGATTTTCGCCGTTTGTCATGGTTATGATTGCGACATTACCATCTTTTTTCCACTCTAATACAGACATTACAACCTCCTCCAATCGTGATGTGTAATCGCTTTCGATTATCTTTTCATAGCCTCCTCACCGTCAACCTCGAAGGCCCTCTCAATATACACGATTCCATATACCTCAGATCGTACAAAATGTTAAGTGCGATATGTACCTGTATAGCCATTTCGGCATGACATGCCGCATTGGTTCTTGCCAACACGTTTGTTAGAAAAGACACGTGCACGACACAGTTTCAGGACTTCACACTCGATCCCCTTACACCACCTTCAGTGTCCTCAATCGATTCACCGCTGCCGCAAATTCCATGCTGCGGAATTCGGCATAGTCACCCTGTAACCACTCACTGAAAATGTCCAGCCCTCGTGAACCGATATCCTGCTGCACTGCCTCACAGATCTCCTTGAGTGTCCGTCTGCCATCCATATATCTCGTCGCATAGTAGAGCGCATCTCCGATTGCTTTCGTCTGACTTACATCAACAAGCTGTTCCACAGCCCCTAGATCAATGGTATGCGTTCCGAAGGCAATTGAGTGCAACCCTTTTAATGATATTTTCACCTCCTTTTTGCCCCTGCGGGGATCAAAACTTCCGGCAAGGGGAATCCGCGAAACAACTCGACCAAAAGACTCCCCCCCCTCGCAAGTCCGCTCGGATTCGTACTTCGCGGCGATGGCACGCGCATCTCCTGTCACGTCATGTGGTTCATATTCGATCATGCAGATGACATTATCGGCAACATCGAAATAATCTCCCGACCCGCCGATTGCCAGGATTGTGGATACGCCATATTGTACATAAAGCTGTCGCACCTTATCAATAAACGGTGTGATCGGCTCGCGCTTTTTTGACACCAGTTCCTGCATTCTGTGATCCCGTATCATGAAATTGGTCGCTGATGTATCCTCATCGATGAGCAGAACCTCTCCCCCGATTTCCAAGGCTTCCATGATATTTGCAGCTTGAGAGGTGCTTCCGCTTGCGTTTGCAGTGGAAAACGCATATGTATCTTTTCCATAAGGAAGATTGGAAATAAAGGGTGATATGTTCACTTTTTCAATGCGTCGTCCATCTTCCGCCCGGATTTTTACCGTTGTCGGATTCGAAACCACAAATTCTCGTCCGTCTCCTGGGATATGGTTGTATACACCCAGTTCCAGCGCCTTCAGCAGCGTAGATTTACCATGGTACCCGCCCCCCACTATAAGCACCACACCCTCGGGTATCCCCATTCCTGAAATCCGCCCACGATTCGGCAAGTGAAACTCTCTTACCATGGGTTTCGGAGATCGAAACGGAATAACGTGGCCCTCGGAAAGCGGTCGTGGATCTATTCCACTTGCCCGGGGGAGTATCGCGCCATCAGCGACAAAGGCTGCCAGACCATGGCGTGCCAACTCATGGCGCAACCAGTCCGCATCCTCTGCGGTTTCGACATGGGTAGTAAGCTTCCGCCCATCAAGACTATGATACATGAGCGACGCATCGACAATTCGCGGCAGTTCCTCGAAAAGCATTGCCTCGGCGTGCCCCCCCGCTATTTTTCGACCAAACGCCGGAAGCCCAACCACAAACCGGGCCTCCACATAGTTATCGTTGACCCACATTGATGTCCGCTCCAAGATTTCCTGGCCGGGCCGGTCTATCGTAATTACACCACTCTTACCCAAGCCCCTGTTTCCCTTGCAGAATCTTTTCACGGCACTAAAAAACCGACGTGTTAGGAAGTCCCGCAACGCAATTTCCCGACTTCGATTTGAAAAGTTTTCTTTCGGAAATTGAGCATGCATGCCGGGAACCCGAACACGCATGCGACTCGGAGCGGCGTAAGGGTCACCCTGCACATGATCGATGAAAAGTGCATAGCGATCCCAAGCATACACATCCTTGATTTCTTTGTAGGCCTTGTATCCCCTCCCGTCAATATCTCGCAGTATCCTGCGCAGGTCAGCAGCAGTTTTCATAATCTGTCTCCTGGCGTTGTGCACTGTGTTTTGCTTTCATGTCTATCCGTCTTGATTCAAAAAGGCAATATTTTTGACAAAATCGCACAAACTCAATTTTTCGGGCGGCCTGCAAAATCTGCAAATTGAAGCACCCCGCCGGCAGTCGTTGTCGCGAACTCCCGGAGTATCGAGGAATGAATCATACTTATACGTCCGTCGCTGCGACGCGGCATGCGCTATCGCTTAGACACATTCACATTTTCTTACATGCACTTCGGCCCTTCTCTGTGACAGGCATATGACATTTTCTTATCATAATATCGTGTCAAGCAGTAACTATCTTGCAAAAAATGATAAATTCCACTTATGCTAATACAATTTTTCTTGACATAGACTTAAATAATGATATAGTTCCAATCATGGTAGCCAGAAAGAAAGAGACGGACTTTAACAACTATTTCGATTTTCTTTGGGATTGTGCCCGATCTCAGAAAATGAGTAAGGGGCAGTTTATGAAGGCTTCCGGCCTGTCTCCCCAGAGGTTCAGCGAGTTTTCGCAGAAAACCAGAAATATCACCGGGGAATATTTTTTGAAAATGATGGGGGGGCTGGGATTAACACCTGAAGACATTGAAAACCTCAGCGGTATGACGTTTTCCGACGATCAGCTTACACAGCTGCAGTTTGACGGGTTTGTGAATAGTCAGCGGGTGTTCATCGAAGAGTTGATGAAGGACCCGTTCAAGCTACAAGCCTGCAAGACGATCGTAAAATTCACGGCAGTCTGGAACAACCCCTACATCAAAAAGCTTTTTGCCAAACTGGCAACCCTCAGCAAGTTCCGGTCCGTGTCGGCCTCGCCCGAGTATAAGTAGTGCCGTTACGCATCATTCTCTTTCATCCGGGATACACGTAGCGTTGTGTTTTCTAGGCATGTGAGATACCGTTTTCCGGTGTGGGGTGCATTATCAATGTCAGCACATTCTTGTCTTCCTTCCGGCAGTAGTGAATGTCATCCACCATTTTGCGAATCAACAAGACTCCGAGCCCACCTATTTCCCGTGTCGATAAATCAGCAGTAAGGTCAGGTTTTGAAACGGTCAATATGTTGAATGGCCGACCGGTATCGATAATTTCAATGATAAACCCCTCAGTCTTGTCCGTCCGACAGTGTATTTCCATATCACCGCCCACCCCCGCATACGCATAATGGCATATATTGGCCAGAGCCTCCTCTATTGCCAGCTCTATATTCGATATCTGCTTCAGGCTGAAGCCTTCCTCTCGTGCGCAGTTTTTCACAAAGCGGATGATATTCTCAAGATTTTCAATTTTTGCCGGTAATCGTATATTTCCACTCATAGTATTACTCACCAGAGTATTTAATGTGATGAGAGTGCATCGTTAACCGAATCATATACTTCAAAGATGGATACGAATTGTGAAATCTCAAATACTTCCTTGACAGCTCCCGTAAGTCCTGCCAGGAATATTTTCCCGCCAACTTCTTTCAGCGCTTTCGCAGTTGCCAGAATACTTCTCAAGCCTGCGCTGCTGATATACTCAAGCCGCTCTAGATCAACAACAATTGTTTTTTCTCCTTCATCAATGCATTGCATCATTTTCTCTTCGAATTCAGGCGCCGATACCTCTCCCATTCTTCCCGTCACCGAAACAACCAACGCATTTCTTTCCTTTTTCTTATCTATCTCCATAGATCCTCCTTATCGATGCCCGTTTTTAAATATTTACCCTGATTTCCCCCCGTGCTTCATGTGAATTCAAGGTAGTTTAACCATATCAAATCACCCACCGGGACACAACCATGATCTTTGCGTTTGATCTTACTGCAACGCATTGATCACGTAAAATCGACAAAGTCGCATCCATCGCGCACAATCGGTACCACTGCTCGGAGGTATGGCCTGCACAAACCGGCTGCACCCCGTATCAGGTACCTTGAGCACTCCGATATTCTATGGTAAGATTCAGTATCTCAGATAGGCTGTGGCCCGACAATTATGGCAAAAGACAAGATACCCCATACACCTGCAATACGAATGCTGAACGACTGTACTGTCGATTATACACCGCGACCCTACAAGTATGAAGAACGGGGCGGTACAAAAGTGGCCTCGCGCGAACTTGCGGTTGACGAGCATCAGGTAATTAAAACCCTGGTAATGGAAGACGAGCATAAGACACCGTTTATCATACTCATGCATGGCGACCGGTCAGTTTCAACAAAGAATCTGGCACGAACAATCGGAGCAAAGGCAATACAGCCCTGCGATCCCAAGGTTGCCCATAAACATACGGGATACATGGTCGGGGGAACATCACCGTTCGGAACGCGAAAGACAATGACCGTGTACGTGGAAGAAAGCATTCTGTCTTTGCCGAAAATTTTCATCAATGCAGGCCGCAAGGGCTTTCTGGTAGAAATGTCGCCTCAGGAACTCGACAGGGTCCTTGCACCGACACCAGTCGCGGTGGCATATCAACGAAAAGGGGGAAACGCGCATGTCTGAAGACACCACGATTATCCGCTGCGCCGAGTGCGGGACAAAAAACAGGATACCTGTCGCACGCCTATCCGACAGACCCGTGTGCGGCAAATGCCGGACACCGTTGAAACCGGAGGACCTACACGATCACCCCGTCACCATCACCGATCACATATTCGACCGGGAAGTGCTCCAGTCACCCATACCGGTCCTCGTCGATTGCTGGGCTCCCTGGTGCGGACCCTGTCAGATGATTGCACCGATCCTGGAGGAACTCGCAATCGAATACAGAGGAAAGCTCAAGATTGCCAAACTGAACGTCGACGAAAATCCACACACCGCATCCCGATTTCAAACGCGAAGCATACCCACCATGCTCATTTTTCACAATGGCACGCTCGTTGACAGACTTGTGGGTGCCCTTCCCAAGGCCACTATCCAACAACACCTGTCAGCGGTGGTGTAATGATGAAATTATCTTGCAGCAAACGAAAGCATACGGGCGACGGATGCATAAGAATATGAGACTCACCGTTCATAAACCTCCAGCGCGGTGAAGGGCATAAGTCGCATAAACCCACGATCGCGGAAGGTATCGACATACGTCTCATTCCACGAATGTTGCACACCTTGCATGCAGCGCGTCTTGCGGTACCATCACAAGATCGACTGTGCGCGATTGTATCAGGTGATCAGATATGCAGAAAAGAGGTTGAAAGAATCCTTTCTCCGTGTGATAATTCGTCCGCTTTTTTAAATCAGGCGGTTTTGAAAACGATGTCATTACAATTTAACGTACACTTTATCGACAGCACAACACCGGACGATCCGAAAATAGGTGAACTGAAAGACTGGTGCAACCGGTTTCAGGCCCTCAATCTGACGCCCCTTTACAAGGAGCGGTCTCTTGGCAATTTAAGCACACGACTGAGAAGCAATGACGACGCGTTCATCATCACCGCCTCAGCCCTTGCACTGAAAGAAAACCTTACAAACGAATCATTTACCGTTGTGCATTCATATGATGCGGCGAAGAAAACCTTATACGCAAGTGGGCCTCATGAGCCCTCCTCCGAAAGCATTCTTCATCACGCCATCTATCGAATGCGCAAAGATGTGAATGCCGTCTTTCACGGGCATTCAGGTAAGATACTGTCATGTGCAAATGACCTGAATCTCGTCACGACCGGCAAATTTGAGGAATATGGTTCGCCTGCTCTCGTTAAGAGCGTCCTCGATATACTGGGCTCGGAATCTTTCATTATCATGAAAGACCACGGGTTCCTTTCCCTTGGTAAGACGATGGAAGAAGCGGGAACCCGGGCCGTTGCAATATTCGAACGGGTGCAGGCACTGCGAATGCAAAGAACGCACAATAACATCAACATCTCGTGACGGGCGGATAAACGATGGGAACAACACAATTTTTCAATCTCTACAATCATGGCTTCATCCGTGCGGCGGTATGCATTCCGGAAGTCAGGGTGGCCGATACCGAGTTCAATGCGAAACAGTGTGTCGCTCTGGCACGAAAGGCAGCAGACAACAGCGCGGTGTTCGCCCTGTTTCCGGAACTTGTGTTGTCAGCCTACACCAACGAAGACCTCTTTCATCAGGATGCCCTGCTGCAGAGCGTCATCGAGCACCTGCATTACTATCTCAATGCCACCAGGGAACTCGATCTCATATCGATTGTAGGAGCCCCGCTGCAGGTCGACTCACGCCTGTTTAACTGTGCCATCGTTATCAACCGGGGGACTATCCTGGGGGTGGCGGTAAAATCCTATCTGCCGAATTACCGGGAGTTTTACGAAGGACGCCAGTTCAGCCCGGCTGAAGAGATACAATCGCGGACCATTACGCTCTGCAACCAGAAGAACATCCCTTTCGGTACGGATCTCATATTCGACGTGGAGAATATCGCAAACTTCCGCTTCTATATTGAAATATGCGAGGATGTCTGGGTGGCGGTGCCACCCTCCAGTTTTGCGGCACTGGCCGGCGCGACGGTGCTCTGCAATCTCTCGGCCTCCAACATCACCGTCGGGAAATCGGAGTACCGACACAGCCTCGTCGCCAACCAGTCTGCTCGCTGTATTGCTGCATATCTTTATTCCTCTTCCGGACCGGGAGAATCGACGACCGACCTTGCCTGGGATTCGCACGCCATGATTTACGAAAACGGCACGCTGCTCGCCCAGTCGGAACGTTTTTCACAGACCTCACAGGTCATTTTTGCCGACATCGACCTCGACAGGCTGACCCAGGACAGGATGCGAATGACCGGATTCGGCCAAAATGCGAGACTCTTCCGGGAACACGTGGCCGAGTTCCGAAGGATTACCTTCAGTGCACGGCTGCCCGAAGAACGGCTGGAACTCCTACGCGAAGTTCCACGTTTCCCATACATCCCGGCTGATCCCGACAAACGTGATGAGCGCTGTTACGAAGCCTACAACATCCAGGTCCACGGCCTGGCAAAACGGCTGAAGGCATCCGGTATTCAGCATGTCGTCATCGGCGTGTCGGGAGGACTTGATTCCACTCACGCCCTCATTGTCGCAGCACGGACGATGGACCTTCTCAACCGGCCGCGCACCTGTATCAAAGCCTACACGATGCCGGGCTTTGCCACATCGAACAAAACATACGGCAACGCGCTTCGGCTGATGAACTCCTTGGGCGTGGAAGCAAACGAAATCGATATCAAGGCAAGCTGCATGCAGATGTTCAAGGACATCGGTCATCCTTTCGCGGATGGTGAAAAAGTCTACGATATCACCTTCGAAAATATCCAGGCCGGTGAGCGGACATCGCATCTTTTTCGGATAGCCAACATGCGCGACGCCATCGTCCTTGGCACGGGAGACCTCAGCGAACTGGCCCTGGGATGGAGCACATACGGGGTCGGCGATCATATGTCGCATTACAGTGTCAATGCCAGTGTACCCAAGACCCTCATCCAGTATCTGATACGGTGGGTTGCTCATTCAAGACAGTTTAATGAAGATGCCTCGGCAGTTCTCCTGGACATTCTCAATACGGAAATCAGCCCGGAATTAATCCCCGGGACAAACGAAGACGAACCCGCACAACGATCGGAATCGACCATTGGGCCTTTCGAACTGCAGGATTTCAATAACTTTTACATCACCCGCTACGGGTACCTTCCCTCAAAAGTGGCCTTCATGGCATACTGTGCGTGGCATAATAAAGCCCGGGGACACTGGCCCGATGTTCCGGAAGACCGGAGAAACGAGTATACCATCGGCGAGATCAAGCACTGGCTCAACATATATCTCCACCGGTTTTTTAAAACGAGCCAGTTCAAACGCTCATGCATTCCCAACAGCCCCAAGGTAGGATCGGGCGGATCACTCTCCCCACGGGGAGACTACCGGGCCCCCAGCGATTCGGAACCGGCGGTATGGCTGGCAAACGCCAGGCTTATACCGGACGGTGATCGATAGGATCCCGCTCTTCCCCCCCTCACCGAATATCATGTGTTGTGTGGTAAATTCTTCCTTGGAAATTTTGGTAAACTCTGGTAATTGAACTTTTCTACTTATTGACGGAGGCCATCAACAATGCAGAAAGATGCGTATGGCGATTTTGATGCCACAGAGCTCTATTGTCCCAAGTGCAAGCGTGCGGTACCGGTACGCAAAAAGCTGTTGTTGGTGCTTGCCGACGGCGACAAGTATGATTATTCCTGTATCTACTGTGGCACGTCCCTGGGAGACAAAATGGATACACGACGGGATAATTTCAAAATGCTCATCAAATAGAACCGCTCATCACACTTCCCAAGATCGACGAAAATTCCGTTAGTAATACTTCGCATGTAAAAGAGAGTTATAGAGAGGTGGTTTGTCAGTAAGATACTCGCCTACTGAGCGAGCGATCCACGGCCTTTTCCTATCTGCAATTCATACATATAAAATTGCCACATTGCCTGGATTTAGCAAATACATTCAATTTTTATGACTCAGGAAATATGATGCTACTGGCAAACTGTCTTAAATTTGTACTTCGGCAGCATTATTGACGGTAGTATTCGCATATCTTTTCAAATGCTTATCTTAAAATTCATTGACAAATATGTTTCGAAGTGTTTATTTAATGTTGCTTTGGATCGGGACAGGGGGTATTTTAACGACATATGCTAAATAATACCTTTATGATTATTGATAAAGAGCCGTGCAGCTTCGGGAGCTTCTTCGTTATTACGATGTAAAGGTACTATCCGCATGTAATTTCAGATTTCCAGTACTTAGCGTCTTATAAAGATCCATATTATTACTGTTAGCTTTTAGAACCGAAATCTATGAACAATTCGATCAAAATTCTTTCTATAATTGTTCTCATATTATCAATAGCATGGAATTATTATTCTCCTGGTTTTGAGCCTGCAATTACAGCTATCGCATCCTTGGTAACTTTCTTAGGGTTATTCTTTTTGGGTCGAAAATCGGATGTCCCAATATTAGATATAGTTTTAACAATTGAAAGACCCAAATCCGAAATTGATAAGCATTGGGATAAGTTAATATTTTCATTTTATAGAGAAGAATTTATCCATCCCAAAGTCATAGAAGATCTGCAAGGCCTCATTTCTGATAATGGTGAGCAAATTGTTTCAATTAATCTTATTGATTCACAGGGTAGCAATCGATATTTCAACGAATTCAAGACAAAAGAAACAGGTTCTCAATGCCCCTTCGTCTACTACGAAATCGAAAATTCAAGCTTTGGGTATCAATATATTGCATCAACAGAATCGGGGATCCATATTCTCAGCACATCCGAATGGGGGGGGGAAGCGGTATTTTCATGCGCTTAATATTCATAGTTATTGAAACTGATGAGAGCTTTAATTATGACTATGAAAACGAAAATATTTCAAAAAAACAACGTATTAATATCAAAACATTAGGTTGTGTTAGTCTTGGTGACAGGTATGATGGGGATCTAATATACGAAAATGGTTATTTAAAAATCGGTAAGGACCGAGGATGGTATTCTAAAAGACCCGAAACACGAGATAAGTATATAAAAATAAAGTAATATATATGATAAAGAATTCCATCAGACGCGTGACCCTGCAGTGAATTTCACGATATGCCTTTGATAATGGAAAATATTAAATTAATTTTTGATGAAAGGATACTGAAATGAAAATAAACGATGTTCTGCTAATCTGTTTGATTGGTCTCTTATTTTTTAGTTGTTCTTCTGTCAAAGTAAATAGGGGCGTCACTTCTAATAATGTTTATTATTCCGACGAGCTTCCCTCAGTCAGGATCGAGATTGACAAGCGTTTCGTTTATTCTCCCCAACATCCTGTTTCCCAAAGACACAATTGTGAATTTTTCCTTGATGAAAAAACAAAAGAAAGTGTTTTCATCAGGATATATCATGACAATTATGCACCGGAAAAATCATTTAGCGGTAAGAATATGGTTAATATCGAAAAGCTAAATATTCTGGGTAAAGTGTTTTATGTTGGGACAGAAATATTTAAAGATTATGACGGTTATTACGTGAAAAGGATTCATCTTAATTATCCTGACAACAGAACAATGCTGGTTATAATGCACACTAGACCTCTTTCGCTCTATGGCGATCAATACAACTGGTCAAAAATATCAAGCCTTACTGACAAACAAAATGAAATTATTGGCAATTTCGTAAATGACAATATTAATTATGTCAATTTTATTAAATAGTAAGCACGAGCATATCAAGGGGTGCATGATCGAATCGAGACTTTCTGTGAAAAAATAAGGATGACT
>Ga0272441_10005515_pt1 | contig 21905 bp, 25 predicted proteins | sample SSMProp6N_FD_193582 | JGI IMG/M metagenome (GOLD analysis project Ga0272441, IMG submission 193582) | Marine sediment archaeal communities from Little Sippewissett salt marsh, Falmouth, MA, United States - SSM-Prop-6N | ecosystem: Environmental > Aquatic > Marine > Wetlands > Sediment ... | reverse complement strand
AATAGATTCCACTTCATTATTTTGAAATGAAATAGCAGCCAATGGTGGTGAGATTAGCATCACGCTTACCATGATGATGAAAAAACCTGCCTTATTTACCTTTTTTTTATTAATCATTATTCTCTGCCCCTTTATTTTTTCCCCTAATTATTATAAATATAATAATTATCCTTATTATTAATATTTTTCTCATAATATTGGAACAAAACGTTAAAAATGAGTTGAATTATTGAAAATGGCTTTGCTAGGAATTGCTTTTAAAATAGTTTTTGATTATGTAACCATTTAAAATCACTTTGGTATAGTTCTCTCATATCCGTAATATCGAATTTAAGCATTGCCAGTCGTTCTAAACCAAGACCCCATGCTAGTACGGGAGTTTTAATTCCTATGGGTTCGGTCACTTCTGGTCTAAACATTCCAGAGCCTCCCAGTTCCATCCATTTTCCATTCCACATTACTTCAACTTCCATACTTGGTTCGGTATAGGGAAAATAACCTGGGCGAAAACGAATTTTTTCAAATCCCATTCTCTTGTAAAATTCGAATAATAATCCAATTAATTGTTCAAATGTTGCATGCTCATCATGAACTATGCCTTCAATTTGATAAAAAACTGGTAGATGCGTAGAGTCAATATTTTCATTTCTGAACACTTGTTCAATTGAAAAAATTTTTGCTGGTGGTGTTGGATGATTATAGAGATATTTTATTGTATTTACTGTGGTATGAGTTCGAAGTAATGCTTTTTTACCTTCATCTTTATTAAATCTATATCCCCAGCCATCCGAAGAGGTCATTCCTCCAGATTCATGGACTAAGGCAACCTTTTCAATTAATTCATCGTCCTCTATATTAATTGTTGATGGGTTTTTACAGTATAATGTATCCTGCATTTCTCTTGCAGGATGGTCTTGTGGAATAAAGAGAGCATCCATATTCCAAAAACAAGATTCAACAAAATTTCCTTTTATTTCTGAAAAACCCATTTCTAAAAAAATCTGTCGTATCCGAGTTATTAAAAGATTTAGTGGATGATATTTGCCACCAAATGTTTTTGGTGCAAAGGTATTAACATCATAAGGCCTGATTGAAATATTTTTCCATATGCCATCTTTAATAATTTTTGTTGTAATTTGAGAGATTTCTTTTTCAATAGCAATACCCGTTTGTAATAATTCATATCCTAATGGTGTTAATTTAATGGTGCCAGTAACGATTTCCTTTTCTTTTATTACATTTTTTCTTGATAATAGTAATTTATGTTCTTTAGTATCAATAGTTGCATCAGGATTTTCTTTTAGCATTTGAAGAAGTTTTTCATCATTTGTTTGTTTATTTATTCTTGATGTACCCTCATCTGTAACTGTGAAAATTGTTTCATTGTTTTCTTTTGAAATAGTTGCCCAGTGCTTTTGTTTTAACCATCCTATGGCAACGGGAATTTCTGATCTATCTAAAACTGAATTAAGACTTTGTAATGTAGCTTTCCCACCACATTCAATTATTTTTTTTAACGCTCTTTTTTCAGGTAATCCTTTTTTTAAAAATGATTCTCCTTCTTTTCCCAAAGCATATACCTTTTTTATGATTTCTTCTACAATAACAAGTTTTTTTGATTGTAACCAAGCAGCAGCATTCATAACTTCTACTTGCTGTTGAAAATCCCCTATTTCAAACACTTTTTTTGGATCAGCTTCACCATGTAATTTTCCAAGAGTAAGTAATACCTTTTTTTCATTTAGAGATAATTCTGAGATTATTTTATCATGCGACATTGTTGCCATGAATACCATTTTTCCTGTAAATAGCTATCGATTAAATATTTTATTCATATAAAAGGAAAAAATAAAAAATAAGAATCAGGGATTCTATGTTATATCAATAGATTTATCTGATTCACGTTTTTTTTCATGTTTTTTAACTACTTGTTCAATAGTGTTTATATCACCAACACCAATTGTTGACTCAAAATTTTCACGTAATTTTTTAGAAGTAGTCCTTTCATCGGTCATAACACTTTGATCAATTAGTTGTTCTGAATCATCGTTGGTTACTTCATCAATACTAGAAATATATCGAAATGGTTTTGGTTTTCTTTTTTCAATATCATTTTCAGGTTTTGATGGGTCATTATTAATATCTTCTTTCACTATACCAATCCCATAATATGAAAGCACACTCATTTATTTTAACCTTTTTCATTTATTAGATTATTAAATCATAAGCTTTTGTGAGGAGAGAATGGGGGATATTGAAGGTGGTGAAGAGAGATAAAAAGTTTCATGCTCCCCCATTCACAGATATACATCTAATATTATTCATATAAATGTTATTATTAAACTAATAGAATACTTTAAATAGGATTAAAAATCAGTGTTTATTTCTTCTTGAAAACAAAACCAATTGATTTATAAATAAAAACTAATTGACCACTTTGTATGTGCCCAGAACATGATAACCATGATGAGCATTTTGGAAAATTAACAATGAAAGAACCTTACATTAAAAAAAGATTCTTATCAGAACATATTCGTGGTTACATTGATTTGTTACGACCATTTACCTTAATGGCTCCATTGATAGTCAGTATGAGTGTCATGGTTGCTAGTCTAATTTATAGTAAAGCAACAATTGCTCCAAATTGGTGGGTCACTGTTGGAAATGCAAGTTTAACTGTTGCAATTGTTAATGCAGCTTCTAATGCGTTAAATCAGGCGACCGATGTGAAAGGCGATAAAATTTCTAAACCTTATAGGCCAATTCCTCGAGGTGTAATTAAGGCTGATGAGGCTCAAAGTTTGGCATATATTTTGTATCTTTTTGCGCTTCTTCGCGCAGTTACCATTAATCAATGGTTTGGTTTTTTTATATTTCTTATCATGGTATTTACAGTCATTTACTCACTGCCACCTAGGATAAAACAATATTTATTTATTAATCAAATATGGATTGCTATTCCCCGTGGATTATTAGGAATCCTTGCGGCATGGAGCGTCTTTAGTAATCCATTTGAACCATTTCCATTAATTGTTGGCTCATTAGCAACAATTTATTTAATCGGTGGAATGACAACAAAAGATATTACTGATGAGAAGGCAGATAGATTAGTAGGTGTAAAAACACTGGTTAATACGTTTGGATTAAGAAAAGCATCAATCATTTCTTTTCCGTTTATGATCATTCCTTTTATCTGTATTCCCATTTTTATCGATGCTGGGATATTAAATAGTTTTCTTTGGCCATTATCAATTCTTATGATAGGTGCCTTAATCGTATTTTATTTAATGTTTATTGGTGATACAGAAAGCGATACACTTGAAAATATTCATGCTTGGGCTGTAATGTATGTAGTATACATGTTTTATGCACTAGGATTTGCAATATTAACCATTTTTCATGAACCTATTCAACAAGTGCTAAGCATCTAATAAAAATGGCTTATGGTCTTGGTAGTAGCTTGTTGTCCCTTAATAATTGAGGTATAATTTTTTCCCAAAATAATGCAGTAACGTGGATACCTTTAACTCCTTTAATTTTCTTAATTTGATTAATAAGTTCACCGGTGAGAGTGATTGATTCTTGTTGAAAATCGTTTGCCTGTTCTAATCTTCTATATATTTCGTCAGGGATATCAATTCCAGGGACATGAAATTTCATTCTGTTCAGCATGTTCATTGATTTAATCGGAGTGATACCTGCAAGAATATACACCTGTGAATCCAATCCTCTATCACAAATTTCATCCATAAATATTGAAAAATGATGAAGGTTAAAAACGCTTTGAGTCTGAACAAAATCTGTACCTGCAAGAATTTTTTTTTCCACCCTGTCAACACGATATTCATAAGGGGTAGAAAAAGGATTACAGACGGATCCTATAAATAGATCTGAAAACCTATCTTTCAATGGTTCTTCATTTAAAAATATGCCCTGATCTCTCATATCTTTTGCGATTTTAACAAGTTGAATAGAATCAAGATCAAATACACCTTTTGCTTGAGGATGATTTCCAACACTTTGATGATCTCCCGTTATAAATAGCATATTAGATATGCCCAGAGAAACAGCTCCTAAAATATCACTTTGTAATGCTATTCGATTTCTATCGCGACATGATACTTGATAAATAGGTTCTAAATTACGTTGTTTTACAAGAATGGATCCTGCAAGGCTTGATAATCGTACAACTGCAGTTTGATTATCAGTTATGTTATAAGCATCTGCATACTCTTTTAACATATCTGCCTTTTTACATATAATATCTGCATTTGCACTTTTAGGGGGGCCGATTTCTGTTGTTACTGCAAAATGATTTGATGATAATACTCTATGAAGGTTACTTTTATATGGAATTGTTCTCCCTCCAATTAAAAAATCGGTATACGGTCCAATCTTTTGGTTTTTTAATTATTTTCAATGCATCAGTTGAATTACGGGTTATTTTTTTTCTAATTATTTCATCCCAAACACAAGGTAATTGATCTGATAGTTCACATTTTCCATTCATTGATCCTCCACAAGGTCCATTTAACATATTTTTAGGACATCTACTAATTGGACATAATCCATCAAATTCATCTGCGATACATTCACCACATAGATTACATATTCTTGAAAACGTACCTCGTTCTAATTCTGCGCCTAAAAAAAGCGTATTTGTACCACTTAAAATTCTTTTTGCTGGATATAACTTAGAAATTACTTGTAGGCCATCTCCACAAGAAAACATAAGTAAATAATAGGCATCTTCAATTTCTTTTTTATAAGGTTTTAATAGCCGCTTATCATTTAATAAATGACAAGCGGGATCAAGAATGGTCCAGCCAGTAACATGAATATGATTCTCTTCTAGCTTCTTTTTCATTTCGATAACTTCTGTTTCGCCACCAGTATGACAAATTGTTGCACATTCACTGCAACCAATAAGAAAAACGGATTTATCTTGAATCAGCTGTAATAAAAGTTCTAATGGTTTTTGTTGACTTATAATCATTTTTAAAAAGGATGAACCATCATATTATAAATATTGTGTAAAAAGTTTTTAAAACCAAATATTAAAAAAAGATTTTCTATTCTCAGTTTTATATGCAAATCGATGATATTCAAGATATTCAATCCTATGATAAATCCAATATGTTATCTCAAATTGAATACTTTCCACAGCAGATTACGGATACAATTCAAATTATTAATCAAACAGCTCTCTTAAAAATTTATAACATACATAATATAATTATTACTGGCATGGGTGGATCGGCAATATCTGGTGATATTCTCAAAGAATATCTTAAACATAAATATGCAATTCCAATTTATGTTAATCGTTCATATGATCTACCAAAATGGGCAAATAAAAAAACCCTGGTTATTGTACAAAGTTATTCTGGTTATACAGAAGAAACATTAAATGCGTTAAAATATGCTTTTGAAAAAAAATGTACTATTATTGGGATTTCTTCTGGAGGAAAGCTAAAAGATTTTTGCAATAAAAGAAATATTCCTTACATTAAAGTTCCTCAAGGATATCAACCAAGAAGCGCTCTTGGTTTTTTATTCTTTAGTGGATTACTTGCCCTACAGAAAACAGGACTATTACCCACAGTTATCGACCATGAAATTGAAGAATCTATATCTATTACGAAGAATCTTATTGACCAACTCAAACCAACAATTCCAGCAAAAGAAAACCAAGCTAAGCAAATTGCAGAACAAATTAACAACACGATCCCAGTTATTTATGGATGGGATGCATATGCACCAATAGCTAAAAGATGGGCAACTCAATTCAATGAAAATAGTAAAGTAATTTCCAAATATGGTTTTATTCCAGAAAGCACTCATAATGATATTGTTGGATGGGCAGAACATTCAGAATATTCTAAGAATTTTTCAGGATTTATATTTCGAGATAAAAAAATGGAATCTCTACAAATAAAAACTACCTTTGATTTTGTGTATAAATTGTTTCAGGAATCACTTGCTCATGTTATTGAAATTAATGTTGTTGGAAAAACAACTCTTGCAAAATTGATGTATTTATTAGTTCTCGGTGATTATATCAGTTTTTATTATGGAATACTTAGAAATCAAGATCCCACACAGATAAGTATCATAACCCAATTTAAGGATGATCTTGGAAAAATTTAAAAAAAAAGTTGTTTTTTATATTATAGTGGTTTTGATCCAAATTGCATTATAGTAAAAGGGGTTTCTTGAAATCCTACTTTATCATAGATTTGAAAAGCTGATTTGTTTGATTTGTGGACATACATTCGAAGAGTAAAAATATCTTTTTTAATTCCAATTGCATTGATGTTTTCTAGCATTTTTTTAAAAATGCCTTTCTTTCGCCAGGATGGTATAACATATAATCGGTGAATCCACCAGATTATTTTATTTCTCCAATCGCTCCATTCAAATGTGACTAACATTTGTCCAATTATTTCCTCATTACATTTACATAAATAATAAAAACCATATTCAGGGTGATTTATAATATAGCGAGATCCTTTTATTGCTTCTTCAAGAGGTTACTTTAATTGCTCAATTTCCTCTGCTAATAAAAGATTATGTTTTGCAATAATTTCAGCATCTTTTAACCCTGCTTTACAAAAGATAATGGTATGTTTCATCAATGTAATAAAATATTATTTATACAAAAATTTGTCTATAAAAAATTAGGAACAGCCCCAAAGCCCTTTGTTTTCTTCATTTGCACCATATTCAATATGTTTGTATACCTCTTTTTTAAAAAATGATTCTGATTCATATGTTCGAGCAAAACCATTTTCCAATAATAACATGTTAAGATCAGTGTTATCTAAAAGATATATATAACAAAGCCAACGATTATATGTATCTTTTATTCCGGCTTGTTCATCAAATTCAATATAGCAAATATTTTGATTTAGTTTTTCCTTTACAAATTCTTTTGCTTGATACCCATAATACGTAAGACATGTAACATTTGAAATAGTTTCATATTCACCAAGAACATTATGTTCATCTTGCAACTCTGGGGTGTCTACTCCTAAAAATCTAATCGTTCCGATTTCTCCTGAAGGCATTACAGCTTTTATGGTATCTCCATCAATTACTTTTGTAATATTAACTTTATATTGGATTGAAAAAGAAGGATTCCAATAATCATATAGGGTATCATCATATTCTATGCAACCAATGATTGCACTATATAATAACATAATTAATATTATACTAAATTTCATATAATTGCTTATCAATTTATTATTCATTTTTCATATTTAGGATTCACTTTTCTTTAGTTTAATGTTCCTATTTTTAAAATTTCAGTTTTTTAAATTTTTGAAATTAATTTTTTTTTTTGTTTCAAATATCTAATTATTCTTAGTATCCTTAACAGTATCAATTTCTAAAATGAAGAGGGATTTCCAGTAGTTTGTTTGTCATAATTCCAAAATAAATTTTTTCTTCCAACTAATGATTAATTTTAATATGGTTGAGCAATTCATTTACCATTTTAAAAATATTCTTTTTATGATAATAAAAATTAAAAATAATTATATAATAAACGCGAGGAGGGAGATTCGAACTCCCGTGGTCGTAAGACCAATGGATTAGCAATCCATCGCCGTTGCCAGGCTGGGCCATCCTCGCATAATTTAGGGGACAATACAAAAGATAAATAAAAACATTATGTTCATAAGAGCATTAAAAAGTAAATAAATCATTCTGTTTTTATCCTATGATTGATTGGACCGAAAAATATAGACCAAGATCATTACATGATATAATTGGAAATCAAAAATCAGTATATGCATTGAAAAAATGGGCGAATCAGTGGAAAGTAGGAAAACCAGAAAAAAAGGCAGTAATTTTATCTGGAAATCCTGGAATTGGTAAAACAAGTTGTGCTTATGCATTAGCAAATCAATATCATTGGATAGCTATTGAACTGAATACTTCAGATACGAGAAACAAAGCAACTATTAAATCTATTGCCACATCAGGATCACAACATCAAACATTCACAAATGATGGTTCATATGTCTCAACAAAACAAGGGGGAAGAAAATTAATTATCTTAGATGAGGCAGATAATTTATATGAGCGTATTGCTCATTCATCAAATACTTCAGATATGAGTGATAAAGGTGGAAAACAAGCAATAGTTGAAACAATAAAAATAACAAAACAACCTATTATTCTTATTGTTAATGATTATTATAATCTTACAAAAGGAAGCGGAGATATCTTAAAAAAACTATGTGTTCACCTTACTTTTTATCCACCGCAATCATATCAAATTTTTTCGTTATTACAAGCCATCTGTAAAAAAGAAGCTATTAAAGTCGATAAAAATGTATTACAACTCTTAAGTACCGATTGTAAAGGAGATATTCGATCAGTTATTCGAGATTTACAATCCATTAGTATTGGGAAAAAAATTGTAAGGGAAGATGATGCTAATGCATTAGGATTCCGAGACCGTCAACAATTAATTTTTGATGTATTATCAGTTATTTTTTCTACAAAGGATATTGAAAAAATAAGAAAAAACATGTACAATGTCAATGAGGACCCAAACAGGTTGATTCAATGGATCAATGAAAATTTACCCTATTCATATAATTCAATTGTTGACTTAGTTAATGCATATGAAAATTTATCCAAAGCAGATTTATACTTAGGACGAACATTGCGTAGAAATAATTATAGTATGTGGTCTTATGCTTCAGACCATATGGGAATCGGAGTTAGTATTTCAAAATCAATCCCAGTTGCGTCAAATCGATATAAGTATCCAACATGGATAAAAAAGAAAAAAAAATTATTAACAAATGAAGAAAAAAGCATTATCCAAAAAATCGCGTCATATCATCATTGTTCTCTTTTAAAAGCGCAAAAAACGATGTTGCCGATATATAAAAAAATTACCAAGCAGAATAAAAGCAACCTCTTAATACTATTAAAAAATTTCAATTTAAGTGATGATGAAATGATGTATTTTTATGGTGCAAAATTTAAAAATAACATGAAAAATAATCATCATGCTGAAAATAATGTAATTGAAAAAAAAGAAAAAAAAGTGGTAAAAAAACAAAAAACTCTTTTTTCGTCAGTCTGATTTTATATCTTCAAGGACACTCATGATTTCTACGGTTTGTTGTTTATAATGAGTTTTCAGTTTATGATAGGAGTCATCTGAAATTTTTTGGTTCCTATGCATTTTTTCAATTTCTTTTAATACATCAAGCAATAATTTCTTTTCGGTGGTTAATACTTCTGATGATTCAAAATTTCTTTTTCTTGCTTGTCCATTTTTCTTTTTAAAGAAACCATACCATGAGGTAACAATGATTATTACAATTAATAACACAATTAGGATGAGGGTATAGAGATTAAAGGATACGTCATCTGTTAATTTTGTTAATTTTACTTGAAAAGTAGATGGTGCTATTTGATTTGTATTAGATGATATTTTTTCATTTTCATAGAATACTTCAGTTTTAGAGGTATTATAATATAATGTTTTTGAAAACATTGTTGTTTCTAGAGGGATGAAATACGTAAGATCAACCGTTATTTCATTTTTTGAGAGATTCAGTTCTGAAAGATTAACATGATATAAACTTGCATTGTTAATAGCATTGTTAATGACATTGTTTTCTACATATATCTTTAGATCACTTGCTTGTTCTGGGAGAATAAATGAATAATATACTGTATCGTTTGATTGAGGAAGAGAATAGGTAATTTTTTCTTTAATTTGATAGGATTGATTTATTTCAGAAATTTTAATTACATTTTCATTAATGTGCTCATCAGATGAAGCAACATTTGGTAATAATAATGCAAAAAGTATCATTATTCCAAGCAATATGATGTTTCTTTTTCTGTTCATGAATAATCTTGCATTCCATTATACATCATATATATATGTATTTCTAATAATCTGAAGTATTGTAATTGGTATAAAAATAGTAAAAATATGGTTTTTATGTTTTTAATTACATCATTAGAAAAAATATTTCAAGTTAATTGTAGTAATAATTATGATTAAGTGTATAAAATTAAAGGATGTTTAAATATATTTTTAATAAAAATATTGTTGTCTCAGTCAAATACATATTTTAAATTTATTTTATATTTGGGCTTGCAAATAATATCTAATAAATTATGATGGAAGAGAAATCTTCCTACTATGAGAAGATGATTGTTTTTTAATAAATAATCGGTTTTTAACTGCAAGAACTGATCGGAGAATCCATTCAACAATAACAATCAATAAAATATATTGAATAACTTGCGCATAAAAAGAAGGAAGTTGATATAATTTTACAATAATATCTTCAATACTGAAGTATGAAGGATTCACTAATACTAATCCTAATAAGGCAAAGGGTAACATTTTCGAAACATCTTTAGATAAGTCCTCATTGTAATAGGCAGTTAATCGAATTGCAATAATAATACCAAATGATGTGGATAATACCACGGGTATACTATAATCTCTAGTTAAAAATAGTATCATTGTTGAAAATCCAGTAAAAAATAAAAAACCAATAATAGGGTAAAATAAGAAATATTTTAGAATTGACATAATCAAAGGATGATCTTTTGACTCGATTTTAAAGCAATCTCTACGAGCAATAAAACGATAAAAATGCCATATCATTATTGAATAAATAGCAATTGAAACAATCAGATATATTATCGGAATAAAAAATTCTGGATCACCGGACAATATATCGTTTATCGAAAAATCCATTGCCAAATTTGATAATTTTTCAAATTGCATAATAATCAACCATCTCATCCACTTTTAATAACAGCCCTGATTCTTTTAATCTTATTATTTAAAAATATAGTGGTTAAATTTCAAATTGATAAAGTGTAATTCTTATTATCAAGATGTATATTTCAAAATAATTATTTATAAAATAAAATTAGTTTAATATTTCAAATCTGGCTAATTATTTTATAGTAACGGGCTGTAATATCATCATGAGCCATTATTGATGATACTAGTATTTACGCTTTCATTTTTAGATTTTGTTATAAACATGCCACAATTGCTTCCAATTTTATTTTCTTCCATTTCACCAATGCTTAAAATGACATCATATCCCTGATTTTTAAAAGATTCAACAATTGCATTGGCTGAAGATGGATCACTTGCATCGATTTCTGATTCAATATTGTGTTTTCTTGCATTTTCAGTTGGATTAACCGGTGTGAGTTTTATAATAAACTGTTCCGGATTAAAATAATCTCTAATTTTAGAAGGGTTAACTGGATATCCTTTGCACATGGCAAAATTTAATGTAATTTTTTTATCACCCGGCTGGTAATATTCTTCTCCAAATACCGCCATTTCTTCAAATGATAGCGTTTTTACTGGAATTAAATCACGTTTCTTCTCATTATCTGAAGTATGAATACTGAATTGTAATTGAAAATTACCATTTGTATAATATTTATTTTTAATGTTACGTAAGCTATGAAGAAAATCTATCGAATTTATTGGTGCAATGGTTGAAATACTTGGTAAAAGCCCAGGCGCATCATACAAAAAAGGAAGAGTTTCAAGGACCTCCAATATATGAATATTAAGAGCAGGATCACCCATACGAGCAAATTGAATCTTAAATTTAGGAATCGGAATTTTATTGTTTTGAAATCTCTGTTTCACCATATAATCTATTTCAGCTATAATTTCCTCAGCTGTTAATACTCCGATATACGGACTTTTTCCTGCATCGCACATTTTGCATCCAATTGGGCAGCCAAAAAGAGTACTCACAATTAATACCCATTTCTTTTCTCTAGGAATTGGTGGTTGAATAGACTCTACAAATTCGACGAGATGATTCTTACTATTTCTCATTTTTGCAACATATACTTTTGCTAATTCGTCTGAACCATAGCTAGCTATTACATCCATCATTATATTTTTTCCCTAAGATATTCATCTATCTTCATTGCAGTTAGAAGACCTTGTCCAACAGCGACGCCTATCTGCCTATACTTGCCTGTTTGGACATCTCCGGCAAAGTATAAACCGGGTATATTATCTTTTTCATGATATTTTGAAAAAAGAATATCATTGGAGGTTCGTCCATGTGCAACAAGTAAAAAATCTGACTGCAATGAATATTCTCCATTAGTTGTATCATAGGTTACCTTCATTGTCTTAAGATTTTGTTTTGTAATTTTTTTCAAATCGGCATTTGATATTATTTCAATGTTAGATTCTTGCTTAGTTCTTGCTAATAATAATGGCAGACATGTTGGTTTATTAGATCTAAATAATATTTTTGATTTTATTTTTCTTTGTGAAAGATTTAATGCATAGTCAAATGCTGCATCTCCACCTCCTAGAATAATACATATTTGATTTTCTTTAATATTGGAAATGAGCGTAGTGATATCATAAAAAATTAAGCTTTTACTTGCAGTATCGTACTTATTTTTATTTAATGGTTTTGATATTGTTCCTGTTGATAAAAGAATTGTTTTTGTAACATATCTGCCTTTATTAGATTTTAATAAAAAATGCGCATCTTGTATTAACAATTCTTCAATTGATTCAAATGAGATGGGTATGTGATGATGTTCAATTTGTGTTTCTAATATGGTGCATAATGCTTCTCCAGATATGCCCTGAGGAAATCCAGGATAATTTTCAATTAGATTTGCATTTCGGACTAATCCGCCAATGAGATTCTTTTCAAAAAGAGCTATCATATGTCCTGCCCTTTTTAAATAAAGAGATGCAGTAATTCCAGCAGGACCGGCTCCAATTATTGCGCAATCTAACACTTTATTCACCCTTATGACGTTATTTCAGTTGCAGTAATAGGTATTGCAAAACCATCTGATAGTGTTTTTAAACTTGAAAGATGATGTTCCTCCGTGTCTGTAGCTGTTGCATCAATAGCAAAAAATACTTGGTAATCCTTCATAAATGCCTCTCGAGCGGTTGATTCACAGCATAGGTGAGTCATTACACCTGTTACAATAATCTGCTTGATTTCATGTTCTTTTAATTTCTGATCTAAATCTGTATTAATAAATGCGCTATAACGATTTTTCCTTATAATGATATCATCTAATTCATAATGTATTGTTGAAGAAATTTTTGATATAGGATTATCAGTATATACAACATCCTTCCACCATTTTTTCATAATACCTACGGTTTCCTGTTTCTCATAGGCGTGATAAGTAAAAATAATAAGGTTATGGTCATTACGATAGGTATCAATTAACAAGTTAATTTTTGGGATAATCGCATCAGATGATGGAATAAAGGCATGTGATTTTTTTTCTGTAAAAAACTTTTGCATATCAATAATGAGTAAAGCAGATTTTTTTTTGTTATATGGAAATAATGATTTTCTTGTTTTAGAAAAATTAAGCGTTTTCAACCATTCTTTTCCTTTTTTTTCTATATTTGTTTTAGTTAGATATAATTCATTCATAATCAAGGCCTTTTTTCATTTGATGAATAGTAATAATATTTTTAAAAGATGTTATAAAAGAAAATTTGATTTCATTAATTAGAAAAGAAGGTGTTTTTTATGATATGGCAAGATTATGCAATAACTTTAATTATTTACATGTTTGTTCTTGTAACCATTCCACAAGTTATAGATATATTGAAAAAGAAAACACGGTTGAATCTTATAACTGCAGGACCAACTGCAATTGGTAATTATCTTCTTGCATTTGTTTTTTCAACATTGGGTTTGTGGATTTCTGTCACATCATCCATTCTTATAGCAACATTATGGCTCATTATCTTTTTTGGCTCATGGAGAAATAAGAAATATATATGAGAATATTTAAAAAAAATTAATTTTCGATTTCTTTAGAAATTGTATAATTACAAAAAAAAATTATTTCTAATTTATAAAACAGCAACTCTATACATATTTCTTCACAATGGATTATTCATCAGAGTCATTGATACAAATGATAATTGATTAATTAATTGAATAGATCTTTTCTCTATTTAATATATTGCAATTGAATAAATATCAACATCTTGAATTTTTTCTCTTCCTTTTAATTCAGATAATTCGACAATAAAAGCGCATTCTACGATTGTACCATGTAATTTTTTTATTAATTTAATTGCTGCTTTCATCGTACCACCGGTTGCAAGTAAATCATCAACAAGTAAAACCTTCTCACCCTTTTTGATTGCGTCTTTATGTATTTCAATTTTATCAGTTCCATATTCTAATTCATATTCCTCACATTCACAATCTGCTGGAAGCTTCCCTGGTTTTCTTATGGGAACAAATCCACATCCTAATAGATATGCCAAAGGGGCACCAATAATAAAACCTCTTGATTCTATCCCAACAACCAGATCAATATTAGTATCTTGATATCTATCAAATAAAATATCGATTGTTTCTTTAAAGCCCTCCGGATGTTTTAAAAGTGTAGTAATATCTTTAAACATAATATTTTTTTTTGGCCAATGTGGTATTGTTCTGATTTTTTCTTTAATTGTTTCTGACAAGATACTCACCACGGTCAATAAAAGAATTCACCTAGATATACTTTAACATCATTAGAAAGGTTTTTTTAAAAAATGATATTACGGAAATATATGGCAATTAAAATTGGAATAATAGGTGGCAGTGGTTTTTATAAAATAGGAGTCATTGATGTTGAAGAAGAAATTGAAATTGAAACGCCTTTTGGAGCCCCTTCAGATAAAATAACTATTGGCACAATTAATGATACATCAGTAGCTTTTTTACCCCGGCATGGGAAAGGCCATGCAATTGCACCTCATAAGATAAATTATCAAGCGAATATATTTGCTTTAAAACAATGTGGAGTTGAATGTCTTGTTTCAACTGCTGCAGTTGGTAGTCTAAAAGAGAAAATAAAACCTTGCGATTTTGTTATTGCCCAGCAATTAATTGATAGGACTATAAAAAGAAATGCCACTTTTTTTGAAGATGGCATTGTTGCCCATGTTAGTTTTGCTGATCCATTTTGTAAAGAGTTATCAGATCTTGCTTATCAAGTTGTTAAGAATAAAGCAGTAAATGTTCATCAAGGGACATATATCTGTATTGATGGACCTCAATTTTCAACAAGAGCTGAATCAAACCTTTATAGAAATTGGAATGTTGATGTTATTGGAATGACGCTTGCAACTGAAGCAAAGCTGGCAAGGGAAGCTGAAATGTGTTTATGTGGGATTTTGACGGTAACTGATTATGATTGCTGGTATGAGAAATCAGAAGATGTCTGTGTCAGTTCAGTTGTTGAAAACCTCAAAAAGAACGATAAAAACCTAGCAAATATTATCAAAGAAATAATTCCAAAAATAAAAATTAGAAAAAATTGTCCCTGTCAAAGTGCATTAGATCATGCAATAATAACATCACCAGATATCATAAAAAAACATATTAACCAACAAGTAAAAAATATACTTTTAAAAAAATATGATTTTTAATCCAGTAATGATTTACTAATTATTCCCTGAGCTGCAATTATACCTGTTGCTGCTGAGGTAACAATCCCTCTTGATAATCCAGCTCCATCGCCAGCAACAAATAAATTATTCATGTTTGTTTCCAATGTTTTGTTCACAAGAAATCTCATGGAATAGAGTTTAATTTCTGGTGCATATAGCAATGTTGAGTCAGAACAAATTCCTGGAATAACTTGATCTAAAGTTTCAAGACCTTCAATAATGTCTGTAACAATTCTATGAGGTAATGCCATAGCAATATCTCCGGGAGTTGCATGATGTAACGTTGGCTTTATACTTGATTTAGCAATCCTTTCATTTGTTGATCGACGACCTTCTCTTAAATCTTTCAAACGCTGGACAATTGGCATATTCCCCCCAATTGTTGTTGCCATTTTTGCAATGGACATTCCATATGAGCTTGTGTTTTCTACAGGGCTAGTGAGACGAATATTCACCAAAAAACCAAAATTTGTGTTATTAGATTTTTTATGAGCCATTGAGTGACCATTTACACAGACAAAATCTCCATAATCCTCCATCACGACAAAACCATTAGGACATGTACAAAATGTTCGAACAAAATCTTTATAGGTTTTTGTTTTAATATGAAATTTAGGGTCCCATGCCTGTTTGATAACAGATGCTAATGTTGATGATGGTACTTCCACTCTTACACCAATATCAATTGGTGCATATTGGGTTTTAATACCTAATCTATTTGCCTCATTTGAAAGCCAATCAGCACCAGATCTACCGGGTGCAACGAGTAAAAATTTGGCATAAATTTTTTCCTTATTTTCTAATGATAATTCAAATAATTTATTCTTATTGATAGAATCAATACAGGTTTTTAATAAAAATTTAACTCCATTTTGTTCCAATGTTTTTTTAAAAGATAAAATAATAGAAGGTAATACATCAGATCCAATATGTCTTTGAGGTATTGGAATAAATTGTATATCATTATTTGATTTTGTATTATTTATATCTTGGATATTTCTGCCATATACTTCACCATCCATCCCATGTTTTAAAAAAATCTTTTCAATTTTTTCAATGAGGCCTTCAGCCTTTTCTTTTGAAACAAATTCAGTAAGATCGCCTCCAATATTACTTTTAAGATTTAATTTTCCATCTGAAAGGCCACCTGCACCACCTAAACCACATAAGATGTTGCATGGTTTACATTTTCTACATCTAACAAAGTGTGAATTAGAAGGACAAATTCGATTTGAAATATCCTTTCCTTTATCTATTACTAAAACTTTCAATTTACTATTTGATATAAATTCAAACGAGGCAAAAAGTCCAGCAGGTCCAGCACCAATTATAACAACATCATATTGCAAGAAAAATACGAATGCAACCGGCCTTAAAAAATTTTTCAAATATAATCAATTTATTGACTTGAAATAATTAAATCGAATCTTGTTCATAATGAAAACAACCTGTGTTACTTTCATAGCATATAAAAAAATGGATAGAGCTGTACAATAAAATTTTTATAGGAAATCAGAACAAAAATAGTAGATTTAAGATGAATCAAAAAATTAAAAAGAAAGTCTTATCTTGGATGAATGAACAAATAAAAGAAGGACAAAGAACTTTTGATATGATCGTCTGTGTTTCAGATATTGGTTTGGATCCATTTGATAATATAGATCTAGAGCAAGTTGAAGAGATTTTTGAGTGGCATAAGAACTTGGTGAATACGCTCCTCTTTGAAGGTATTGATGATAATACATAATTTTTCTTTTTTTTACGGAAGAATTAAATTTAATTATTTTATTTACATAAATGAATGGTTGATGAATCATTAATCGAATCATTAGAACAATGTGGAGCAATTCAATTTGGACATTTTATATTAACATCAGGGAAAGAAAGTAAATATTATATTGATATCAAAAAAGCAAGCACAAAACCAAAGATATTACGTGAAATTGCACAAAAATTAATTCATTATACAAACGGCTGTGATATTATTGCTGGAATGGAACTTGGTGCGGTTCCTTTGGCGGTTGCTTTATCCCTTGAATCAGATTTACCCTATGTTATTATCCGTAAAGAAAAAAGAGCACATGGTACCGGTAAACAAGTTGAAGGTGAAAATATTAAGGATAAAACCGTATTACTTGTTGAAGATGTTACTACTAGTGGTGGTTCTGTTGTAAAGTCAATTGATATTATTCAAAAAGGAGGCGGAACAGTGAAAAGAGTTGTTACGGTTGTTGATAGAGAGGGCCAAGCAAAAAATAAGATAATGAAATTACAAATTGAATTTCATTCATTGCTCACGGTGAGTGATATTTTAAAAAAATGATTTGTTTATAATATTATTAAGAATAATTTGTATTGGAGAGGAAAAGATGAATGTATTAATTGTGGGAGGTGGAGCAAGGGAACATGCAATTTGTGAAGCTATTAATCAATCAGATACTTGTAATTTATTTTGCGTAATGTCCAATAAAAATCCAGGTATAGAAAAAATATGTAAAGATTGCCTAATTGAGAAAGAAACAAATGTTCAGGCAATTGTTGATTATGCTTTAAAACAATCAATAAATATTGTATTAATTGGTCCTGAAGCACCTTTAGAAGCTGGATTGACTGATGCTTTACAGGAAAATAAAATAAAGGTTTGTGCACCAAGTCAAAAAGCAGCTCGTATTGAAACAGATAAAGAATGGATGAGAAATCTGTTGAAAAAGTATAATGTCCTTGGGCAACTTAAATTTAGAAGTTTTACTGATGATAAAAAAGCAAAAGAGTTCATAGATTCTTTAAATAGTGAAGTTGTTATAAAACCAATTGGTCTTACAGGTGGGAAAGGGGTGAGAGTGTATGGTGATCATTTCTCAAATATAACAGAAGCTCATCAATATGTAAGAGAAATCCTTGATAGGAGAATTGGTGGAAAAGCTAAGGTATTAATTGAAGAAAAAGCGATTGGGGAAGAATTTACTATGCAGGCTTTTGCAGATGGTTCTATTATTCTTCCTTTGCCTCTTGTGCAAGATCATAAACGATTGCAGCCAGGCGATAAAGGACCTAATACTGGTGGAATGGGATCCTACTCATCATCTGATGGATTATTACCATTTGTAAATAAAAGTGATTATGAAGAAGCAGCAATAATCCTTCAACAAATTATTGAATCATTACAAAAAGAAGAATGTCCATATATTGGTCCGATTTATGGGCAATTTATGCTCACAAATGATGGTCCAAAGATAATAGAGATCAATGCTAGATTTGGAGATCCTGAAGCAATGAATGTGCTTCCTCTTTTAAAAAATGATTATCTTGATATATGTCAATCAATGATTGCTGGAAACCTTAATGAAAAGAAACTTGATATTAAAAAACAAGCAACCGTTTGTAAATACATTGTTCCAGAAGGATATGGGATTAAAAGTTTTGCTGGAAAAATAATTTATGTAGATGAATCAAAAATATCTGATTCCGGATCGTTATTATTTTATGCCTCTGTAAATAAAGAAAATAATCATATAACCACAACGAGCTCTCGATCTCTCGCTATCGTTGGTCTTTCTGATACCATTGCTGATGCTGAAAAAAAATGTGAAAATGGATTAAAAGGAATTACAAGTGACTATATTTTTATTCGTCATGATATTGGTACAGATGAATTAATTCAAAAAAGAATACATCACATGAGAGAAATTCGAGGTATGTGATACTAGTTAACCGATTTGTTCAAATTCAAAAACTACTGATTCAAAATTGAAAAATTCTTCAAAATTATTTTCATTAATATGAATTGTAAAAGAACGATAGCTTTTTGCTAAAATAGAATTTAATTCAAAGGAATAAGAATCAAGATATTGTTCATCAGCATCATAAAAATTCATAATAACTTCTAATGATACATTTATATTTAATTTATTTTTTATTGTTCCAATAATTAAATAATAATCTGCTTGCTCATTATGATTGAACCCATATCCTAATAGGGTTTCATCATCGCTTTCCCAGGGTAAACCTGCATCATATGTTTCAATTGAATAATTTATTAATTCAATTATTTCTTCTTTTATGGTATTATCTTGTTTTCCAGCTTCTTCATTTGCTGGTTCATTACAACCCATAAATAGTAATTGCATACAAAAAAGAGTGATTATTATAACTATCAATTTTTTTTTCATGATTTTCTAAATAATTAATTTAAGTTTTAATACATATGGTTTTCTATTTTACAATACTAAAGAAAAGTGGAATAAATAATAAAAAGATACCTAACCTTATTTTTATATTTTAAAAAATAAACACTACTTTTCCTAAACAATATTTTTATTCATGGTGATGTTATAGATTAAAAAATGAAACAAGAAATCTTTCTTTATTTAATCGGAACTGCTGGTTCTGGAAAATCAAATCTTGCGTATAACTTTAAACAATGGACTAATGTGCATGGGCTTGATTCTATAGTGGTAAATCTTGACCCCGGGGCAGAAAACTTGCCTTATAATCCTGATGTTGATATTCGTGATTGGGTAAAATTATCAGAAGTTATGGAAAGTCACAGCCTTGGACCTAATGGTGCTCAAATTGCATGTGCCGATATGCTTGCGTTAAATACTGATGAAATAAAAAAAAGTATAGAATCTTTTAAAACAGATTTTATCATCATTGATACTCCGGGTCAAATTGAATTATTTGTTTTTCGTGAATCAGGAAAATGCATTATCAATACCTTAAAACCTAAACGATCAATAACCGGTTATTTAATAGATCATGTCCTTGCAAAAAATCCTTCAGGTTTTATATCACAATTATTACTTTCATTGTCAACTCAATTCCGATTAGGAATACCGCAAATTAACCTATTAAGTAAAGTTGATTTACTAACCGATCATGAAAAAGATGAAGTATTATCCTGGTCAAAAGATGCAGATGCTCTTGAATTAGCAATTTCCAATCAACAACCAACAATTTATAGAGAAATGAGCGAGGAAATTCTCAGATCATTAACGAGTTTTATGCAACAATCAACATTATTTCCTGTTTCAAAAAATGAATTTCTTGGAATGGATGATTTATATACCCATTTACAATTCGTTTTTGAGGGAGGCGAAGATGTTTTATCCGATTGATTAAAACATTTTAATAAAAGTATTAATTAAATTTTTTTGGCTTAACTTCTTTACTGAGAAGAACAACTCTAGAGGCCTCTTTTTCATTAATTAAATTGTAGTTTATTTCACTAATTAATTTTTCACTAAAATCCCTTATTTCTTCATGGGTTGGCATATGAGCTAAGGTTAAACGATTTCTTGATGAACCAACTAACACAAATCCTTTCGGTTCAATGAAAAGTGGATCTGCCATTTCAATTAATTTTGCATATTCTTTTATCATATCATTATTCATATTCCAATTCTTTAGTAATGTATGACGAATTACTATGCGGGTATCTAATGATCTAAGGATCGATAATGTTTCTAATATTTTATCCCATCCATTTTTTATATATGGGATGCAAAGTTTTTTGTAAACTTCTTTATTTGGAGCTACAATTGATACATAGAGTTGTTTTGGTAATGGATCCATCTTGGATAAAAAATCGGGATTTGTTCCGTTTGTTACTAAAAATGTTGTCATATTTTTTTTATGACATTCATTGAAAAACTCATCAAGTTTTGGATAAAGTGTGGGTTCTCCAGATAAGGAGCATGCAACCATATCTGGATTATTAGCTTCATTCCATTTTTTAACATCGCATCGTTCATCACCTTTGAAACCAGTAATTAATCTTCGTTGTCCTTCAATTGATTTTTCAAGGATAAATTTTGGATCATCAGGCATTTGGATTTCATGTTCAGTAAAACCTTGATATCTCCAACAAAAAAGACATGAATGGTTGCAATGATTAATAGCAGGAGTCATCTGCAGACAACGATGGGTATGTATTCCATAAAAATCTTGCTTATAGCAATTTCTTTTGTGTAGAAGACTTTGTTTCATCCAGTGACATAGTTTAACAGCTGAATGCTCGCCAACTATTGCATAATGTTGTTTTTCAAGTCGTTTTCTAAGAATATTTTTCATATTAATTCACAAATAAATTAGGAATGTGATTGTTATTATAATATAAATATTATGCCATTTTTTGCTTTGTGTAATTATTTTTAAAAATGACATAGTAAATTGCATCCAATGGGTTTATGGGATGCAAAAGACTAGTCAAGAAAAGATGAAATGGGAGAGGTATAAAGAAGTTAGTGTTCCATGGGCAGTGTTTGATGCTCATAGACTCGATGAATGCAAACATGTTTTGGATCTAAGAAAGCAGTTAACTGAACTGGATAAACCAGTTCAACGAAGAGAATTTAAGCTTTCAAGTCTCACAGTTCTTCTTCTATTGAAAATATTATTTGGTGTTTCTTAT
>Ga0272441_10005513_pt1 | contig 21921 bp, 20 predicted proteins | sample SSMProp6N_FD_193582 | JGI IMG/M metagenome (GOLD analysis project Ga0272441, IMG submission 193582) | Marine sediment archaeal communities from Little Sippewissett salt marsh, Falmouth, MA, United States - SSM-Prop-6N | ecosystem: Environmental > Aquatic > Marine > Wetlands > Sediment ... | reverse complement strand
CAACATCGTGCTCGCCCTGACGCTTCTCCTCCTCTGGGCAGAGAAGTCGGGCATCGAGAGGATCACGATCCGCGACGGCGGTGCCGTGCTCAAGACCATCGGCGCACGCGACGAGCATCCAGGTCGAGCCGTGGAGAACTGCCCGTGGATTCGCCGCTGGATGAACCGCCTCCTGCTCGTCCCCGAGGAGACCTCCAAAGCCCTCGCCGTGGCCAGAGCGTACTGCACACGGACACCCCCCGACTGGGCCGAGGACGCATGAGCCTAGCCTGAGGCACTCGAACGCGCGGCAGCGATGCGCAGCAGCAGTGTCGCCGCGAACACCGCCACCATCCCAGCGAACTGGAGCGCGGTCGCCGATTCCCCGAGAACGGCGAGCGCCAGGAGCACGGCAAGCACCGGCTCTACGGACGAGGCGATCGCAGCCGTCGACGCATCCAGCAATCGGAGCGCCCGAGCGAAGAGCCAGTAGCCGAGGAGCGTGGGAAGAATCGCGAGAAGAGCGATGGGTATCCACGCCGGACCTCCGGGCGGCGGAAGAAGCGTCTCCCCGGCGAGCCGCGCAGCGAGCAACAGCCAGGGGACAGCCGCCACCAGCGTACCCACGAGGAAGACGAGCGGATTCACCACACGCACGGCGCGCTTGGCGCCAAACACGTACGCGACGTAGCTTCCCGCCGACACCAGCGCCCAGACCACGCCGTCGGCGGACACGGCGGCCTCGTGTCCGCCGACCCCGGACACCGCAGCGCAGCCAACGACCGCAAGCCCCGTGGCGAACAGCTTCGCCAAGGAGCAGCGCTCCTTGAGCAGCACCCAGGCAACGACCACAGCGAGGGCGGGATACACGTAGAACACGGCAACCGCCACCGCGGCCCCAAGCTCGGCCACGGCCTGGAAGTAGGTGCTGTGGTTCATGGCAACAGCGAGCCCGATAGGGACAGCGTAGCGTGCAGCGCGGCGGAGCTCGCGCCACCGCAGCTGACCGCTGAACGCCAAGGCGGCGGCGCCGATCCCCCCCGCGAGGATCGTCCTCCATAGGATCACGGACTGCGGCTCGACGCCGTAGGCGAACGCCAACCTGGCAAGAACTCCAAGCGTTGCCCAGCACGCCGCAGCGAGCGTGACCAGGGCCAGCCCTCTCTGCAATCGGGTCCACCGCGGTAGACCTCGGCCGTCTATCAGGATCCTCAACGTCGCTCTGCGCACGCGCCGCAGCGCTGTCATTCGCTGTCGCGGTCTGTCGTCCCCGGGGCCCTATGCTCGTCGCTCTCGCGCCAGTAGTCGTAGCCGGCCGCGTGACCGTCGGATCCTCCGCGAGCTCGAGCCAGATGCCGCAACACGAACTGCCCGCAGTTGCTCCCGATGCGATTCTCCTCGGCTTCGCCGATGCTCACGATCACCTCGTACCCGGCGTCTCGCAGGGATGCCACGGGCTCTCGATCCTCCGCCACACGGAACCCATCGAGAAATGACACGAGACGGTTTTCCCGAGCGCGGTAGGTGGGATTGACCGGCGTAATCTTGACGAGGAACGAGGCGGGAGGGAAGTGACGTGCAAGGACATCCGCCTCGATGGGAACGTCCTGCGCGAGAGCGAAGTTGAGGGCGATCTTCTTTCCTCTCCCGTCGCGGAAGCGCTCGCCATAGGCTGCCATCTCCTCGAAGTCCCACGTCGACGTCGGAATGAGGCGATCGCGAACGGCAGAATCCGTGGAGTGGACTGAGAACTGCAACTGGAAGCCCTCAGCGTAGAGATCCTCCTTGATGGCGCGAAGCTCCTCGAAGAAGCGCTCGCACCCCCGCGGAGCCACCGTCGACACCGAGGGCACGAAACCGCGAAGCTCGTAACGCGCCGGCATCTGACGGAGAACGTCAAGCACGGCAGGGTTCATCGCCGGCTCCCCCATGCGCGCGAACTGGATCTTGAACTTCGGCACCGGGACGGCGCCATCCGGATACCGCCCACGGATGAGGAAGTCGATCTGGGCAAACAGCTCATCGAGCGTCAGCCGCCCCTTGTAGCCCTGTCCGGCGTCGCACATGAGGCAACCCACAGGGCAGCCGTAGAGGACAGAGACAATGAGGACCCACTTCTCGTCGCGGGTCAGCGGCGGCTGGGTCGATTCCACGAACTCCACCAGCCGGCCATCCCCCATGTCCGCGATGAACACGGTAGCCACATCGGGATTCCCCGCGGAACTCAGGATGCGCACAATCCCTCCTCATCCAGCGCGCGCCGCACGACCATCGCCGCCCGCAACCCGTCGCCGGCGGCAATCGCCACCTGGCGCAGCGAACCGTTCCGCACGTCCCCAGCAAGGTACAGCATCCCGCTTCCGACGAGTTCGTCAACCCGGTCGCGCAGCGCCGCGTCCAGGAATCCCAGGCGCGGTCGTCGTCCGACGGCCACCAACACACGATCCGCGTCGAGTTCGCGACGTCCGTGAGCTCCGTCGTAGGCGATGCGCACGCCGTCACCACGGGCGACGATCGAGCGCACCGTCGCTCTCCCCTCGTAGCGAAGCGCCGGACAGGTCGAGGCGCGCGCCCAGAGAAGCGGCAGGCAGCGCTGCTGCGCAGAACGATTGAGGATCAACACGTCGTTGCGTCGGGCCAGTTGCAGTCCGTAGTCGAACGCCGCGTCTCCGCCGCCCACGATCGCCACCCGCGCGCCTCGTAGACCCGCCAGGGTGTGGACCTCATATAGCACCCGTTCCATCGCAGGCTCCGGCAGCGAGACCGCCGGCAACGGCAGCGGCTCCGTGCCAGTGGCGATGATCAGGCGGCGAACCTGGATCTCGCAACGATCGGTGCGAATCGAGAACGCGTCATCGTGCGCCACCGAGAGGACCCGCTCGTACCTCGGCTCGACGTCGGCCGCGACGAGGTGTGCCGCAAGTCGGGCGGCAAGCTCCGGTCCGGCGATTCCTTCCGGAAAGCCGACGAGATTCTCAACAAGGTTCGCGTTGCGCACGAGGCCGCCGACCGTGTCCGCCTCGTAGAGCTTCACATCGATCCCGGAACGCCGCAGCTGGACGGCAGCACTGACGCCTGCAGGGCCAGCGCCGATGACCGCGACCTCATCCCTCGACATCGTCCTCCAGGGCGCGCAGCACCTCGTGCACAAGCCGCATCTCCGCCACACCGTGCGCCAATCCGAGCAGGCTCCCGCGGTGAAGCGCCTCGTTGTACGTCGCCGTCCCATCAACGCAGACGAACACCCGGAAGCCACGGACGAACGCCGACCGCGCCGTGGTATCACAGCAAAGGTGGGTCATCACCCCCGCGATCACCAGCTGCTCCACACCACGTTCATGCAGAAGCGACTCCAGTGCCGTCCGGTGAAACGCATCGTACTGCGACTTCTCCAGCACGTTCGTGCACGAGGCGGCCAGATCCCGCCAGAGCCGCGAGCCGGGCGTGCCGGCCTCGATCCGGTTCCGCCACCATGTGTCCATCATCCCCGCATCCTCCTGGCTGTTGACGTGCACCGTGCACACGGTGGGCAATCCTCGACGGGAAAACGCCTCCTGGAGAGCGAGGACGCCGGGAAGGATGGCGTCGGCAGAGGGAACGAACGCGTGGGAGTCGCGATCGAGAAACGCCCCCTGCATGTCGAGGATGAGGAGCGCACAGCGCTCCGGATCCAGCGCGATGCGGTCGCGCGCCAGCGGTCGCAGCGCGGTCATCATCTGCGCCGCCACCTGCGCAATCGACTCCGGGGCGAAATACGCGCTCCGTTCCAGCTCCATACGCCACGGCCTCCTGGATCGCCGATGATCATCTCCCGACAGCGCATCGCCGGCAACCCGCTGCATGGCGGACCACCGCGTCCGCGGATTGACGTCGGAGCTCCGCTCCCTCAGTATCCCGGCGTCGCCCGCAAGCCGCGGGCTGGGTGCCGATGGAGGCTGAATGCCGTGCAGTCGGAGCTAGGGATTGAGCAGCTGCAGGAAGCCATGTCCTCGGGACGCGCAAGCGCTCGCTCCCTCACCGAGTTCCACCTCGATCGCATCGAGCGGATGGATCGCTCCGGGCCCGAGCTGCGAGCTGTCCTCGCGCTGAATCCGGACGCGCGGAGCATCGCCGACGATCTCGATGCCGAGCGACGGCGCGGGGCCATCCGCGGTCCGCTTCACGGCATTCCCTTGCTCATCAAAGGGAACATCGATACCGCGGACGGCATGACAACAACCGCGGGATCGTTGGCCCTGTCGGGACATGTCGCCTCCGCCGATGCGTTCCTCGTTCGCAGGTTGCGCGCTGCCGGCGCGGTGCTCCTCGGCAAGGCGAACCTCAGCGAGTGGGCGAACTTTCGCGGGAGAAGGTCCATCAGCGGATGGAGCAGCGAGGGCGGCCAGACGCGCAATCCCTATGTGCTCGATCGATCACCGTGCGGTTCCAGCTCAGGTTCCGCGGTCGCCGTCGCCGCCGGGCTATGTGTCGCGGCTGTGGGCACGGAGACCGACGGCTCGATCGTCTGCCCATCCCATGTGAACGGGATCGTCGGCGTCAAGCCGACGTTGGGAACGATCAGCCGGCGGGGGATCATCCCCATCGCGCACAGCCAGGACACCGCAGGTCCGATGGCGCGGAGCGTCCGCGACGCGGCGCTGCTTCTCCGCGCCCTCGCTGGGGCCGATCCGTGCGATCCAGCGACACACATCCCCATTGCGGCGCGTGTCATGGACTACGCGCAAGGCTTGGTCGCAGCTCGTCTCGACGGGGTGCGCCTCGGCATCGCCCGCGATCTGGCGGCCGGGCGGCCGGCCGTGAACGATGTGCTGGAAGCGTCCATTGCTGCCTTGCACGGCCTCGGCGCAACGGTCGTGGATCCCATCCCGCTCAACGTGCCCGACGCGCTTCGCGCGAGCGAGCTCGAGGTCCTGATGCACGAATTCAAGCACGACGTCAACACGTATCTCGATGGCCTGGGTCCCACCGCGGCCGTGCATTCGCTGTCACAGGTCATCGAATTCAACCGGGCACACCGTGAACAGGTGATGCCCTTCTTCGGCCAGGAGGCGATGATCGAGGCCGAAGCCCGCGGGCCCCTGAACTCGCCCGCGTACCGCGAGGCGCGGGCCACGTGTCGTCGGCTTGCGCGCGACGAAGGGCTCGATGCCGTCGTGCGAACCCACCGTCTTGACGCCATCGTGTCGCTCTCCGGGGGGCCGGCGTGGCTCATCGATCACGTGCACGGCGACTACGGTGTCGCTGGCCCAAGCGCCCTTCCGGCGATTTCCGGCTACCCTCACATCACGGTGCCCGCGGGGTTCGCCTACGGACTGCCGATCGGGCTTTCGTTCTTCGGCCCGGCGTACAGCGATGCCGCACTCCTGCGCATCGCCGGCGCGTTTGAGAGTGCGACCCGGGCGCGTCGCCGGCCGCGATACCTACGGCACGCGACGTCGCGTCCTTGAGCCCACACACGTGCCAAGGCAGGCGTTCGGCATCACTTCCCTTGCACCTCCTGTTTGCTGTAGCGTGGCGTCGCGCGATGGTGAAGCCATGCGGTCGCGCCGATCGGCCCGCTCTCGCGTACGGGCATCTGCGCGCCACGAAAACGCGCGAAAGGAGGTCACCATGCCCGTCGCCAAGCTCAAAGCGTTCCTCGATGAGCAGGCCGTCAAGTACGTGACGATGCAGCACTCCCCGGCGTTCACCGCCCAGGAGGTGGCGGCCTACGCCCACATCCCCGGTCGCGAACTGGCGAAGACCGTGATCGTGAAGATCGACGGCCGCATGGCGATGGCTGTCGTTCCCGCGTCGCATCGCGTCGACTTCGATCGCCTGCGCGATGCCGCGGGAGCCAGTCACGTCGAGCTGGCAAGCGAGCCGGAGTTCAAAGACCGCTTTCCGGCGTGTGATGTGGGCGCCATGCCGCCGTTCGGGAACCTCTACGACATGGATGTCTACGTCGCCGAGGCGCTCGCAGAGGACCTGGAGATCGCGTTCAGCGCCGGCAGCCACGCCGAGGTCGTTCGTGTCAGCTACGCCGACTTCGAGCGGCTCGTGGAACCGCGCCTGGCGCGATTCTCGCGGCATGATTGAGCGTACCGACTGCGGCCATGCGCTGTGATCGGCGGTTCGAGAACGGCGAGCCCCGCGAAGGGTCGAACCGGATGGTCTCGGACTACGCGTTCGCCCATCGATACCATCGGCATTCCGGCCGCGCGATCCCCGGCATGACGGAGACGCGAGATGGCTGAGGCGGAGCTTCCCTCGGTCAGCGTGCGGTTCTACGCGGAGCTGAACGACCATCTGCCGAGGGAGGATCGCCAGCGGGAGCGGCCGTTCCGCTTCGTCGGCCGTAATACCGCCAAGGACGCCATCGAGGCGTTCGGGGTTCCCCACGTCGAGGTCGACCTCATCGTCGTGAATGGGCGCTCGGTGGACTTCGCATACCGTCTGCGGGACGGGGATCGAATCTCCGTATACCCCGTGTTCGAGAGCCTCGACCTCTCCCCGCTGGTGCGCCTGCAGGATCGACCGCTGCGGAACCCCTGCTTCGTGGCGGACGTTCACCTGCGGAAACTGGCTCGCTGGCTCCGCCTTCTCGGATTCGACACCGCGTACAGCGACACCGCCACCGATGCCGCGTTGGCGGCGAGCTGCGGAACCGGCGGACGCATTCTGTTGACTCGCGATCGCGAGCTGCTGAAGCGACGCGCGGTCACCCACGGCTACTGGGTACGCAACACGGATCCTGTCGAGCAAACGATCGAGGTGATGCGCCGCTTTGACCTCGCTGGCAACTCGGCACGATACACCCGTTGTGCCACGTGCAACGAGGCGATCATCGCCGTGGATAAGGCCGATGTCGCAACGCTGATCCCTCCACGGACGGCGGCCTGGCTCGACGAGTACTTCCGCTGCACCGGCTGCGGGAAGCTCTACTGGCGAGGGACGCACGTGCCCAAGATCGACGCCGTGATCGACCACATCCTCGAGCGCTGCGCGACAGGCGAATCCCGAAGCAGCGGATGCAGCGATCGCTGACGCGGGCGATCTCCTGCCCTGCGGTGCACCCCGTGAGACGCCTGCGACACGGACCCGAGCGATGCTGCGGCCGGAGGCGCACCATGGACGAACTCGCGACGAGGATCATCGACCTTCTGGGATCGGACGGGCCGTTTCTCTGTAGCCTGGCGACGCTCACCCCCGATGGCCTCCCGTGGGTGCGCTTCGTTCGAGCGACGATCGGCGATGATCTGACACTGCGCTGCCCGACGTTCGCCGCCACAAAGAAGGTGGAGCACATCCGCACTCATCCCGAGGTCCATCTGTGCTGCGGACACACCAACCCGGCAACCCCGGGGAGCTACCTTCAGATCGAGGGTCGGGCATCGATCTCCTGTCGCCGGGAAGATCGGGAGCTGGCGTGGCACGAGCGGCTCGAACGCTGGTTCACCGGCATCGAGGATCCCAACTACGCCGTGGTCTGTGTGAAGCCACACCGCATTACCGTTCTGCCGATCGGCCGCAGCGGTGACATCGCGGTGTGGTCGTCGCCTCCCCGCAGCTAGTCCCTGCCAGGGTGCGTCCACGCTTGTCAGCGCCGAGCACGCACGCTACGATACGCTGGAAACCGCAAGAGTATCCTTCGGTTTCCAAAGGCAGGGGATGGCATCACGAGAGGTCGTCATCGAGAGCGGACGAGCACTGATGCTCGAAGAGGGTCTTCGCGCGTTGACGACCGGTGCCATCGCCTCCCGCGCACACATCAGCAAGAAGACGCTATACAACCTGTTTGAGGACAAGAACGCGATGATCGAGACCATCGTGCTGTCGTTCATGGACGCCGAACTCGCGGCGTGGGATCGCATCCTCGACTCCGATCTCCCCCCCATGGAGCGCGTCCACGCTTCGCTGCGCTACGTTGCCGATGCCGTCCCACGGATGCACGACCTGCTTCTGGCGCAGCTTCAGCGGTTCGATCCCGGGCTGTGGAAGAAGATCGACGCCCGCCGCATGCGCCGCCTCAAGCGTCTGCGCGGGCTGATGGTCGAGCTCCAGGAGACGGGTGAGCTGCGTTCCGATGTCGCCCCGGATCGCTGGCTTCTCCTGCTGATGACCCTCGTGCACGCCGCCCTTCAACCAAGGGTGCTCTCCGAGTCAGGCTTCACGCTTCCCGAACTCGTGGAGACGCTGATTCAGCTGTTCTACGAGGGCCTGCTCAGCGAACGCGGCCGCGCTCACGAATCCGCAGCGAGCGCGCCCCCCGACCGTCCCTCGATGCAGGAGGCGCCATGAGGCGGCTGTTCGCGTGGGTCGTTGCGCACCCGTGGTGGGTCGTCGGGGTGACCGTGGGGATCACGGCGGCCCTCGCCTGCACCGTTCCCTATCTGGAGATTGAGGTCGACTTCAAAGGGTTCCTCGCCTCGGACGATCCCGCAGTGGTCGCTCTGGAACGAGCCGAAGAGCGCTATGGCGCGCAAGAGGTGCTGATTGTGGTCCTCGAGGGGGAGGGCTCCGTGTTCCGTGCCTCGACGCTCGCCAAGCTGCACGCACTGGAGCGCGAGCTGGAAGCGTTGCCTGGCGTCGCCGAGGTGATCGGGCCGACCACGGCGCAGATCCTCCTGCCCGACGCCGGGCTGCTCCGGGTCGAGGAAGCCGCGGCGACGGTCCCGCAGACGGCGGAGGAGATCGCCTCGCTGCGGCAGCGTCTCGCCACGAGTCCACGCTATGCAGGGCTCCTGATTTCCGATGGCGAGGACGCGGCATCGATCATCGTGCGCCTCCGCTCGGACGTGCCCCGCATGGAGCTTGCCGGGGAGATCGAACGGATCGTGTCTCGGTACCGTGATCCCGAGAAGCTTCACCTCGCGGGGCTTCCGGTGCTGCACCGCGCGATGTCACGCAGCATGTTCCGCGACATCTACGTTCTCGTCCCCGCCGTCATCGCCATCGTCATTGCCGTGCTCCTTGTCTGCTTCCGCACGGCGCGGGTTCTCCTGGTATCGATGCCCATCGTCGGGATGAGCGTGGTCTGGGCGCTTGCGGCCATGGTCGCCGCGAGACAGCCGTTCACGCCGTTCGCGCTTGCTTTGCCGGTGATGACGATCGCCATCGGCATCGCGGATGCGATCCACATCCTCAACCGCTTCAGGGAGGAGCGCCGCGAGGGTGAGGACATCCGGCAGACCGTGCAACGCACCATGGCCGCCATGGCGGCTCCCGTGGTGATGACCTCGCTCACCACCGCCGCGGGCTTCCTCGCGCTGACTACCTCGCTGATCGAGTCCCAACGGGTGTTCGGTGCCTTCGTCGCCCTCGCGGTGCTGGTCGCCATGCTCCTGTCCCTGACCTTCCTCCCCGCAGTACTCGTCCTCTCCCCGCCGCCGCTGCGGAGACTCGCAGGAGAGCAACGACTGGGGAACCTCCTCGCGGGGCTCGGACGAGGGATCTACCGTGCGCGCTATCCGCTCGTCGTCCTCGGGGTCGCCGCTGCAGCGGCGTTTGCCCTCGCCATCCCTCGCATCCAAGTCGAGACCATCCCGCAGTCGTTCCTCGGCGAGGGGAATCCCGTGGTCCTTGCCATGGACGCCGTCGACCGCCACTTCGGGGGAAGCCTCCAACTTGCCGTCGAGGTCGATACGGGCAGAAGCGGTGGACTCAAGGATCCCGCCGTGCTCCAGGGGATGGAGGCAATCGGTCGGATGCTCGACTCGATCGAAGGCGTCACCCGCGCCGTCTCGTTGGCAGACCTCGTGACCGAACTCAACTACACCTTCCACGACAACGATCGCGCGTTCGATCGTCTTCCCGAGGATGCCGCCACGATCTCCCAGCTCCTGCTCGTGTTCGAGATGCGCGGCGGAGATCTCGGCCAGATGGCGACACCAAGCTTCGCCAGTGGCGAGGTGGTTGCCCGGGTAGGGTTGGAGCGAACGAGCCAGCTCGCCGACGTTCAACGCGAGGTGGAGGAGAAGCTCGCCACACTGGACATCGATGCCCACGTGGAGCAGGTCGATGTGATGCGCGCGTTCATCTCCCTGTTCTCCAAGATGCCTCGCTCGCAGGCGCTGAGCCTGCTGACCAGCGCGCTGGCGTCGCTGCTCATCGTCGCGCTGTTGATGCGCTCCCTGGCCGCGGGGATCGTGTGCATCATCCCGTTGCTGTTCACCGTTCTCGCCAACTTCGGGGTCATGGGCTACGCGGGCTTCCCCCTGGACATCGCCACGCTGATGGTCGCAAGCATGGCTATCGGGGTGGGTATCGACTACGCCATCCACTTCACGGACCGCTACCGGCAGGAGATCCGCCAGGGGCGCTCGTCGCACGATGCGCTGGAAGAGACGATGAGGACTGAAGGCAAGGCGATCACGTACAACGCTGCCGCAGTGGGCTTGGGGTTCGCTGTGTTCCTCGGTTCGTCGTTCAGCGCCTTGGCGAACGTCGGGCTGCTGGTATCGCTGACGATGTTCATCAGCGCCATCGCATCGTTCACGATCGTGCCGGGACTCCTGGTCCTATGGCGACGACGGATCACCAGCCGCTAGCCGGCTCCGTCAACGGAGCGGACGCGACATCACGCGGCTACTGCTTCCAGGCGAACGGGCGCGCCTTCGGCTTCGAGCCATCGGGGCGGCGACGACCCTCCTTCGCCTGCGTCTCCTGGACGGCGCCCAACGCCTCCTCAATCTCCTCGTCCGTCGCCTTTCGTCCCAGCCGCTTCTCCAGCTGACGCACCACCCGCGTCCGCATCCGTCGCTCTTCTCTGCCCATCGACATGACCTCCGTCCCGGAGGAGTGTACGGCCTCGCCTCCCCGAGTTCGAATCCTCTGTGGTGTACCAGACGCCACCGTATCTGGGACCGGATCGTGTCCGGGCTTCGGAGTTCCGGGACGCAATACCGAATTCCTGACCATGCCTACCATGAGTTCAGTACTGTGTCACCGGAATCCGTAGTGTCTCGCGCCTTGCTGCCTGGGAGGAGCCTCAGACCCCCAGGCCCGCTAGCTCCCGCCCTGGCACTCCTTGACAGCGAGCAGGGCAATCCCCCCGGCACCGGCGGCCGCAGCGCCCAACACCGTGCGCTCGGCATCGAATCGCTCTTCGAAGTCCAGGTACTCCCGGTAGGCGTCGGCGCGGCCGAGCACATCGGCCAGCAAGTCGGGAGGCACAGAACTCGCGAGCGGCCCCGGCGCACGAATCTCCTGGACCACGAGCCCACGTTCCGCGACCATCCGTTCGATCTCCTCCACGGTGAACGCGTGCCAGCTCGGCATCAGCCGCCGCAGCCGCTTCAGCTCTTCGGTTACCTCCAGGTCGCCCGTCTCGAAGACGCCCACCGCAGTCCTCGGCTTTTCGAAGTGCCGCAGGTCAAACGCCATGCCACCCTCGAGAATCGCGCCAAGCCTGCTGATGACGCAAAGAACGAGGCAGCGGCGACACACCCGCACCAGTTCCGAGAGCGCGACATCCTGCTGCGGATAGCAGAAAGAAAGAGGCGAATCGAGGCACAGGACCGTGTCGAAGGCGCCATCCTCGAACCGAGAGAGATCCGTGACGTCGCCCTGACAGAAGCTGATGTCCGATCCGGCGCCGGCGTTCGCCGCGACAGCCTCCTCGATCATCCTCGCCGAGATGTCGAGGTGCGTCACGCGGTATCCCCGACGCGCCAGCGGCAGGGAGAATCTTCCGCCTCCGGCTCCCGCATCGAGGATCGAGCCTGTGCCTTCCGGAAGCGCACGCCCCACAAGCCGCCACAGCAAGTCCGTGTGGATCTGCTTGCGGGGGTTCTCGCTTTCACGAGACGCTTCGCGATCCGCGCGCGCGTCTCAATATGCGCCAAGCCCCGACATCACGCCTCCCGGTTCGGTCCTTGAGGTGCAACACGCGAGAGCGGCCGACGATCCAAGAGGCGCCTCCGATCAGCCCGCGCTGCAGAGCCACGAGCTGCACAGCCGCTTCCTTGTTCCACAGTAACACGAGGAAACGCAACGGTAGCGGGTCGACGGAGCGGAGAACCTCGATGAGCTCATCCTCGCTACCCTCCCTGAACGCTAGTTCATGTCGATGTCGAAAGCAGGTTTGGGCCGAATCGAGCGGTGAAGGTCACCACGATCTAGAGCAAGAGCGCTTGAGGCCCGCAGCCTGACCCGAAGACGATCGGTGCCGTCATCCTGCATGCTCCCTCCACACAATCCACAGACAGCCCGTGTTGCCCTTGAGAGGGACTGCGCGCAGAGCCCCGTTCGTGCGTTGCACCCCGACAACTGATGTCTTTGTGAGCTTCTTCGGAGCAGGCGGACGTGCGTCCAGTCGGCTGTCTCCACTTCGCGGGTCAGCTCGATCTCTGGCCTCAGAGCCCGCTACACGAAGCCCGGAACCTGCCGGAACCCGCGCGCAGGTCTTGATGCGCACACTTGCGCGTTGCACATCGCAACTCGTTGACCTAGAGAACGCCTTCAGCCGTCCCGAAGATTGTCGAGATGGCACGTTCCGTCGCACCATTCACGATCATCAGGATGTAGTCGCCGACACCGATCGGAACGTCGTCTGATGGGAGCTTGTGCAATCTGCGCTCTCCACCGATATCCTTGGTAATCCCGATCAGGACAGCATTGTGCGCGTGCTTAAGCTCCGTGAAGGCTTCTCCGTAGGTTCGTCCCAGGTAGGGATTGCTCGACGTCACAAGAAACTGCTGAATGTCGTACTCGTCGCTCTCCTTCGCAGATGCGAGAAGGTCTGTCTCGTATTCCGCGACATCGGGCTCGAAGATGTAGCTGGCAACCATCTTGGCCGCGATCTCGCCACGGGAGAGGACGAAGGTGACCCCAGCCGCGCGGAATGTCCCCCTAAGGTCTTCGTTGTCCAACGCGACGACAAACTGCGTACTAGGGAACTCGCGCTTGATGTTGAGGATCGCAACCAACTTGTCCGTGTCGGTCCCGAGGTTCGGGAACACCATCCCCGCTTCTCTGATTCCGGCCTTCTCAAGGACCAGTGGATCCTTCAGATCGGCGAACAGCACGTAGACCCTGTCCTTCGGGAACTGCTCGTAGATCAGATCGACATCGTCCTTGACATCAGTGACGATTGCGATGCGAAGCTCCGCATTCAGAAGCTGATGCGCGACTGACCTTGCGAATTCATCCCAGCCTACGATGAGAACGTGCTTGCTGAACCTCGTTCCGTTGTGTCCCATCCTTCTGCGCTCCCTGATTTCGGAGATGTGTTCGGAGACCTTGTAGACCAGGATCCCGAGCACGCCGAGGCTGCCCAAGAGAAGGACAGCGCCGATTGCCTTGCCCCCCGCACTCACAGGGTACTTGTCACCGTAACCGACGGTTGTCAGCGTGACCAGGGAGTACCATGCAGCGTCCCCCACGGATTGGATCGGCGAATCCGTGTGCCCTCTCTCAGCCCACGTGAGCGAGATGACGAGAACTCCCCAGATCACCACGAGCGGCACGGCGACGTGCCAAAGCCTCAATCCCCTTGAGCGACGCCTCATCGCCACGCCTTCCCGTCAGTTCCTCGTCACTCGACTTGCGGCAACGCCCAGAGCGCGATCCCAGGCAACTTCAGTGCCTACCCCTTAAATCTATTGCCGTAGGCCTGCTTGAGGGCGTTAACCACGTCTTTCGTTCGGGATTGCAGCTCATACTTGGCCTTCCCTCCGGGGCCATGGAGGACCAAGTGCCACAGAATCAGTTCCCGGTTCGGATCCTCGCGCATCTTGATTCGGACCTTCGAGAAGCTGTCATTGGGCGTCACGTTGTGCTCGGGATACTGACGCAGAATCTCATCGGGCTCCATGTCGAGGAAGCGAGAGGTGTATCCGAGAGAGGCCTTCATTTGGGCGGCCCACTTTCCCATGAACCCCTTCCCCTCTGCGCTAGCCTGGTCTCGCGCTTCGACAACGGCCTGTTTGATCATCGTACTCGTGAGCGGAACGAAGATCGTCCGTTGGTCAGTTACGATGAACGCAAACGACTTCGGGATGCCAATGAGCTTCACAGTCTTGATGGGGACAGCACAAAGCACGGTCTCGGGCATAATCCTCCTCTCGAGGCTGGGCGGCTCGCCGCCACTGGTAATCCGGCTCATCATGACACAGCGATGCCTCGCTGTGAAGTCCTTGGCACTTCGCGCTCTGCATGGCGCAGGTTGGCAGGTAACCCGCCCCCTGGTGGGGTCCCGGGGCACAACGCCGAACACCTGACGATGCCTGCCCAAAACTCAGTACTGTGTCAGCGGAATCCCGCAACCTGCTTGTTCGCGCAGACGATGATTCTGAGGAACGGCCACGGCCGCGACGCCTTGCGTGCGACGAGGACGGAGCCTCACCGTCAGCGTAACGGAGACCAACCAGCCAGACGTGCAGGCACAGCTGGAGACGCAAGGCGGAGGTCCTGCCGCACGAGCTTACCCGTCAGGAGCGCTCGTCCCCGCATCACAGACGGCTTTGCGGCTGAGAACGACCATTCGTGGGCTGTCGGTGCCGTACGCCGATGACCGCCAGTCACCCGCGACCGAGAACGGCTCGAGGCCCGCAGAGCAAAGCATCGTTCTCACCTCGGCCAGTGTGTACGCCCTCCACGAGTGCGCCCACGACTCGCCCGTGCCAGCAACCTCGAACCGGGTGTTGATCCTTCCGCTTGCGGGATCGAACTCCCGCTCAAGCAGCCTGATCGTCCCGTTAGCGAGGCGCACCCAGTCCTTGTGCACGAAGTTGTTCAAGAGATAGTCCCGATTCCCCGTCTCGAGCACGAAGACCCCGCCCGGTTCCAGAGATCGGGCTACGCCCGCCAGGACCCGCATGTCGTCGGCTTCGTCTTCGAAGAAGCCGAAGGACGTGCCCACGTTGATGGCCAGATCGAACCGCGCGCGGAAGGAGATCTCTCGCATGTCGCCGACAGCGAACTCGACCTGTACGCCCTCGTGCTCTGCCAGGCGCTGCGCGAGCTCGATGTATCCTGCATTGATGTCGATCCCCACCACAGCGAACCCTCGCTTCGCGAGCTCAACGCTGTATCGCCCAGGGCCACAGCAAAGACCGAGGATCGCGCCCCCAGCGCTGACGCCGGTCTCCGTGCACAAGAAGTCGATCGCCGGTCTGAGTTCCCTCCGCTCATCGGATAGCAGATCCTCAAGCCCCAACTCGCCGCAGTGACACCGGGGATCAAACCACCACGGTCCATCGTCCTTCTTGTGTTCGCCGCGATCGCCCATCAGGGATCGCCCTCTTTGGAAGCTCGCCTCGTCGTCATCCCGCCGAAGATCAGCGGTCACGATGCCCGCCGCGTCTCGCCAGCGCGGACATCCCTACATCAGGCCTTCTCGGCCTTCCGCTCCTTCTTCGCGCGGCGCTTCTCCTTGAGAGACTTCTGTGCTTCCTTCTTCGTGCTCCGCCTCTTGTCCTGCGATTTCGCCATCGTCAGCCTCCCGTTCAGGTCCACCCTCCGCGGGCTACGCCGAGGATGTCTGCCCCAGAGTAGCGGCATCTCACCGCCCGAGCCAATCGGCGGCCACAGCAGGAGGCAAACCACCTACAGGAGCTTCTTCATCGGCTGGTACTTGAAGCCGGCACCGTCGAAGCATGAGCCCGAGCGGACGCCCGTGGAACGCGTGTAGCCGAGGCATTGATAGAACGGGACCGCATACAGGGTGGACTGCAGCGTGATCGCGTCACAGCCGGCGGCACGGAGCTCAGTCTCGAAGGCGCCCACGAGCTGCCGCCCGATCCCGTGTCGGTGGTACGCGTCGTGCACGAACAGGCTGTGGAGCCTTCCGGGGCTGCCTCGGAGAACCCCGACGATCCGCCCGTTCTCCTCATCCTCCGCGATCAGAACCAGTGGCGCACGGATCACCTGTGCGATGGCGCGCTGATGCTCGAGATCATCGCTGTGTGCATGCCGGAACGGCCCGAGCAGCTTGCCCTGCTGCGCCGGGGATGCGTAGGAGAGGTTGAAGCGCCGGAACACGTCGGCAATCAGCCTTCCGACGTCGATGGCATCGGGCTCGCGATAGCGACGGATTCCCACGTCCATGGCGTGTTCAGGGCCGATGCTTCGCACGGCAACTAGCATCGCCTACCTGCAACACGGTCACGTCGACCTCAGCGGCCATCTGGTGTGTGCCACTCGTCATCGGGGGCCACTGGATCGGGTTGATTCGGTCCGACATTGTCCGCATCGATGTCGGCGAACAGGAAGTTCTCCGGGGGCACCGGCGAGCCGGCAAGGCGGCGGAGCATCGCCAGCTGGCCAGCGTGGGTCATGGCGTCGGAGAGTGGTCCCTGGAGGAACGCCTCCGGGCTCATCCGCTCGAAGGAGTCCGCCGCGAAGTGCTCGCTGAGGCTGGCCAGCAGCTCGTGCAGCCGTTCGAGTTCCTCCTCCAGCGTTGCCAGCGGAGCGGGGCGATACGTTCCGCCGGTGAAGAAGGTTCTCGCGTAGCCGAGCACCCCTGACATGTGACGCAGCAGCTCCCTAGGCGTGCGTACGCCGGCCGCAACGCGAAGATCGCCAAACTCGGCCGGGGCATCCCTGAGGGCCTTGCGCGTTCGATACGCGATCGCGGCAAGCTCGTGGCGCAGCATCTCCCGCTTGGCGTCCATGACGGCAGATCATGCGGCGGGCACCGGACAGCCGCAACCGCGACGCCGGTGATCCCGCACCGTCCATCACAGAGCCTGCCATCCTCCCTCTAGCCTTCCCGGATCCCGTCGCGCGGAGCCGACACAGGGACCGCTTCCCCTGTCCCTCGCCGGAGCCGGCGTCTCCTCGCTCACCGCAAGCGGACGTGGCTTTGACGCCGCAGGTCGACCGGCCTAGGCTGTGGGTGGCCATGAGTGACGAGGAGAAGCGTATGGAAGAGCCGGGGCCTTCGATCTGCCCGCACTGCGGTGCTGTGACGTCCGCAACAGCCGCGTCGCCGTACCCCTATTGCAGCCGCTGCGGCAGGTACATCTTCCCGCGCACGCACGCCGAGAGCGCCGAAGGGGACAAAGCCACGGGGCAAAGCGCGAGGTCATCGCCTGCGGACGTCAAGATTTTCTGTTCCTTCTGGTCCATTGCGTCGCTGGTCGGAATGGGGCTCGGCGTACTTGTCGTGGATCTGGGGCTCCGCGCCGGAAGCGGCCTGCTGGTCTTCCTCGGCGCGCTACAGGTCGTGCTCGGATTGGCCCAGGCGCTTAGCGTGTTTGGCCTGTGGTCCCTGCGCTACTGGGGGTGGCGGATCGCGGTCGTCCTTACGTGGATCAGCCTCGTCCTTCACGCGATCTCCTTGCTGCAAGGCGACGTCACGGCGCTGATCTCCCTTACCGTCGCCAGTGCCTTCCTGCTCTACCTCTACGCTCGGCGACGCTTGTTCGTCTAGGGGCTGCTCTGCGGGCCGTCGGAGCGCCCTGCAAGCCCTGGCACCGCGCCATCGCGGGGAGGGGGCGAGAAGCGGGCTCGACTTCCGCCAGGTTCCACACACGGCCTCCGCATCGAGCCACCGATGCGTCGTTCCGTGTCTCGCGTCGGTTTCGCAGAGCCGCCGAGGACGACGTGTGCAGCTTGCCTGCCACGCAGGACGTGTAACGAGAGTTACCGACGCAACGGGCGGGCAGGCCTATACTTCAATGCAGACAGGAATACAAGAACTCCGTTTCCTTCGTGAGCCACCCGAGGAGGTAGTCATGGCCAAGAAGGCCCTGCTTGCCCAGGTCGTACTCTGTGCCCTGGTGCTCTGCTCAGCGCTTGTCGTTGCCAACCCACAAGACGCGCTGCGCTTCGTTCAGGAGCACGATCCGATCTACATCTACGGAGACCAGGACTTCACCCGCGCCAATGGGGTCGTTGCCGGATGCGGGACGCGCGAAGACCCGTACGTGATCGCGGGGTGGCACATCGTGCCTCAGTTCGCAAGCTACGGCATCTACGTGGACCACACGTCGCGATTCTTCATCATCCGCGACTGCGTCGTTGAGCGCGCATCCTGCGCCGCCATCCACTTCAACAGCGTGTCCAATGGCCGTATCGAAGGGTGTCTGCTCATACGCAACGATACGGGGGTGCGTCTTGAGAACGCCCAGAGGAATACCCTGGTCGGCAACCTGTTTGCCGACAACCGCTGCGGCGTGCTGATGGCGATGTGCTCCCAGAACAACGTCCTCACCCTGAATAGCTTCCTCGGCAATCGGTCGCCCGCCCTCGATCAGCAGCGGGGCAACGCGTGGTGCAGCGAAGGCCGCGGCAACTACTGGTGCAGCCACCCGTGCTCCGATCGCGACGGAAACGGCATCTGCGACGAGCCGTTCACCCTTGTCGGCGATCCCTGCCCGCTGGTCGTCTCGCCGATCGCTTGTAGCCTTCCGTTGGCCGTGCCCTGCGACGCCTGCTGGACATCGAATCCCGTGGCCGCGTGGAACTGCGGCGCGGGCTGCTCTGCCTGCCTGCCCCAGTGCGCTCCCCTGGTGGATGCCGGCCCCGACCGGATCCTCTCCTGCGCCACTCCGGACATCCAACTCGTCGCCCAGCTACGCGTTGGGGTCCCCATTCGAGCCTTCGAGTGGCAACGCGTGGGAAGCGGAACCGTGGCGCGGGTGCCGTGCATCAGCGTCAGAGAGGCGGGGACGTACATCGCCATCGTCACCGGTGTCAACGGCTGCACGGTCAGCGACACGGTGATCGTCACCGGCGATGCGTTCCCACCGGTCGTCAGCCTCTCGGGTGCCCACCCTCTCACGTGCAACGCACCCGAGGCGACATTGACCGCACACGTGAGCAGCGGCCGCCCCCCGTACACCTACATCTGGGAAGGACCATGTAGAACAGTCACTGGAGCCGAGTCCTCGATCACGGTCTCCGAGGCGGGAGCCTACACGGTGACGGTCACGGGCGCGAACGGCTGCACGGCCTCGGCGAGCGCCGATGTGGGACTGGACACCGATGTGCCGAAGGTCGATGCCGGCTTCGCGCAACGTCTAACGTGCGCCGCGCCGACGGCGACACTCGCCGCCGAGGTCGCCGGAGGGCGGGGCCCCTACAGCTACGCGTGGGCTTCCCCCGCTGGCGAGGTGATCGGGACAAGCGCATCCGTCGTCGTCGATGCCCCCGGCGAGTACACGATCACCGTCACTGGAGCCAACGGCTGTAGCGCGAGCGACATCGTCACCGTCGACCAGGATATCGCACTGCCCGTGGTGCGCGCGGAGGTCGATCACGTCATCACCTGCGCGAGCCCGGAGGCAACGCTCACCGTATACGTCTCCGGGGCGTCCGTCCCGTCCGAAGTCCAGTGGTTCGGGCCCGACGGCGGGCTGGTGGGCTCCGAGCCCAGCGTGTCCGTGACGCTTCCCGGCAGCTACACCGCCGTCGTGACCGCAGCCAATGGCTGCTCCGCGGGAGCCTCGGTGTTCGTGGAGGAGAACAGGGCGGCGCCTGTCGTCCAGGCGGTCGTGGACCAACTGCTCACCTGTTCGCGGACGCAAGTGACGGTTTCGGCGCTGGTCACGGAAGGGGTCATGCCGTGTGCCTTCCTGTGGTCGAACGCCGAAGGCGAGGCGCTCGGCTGTGGTCCGACACTGGCTGTGGAGGCGCCTGGGAGCTACACCGTCACCGTCACGGGCGCCAACGGCTGCTCCTCATCGGATACCGTCATCGTCGAACAGGACATCGAGGCGCCGAGCATCTCGACGTCCGTTGGGGGAATCCTCACCTGCGCGGCCACGGAGGTTGCCCTCTCCGTGGAAACGGCCGGCGGCCGGCCGCCGTTCGTGATCCATTGGAGCGGACCCGACGGGCAGGCGATCGGTACCACGCCGTTCGTGTCCGCGTCCGCGCCCGGAACGTACACGGTCACCGTCACCGGCTCCAACGGCTGCGCTACCTCGCGGCAGGTCGTCGTGGAGCAGGATGTGCGGGCTCCTACGGTCGATGCCGGTCCTGATGTACTGCTCACCCTCGAGCGTCCGGAGACCACGTTGATCGCAACGGTCAACGACTGCGAGGGCCCGTACACCGTGACGTGGACCGACGCCGCAGGTACGACGGTCGCGAACACGGAGTCGGTCATCATCAGGCGGGCTGGGACCTATCGTGCGACCGTGATCGGCAGCAACGGCTGCGCTGCGACCGATGAGGTCGTCGTGAACTCGACCGTAGTACACGAAGTCATGCTGGAGTCGAGCATCGAAGGACTCGCCGTATTCGGTCAACTGACGATGGATGGTGTCCCCATCCCTGATTCCGCGTTCTGCTTGCGGGTTGAGCCGTCGCAGGTTGCCGACGGGGAAGAAGCCGTGGCCAGCATCTCCCTGACGGATCTTGAGGGGAAGGGGTTCGTCGCCAACGGCGCGGAGGTCGCATATATCATCCCGGGCAACGCGATGGTGCGTTTCTCGATCCACCAGGAGCAGTTCCTCGTGGGAAAGAGGTACTACCTGCTGCACCTGCCCACCGATCCGCCAGGCGAAGCCGCCGTGGCGTTCTTCTAGGCCGCATTCCGCCAAGCACATCGCGGCGCCCGTCGATGTTCCCGGCGGGCGTCGCGGTCACTTCGCGGCGGCCTCCTCAGCCGCGGTCACTTCGCGGCAAGCTCCTCGCCCCCCGGCGATGTCGGTTTCCCGTACTCCACCCACGCTGACAGAATCGCGCCATACGCACGGAGGAAGCCTGCCCGCACAGCCTCATCCTCTATCCGCTCCGCGCGCTCGTGTACGGAGCGTTGCGCCCGATCGAGAAGCGGCGCCGCCTCCGGTCCGCGATCGACGGCGAGCAGCGCGTGGGCGTGGGCGAACTGTATCTCGTCCGCCTCGGGCAGCGACGCGTCGCCGAGCAGCTCCAGCGCCCGCGACGAGTGTTCCAGCGCACGGTCGGGCTCATCGACCGCCAGCGCGCAGCGCGCGAGCGCCGCGTGGCACCTCATTTCCAATCGTCGCAGCTCAAGTCGACGGCTCTGCTCGATCGCCCGCGCAAGGTGCGCCTCCGCCTCGTCGACGTTGCCAATGCACAGCTCCGTGGAGCCAAGATTGAATTCGCAGCCAACCTCTCCGCGCTCGCTGCCGATGCGCCGGTAGAGCGCCAGCGCCTGCGCGTAGCACTCCGCGGCCTCCGCCAGCTCGTGCGTCTTGCCTCGTGGGCGGAGCACGAGCTCGGGCTGCCCTCCGACGCCCAGTGCTTCATGAGCGATCCCGAGATTGCATAGCCCGTCCGCGAAGCCGCTGCTGTCCTCGAGCGCCCCGTACAGATCCAGCGCTTGCTTGTGGAACTCTAGGCCGCGCGAGAAGTCACCCAGTGCGTTCCAGCAGTTCGCGATGTTCGTAAGGCACTTCGCCGTCCCCGCTCGGTTTCCCATGTCTCGGAACAGGGCCTTCGCCCGTTCGGTGTGCTCGATGCTTCGCTCGTACTGCCCGAGGTAGTAGCTCAGCGCGCCAAGGTTCCCGAGTATCTCCGCTTCCCCCCGTCCGTTCTCGATTCGGCTGTACAGCTCGCCGGCTCCGCGGAATCGTTCCATCGCGGCGGGGAACTGTCCCCGTCGTGCCTGGATGACGCCCAGGGTCTTTAGGCAGTTCGCCTGCCCTCCTAGATCCTCAATGCTGCGGAAGCGCTCCAGCGCCGACTCGAGTCGCTCCCCCGCCGTATCGAACTGCCCCTGCCCTTCGAGCGCGCTTCCGAGCCGTACGAGCGCCTCCGCTTCGCCACGGATATCGCCCAACCGTCGCATCTGTCGCCGCGCCTGCTCCGCACCCTGGACCGCCTCAGCGAAACGCCCTCCTCGGCAGTGGAAGTCAGACCACAACAGGCCGATCCCTCCCGCCTCCCGCGGATCGTCGAGCTTGTCAGCAATGGCACTCATGGCTTCGAGGTCGTGGCGCTCATCCACGACCCGCCCGAGGACCACGGAGACACCCACCCGATGGCGGAGAAGCCGGAACAGCTGTGCCGCGTCGCCGCCGTCCTCTCGGGATCGGGCGAGAT
>Ga0272441_10005512_pt1 | contig 21929 bp, 21 predicted proteins | sample SSMProp6N_FD_193582 | JGI IMG/M metagenome (GOLD analysis project Ga0272441, IMG submission 193582) | Marine sediment archaeal communities from Little Sippewissett salt marsh, Falmouth, MA, United States - SSM-Prop-6N | ecosystem: Environmental > Aquatic > Marine > Wetlands > Sediment ... | reverse complement strand
CGTCCGTCGGCCTGCGTGACGGTTCGACATAGGCAACGTTCCATGGTTCAGGACCCAGTGATCGCAGAAAGGTCGCCGGGTTGAAAGTGCCGGCTCCTACTTCAAGGTCATAGGGTTGTTGAACGATGCACCCCTCGTCTGCCCAATATTTATCCAAAGAAAATATTAATTCCTGAAAGGTCATTGTACCTCCTCGGTGTGAAAGCGGTTCTGAATCGCTTTTATTTGATGATTTCGCAAAAAGACTGCCATCTTACTTATTTTTTCTCTCGTGGTTGCGACCTACTCACGCGCGCGACTCGTTTTTCAACCCGTGCACATTTTGGATGTGAATCTTTTCGTGTTGCCAACCGAAAATTGTTTTTTGCGCGTCTTTCTTATATAATTGTGCGAAACTATCACTATGAAAAAAACGTGTCAAGATAAATATATACGCCTAATATGACAATTTTGGGAGCGTGTGCGTCTCGGAAATAAATTGTGTCGCAGGACATTTCAGATGACGAGGCCTGAGAGTGACGAGAGCCTGATGGGTTATGTCTCCGTCACCTTGGAGAGCAGTTGTTTTCCCTTCTGTGTCAACTTGAACTTGAGCTTGCCCGCGTGCGTGAGTTGCTGTCCCACGAGGCCTTTGACCATCATGAGTGAGAGTGTTTCATTGAATAGTTCCTGCGGAATGTCGGTGTTCTCATAAAACGCGGTCAGGCCCTGGTCGAAGTCGTTGTTTTCGTCTATCATTTTCATGATCGTATGTTCGATGTCCGACATGTTGCATGTGAGGGCCTTCTCGGGCGAGAGGCTTTTGGGTGTGGATGCCGGGGTGTTCGGTGGTGCCGCCGGTGTGGCTGTCGCCGTCGTCTTTGCGTTATTTGACAATTGCGCTTGTCTGCGATTACGGGTGGTACACCAGCACACAATGAACGAGGCGATGATGCAAATACCGCTGAAGACAAGCAAGTTCAAGGGGTTTTCACGGGCAGTTTCCAGGAGGTTGCTCGAAAAAATGCGAAGTAAAAAAGGTACTGTGAGCGCAACCACGATTCCGAGCAGGGGCGATTTCCATGCCTTGCGGTGCGGTGATCCGGGTGAGTGCTCCCTGATAGCTAAGACATGATGTGCCGCTCCCCCCAAAAGACCTGAAGCTATCATTATTGCGACGAGTAGAAACAGGTATCCGTATATCGGGAGAGACGCCTCAAGAACGGTTGTGGATGACTGAATATCCATCAGCATTTCCAAATTAAGTTAGAAATTAATCCAAATTTCGAGCGCTCCGTGTGAAGCCTGTGGATAAACCCGCGACAGATCCAGTAAATCGAGATCGGGTTTCGCTGCACCGGGCTGCTCTCTGAAAAATTCCTCGAGATCATTTTGCAGTGCCAGAGCGCCTTTTGCGTCAGCCGCATGAAAATAACGGATGTCGTTTTTCATATCCTTGACACGTTCGGTTTCGGGGACCATATATTCTTTTTTCTGAAGAAAACGCACAAGTTCCGTCACAGTTCTGCGATGCTCTCTGCCCCGGTAATGGATGTAGACCGTGAACCTGCCGCGATCAACATCGCTCTTCTTTGCCTGTGCAACGCAGGATCGCCGCGTGACGACCGTCGGCGGACGGGGCGTATCATCTTTATTCTCCATACTCGCCGCTGGGGCGACAGCATTGGCGATTTTGGGTTCAGAAGGTGCCAGTGTTTTCGTCCGAACATGGGTCGCAAGGGCATGTATGCTGTCTGACAAACGGTTCACACCGCTGCGGAGCTCCTTCACCTCACGGATCGTTTCGTCGGTTTTGTGCAGCAACGCGTCGACACCCGATACACGAATGTCAGTTTGAGTCTTGGTGAACTCGATCACGACGACGGTGATGAATGCTCCCAGCAAAATGCCTGCTATGAGCGCACACAACATGTGGCGACCACGCCGCACCCTGTCGACTGATTTGTTCAGGGCGCTGCTGAGAATGCTTATCTCCTGTCTCGAGATATCGGTTTCTTTTGAATTGTCGGGTGCCATGCCAACTTTCTACAGCCACACTGTGCTTATGAAATTTAATTTTTAGTATGTGCACACATCTTCCCGCGTGCCGTGTCCATATCAATTACGGGCGACGGGGGGAGGGCGTTGGACAACATTACAATACTACCGAGTGTCGCTACTACTTACCATAAAATTGTCGAAAGCTCACGGGCAAACATAACGTGAGGGACGTATCACTATACACAGCCACCCCATGTAAGGATATACATCCTGTGAAGAGGAGTGGAGCATTTGACTTGTCTTAAAAATCTCACTTCGTTCAATAAATATGCAAGAATCACGCGAGAATTAATAAATCAGGAAAAATATTTACGTGATGGTTGAATTGTATCGAGAAACAGGGACTCTCCGGGATTGCCGGTGCCGTGCGATCATTACATTTCCTGAGCAATAATTGTAAAAAATCCGACAAAAAAGCATGAAAATATATTAATACTAAGTATTTAAGTTTCACCAAGAACATTATTGTCGCGCTGTAAAATATCTCGATAATGCGGTTCAAGGATTTATCGTATCGGAGAGATGCGTACGTTGTTGCGACGATGAGTTGTTGATGGTGGTGGAAAAGACTCCAAAAAATGGAGGACACCCTGAAGAAAAGACCGAAAACTATTGTAGATCGGTTGCCCGCACCGTGTCATTATAACGTGAGCCTTCTGATTTCATCGAGAACCCCGAGTGATTTTACTTCTCTGCCAAGTACCTGTGCGATGAAGCGCGAAAGAATCTGCCTGCTTTCAGCGAGAGACTGCTTCGAGAAGACAAGACGATGAATTTTGTCGATTCCCATATCCCTGCCCATGAGCAAGGCTTTGATCGTTCCCGGTGACACAGGGATGCAGGAGGTGGTATTGTTCATACGGCAATGATAACATCGTATTCCTCCATCAACAGGGTTGAAATAGGGTGTGTCAATGTTATCGATATGGGTGTTGCACACCATACAGTGCTCCAATGCGGGTTCGTAACCGGCAAGGCTTAACAGGCGGAGTTCAAAAAATCTTACGATTTCTTCCGAATTGTGCCCGTTTTCTATCAGGTTTAGAAAATTATGAATCAATTGAAAAAGCTTCAGGTTTTTCGTTTCTTCTATGGTAAATTTATCGACAAGCTCAATGAGATATGAGGCGATCAGCGTCTTTTCAAGGTCCTCTCGAATTGCCGGATAGTGATCGATTACATCGCAATTTTCTATAAGTGCCAGGCTGTGTGTGGTCTTCCTGGAGAATATAATGGCGGAACATGAAAATATTTCGATTGCATTGGCAAATCTTTTGCGGCTTCTTCGCGCGCCCTTGGCGATTCCCCGCAACTTCCCATACGTATCCGTGTAGAACGTCACGATTCGGTCGGACTCACCATAGTCGATGGCCTGAAGTACAAACCCGCAGGCCTTATATACTGAACGTTTGTGGCCTTTTGTCATTTATAAGTGCATTGAGACTGTCGCATATTATAGTTGGCACCACCCGTCGGTACACTCAGAAAAAAATAGAACCATTGCACCCGATACAAAGACGTTTATCCCGGTCTCAGGCCCATGATTCCGCTTGAATTACAATCATGTAAACAGCTTCAAAAAAATGGTCGCAAGGCCGAGGAAAGACAGAAATCCAAAGGCATCGGTAAATGCCGTCAGGAAAATGTGGGAACCCAGTGCAGGATCTGCTCTCAGCCATCTCAGGCTAAGAGGGATTAATGTACCGACGATTGTTCCGACAAACACATTTATAATCATCGCCAGTCCGAGGATCACGCCGAGTATCGGCATGCCCTTCCAGGCGGTGGCGATGATACCGATAACGATTCCAACGGCAGCTCCATTCGCGATGCCCACGGAGATCTGCCTGAGAAGCGCCCGTTTTGAGTTTTCAAAGGTTACTTCTCCCAGGGCCAGCCCCCGCACAATAAGGGTCAGGGTCTGGCTGCCGGCATTGCCACCGAGACCGGCCACGACAGGCATGAACGCGGCAAGAACCACCATCATTTTTATGGTGTCTTCAAAAAAACCGATGACAACTGCCGAGACGAGGGCGGTCAGAAGATTCAGGTAGAGCCATGGAAGTCTTTTCTTCACTGACTCGGAAGGACTGTTGAAAATATTGTCATCTTCTCCGAGACCCGCTATCCGGTACAGGTCCTCCGAACTCTCTTCCTCCATGACGTCGACAATATCATCGACGGTGATTCTGCCGAGCAGACGGTTGGTATAATCAATAACGGGAAGTGAAACCAGGTCGTACTTTTCAAACATTCTGGCGACCTCTTCCTGGTCGACATCGACATTGACGCTTGGTATGGAGTTATCGATTGATTCGATAATCGAACTGTTTCGCTTGGATGTGATGAGTTTCTGCAGAGGTACGGAGCCTATCAGACGATTCGCTTCGTCGATGACAAACACATTGTAAATATGTTCAACCTCTTCCGATGCATCGGTTACCGCACGCAAGGCATCTCGTATTGTGGCATCGTCATGGACAGCAACCAGTTCCGACTGCATGATGCCGCCGGCGCTTTCTTCATCATAGCGCAGCAGCTTTTTGACATCCTCGGATTCCTCGGGTTCGATTGCTTCTAGGACAGCCTGTGCCTGGTCTTCCGTCAGTTCGGCGATGAAGTCGGCCGCGTCGTCGGAATCCATCTCATCGATAATTTCAGTCAGTTTTTCTTCCGAGATTTCTTCGAGGATCTGTTCTCTGGAGATGTCGGTCAATTCCAGAATAACATCAGAGGCCTTTTCCACATCGAGAACAGAAAAAAGGTGGATCTTTTCTTCTTCTTCGAGATTATCTATCAATTCGGCGATATCGGCGGGATGAAGCGACGCGAAAAGATCGATAATATCGAATTCTCGACCCAGTTCGATCCATTCTTTCAATTGCCGGAGATGTTTGATTTCTTCTCGTCGCGTTCGTGCCATAGCAACCCCGTATCGCAAACACACTGAATTTATCAAAAACAATTGAAGATATCACACTTAAAATCTAACAACAAGATGTTTTGTGTGATGCAGTGGTAGGGAGAAATGCATCTACGCGACCGAAGATGCCTATCGCGAAGGTGGCCGGGCACATTCCCGGCCGAAGGGGAAAATCGTCAAGGCGAGTTGAAAATCCTTCACCGGTTCGTGAACGTGATGCGTCCTTCTACAATGGTCATTACCGCTTTTCCCTGCAAGACCCACGTGTTGAAGGGCGTGTTTCTGCTTTTTGACCTGAAGTGATCGGCATTGACAGTCCATGTGAGCGATGGATCGATCACGGTGATATCGGCGTCTGAGCCCGGAGCAAGGGTTCCCTTGCTCAGATTCAGAATTTTTGCAGGATTCACACTCATTTTTTCGATCAACTGATTGATGGAGAGAACATTGTCGCGGACGAGCTGCAAACTGAGGGCCAACGACGTTTCGAGGCCGTTTATGCCGCTTGCGGCAAAGTCGAACTCGATGTCTTTTTCAATGGACGAATGAGGTGCATGATCGCTTGCAATCGCGTCGATCGTGCCGTCTCTGAGTCCCTCCTTGACGGACTGGACGTCTTGGGCACCTCTCAGTGGGGGATACACTTTCATGAAGGATGAGAATTCCCGCAACGAGTCATCGGTGAGAGTGAAGTAGTGTGGTGCCGTTTCCGCCGTCACACGAATCCCTCGTTTTTTTGCTTCCCGGATTGCATGGACTGCTCCATCGGTGCTCACGTGGGCAATATGGACAGCGGTTCCCGTGTATGCTGCCAGGGTGATATCGCGTTGGACCATGATGTCTTCGGCAATTGCCGGGATACCCTTCAACCCCAGTTCTGTCGACACGACGCCCTCGTTCATCACGCCGCCTTCCGAGAGTGTGAGATCTTCACAGTGGGATATAACGGGCATATCGAACGAGTATGCATATTCGAGCGCACTTCGCATAACCCTGCTGTTCATGACGGGTCTTCCGTCGTCAGAAAACGCCACGGCGCCTGCATCCTTCAGATCGCCGAATTCGGTAAGTATTTTGCCTGCCGATCCTTTGCTGATTGCCGCTACGGGGTACACATTGGCCATGCCAGCGAGGCGTGCCTGTTTCAATATGTATTCCGTCACCGAACGATTGTCGTTTACAGGGTCCGTATTCGGCATGCACGCGATGGAGGTAAATCCCCCCGCCACGGCCGCTTCACTTCCCGTGTGCACCGTTTCCTTGTATTCATGACCGGGTTCCCGCAAGTGAGTGTGGATGTCTATCAGGCCTGGTACGATGATCATGGGTGACACATCAACAATTTCCACATCAGATGGGGTAACTGCCGTGTGGTCGCAGGTAAGTTGCACTATTTTCCCGTTATCAATCAAAATGTCGAGTTCTGAATCTATATTTTGAGAAGGATCGATGACCCTTCCTCCTTTCAAGAACAGCTTCATTCCTCTCCTCCGGCTAAAAGATAAAGTAACGCCATCCTTACGGCAACTCCATTCGTTACCTGATCCAGGATAAGTGATTGAACACCGTCGGCAATTTCAGGCGCAATTTCGACGCCCCTGTTGATCGGTCCCGGATGCATGATGAGCACATCGGGTTTGGCCAGCCTTATATTGCGTGAGTTCAGGCAGAAGTAATTGGCATATTCCCGGCTCGACGGGAAAAGATTTTCGTTTTGTCTTTCCAGTTGTATTCTGAGCATCATGACAATATCCGCATTCCTGATCGCCTCTTCTATCTGATGTGTCACGCCAACTCCCATTTTATCTATACCGCGCGGCAGCATCATGGCCGGACCGCATACGGTGACGTGTGCCCCCATGAGTGTGAGACCGAGGATATTCGATCGGGCTACCCGGCTGTGGCTGATGTCACCGATAATTGCGATTTTGAGTCCCTCGAGTGTGCCTTTATGATTCCTGATTGTCTGCATATCCAAAAGCGCCTGAGTCGGGTGCTCATGAGCCCCGTCGCCGGCATTGATAATTGACTGCTTCACAAGTCTGGCTAGCATATGTGGCGCTCCGGCAGCGGTGTGCCGTATGACAATAATATCGGGGTTCATCGCTTCCAGCGTTTTTGCGGTATCTGTCAGGGTTTCTCCCTTAACCATGCTGCTGGATGAAGCAGTTATGTTGACAGTGTCCGCACTGAGCCTCTTGCCGGCAATTTCGAATGATGTCCTGGTCCTCGTACTCGCTTCGACAAAAAAATTGATTACGGTCTTTCCTCTCAGCGTGGGTACTTTCTTGATTTTTCTCGTTGATACTTCGCGAAAAGAGTCGGCAATATCAAGAATGAGGGTAATTTCTTCCCTGGATAGATCCTTTATTCCTAAAATATCTTTTTTTGCCAGTTTCATAATTGTTGCATCCGCCTGTTATTTGCGGTTCGGGGGCAGTCCGGTTCGGACCTGTCCCTTTGTTTAAAAGATTCACTGCATAAAATACTGTTTCAGGGTGTTGGCTATGATACGAAAACTGCAGAGTTTCGTTCGGATCATGAAAAATTTTAGCCTACTTCGATCACCACTTCATCTATGCCATCGCTTTCCGTCAAGCGAACGGTGATTTCTTCCCACAGTGACGAAGGGAGGTTTTTGCCGACAAAATCAGCCCGAATGGGAAGCTCTCTGTGTCCTCGGTCTACGAGCACTGCGAGCTGAATAAGCTCAGGTCGTCCAAAGTCCATCAGTGCATCCATGGCAGCCCTGATTGTTCTTCCGGTAAAGAGAACGTCATCGATAAGTACGACTTTCTTGTTGTCTAAAACAAATGGTATGTCTGTTGCCTGGAGTTTCGGTTTCTTATCTGCTGTCAATATGTCATCACGATATAAGGTGACATCAAGACTTCCACAGGGTATCTCCACACTTTCAATTCCGGAGATCTTGTATCGTAACCGTTCCGCCAGGAAAACTCCCCCGGTCCTGATTCCGATGAGTACAAGATCCGTGACTCCTTTATTTTCTTCTAATATTTCATAAGCGATTCTCGTCACGGATCGATCTATCGCGTCGGCATCCATGACGATCCGTTTTTTATTGTTCTTTTTACTGTCAGGATTTGATTCTGTGTGCACGTTGTTTTGACTCCAAAAAAAAGCCTTCCCATTGAGTGGGAAGGCCCTATCTACGGTGTTATGTCACGTACCTGCCAATCATATGTCTGCATACCGCCCTTCATTTCACTTAAGCATATCAATCATGTCATGAAAAATCAAGCTGATTTAATGAATGATTTTGGCAAGCCTGTTCCATCTGATTTTGTGACGTTTCTTATCCCAAGACCAGTATATGACAAACGCTTTTCCCACCACGTCTTTCAGATCGACAAACCCCCAGAATCTGCTGTCATAACTGTTATCTCGGTTGTCTCCCATGGCAAAAATATGTCCTGCCGGCACCTTTACAGGACCCAGATTATCCCTCGGTTGGACAGTCCGGGGGAGAATGAGGCTGTCCGTATACACTCCGTAACTGTCTTCGAATGGTTCCCCGTTGATAAAGATCTTCTTGTTTTTTATTTCGATCGTATCGCCCCCGACAGCAATCACTCGCTTGATAAAATCTTTGGACCTGTCCATGGGGTAGATAAAGACAACAATGTCGCCCCGCTTGGGATCCGATACCGGGATGGCGGTTTTCCTGAGTAAGGGGATTTTTACACCGTACATGAATTTGTTGACAAGTAGCCAGTCTCCGATTTGCAATGTCGGCAACATCGAACCTGATGGTATCCTGAAGGCCTGCACGATAAATGTTCTGATAAACATGGCTATGATAATGGCAATGAGTATCGCCTTTGCGTATTCTTTTATAACTGACTGTCTTTTTTTCCCCATAAAGTGTCCTTTTTAAGAATAAATGACCGATAGAACTGCCATTATCATAACAATTGACAGAAACCCTTTCAACAGCACGCAGAAGGCGTGCATACATAAGACGCGCATACCTGTTCTGAACGCAGGTTTCAATCGCATTTCATCATACCACTCACTAATGTGGGCTCCAACAAATCCGCCGAGAAAGATGCCGACAATCATACCGGGTCCCATCAGTATCGGCGTGAAAAGCATGCCTCCCAGTATTCCTCCCGCGATGGCGGCGCCTACTCCTTTACCGGAATAACCGAAGCGTTTCGACCGCGCGGTTCCCAAGAGGAAATCGAGGGATTCCGCACACAGGGTCATACACAGTAAAACGCCGATCACGTTAAGGCCGATCACATCGAAGCCGGTGACCCACGCATAAATGATCACATCAATTAAGATTACAACTGTTCCGGGAAACCCGAATATGACGGAGAACATACCTAAAAAAAGAAAGAGAATGAATGCTGTTAACCCTGCGATTTCAAGAGGGGGCACAAGTTACCTTTTCCTTTTTCTTTTCGAAGGCTTTACGGATTCCCAGGCCAGGACGATCGGACTTGCGATAAATATCGATGAGTATGTACCGATAATCACACCGATCAGGAGGGCGAACGCGAAATCGTGGATGACGGCACCACCCAGGAAAAAGAGGGCACCTACTACCAGAAGCGTTGTGCCCGAGGTCAGAATCGTCCTGCTCAATGTCTGATTGACACTCGAGTTGATAATATGTTCAAGACCACCTTTTTTCAGGCCGCGCAGATTTTCCCTGATCCTGTCGTATACGACAATGGTGTCATTAAGTGAATATCCGATTATCGTCAATAAGGCTGCAATGATGGGTAGTGTGAACTCTTTGTTTAATAGTGAGAATACACCGACGGTGATGAGTACGTCGTGGCTAAGGGCGAGTATGGCTCCGATGGCATAACGAAACTCGAACCGCCATGTAATATAAATCAGAATTCCGATCATGGCGTACACAATGGCCAGGATACCCTTCTGCCGCAAGTCCTTGCCGACTTTCGGTCCGACCACCTCTACTCGCCTGATTTCAAACTCATCTTTACTATATACGGTTGCAAGTGCCTCACCTATATTATCCGACAATCCTTTCAATTCCGATGATGATTTTTCCGTCTTGATCAGGTATTCGTTATTTATTTTGTATCCGAACTGCTGAATGATACTGTTTTCAAGATTTATAGTCCCGAGGGCATCGCGAATTTTATCAACGTTGGTCGCTTCGGAAAATTTTACCTGCACAAGAGTTCCACCGGCAAAGTCAATTCCCAGATTCAACCCTCCGTGAACCACGAGCGAAGCAATACCGATCGCTATGACTCCCAAAGAAATCATGAATGCTATTTTCATCTTGCCGACGAAGTTAATGTTCGTCCCGGGTTTTATCAGTTCCATCCGTGTCTCCTGTTATGTTACAGGAACGAGTTGGTATTCGTTCCTTGTATATTATATGCTCACTGTCTCAACTTTTTTATACCAGATGAAATAATCGTAAATAATCCTGGTTACAAAAATCGCTGTAAACATACTGCATACGATACCGATGCTCAGCGTGACGGCAAATCCCTTCACAGGTCCGGTGCCGAACTGAAAGAGTACGAGTGCAGCGATAAGCGTTGTGATATTTGCGTCAATAATAGTGATAAGAGCTTTTGAGTAACCGCCGGCAATCGCTGCCCTCGGTGACTTCCCTAAACGGAATTCCTCTCTGATCCGTTCGAAGATGAGCACATTGGCATCAACCGCCATACCGATCGTGAGCACGATACCGGCAATGCCGGGAAGTGTCAGCGTGGCCTTGAACGCCGCAAGGGCTCCTAAAATGAGGATAAGATTCAGGATAAGGGCGATGTTTGCAACAAGACCGGAATAGCGGTAATAGAGTGTCATGAACAGGACAACCAGAATTCCGCCGATTATAATAGACATAAGTCCCTTGTCAATGGAATCCTGACCAAGCGAAGGGCCGACGGTCCTTTGCTCGAGGATTCTGACCGGGGCAGGCAACGCACCGGCCCGCAGGACGATTGCAAGGTCGTGGGCTTCGTCCATACTGAACGTTCCGGTGATCTGGGCGTTACCACCCGATATCCTTTCCTGGATAACGGGAGCGGAATGAACAATGCCGTCAAGGACAATCGCCAGTCTCTTCTTGACGTTTTCCCGTGTGATCCTGTCGAAGTCACGGGCTCCCTGAGAATTGAACTTCAGGGCTACGTAAGGTTCTCCGAATCTGTCACTGATTTTTACCTGGGCGTTCTCAAGTGAATCGCCCGTCAGGAGTGTTTTGGCCTTCAGTAAAAAAGGTATCTTCCTGCGCTGGCCCGTCGTGCTGTCGATCCTGGATTCGTACGCGATCATACTTCCGGCAGGGGCGATTCCTTTCTTAAGCGCTTCATCCAGACTGTGCTCTTCATCGACCAGTTTAAATTCCAGAAGTGCAGTTTTGCCTATAAGGTTAATGGCCCTCTTGGGGTCTTTCACACCGGGGAGCTGGATAAGAATGCGATCATTGCTCTGCGGTATTATCTCCGGTTCGGAAACACCGAACTGGTCAACCCTATTTCGTATCGTCTCGAGACTCTGCTCAACGGCAAATTTCTTGATCGTCTCGATTTCTTTACTTTTCAATGTGAGGTAGACTTTCTCTTTTCCGTTTGTCCACTCGGAGTTCTGTCGTACAAGGTTAGGGAAAAGATCGTTGATAACCTCGGCAAAGCGATCACTCGCCTTCTGATTTGCAAGTTCCAGTGTTATCATTGTGCCATTCACGCGATCCAGATGTCTGAATCGGATTCGCTTTTCCATCAGAACATCTTTAAGAGCGTTTGATATTCTCTCGACGGCACTTTCGACCGCCTTGTCGGTTTCAACTTCGAGTACCAGATGCATACCGCCCCTGAGGTCGAGGCCGAGATGTATTTTATCAACATTGTCCTTCCACAGGGAAGGCAAAGAAGAAGTCACGGAGGGGAGCAGGTAGAACACGCCGGCCAGAATCACAACGATGGCGATGATTCCCCTCAGTTTGATATTCTGAAGCATTCTTTACCCCTTTCGAAAATTATTGTTCAGTCGGTGCCTTTTGCGAGACGGTGGCGATGTGGTTTCTTGAGATCTTAACTCGTACTTTGTCGGCGATTTCAACCGTTGCCACAGTATCCGTTAATGCGGTGATTTTACCGTGCAATCCACCGGCAGTCACTACCATATCGCCGTGGTGGAGATTGTCAAGCATTTCTTTGAGGGCCTTTTGCCTTTTCTGTTGCGGCCTTATGAGAAGGAAGTAAAAAATGGCAAATATGAGAATCATTAGTATTATAAAGTGCATCTCACCTCCCTGGGGGCCACCACCCGCAGTGCCTGTTCCTCCCATTGCATACGCTAAACTGGTCATTGTATCGTCTCCTTTTATTTATAAAATAGGTTTTTCATTGTGCATAAACCGCATAACCCATAATAGACGAAATTTTAAACTGTTGCCTGCCTCGTATTCAAGAAATTATTTCGAAACAACTCATACGTATCATTCTTTATGGCTTCTCTGATTTTTGTCATTAACCGTATGAAATACCGTACATTATGGATCGTATTCAATATCACGCCCAGAATTTCCCTGGCAATGTAAAGATGTCGCAAATAGGCCCGGGAAAAGTGTCTGCAGGTGTAACAGTCGCACTCATCATCAAGTGCGGTTTCGTCGTTGCGATAACGAGCGTGCTTTATAACAACCTTTCCATTGTTTGTAAATAACATTCCGTTTCGGGCATTTCGCGTCGGGATTACGCAGTCGAACATGTCGACGCCGTGAAATACACAATTGACGAGATCTTCGGGGGTGCCGACACCCATGAGGTATCTGGGTTTATTCGGAGGCAGAAGCGGTGTGATTGCTTCGGTGATTGCCAGCATTTCATCCTTGGGTTCTCCGACGCTCAATCCGCCGAGGGCATACCCGTCAAAACCGATATCCGTCAGGTGCTCGACCGCTTTTTCCCTCAGGGATTGATAGGTACCCCCCTGCACGATGCCGAAAAGCGCCTGGTGCGGGTTCTGATGTGCCGCCTTGCAACGTTCGGCCCATCGCAGTGTCAGGTCCAGAGACTTGCGGGCGTAGTCGAAGTCTGCCGGGTAAGGTGTGCACTCGTCGAAACACATCATAATGTCCGATCCCAGGGCCTCCTGTATTGCAATGGATGATTCGGGACTTATGAAATGCCGCGATCCGTCGATGTGGGACTGAAAGGCGACGCCGTCCTCGGTGATTTTTCGCAACGCACCGAGACTGTAGACCTGAAAACCGCCGCTGTCCGTGAGAATGGGATGGTTCCAGTGCATGAAACGATGCAGACCTCCCAAAGTGCGTATCAGCGCATGCCCCGGTCTCATATAAAGATGATACGTATTCCCGAGAATTATTTCCGCGCCCAGTTCCCTTACCCTGTCGGGGGTCAGGGCTTTCACCGTGCCTTGGGTCCCCACGGGCATGAACACCGGAGTGGTGATTTCCCCATGGGGTGTCACTATCTTGCCAAGCCGCGCATTACTGGTCGCATCCCGGTGCAGGAGCTCGAATGCGAAGTCCGACGTATGGTTTTGATTATCCATTATAAAATTATTACCATGATTTAATACCATCGGGCATATTGAACGCGCAGCCCGATGATGTCATACACATCGTATACATACAAACGACGCATTCTTCAATTTATGCGTGCCCTGTATGCAACATTATCAACTTTGAACCTTGATGGCTTCGTAAAAAGTCCAACTTCTGTGTCCGGCTGTACCCCTCGTCATTGCGGCGTACGCATAAGTTTATGAGACTCACCGTTCACATGCCTTCAGCGCAGTGAAGGGTGTAAACCAAATTCATCCACGATAGCGGAGCGTATCGGGATACGCCTCGTTCCTCATGATTTACGCGCCTTGAATTTAAATCTTTTTACCGTGCCATCTGAAATTAGACTTTTGCGACTTTGTCAACCTTGAACTTTTAACTTTATATAATGAGCATACAGTCACCATAGCTGTAGAAACGAAATTCTTCTTTGATTGCTCTTTTGTATGCTTTCATCATCAGTTCCCTGCCGGCAAAGGCGCACACCAGCAGGAAAAGTGACGACCTGGGAAGATGAAAATTGGTCAGGAGTCTGTCCACTCTTTTGAAACGATATCCCGGATAGATATACAGTTGGGTGTGCCCCGTCTGTGGTTGGATGCCGCCGTCGGCGTGTCCCAGCGATTCCAGAACCCGGGTTGCGGTTGTGCCGACCGCCGTCAGGCTCTTTGCCCGGTTCAAGGCATCTGCCGCCTTGCGACTTACTTCGAAATGTTCTTTTTCCATCGTATGCTCTTCTATGACATCGTGCGTAATGGGAAGAAATGTTCCATATCCGACATGGAGGGTAATCGTCACGATGTCGGTATGCTGTGCCTTGATTTTATCTAACACCGACCCGGAAAAATGCAGCCCGGCCGTTGGGGCGGCGACCGAACCGGGTACCGAAGCATACGTGGTCTGGTACCGTATGATATCATCGAGACTGCGCTCGCTTTGTTTCCGTCTTTTGATATACGGCGGAAGGGGTGCTCTCCCGCACGTGTCAAGAAAGCGGTTGAACCCGGCTGGCGTGGTAAAATGTATCAGCCACTTTTTGTCGGAGAGCCTGTCAAGTACCCTGGCTGTCGACATATCGCTGAACGTAACCTCGGTCCCGATTTTAACCCGCTTTGCTGGTCGAAGCAGTACTTCCCACGATTCCTGCGATGCGGCAATACCGTTGTGCCGTGAAAGCAGGAGTATTTCGATGGTTCCTCCGGAGGACTTGGTTCCGATCAGTCTGGCCGGAATGACCTTCGAGTTATTGATGACCAGTGTATCTTCGTCCGACATGTAGCGCGGGAGGTTAAAGAAGTGTGTGCACTCAATGGTCTGTGTCAGCCTGTCCACCACCATCATCCGGGAGTGGTCACGCGGGTCACAGGGGTATTGGGCAATCAGTTTTTCAGGTAAGGTGAAATCGAAATTTTCTGTTCTCATAGTATGATTATATAAATGATAATTCTTATTGTCTTCCAAAGTACACAAGGAGCAGGCCGATGGCGACCGAAAAAAAACCGAATAGCCGGAGGGTGCTGTCGGGGATCTGATAAACCTTCATGAGGTAGGCCTTGATCTTCTCGGGAAACGCAAAATAAGGGAGACCTTCTATAATCAATACAAGTCCTATGACACATAGAAAGAATTTCATGATTCGGGGTCCTCAGAGTTAATTTTCGCTTGATTCCAAAGAGCGTCCATCTCTGCGAGGCTCGCATGAGACAGCTCTCTACCATTTTCCTTTAATTTTTGTTCCACAAATGCAAACCTCGACATGAATTTATCGATCGTTGCCCGAAGAGCGGTTTCAGGATCAACGGTGAGAAACCTGCTGAGGTTGACCATTGTAAAGAGCACATCACCGATTTCGTCCTTGATCGATTCGGGTGATCCGTGTTGCACTGCGTATTTTAGCTCATGGATCTCCTCGTCGAGTTTTTCAAGTACATGCTCCTTCTTCTCCCAGTCAAAACCGACTTCGGCCGCCTTTCGGGTTATAGTGGTCGCGGTGACGAGTGCCGGCATGGAACGGGGAGGAGAGCCGAGAACAGAAGCCTGTCGGGGCTTTTTCCCTTCCTCGTTGATTTTGATAGCATCCCAGTTGGCCTTGATCTCCCCGACGTCATTTACCTTTTTGTTACCGAAGACATGCGGATGACGGCGAATCATTTTGGCCGTTATGCCTTCCATTATGTGTGAGATATCGAATTCATCCTGTTCCTCGGCGATTTTTGCGATGAATAAAATCTGAAACAACAGATCTCCCAGTTCTTCCTTCAGATCGTCGGAGGAACCACTCGCGACGGCATCGAGGACTTCATATGCTTCACCCATTAGATGCCGCGATACACTTTCCGTTGTCTGTTGCCTGTCCCACAGGCATCCGTCAGGTGCCCTGAGTTTATCAATAACGTTGCATAATTTCTGCAGGCTGTCGAAGGCTGTCTTGTTCATGGGGACTCACTTTTGTTGATAAATTTAAAAGATTATTGAAAGAAAACCGATATCTCTTAGCACGAATCGAGGTATCTGTCAAAAGCCGACTGCGAATGGTACATTTTACACGTGTTTTATCTTGACATTTTCTTGCCTAAGGTGTTAATTGATTGAGCCTGCAGGGAGGTATAGTAGTAGTTGTTGAGGTTCTTTGATTTTTTTAATTGAAAAAGGAGGAGTATAGATGGCTGAGAAGAAAAGAATGACCAGAGCCGAAAGGCTCGAAGCGGAGCGTGAAGCCAATCTAAAACACTGGATGGAGCAGGATGAACTTCTGTTCAAACATCGGGAAGAAGCGTATAACGTGGGCGGTCAAAAGCAGATTGATCGTCTTGCCAAACAGAACAAACGCCCGATGCGCGAACTCATCGCAGATCTTATCGATCCCGGTACGGAATTTTATGAGCTGGGGCTTGATGTTGGCTACAATATCGGCAAAGTAAGGCTCTATGGGGGAGAAATTTACGAATCGGAGAAACGTGAACATATACCCGGCGGCGGCATGGTGACTGGTGTTGGCGTCATTCACGGAAAAGACTGCATGATCTTTGCGAATGAAAACCGTTATGCCGCAGGAACATATTTCCCCATTACATTGAAGAAACATATGCGTGCACAGGCGATTGCCGAACAGTGCGGGCTTCCTTGCGTATACCTTGCCGATTCCGGCGGAATCAACCTGCCGTTGCAGGTGGGCTGTTTTGCCGATGATGGACATTTTGGTACCATGTTCTACAATATGTGCCGCATGTCTGCCAAAGGCATCAAGCAGTATACGCTTTCCACTGGTGGAAACACGGCGGGTGGCGCATACATCGTCTACCTTGCCACCGAATCGGTCATGATCGAAAAGATGGCGTACGCGTTTCTGGCGGGTCCGCCCATGGTCAAGTCTGCCATCGGCGAGACGGTTTCCATGGAAGATCTCGGTGGGGCGTATGTGCATACCCAGCATTCGGGCGGATGCGATCACTTCGTGAGAACGCAGGCCGAAGCGATCCAGAAGATGCGCGATATTATTGAGTTTGAGCCCTCCCAGAGCCTGCATATCGATCGGCGCGAGACACGTGATCCGAAAGTTGATTTCCAAGAGATGATGAGATGCTCGCCCATCGACACCTACCGGTATATCAACATTAAAGAAACCCTCAAATGTCTTGCCGACGACAGTTATTTCCATGAATATAAACCGACTTACGGTCCCGGCCGCGGCGATGCGGTTGTGTGTGGTAAGATGTGGATGAAGGGTATTCCTGTTGGTGTCATTGCATCCAACGCAAGTGGTGTGATTTATATCGATGCTGCCAGAAAGGCAACGGAGTGGATGATTCGTTGCGGCAATTCGAAACTGCCGGTACTCTTTCTGCAGGGGTCACCCGGGTATATGGTCGGCAAGGCCGAGGAATGGGGTGGTATCGGAAAGTACGGTTCCGATATGGTCCGTACCTGTAGCGTCCTGAATTCACCAAAAGTAACCTATGTGATCGGGCCTGATCACGGGGCTGCCAACTACGGCATGTGTGGAAGAGCCTTCAAACCGAGATTTGCCTTCACAAATATGCGCGGTCGCACCACAGTGATGTCGGGAGAAACTGCCGGGTTTATAGTGGAAACAGTTCGAAGAAAGAACATTGAAGCGCGCGGTGAGGACGTTAATGAAGATGAAATGGCGAAATTCCGTCAGATGATGCGGGATCGGTATGATTCCGAAGGGCATCCCTTCTACACCGGTGCGCTGAATTTCCATGATGGTGTCGTTGCTTTCAGTGAAGCACGTGATAAAATTGCCCGGGCGTTCGAAATCGCGCTCCGTGTACCCGTTCAGCATTCCGATTGGGGTGATCTGAAAGTGTGATGCACCATTGTTCTAAAAGGAGGAGAGTATAACAATGTCAGAAATACTGTTGCAGGAAAGAACAGATGATGGTGTCCTTCTTCTGACACTAAATCGTCCGGATGCGATGAATTGTTTTAATTTTGATCTCCTGGCCGAGCTGTCCGATGCCATCCGGGAAGCCAATTTCGATATGGACTTGCGGTGTATCATCATCACCGGTTCCAGGCGCGGTGATGACCCCAAAAAATGGTCGTTTTCGACAGGGGCGGATCTAAAGGAACGGCGAACCTTAACCGAAGATCAGGTGCGTCGGTTCATTTTCACCATCCGGAATACGTTTACGGCCGTGGAACAGGTCCGTGTCCCGGTAATTGCGGCAATCAATGGCTTTGCATTCGGTGGCGGAACGGAACTGTCGCTTGCATGCGATATTCGCATTGCGTCGTCGAATGTACTGATGGGATTGACGGAAACCAGTCTGGCAATTATTCCGGGTGCCGGTGGAACTCAAAGACTACCCCGCATCGTTGGTGTTGCAAAGGCAAAAGAGTTGATTTATACTGCACGAAGGTTCAATGCCGAATACGCACTGGAAATCGGTCTCGTCAGTAAGGTAGTGGCCCCGGAAGAACTGAAGGATGCCGCTCTAGAAATGGCGCGGGAAATTGCCAAGAACGGACCGATCGGGGTTGCCCAGGCGAAGTTTGCCCTGAATTACGGATCGGAAGCCAGCCTCGGTGTGGCGTTGCCGCTTGAATCAAAGGCGTACGAGGTAACGATACCGACGGAAGATCGTCTCGAGGCGCTGGCAGCTTTTGCCGAAAAGAGAAAGCCTGCATTTAAGGGAAAATAACAAAGAAATTTGTTATGGGTAATAAAGGAGAAAAAGTAGGAGGTAGTGTAGCGTATGGCAACAGAATATGATTATTGGAAAATATTTCCGCGAATGCCGAAAAAAGTCGAGATTGGTGACATCACCATCCGTGACGGTTTTCAGCATGAAGAAAGGTGGATTTCCACCGATGCCAAAATCTTCTATGCCGAAGAGATGGCGTTGGCTGGCTGTAAGGAAATCGAATTAACCAACTTGGGCAACCCCGCCGGTATGCCTCAGTTTAAAGACTGCGATACCGTCCTGAAATACTTCAAGCAGGGCGACCGGTTCAAAAGACGCTGTGAAAGGAAAGGCATCAATCCTGATGACATCACCTTTACGGCGGTTACCATTCGTGAGCCCGCCGTGGATAAGGCCATTGAAATGAGAAAAGAGGGATACGGCCCCGACCGCATTCTCATGATGGTTTCCACGGAGGAAGAGCATCACTTTGCCAATTCAGGAACCACGCTGCCCGATTACTGGGCTGAGGCGGAGCGCTGTATCAAAAAAGCAACGGATGCAGGCATCAAGATGGTCGGAACGGTAAGTACCATCTGGGGTAGTCCCATCGGCGGAGCAACGGATCTGAAAGATGCCGTTGAATTCACGAAACGCTGGTTCGAGATCGGTGCATATGATATCGAACACGCCGATCATGACGGTTCAGCCAATGCGGCTGATGTGTATCGCTACTGCTCGATGATTCTGGATGAGATGCCGAATCCCGAGGCTCATCTGCTCCATCTGCACGAGACGAAACGTATCGCGTCGTCGTCCATACTGGCAGCACTGCAGGCTGGTTTTACACGTTTTGAGGCAACCTTCGGCGGTCTTGGCGGACAGCCTGCGAATTTCCTCGACGATGTCCCGATCCGGGGTACCGGTGAATATTATTACGAGGATCCCCGCTATGTGGGTCTGATTACACTGGAAGACCTCGTAGTACAGATAGACGAACTCGGCATCGAACATGGTCTGGATGTCGACCGTGTCCTGTGGCTCGGCCGGAAAATGGAAAAGACTATCGGCCGCAGACTGCGCTCCGAGGCGATCATTAACGGCCGGACGCTGAAAGAGGGGCACATGAAGTTTGCCCGTCCGGGCCGTCCGAAGAGAAAAGAAAAGCTAGGAGAAACACCGGATCAGGTAATTCCTTCAAGCTGGGGTGAAAAAGCAGTTCTGCCCGATCCCTGGGGACCGGCAGCTTGGAAGAAATAATGAAGGATATGACTGGGGGGAGGAGAGTACTCCACCAGCCATTTACCATTGTTGAGTATGATTAATAAGGTGGGATCTATGAAAGTGGATCTGCGCCGTGTAAAAGAGAAAATTAAAGGGAGGTTGAGCCAATGGCGATAGAAGTAGTTGCAACTATGCCTGGAACGATAGCGGAAGTGTTGGTAGACGTGGGCGATCAGGTAAAGGCTGAAGAAGAGCTTATTATTCTGGAAGCGATGAAGATGGAAAATCCGATTCTTGCTCCTTCTGACGGGACCGTGCAGGAAATCAAAGTCGAAGAGGAAGACAAGGTCGATACCAATCAGGTATTGCTCGTACTGGAGTAATGTAACCTAAACAAAGAAAATGCCGGATCGATTGCGAGCGATTGATTCGGCATTTTTTTTAATCGCATGGGGAAATAGCACCCATGGGTGCAATACTTTACAAAAGGCCAGATCAGCGATGACGACGCTCCTGCCTTCCAGGGTGACAATTCACGAAGTTGTGCTCCGGGACGGAATCCAGAATGAAGCGAAACTCGTCCCGCTGGACGTCAAACTCGCGCTTGCACAGCGTCTTATCGAAAGCGGGATCAAGCGCATTGAGGTATCGTCATTTGTAAACCCGCGGCTCGTACCTCAAATGGCTGATGCCGAAGAACTGTGGCGCAGGATACCGCGCGAGGCGGATGTAATCTTTTCCGCCCTGGTCCTGGGCAAAAAAAGCCTCTGGCGGGCGATACGGTGCGGCGTGCCTCATGTGGGAATCTTCGTGTCTGCCAGTGAGACTCACAGCCGAAAGAATTCGAACCGGTCGGTTGCCGAGGCTGTGGTGGAAGCCCTGCACCTGATTGAAATGGCGAAGTCTCACGACATGAAGGTACGGGCAGGGGTCATGAATGCCTTCGGATGTGCGTATGAGGGGGCCGTTCCACTCGAAAAAATAGCGCGACTTATGGGGCGCTTCATGATGATGGATCCGGATGAGGTGTGTCTTGCCGACACATCAGGGATGGCGAATCCGCTTCAGATGCAGAAAGTAGTGCAGGCCGTGAGGCCGACAGTGAAATCGACGCCCCTGTCTCTGCATCTTCATAATACGAGAGGGCTCGGACTTGCAAACCTGTGGGAGGCCCTCAGGCAGGGGGTGACAATTTTCGATACCTCCATGGGAGGGCTGGGTGGGTGTCCGTTTATACCGGGTGCCAAAGGCAACATCGCGACGGAAGACACGGTTCACCTCCTGCACGAGGTCGGAATAGAGACGGGTATTGATTTGGCGCGTCTTATCGGCGCAAGCCGGACGTTTGAGAATTTTATGGGTAAGGAATTTCCGGTAATGATTTCACGTCTTCAGTGCGGTACGGAATTTGAGCCCTAAAACATTTTCTGTCCGAGGTACAGTTGGCGCAGGTAATATCCGGTATAGTCTTTAAAAAGATTATGGGGTATGCTTTTGCGGAGTACATCAAGCCCCATGTGGGTAAGATCTGAGGCTGTGAAGTGACAGGATGTGTACCCCGTGATGATGACGTAGCCTTCCTTTGAGAGCCTCTTAATTGCATTGCACAGGATTGTGAATGCCTTGTCCCGCGACGTGACCTGCCGGTTCAGGAGTCCGCTGAAAATGATAAAATCGAAGGTCAGGGCCGGGGGAAACAGCCGGCCGATATCTTCACTGTCACCCAGCCGGATGTTAGGTAAATTTTTCTCTTTTGCGGCGTCTACATTGGCGGGATTGATATCAATACCGTAATAGTGAAATCGTGGCAAGCGTTGCTTCAGGACCTCGATAAGATTTCCACAACCACAGCCCATATCCAAAAGCCGTTTCGATGAGTTCGTTTCGATTTCACCTTCCCGAGTGTGGCGGGGGCAAAACCCCGGCTTGTCCAATGACCGGTCTGATTCGATACTTTCGATTACCTCGATAATGACCGGGTAAATGAAGTGATTATACATACGATATTCGGGTGTGGCATCGAACCTGCTCCAGG
>Ga0272441_10005511_pt1 | contig 21930 bp, 17 predicted proteins | sample SSMProp6N_FD_193582 | JGI IMG/M metagenome (GOLD analysis project Ga0272441, IMG submission 193582) | Marine sediment archaeal communities from Little Sippewissett salt marsh, Falmouth, MA, United States - SSM-Prop-6N | ecosystem: Environmental > Aquatic > Marine > Wetlands > Sediment ... | reverse complement strand
TTGATATTCTTTACCCACGTACAATCAGAAGCGAAATGCTGTGCTTCGTCGATTTCTAATAAAGCGTCAAATTTCTCATCCTGAGGCAATACCATCATCGTTTCTCCAAAGTAAGGCTCGTAGCCAGACATGTACATGACATGTCCCCTTTGACCAAAGCGAAGGCTGCCAGGGCCTGAGAAAATCACCAGCACATCGAGCCCGCGTTCCTTCATTTGCATCCGAACATTCTTCAGCCTCTTAGAAAATTCAACCTGTGGCGGTATTGGCCGAGCTGTTTTCATATTATCCATTTGTATCTCCTTTCTTAGATTCTATCCAGTGTTTCCCAAAAGTCTTTTATCTCATAGGCATCGCCTCCTTTTATTACTGGACACCCAGAATTCCAGTTCCGGTGCTATACGGGGTGGGCATGGATTAGTCGCTGCTTTTCATTCTATGAGTGTCTCAAGTTTATGTCAATTCTCAGTCTCTTTCAATCCAAAATGAACCTGAAGAGAGAGATAATACCTAATTCCAGAGCATACCTCTATACCCAAACAGAAAACATCCTATTGTGAAGGCCATAGAAGTTTTTTGCATAACCTCAGTGCATTATGATCAAGGTCACTAATAAATAGCCACTTCTTCGTAGGTACCATGCCTCATATAGCCAAATATCTTTCTCACATGCGTCCAGTTCTTCTGCTCAATATGTTCACATATTCCCCAAGGGATGTAACTCTTCCTCACTACTTTCAGGTGTTCATCCCTTGAGTGCATATCCATCCTCTCCATAGCCTGGCTTGACCTCCTTCAAGAGTCTTCAGTTCAATTCGAGATATTGACGGTTGGTGAGGAGAAATAGTACTATGATGCAGTTATGCGGACAGAAGCCATACCCCCTACTGCACAATATAATGGAGAAGTATCTCAACTTCTGGCTTTGGAAGCAAAAAGACAAGCGGGCACTATAGACCTTATCGCCTCCGAAAATCATGTTAGCGGTGCCATTCTTAAAGCTCAGGGGAGCCTTGCGACTGACAAATATGCTGAAGGATATCCTGGGCGTCGTTATTACAGCGGGTGTACTTACATAGATGCAATTGAAAATCTGGCCATTGCAAGAGCAAAAAAGTTATTTAATGCCGAGCATGCTAATGTTCAACCGCATAGTGGTAGCCAGGCTAACATGGCTGTTTATTTAGCTCTGCTGGAGCATGGCGATGTTGTTATGGGCTTGAACCTCAGCCATGGAGGCCATCTTACTCATGGCGCGCAGGTTAATTTTTCAGGAAAGTGGTATAAATTTGTTTCTTATGGTATCGACCCCAAAACGGAGATGCTTGATTATGATGAAATAGAGAGGTTAGCTTTGGAGCACAAGCCAAAGCTAATTGTGGCTGGGGCGAGTGCCTACTCACGAACTATTGATTTTGAGAGATTCCGTTATATAGCTGATAAGGTAGGTGCCAAATTGTTGGTTGATATGGCTCATATAGCTGGAATAGTGGCTGCTGGACTTCATCCCAGTCCCCTGCCACATGCACATGTGGTTGCTTCCACTACCCAAAAAACTCTGCGGGGCCCTCGAGGTGGCTTCATTTTGTGCCATGAAGAGCTAGCCTCAGCTATTGATGCTGCGGTTTTCCCAGGCGTACAAGGTGGCCCTTTAATGCACAGTATTGCTGCGAAAGCTATATGCTTTTTTGAGGCTGCCCAACCTGAATTTGTAAATTATCAACAGTCGGTGTTAAGGAACGCCCGTGCTCTGGCTTCCGAACTTCAGGGATGTGGTTTGCGTCTGGTTTCTGGTGGCACAGATAACCACCTTGTCCTTGCCGATCTTTCTTCCATGGGAATAAACGGTAAAGAAGCTGAAGAGATGCTGGAAGCGGTTGGAATATTAGTAAACAACGAAAGTATTCCTTTTGACCCCAAGCCCCCTTACATTGCTAGTGGTATTCGCTTGGGCACACCTGCAGTAACCACAAGAGGATTTGGCGTGGAGGAAATGAGGCGAGTTGCCTCTCTTATTTTTGAGGTTCTACATCACCCTGGGGACAAACTCGTTTCGAAACAGGTGTGTGAAGAGGTAAAAGGAATGTGCCAGTGTTTTCCTATACGCAGAGAAGTATAGGAACGTTTTCGTTTCGAGACGATAATTCATATCGACAACTTATCGGCTTGATATTTCAACATTGCCGTTTATCTATCAAAGGAACTTTTTGGTCAGCAAACTGATGACAAGCATTTTCTATGGCTGGGTAATAGTAGCTGGAGTTTCTGTAATTCTATCGTTGCAGTGGGGGTGTATTGATACCTATGGCATCTTCCTCACAGAGCTGCACAGTGATTTGGGTTGGACGAAAACAGCAATTTCTGGAGCCTATTCCTTGTTTTCTATTATTAGTTGTTCTCTTTCTATTCTAACGGGAAGTCTAAATGATAAATATGGACCCAGGTTAATTCTCATGATTTCTATCATCGTTATAGGCACGGGCTATGTTTTAATGTCTACGCTCAGTGCAATTTGGCAGCTATATTTTTTCTACGGTGTTATAGCAGCTATTGGGGCAAGTTTTGGCTGGGTGCCAGCAATTTCAACAGTATCTCGCTGGTTTACAAAGAAAAGAGGAATGGCTTTGGGAATCGCACAGGCTGGGGCAGGGATAGGGTCATTCATCATGCCGCCTCTTTCTCAATTTCTTATCCTCAAATTCGGCTGGCGTGTCTCCTATTTAATTCTGTCTGGCTTTCTTTTCGTCATAGGCATTCCTGCTTCCAGATTGATGAGGCCTAATCCATCGAAGAAAAGGCTTTATCCTGATGGAATGGAGGAGAGTATAGAGAACACAGAGAGTGCTAATTCTATGCCTGGCGTAGTAGATTTTTCGTTTAGACAGGCACTCAGGACGAGACAGTTTTGGTTGTTGTTTGTGATGTATGCTAGCGCTGCTTTGCCTATTGGCATGTTGGTTCATTTAAAAGCGTATATGCTTGAGTTTGGTATCTCAGAAATGACTGCTGCCACTGTTATTGGTATTAGAAGTGCAGCCTTTGTAGTGGGTGCGCTAGTGATAAGCAGGCTCTCGGATAGAATTGGGAAGAAAGTGCCTCTCTTTATTTGCTTCCTTGTAATGACGGTAACGATGTTGTGGCTTATAAGAGCAACGCAGCCATGGGAATTTTGTTTGTTTTCAATTATTTCTGGCTTTACCTGGGGGAGTCTTACATTGTTCCCTGCAATAGCTGCTGACTGGTTTGGAACGAAATTTCATGGTAGCATTTATGGAGCGTTTGAGATAGGTTTTGGCATTGCAGGAGGAGTTGCCCCATTATTAGCTGGATATATTTTCGACACTAGGGGAAGTTACGAACTGGCTATCATTATCATGGCAACAGGGCTTTTCATAGCTATGGGGCTGTCTTGCGTAATTAGCTCACCCCAAGAGCAAGCTGAATTCAGGTAGAGGGAAGCAAGGTTAGCCTTGCTTTGTGTTTTGAAAAGCTAATCCTGGCGAACCCTGTTATAGTATTTTTCGGAAGGTAACATGGCTGGTAAACCGAGAAAGAGAATTTTCTATGGTTGGGTAATAGTGGCTGCAGCTTCCTTGATTGTAGCCTTGGTGTTTGGTTGTGATGAAACTTACGTCATTTTCCTCCCCGAATTGTGCCAGGAGTTGGGCTGGACAAGAACAGCTGTGTCCGGAGCATACTCACTGGGGTTTATTACAGCGACTGCTTTAGGTATAGTGGCAGGAAGGCTAAATGATAGACACGGCCCTAAATTGATGCTCATAATTTGCCTCGTTATCTCAAGCCTGGGCTTTGCATTGATGTATACAATGAAGGCTACCTGGCAGCTCTATTTATTTTATGGACTTATAGCGAATATTGGAATGGGCTTTGCCTGGGTACCATCGATTTCAACAGTAACCCACTGGTTTGTAAAGAAAAGAGGACTGGCTTTGGGAATTGCGGAGGCTGGAATAGGGATAGGGCTATTTATCATGCCACCATTTATTCAATTTATTATGATTAGGTTCGGCTGGCGCATTTCTTACCTGATCTTATCTGGCCTCCTTTTAGTCATAGGGCTTCCTGTCTCCACGTTGATGAGACTCGATCCATCAGAGAAAGGACTTTACCCTGATGGAATGGAAGAGAGTACAGAGAACAAAGAGAATAATGATCTCATATCTAGCACTCCCAATTTTACGTTTAGGCAGGCAATTGGAACGAATCAATTTTGGCGCTTGTTTGCGATCAATACTGTTTATTCTTTACGCATTGGCATCGCAATTCACTTAAAAGCATATATGATTAGCTTTGGTATCCCGGAAATGGTTGCCGCTACGGGTATTGGCCTTCGTAGTGGAGCTTACACGGTAGGCGCAATAGTAATAAGCAAACTCTCGGATAGAATCGGAAGGAAAATACCTTTCATTGTTTCTTTCTTCTTAATGGCGGCGATGATGTTGTGGCTTGCGAAGGCAAGACAACCATGGGAATTCTATCTATACTTTGTTATTGCTGGTTTTGGCTCGGGAAGTTTTGTATTATTCCCAGCAGTAATTGGCGATTGGTTTGGATTGAAATTTCATGGTAGCATTCTTGGCTTATTAGATTTGGCAACTGGAATTGGTGCTGCAGTCGGTCCACTATTGGCTGGGTACATCTTCGACACCAGGGGAAGCTATGAATTAGCCATCATAATCATGGCAATAGCACTTTTCATAGGGGCAGGTTTGTCTTTCTTTATCGAAGCGCCCCAGAAAGCAAGTTAATTTATGCAAGAGAAAACAGGGCCAGCTATATATGTTGCGTGGGGAGAGCTCAACATCAGACGCTGACCTTATGTTTTTTGTTAGAGGAAACACAACTACAAGGAGGATTTATGCTTGGCAAGACAAGAACAGGTATTTTCTATGGTTGGGCAATAGTGGCTGCTGGCTTCGTGATACTGATGATAGCGTGGGGGTTACTGTACTCTTACGGTGTTTTCTTCGAAGATTTATCTAAAGAATTTGGATGGTCAAGGACTATGGTATCAGGAGCCTATTCGGTTTTTATGGTGCTCCATTGCGCTCTTTATCCTGTGGTGGGAATAATAAATGACAAATATGGACCACGAAAATCATCGCTATTTTGTGTTATTCTCATGAGTAGTGGTTTTGCATTGATGTCTTACATCAGTGTTCCGTGGCAGCTTTATACACTCTATGGTGTTGTAATAGGCAGTGGAATAAGTTTCGTATATATACCTATTACTTCCACAATAACACATTGGTTTGAGAAAAGAAGAGGAATGGCATTGGGGATCGTTACTGCGGGGGTAGGCATGGGCACAATGACTTTGTTGCCTTTTTCCCAATTCCTGATTTCTAATTTTGGCTGGCGCAGTTCCTATTTAATCATAGCTATCTTTCCACTTATCATAATTCTGCCTGTCTCTCGATTGCTAAGGCTAAACCCTTCAGAAAAAGGACTTCTTCCTTATGGGGCAGGGGAAATAACCAGAAAAAGAACTGCTACTTCTCTGCCCAGCACGAGGAATTGCACCCTCCGCGAGGCAGTTAAAGAAAGAAATTTCTGGATTCTTTTCACAATTAGTGCCTTTGGTTTCTTGGCTGTTCAGCTCATTATGGTTCATTTGAAAACAAACATTACTGATGTTGGGATTTCGCCAATGACCGCAGCTACCATTCTTGGTACGGTGGGAGGAGCTGGCCTTCTGGGCAGAATAACAGTAGGCGGCGCCTCAGATAGGATAGGTAGAAAGCGAGCTTATTTCATTGCTCTGCTTTTAATGGCCATAATGATGGTGTGGTTGCTCGAAGCAAGGCAGGTCTGGCAATTCTTCGTCTTTTCTGCCATTTTTGGCTTTGGCTATGGTGGGTGTGTTCCATTGCCTGCGGCTATGATTGGAGATTGGTTTGGTGCGGAATCGCATGGCCGTATTCTCGGAGTCCTATCTTTGTCAGGAATGGTCGCAGGGATTGGACCGATAATAGCTGGTTATATTTACGATGTTACAGGGAGTTACAATCTAGCTTTTATTATAGCAGCAGTAATGCTTTTTGTGGCTATGTGTTTAACTCTTGCAATTAAAGCATCACATGCCCCAAAATGACGCAAAAATGGCGCTTCCTCTAGCTTTGCCTCGCTTTTCAGATATGATTGACTTTAAGAAACAGTGATAGCCTCGTGCTATAATTAATTTAATATTTCTGTATGTTGGAGGAGTGAAAAACAATGGATGAACTCAAGGTGTTTACAGGCAATGCTCACCCTACTTTAGCCCGGGAGATATGTGATTATCTTGGTATACCTCTTGGTAAAGCCGATGTTTTCGAATTTAGCAATGAAAATATTTTTGTTCGCATCTTAGAAAATGTTCGTCAGCGAGATGTTTTTGTTATACAACCAATTTGCTCTCCCGTTAATAAAAGTTTGGTTGAACTTCTTATTATGATTGATGCTTTCAGACGAGCTTCAGCAGGGCGAGTCACTGCGGTTATACCTTACTACGCCTATGGACGTACTGACAAGAAGGACCAGCCTCGAGTACCTATCACTGCTCGCTTAATCGCTGACTTGATTACCACTGCGGGGGCTAATAGATTGCTTACTGTGGATCTCCATGCTCCTCAAATCCAGGGGTTTTTCACTATACCAGTTGATGAATTAACTGCTTTTTCTATCTTGAGCCAATACTTTAAGGAAAAAGCTCTGAGTAATCTGGTGGTGGTTGCTACAGATATTGGCATCTCTAAGCGAGCTCGTGATGTAGCTGCTAGCCTGGGAAGCCCCCTGGCCATCATCGAAAAGAGGCGATTGGGAAATACCGATACCACTGAAACTACCAATATTATCGGTGAAGTTCAAGGGATGCGCATATTAACCGTTGACGATGAAATCGATACCGCTGGTTCCTTAATTGGCGCAGCAAATTCCCTTATGGAGCGTGGTGCTACAGAGATTTATAGTTGTTGCATTCACCCCGTATTCTCAGGGTTGGCCTTGCAGAAAATAGCCTCCAGCCCGATAAAAGAAGTGGTGGTTGTTGATACAATCCCTGTTACCAACGACAAAAAACTGGATAAGATTACCGTTTTGCCTATAGCTTCGCTTATTGGCGAAGCTATTCATCGTATTCATACAGGCTTGTCTATAGGGGCTATGTTTGAGTAAACATTGCTAAGTGCAAAGAGGAAGCAAATCGTAAAGTTCATTTAGTTTCTCATGAAGTAAAAATGTTCAAGTGGCTTAGTGGGTTAGGTAGTTCGAACGAGAAGGAATTAAAACGCCTCCGACCCTTGGTTGATTATGTAAATTCATTGGAATCTGAATTTGAGAAGCTCTCCGATAGTGAGCTTCAGGCTAAAACCGATGAATTCAGAGACCGGCTAAGTGGAGGCGAAGCTCCAGACGAAATTTTACCTCAAGCTTATGCTGTAGTGAGAGAAGCAGCTAAACGAACTATTGGACAGAGGCATTTTGATGTTCAGCTAATGGGTGGCATTGTTCTTCATCAAGGGAAAATAGCTGAGATGAAGACAGGAGAAGGGAAGACTTTAGTGGCTACCTTACCTCTCTATCTAAATGCTCTTAGTGGAAAAGGTTGCCACCTAGTCACCGTTAATGATTATCTCGCCAGGCGTGATTGCCATTGGATGGGCTCCATTTACCATGCTTTAGGGGTAAGCGTGGCGTGTATTAATCCCCAAAAAGGCTCAGACCAACCAGCCCCCTCGTATATTTATGACCCTACTTATAATTCGGAGAATGAGAGATGGAGGTTCCTTCGTCCTATCACCCGTCGACAGGCTTATGAAGCAGACATAACATATGGCACAAACAACGAATTCGGTTTTGATTATCTCAGGGACAATATGGTTCTGGATTTATCACAGTGTGTTCAACGCCCACTCAACTATGCCATTGTCGATGAAGTGGATAACATCCTGATTGATGAAGCTCGCACTCCATTAATCATAAGTGGGCCTGCCGAGGAAGCGACTCAGGAATATTATATTTTTGCTCAACTGGTTTCCCGCCTTAGCAGAGATGAGGATTACAGCATTGATGAGAGGACACGTACCGTCAGCCTCACTGATAGTGGTAACATCAGGGTGGAGAACATGATAAGGAAGGAAGGTTTGCTTAAGGCGCCCAGCCTTTATGATCCCTCCAATTATTTTCTCACGCAATATTTGAGCAATGCGCTCAAGGCGCATGTTTTGTTTAAGAAGGATCGCAACTATGTGGTCAAGGATGGGCAAGTGATCATTGTGGATGAATTCACTGGCAGATTGATGTTCGGGCGAAGATACTCTGAGGGATTACACCAAGCCATTGAAGCTAAAGAAGGAGTGAAGATTCAACGAGAAAGTACTACCCTGGCCACTATCACCTTTCAGAATTATTTCCGCATGTATCAAAAATTGGCTGGCATGACTGGTACTGCTGCCACTGAAGCTGAGGAGTTTCATAAGATTTATAAATTGGAAGTAGTGACCATACCTACAAACAAAGCGCTGGCTCGCATTGAATATACTGACCAGGTTTACAAAGATGAAAAGGCTAAATTTGCCGCGGTAGTCCGGGAAATTGAGCAATTGCATAAGCAGAAGAGGCCAGTTCTTATAGGTACAGTTTCTATTGATAAATCAGTGGAGTTAAGCGACTTGTTAAGAAGAAAAGGCATAGCGCATCAAGTATTGAATGCCAAGAATCATGAAAAGGAGTCAGTCATAATTGCCCAGGCCGGGCGTATAGAAGCGGTGACCGTAGCTACTAATATGGCAGGGCGTGGTGTGGACATCATCCTTGGTGGTAACCCTGATAAGCGCGATTCCGAAGAATGGAAAAGAGAGCACGATAAAGTAATTGAGCTTGGCGGGCTTTACATTGTTGGCACTGAACATCACGAAGCCAGGCGTATTGATAATCAGCTTCGTGGGCGAGCAGGAAGACAAGGCGATCCGGGCAGTTCACGTTTTTACGCTTCCTTAGAAGATGAAATTCTCCGCCGCTTTGGCGGTGACCGTGTTAAAGGATTTATGCAATGGGCTGGAATGGATGAGAATTCCCCTATTGAGCATCCTATGGTCACGAAAGCTATAACGAATGCTCAGGTGCAGACAGAAGGCTATCATTTTGATATGCGTAAACACCTTGTGGAATATGATGACGTCATTAACACTCACCGTGAGATAATTTATGCTGAGAGAAAGAAAATTTTGAGTGGTGCTGACCTCAAGGCGAACATAATGTCTATGCTCGAGGATGAAATTCAAGGCGTGGGAGATGCTCATTTTAACCATAACCTGAGCGAGCTGGACTTATCAGGTTTGCTTGAAGACATTTCCCATATTTTTCCCCTACCACCACAATTCAAGGGAAATAGTCTTTCAGGGCTCAACGATAAACAAATCTTAGAAAAATTGGGTCTTTATGGCATTGAACTTTATAATCAGCGGGAGCGTGAGATGGGCCCCGATAATATGCGTATAGTGGAGAGGTTGGTGATGCTTCGTGTGGTCGATGGGTTATGGAAAGGACATCTTACCGCTATGGAGCACATGCGACAGGGAATAGGTTTACGTGCTGCTGGCCAGCAAAACCCGCTGGTGGTATATAAGAAAGAGGGGCGCATTCTTTTTGATGCTCTTTTGGCCGGCATTCAACATGACGTTGTCCACAGTATTTACCGCGCTGGCATTAAGAAAGAACCATTACCCAAAAAACAAGCAGCAGTAGTCGGCAGAAAGGTGGCAGGCAAGAAAGTGGGACGCAATGACCCATGCCCCTGTGGCTCAGGCAAGAAATACAAACATTGCTGCGGGAGGTAAGTTTTACTGCTAACAGCATTGGGGAATCGGTAGATTCCAGGGATCAATAGAAACCTTAATCCATGAGTTGTCTGAAATGTTAAAAGTATAAGCGCGGCTGGAAGTTTATGAAGTGTTCTATGGAACATTATAGTATATAGGAAGTGAATACAATATTGAGCAACACGGGTGATACACAGGCAATCCAATATCTCAAAGAATCCATTGCTGCTGGCAAGCACTGGTATGTATCCTTGCTTGAGGCAATCAAGTTATGGACTAGTACCGAGGAGGATTACAACGAGCGTCACTATTGCTATCTTATTGACAATGAAGCTTTTGATTGGCATGTCCTGGCGGAAAGGTTGTGTGAGGAGATTAGTGGGCTTATACCAGATAAAGAATTAGTTGGGCTTCTTTTCTTCGATCAACCACCAATAGAATTGCCTAAAGATGAATTTAAAAAATTGATTGGTAAGGCCAAATATCAAGCTTACCTTAATTACCTTTACGGCATCCTTATGGAGGAAATTTTAATTCTAGCTGTAACTGAAGAGGTGCGTAAAAGAAGGAGTGTCCTGGGTTTAAGTGAGGATAATAGCATAGTTGATGAAGTTTACCGCCACATTTATGGCGCTACTCAGACGGAGTTAGTAAATCTCTTCAGGAAAGAGAGAAATTACCCGAGACGCAAATCCATGAGCCTTGGGAAACTCAAGGAATTGATGTACTGGTTATTTAAACAGCGTCTAAAGAGATGTGACAAATCTCGCGTTGCCAGTGATACCAGGAAGGCTTTGTTAAAGTTACGTTTCTATATGAAGCTAAGAAGCCGCAAAGCTCCTCAGCCACTCTGAGATAATTCTGAATTTAATCTTCCCAGTTTATCTTCAAGAGTGCGCAGTCTTTCTTTGTCTCTTTCAATAATATGTGGTGGCGCTTTGTTTAAAAAAGCGCTATTCCTTAACCTCGTGTCAAGTTGCACAATTTTGGCTTGGGTTATTTCTATTTCCTTTAACAGGCGCTTCTTTTCTGCAAGTTGGTCTATCATGCCTGCCCATGGGAAAGCCAGCTCAGCTCCTCTTAGCACTATAGCCAATACGTCTTCTTCAATTTTCCTTCCCTCTCGAGCCGAAATGATGAGAGGGTGGACATGCCCCAAAGTTTCTATGGCTTTAGTCTGTGAGGTGACGTAGGGTAAAAATTCATCAGTGTAGACCCGAGCTTCAATCCACTTGGAAGGCGCCACTCTATATTGGGAGCGAGTATTACGGATAGAGCGGATAATTTCTATCACCACATCCATAGCTTGTTCTGCTGTGGAGTCAGCGGGTTTGTTGTTGCCGATAGGGTAAGGGGCTATCATTATGGAGGCTGGCATTTGATCTTTGTTAGGCAGGCGTTGCTTTAAATTCTGCCATAGTTCTTCGGTGATGAACGGCATAAAGGGGTGCAGAAGGCGAAGTGATGTTTCGAGAATTTTCACCAGGAAGGGCAGCGGAGAGGAAAGTGGTTGGTAGCGGAGCCGCACCTTGGCAATTTCAATGTACCAATCGCAAAATTCCGACCAGATGAAATCGTAGATTTGCTGTTCGGCTTCACCAAATTGGAAGTTCTCCATAAGCTTGCCGACATTGCTGATTCGGCTGTTGAGCCTACTGCAAATCCAGCGGTCCTCTATTTTCTGTGGGTTTTCTGTTTCTATTGTTACCAACGTATGATTATTCAATATCTCTGCATCAACACTCTGCAGGACAAATCTGGTGGCATTCCATAGTTTATTGACAAAATTACGACTGGCTTTTAGTCTACCTTCTCCAAGGCTTATGTCATTGCCCGGAGAGCTACCTATGGTTAAAGCAAAGCGAAGAGCATCGACTCCATATTCACCCATGGCTTTGGTAGGGTTGATAACGTTTCCTCGTAGTTTGCTCATTTTCTCGCCATTTTCGTCTCGAAGCAATCCGTGGAGATATATGGTATGGAAAGGTATTTGCTTAGTGTCTTCCAATCCCATCATAATCATCCTGGCTACCCAGAAGAAAAGTATGTCATAACCAGTCTCCATTACCGAGGTGGGATAGAAATAGCGAAGGTCATTGGTATCATCTGGCCAGCCCAACGTGGAGTGTGTCCACAACGCTGAGCTAAACCAGGTATCAAGGACATCTGCATCCTGAACGATTCGATTTGAGCTACAATGCTTACAACCTGAGGGTTCATCTACAGAAGCTGTTAATTTACCACAGTCTTGGCAGTGCCATACTGGAATGCGGTGGCCCCACCATAGCTGGCGGCTTATACACCAATCTCTGATGTTCTCCATCCATTCAAAATACACTTTGGTGAAGTGCTCTGGATTTATGGTGATGTTTCCGTCCCTGACAGCTCTAATGGCCTCCTCGGCCAGTGGTTTTGCCTGAACGAACCATTGCAAACTGACTTTGGGCTCAATCATTGTTTGGCAACGGTTGCAATGCCCCACTGAGTGAAGATGGGGTTCGATTTTCTCCAGCAATCCTACATCTTTTAGGTCAGCCACTACATTATCCCTGCAAGCGAAGCGCTCTAGATTTACGTAGGGTCCAGCGTTCTCATTCAGAGTAGCATCTGGATTCATAATATCTACCAATGGCAAATTATGTCGTTGGCCTACTTCGAAATCCGTAGGGTCGTGAGCTGGAGTTATCTTTAGTGCTCCAGTGCCAAAAGAGGGATCAACAGCATCATCAGCAATGATGGGGATTCTCTTATTTATGATGGGGAGGGTGACGTTTTTACCCACCAAATTTCTGTAGCGCTTATCATTGGGGTTTACTGCTATGGCAGTATCTCCAAAAAATGTTTCAGGCCGCGTTGTAGCTATAGTGACAAAATCCCCCCCACTAGTCAGGGCATAACGGATATAATAAAGATGGCCTGTAATCTCCTTATGTTCAACTTCAAGGTCGGAAAGGGCAGTCTGGCAACGTGGACACCAGTTTATTATCCTTTCACCACGATAAATTAAGCCTTTATTATACAGGCGAACAAAGGCAGTGCGTACTGCTCTACTCGGACCTTCATCAAAAGTGAAGCGATCCCTTGTCCAATCACATGAAGCTCCCATCATCCGATGTTGATAGTTAATATTCCTTCTGCTTTTATTTGCCCATTCCCAGGCTGTTTCCGAGAATTTTTCCCTGCCTATGCCATTTCTGGTCAATCCTTGTTTAGCCAGCTTTTGCTCTACAATTACTTGTGTAGCAATGCCCGCATGGTCAGTGCCAGGAAGCCATAACGTAGGCTCTCCTCTCATTCTGTGCCACCTGACCATGATGTCCTGTAAAGTATCCGTTAAGGCATGGCCCAAGTGGAGTTTGCCCGTGACATTGGCTGGTGGCATAATAATGACGAATGGTTTCTTCTCAAGGTCTATTGTGGGCGTGAAATAGCCTCGCTCAAGCCAGAAAGCATACCATTTCTCCTCTATTTTGCCTGGCTCGAAGGCTTTAGGAATTAGATTTATCATTATCTAGCCATAGTTGTTGTTTAGACTTCGTGGCAAGTAATATTGCCACTTTATCCAGAATTTTGTCAGCTACTTCCCGCTTGGGTAAAAGAGGAAGGTTGTCAGTTTTGTCTCCCCTGTCAATTATGGTTACACGATTATCATCGGCACCGAAACCGCTGTCGCTGGATGTGATGTCATTAGCTACAATAAGGTCAATATCTTTTTGCTGCAACTTCTTCCTGGCATTTTCCACCAAATTGTTGCTCTCGGCAGCGAACCCCACTTTGATGAAATCACCCTTCATGCTAACTAAAATATCTGGGGTGCGCTCCATTTCTAAAGTTAATCCAGTACTTTCCTTCTTTATTTTCTCATCTAATTCCCTCAAAGGACAATAATCAGCCACAGCAGCAGCCATGATTAAAACATCAGTTTGAGAAGTAGCAACTCTTACCGCTTGATACATCTCCCGCGCAGTGCAGATGTTGATTATTTCCATACCAACGGGCTTAGCAAGCGAGGTTGGCGCTGTTACTAATGTTACCATGGCTCCTCTATCGCGGGCTGCCTCAGCTAGCGTATAGCCCATTTTCCCTGAGGAGCGGTTAGTTATGCAGCGAACAGGGTCAATAGGTTCCTGGGTGCCGCCTGCAGTTACCACAATATGCTTGCCAGCCAGATCACCATTCTGCCCTAGTACCTGGCAGATGGAACCTATAATATCAGTGGCGTTAGCGAAGCGTCCTAAGCCTTTCTTGCCCGATGCCAATCTGCCCGAAGCTGGTCCCACAATAGTAAAGCCGCGGGCTTTCAGCCTGGATAAGTTGTCTTGGGCGATAGAATTTTCGAACATATTTACGTTCATGGATGGCGCTATGAGTATGGGAGATTTGCTTGCCAGCACTGTAGCACACAGCATATCATCGGCGATGCCTGAAGCTAGCTTGGCGATGTTGTTAGCTGTAGCTGGGGCAATGGCTATTACATCAGCTGTAGCCAATGATATATGTTCGACCTCGGATTCGGAGCTTAGAGTAAACATATTAGTAACTACAGGTCTTCCAGTGATGGTCTGGAATGTTAGAGGAGCTATGAATCTGGTAGCTGCCTCGGTCATAATTACATCTACTTTTGCTCCTGATTGGGTTAACTGGCTAGCGATGTCCACTGCCTTATAAGCAGCGATGCTTCCTGTAACTCCTAAGACAATAATTTTCCCTTTCAGCATGATGTTTCCTCTGCTAATTTTTCACCTTATTCATCTTATAAATCAGAAGTAATCCAATTAATGATAAATGAGGATTTACTATTTCTATTTGGGGTATCTTTTTAGCCAGGTAAGCGTGCCCGCCAGTAGCTATCACTTTTGCCTTACATCCTAATTCTTTCTCTATGTGCCGCAATATGTTTTTGATAAAACCAATATACCCGAAGAACATCCCTGATTGTATGGCAGAGACAGTGTTGTTGCCAATAGCTTGTTTAGGGTATGTTAACTCTATTCGAGGAAGCATTGCAGTACGGGCAAACAGCGCCTCGCTAGCTATATTAATTCCTGGGCCGATAACTCCCCCAAGATAATTACCCTCTTTGGAAACAACATCAAATGTGATAGCAGTGCCAAGGTCCACGATGATCACCGGTTTTTCACAAAGATAGTGAGCAGCAACGGCATTCACTACTCGGTCGGGGCCAAGCTCCCGAGGATTATCCACACAGATACGTACTCCTGTTTTTATACCGGTTTCAACTACTAGAGGCGAAGTGCCTAAATACTTTTGACACATTTCTTGAAAAATGGCTACCAATGGAGGGACAACACTGCACAAAGCGACTTCTGTAATTTTGGAGGTGGGCAGCTTTTGGCGCTGGAGGAGAATAAGCAATAGAGCGCCATACTCATCTGCCGAGCGGTCAACCTCAGTGCTTACCCGCCAAGTGGCTTTCAGCTTATCATCATCGAATATGCCTAATTTAGTGCTGGTGTTCCCAATATCGATAGCCAACAACATAATGACTAATCCATTATTTTGTAGAAATGTGGAATGAGTATAGCATCTTGGTTTAGCTTTCGCTACTGCTGTTAGGAGCTATGACTCCTAGTTACCTGGGTAACTCGTCGGCGCCACCACTTACGATGGATATGGTTCCCATGGCTATTTTGTTCAGGGTAAAGATAAATGGTGTGAATGCTAACCAATTAAAGCCATTTCCGGTGATGCAGGTAAGCAAACATGCCTGTACCCGTAAGCGCCATAGCAGAGAGCAATATACCAAGAGGTAATAAATTGCCGGATTCCGTTCCTCCAGGTAAAGGGACATTCATGCCAAAGATGCCGGACAATAAAGTAGGTGGTGCTAGAATTGCCATAACTATAGTTAACACGCGCATTATCTCTTGAATACGATGTGAAGTTAACCAATTGCTGGTTTCGGCAAGTCCATCTACAACCTCTTTGCAATCCTCGAGTTCATCCCAAATCTTACGGATATGGTCGGCAATGTCACCGAAATAAATTTCCTGCTCCTCTTTGAAAAAGGAGTATTTTTTCCGCTCGAGTATCTCAAGCACAGGGATCTGAGGGCGAATGACGCGGCGGAATGAAATGAGGTCACGCCGGATCAGGGAGATTTGGCGGACTGTCTCAGGAACAGCTTTTGTGAAGATAACATCTTCTATGTCATCAACACTTTCTGTGATCTTGCCAAGGATAGGAAAGCAGTAATTGACCAATCTATCAAGAATGTGGTACAGGAGGAAGCTTGGACTTTTCCCTAAATAGGCCTGGCGACTTTTCTCAAGAGTTTGGCATTCACGAAAAAATTTAGTTAGTGGTTTGAGATTAGCCGAACAGTGCACTGTGACAACATAATTCTCCCCAATAAAAATATCTACCTCACTGGGTCGTGTTATGCGGTTTTCTCTATCAAAAACAGGGAAATGCAGGACTATGAACAGGTGGTCTTTATATTCGTCTATTTTCGGACGTTGCGCACGGCTAAGAACATCATCTAAATTGAGAGGATGAAAGTTAAAATGCTCGTCCAGAAATTTAACTTCGTTGCTGGATGGCTTGTCAATGTGAATCCATCTCAGTTTGCCTTCGCTAATTGAATTTATGTTGTATTTTTCCTGCTTAGTGCTGGTCATAAGTACTTACTACTGAAGGAGATTTCCTCCATTCTACCACTAATTTCATTGCTAGACTAGCACCTGCACTGGCTGAGATACACAGGTAACACCAGGCTACAGATTTTGGCAAGTTCCCTTCCAATATGCTCCACTCTACCCTCAATCTCTCATAGATTGCATACCATGAGAGGCCTGTTACCACTCCCCAACACTTATACCTGCTCTTTCAAGATAACAAGCTTTCTCTTAAAGAAATATAAGCTGCTTGGTTTTCTTATTCCTGTATCCCCTTATGCCAGATTAATATCATCACTAACCATGCCATTATTGTTACCTGTCTTAGCCTCCGCATGTAAAACTTAGCTCAGCCCACGAGTATTTACCTGTCTTGAGCACAGGGACTTGACAAAATATATCAAGGAGTGTTTATAATAGAGGTGGGAAAAAGTGGGAGAAAAGGGAGGTTTTTGTAGGAAAATGTTTTTTGGTGAATATTCATACAAAGTTGACGAGAAGGGGAGGATCCCTCTACCGCCGAAATTCAGGCGGGAAATGAAAGAAACTGTAATCTTAGCCAGGGGAACAGAAAAATGCATTGATATTTACTCTCCGTCTGAGTGGAAAAGGTTGGCTGACACTTTAGCTGCTAAGGCAGTGACTCCAGCTAATCTAAGAAAACTAAACCGCGCCATCTTTGGTTCAGCTTTCAGTGCCTCCTTTGATAGACAAGGTCGAATAACATTACTCACCCCATTACGCAGTTACGCTGGAATTAAAGATAACGTAATTGTCGTTGGTGTTAATAATCGTGTTGAACTCTGGGATGAGGAATTATGGAAGACTGAGAAAGCTGCAGACGATGAACAAGCATCTCAAATTATGGAGAGCCTTGAAATATAGCTAATGAATGAGATTATGTCTTCGCCAACGCATATACCTGTTTTGTTGAATGAAGTCATGGAAGCATTACAAGCTCAGCCGGGAGGACGCTTTATTGACTGTACCATAGGCTCAGGCGGTCATGCTGCTGCTATTTTGAAAAGCATTTTACCCCAGGGGAAACTGCTAGGAATTGATGCTGATCCCGAGGCTATCAGAGCGAACAAAACTAGATTTAATAATTATGGTGAAACAGTTAACTTAGTTAATGACAATTTTGCCAACCTTAAGACTATTTGTAGTAAATACAAATTCTATCCAGTTGATGGCATTATTTTCGATCTCGGTATTTCTTCAAGACAATTGGATACAGCCCGACGTGGCTTTAGCTTTCGGCGTGAAGCTCCTCTTGATATGAGATTCGGCTCTGAACAAAGACTAACTGCTGCTGATATCATCAACACCTTTCCTGAGCAAGAGTTAGCTCATATTATTAAGGAATATGGAGAGGAACGCCACAGCCGACGAATAGCACAGCACATTGTACAGAACCGCTCCATCACTTCTACTGTACAACTTGCTCAGGTAGTGGAGCAATCTCTTGGCCGTAAACACACCAAGATTCACCCTGCTACCAAGACCTTTATGGCACTCCGCATTGCTGTTAACAAAGAGCTGGACAATCTAAGAACGGCTCTGAAACAGACTATAGGCCTCCTTCGTTTTCAAGGCAGGTTAGTGGTTATCAGCTATCATTCTCTAGAAGATCGCATAGTCAAGGAGTTTATGCGACACGAAGCTAGTAGCTGCATCTGTCCACCAGAGACAATAGTATGTCGCTGTGGGCATGCGCCTACCTTAAAACTCATATCAAGAAAGGTCATTAGACCTACTTCGTTGGAGATAGAATCCAACCCGCGCAGCCGCAGCGCTAAAATGAGAATAGCCGAACGCCTGCAGTAAGCAATAACATCTATAATAACAAAGGAGGTAAAAATGGCAAAGAGAATTGTTTCCGCCATTGATGTAGGTACAAGCAAGATAGCCACCATCGTAGCCAATGTAAGAGCACAGGACGATATCGAAGTTCTGGGAGTAGGAGTTGTTCCCAGCCACGGCATGCACAAAGGTATTGTAGTCAATATGGATGAGGCTAAGGCATCTATTGCTAACTCAATAAAAGAAGCCCAGAGAGTCAGCGGCGTAAAAGTAGACTCCGTTTACGTAGGGGTTACTGGCAGACATATAAGCAGCCTCAATAATCGAGGTGTGGTATCTATACCACACGATGATAGGTTAGTTCGCTCTAAAGATCTTAAACGAGTTCTGTCCGCAGCCCGTAACATGCCTGTCCCTGAAGGGAAGAAATTACTTCATGCTATTCCTCGATATTACACTTTAAATGGCGAAGAAAGAGTGAACCAGCCGGTGGGAATGCACGGCACTAGACTAGATGTGGAAACTCACATTATCACCGCATCGGTGTCTTCAGTGCAAAACCTAGCTAAATGTATCCGCAGTCTTGGTATTGATGTTGAAGATCTGATTCTAGAGCCTTTAGCTAGCGGAGAGGCAGTGTTGACCCAAGAAGAAAAAGACAGTGGTGTCATTATGGCTGACATTGGTGGAGGTACCACAGACATAGCAGTATTTAAAGATGGTAATATCTACCACACAGCGATCATCCCAGTCGCTGGATACCAGGTGACCAGTGACATATCCATTGGCCTAGGTTTGCCATTCCACGTAGCTGAAAAAATGAAGAAAGTATATGGTAATGTGACGCCAGGATTGGACACCAGTAAGGAAGCAACTGTGACAGGCATAGAGAATGGCCACAGCGCTTCTTACCGTGATCTATGCGACATTATCCGTTCTAGAATGGAGGAGCTGTTTGAACTCATACTTCTGGAAATGCCCACTACTGATTATCAAACCTTGGCTCCCTGTGGCTTAGTGCTTACAGGTGGCACTGCCAACTTGATCGGACTTTCTGATCTGGGAAAATCAACATTGCAGATTCAAGTACGTAAAGGCCAATCTGCAGATTCAGGCATCTATGGCATCACCGACGTTCTTCGTGACTCAGCTTACGCTACTACTACAGGGCTAATTCTATGGCAAGCAAGGAACAGAGAAAAGTCAGCATGGCAAATGAAAAGAGGCGGTGTTTTAGGCGGCTTTGTCAACTTATTTAGAAGACTATTTCGTGGTTAAAGGATAACAAAATTCAAATGTGTTTTGTAGAAAGGAGGTTCAAATGTCAAAAACGATAGTTGCTCCAGCACCAGCAAAAATTAAGGCGATAGGTGTTGGCGGAGGTGGTTGTAATGCTATCAACCGCATGGTTCGCGAAGGCATTAGGGGTATTGATTTCATAGCCATGAATACTGATGCTCAAGCTTTAACACTAGCGGAAGCACCTACTCGAATTCAACTGGGAGAGAAGTTGACTAAAGGGCTTGGTGCAGGCGGCGACCCTAAAACAGGGGCCAAAGCTGCTGAGGAAAGCCGCCAGGTAATTGAAGAGGTTATTGAGGGAGCTGACATGGTATTTATCAGTTGTGGTATGGGAGGTGGCACAGGCACTGGAGGCATTCCTATTGTAGCTCAAGCAGCTAAGGAAGCTGGCGCCCTCACCATTGGTGTAGTGACCAAACCATTTGCTTTCGAAGGTGGCCACCGCTCTGAAGCAGCTGAAGAAGGCATGCTTAACTTAAGCAGCAAGCTAGATACACTAATCATTATACCTAATGACCGCCTTCTGGGTCTCTGCGATGCCAAAACAACTGTTGATAGCGCTTTCAAAATGGCTGACGACGCCCTTTTCCATGGAGTACAAGCCATCTCAGGAGTCGTCACTACTCCAGGATTAATCAACCTCGATTTCGCTGATATTAAATCAGTAATGAAAGATTCTGGTCCAGCATGGATGTCTGTAGGGCAAGGCAGCGGGCAAAATCGAGCTGCTGAAGCTGCCAAAGCTGCTCTAGCTAGTCCTTTACTTGACGTCTCCATAAGTGGAGCTAAAGGAGTGCTTTTCAATATCACAGGCGGTACCAGCTTGACTCTATTCGAGTGTAATGAAGCAGCCGAAGCTATTAGTCAAGCGGTTGACCCCAAGGCTAATATCATATTTGGTGTAGTCTATGAACCCAAGATGGATAACGAAGTAAGAATTACCGTTATAGCTACTGGTTTCAGTAGCCAATATGGCAAAGGAGCACCTAACCTAGAAGAGCTTCGCCACTTAATGAAAAATGGCGAAACACTCGATGTTCCATCTTTCCTGCGACGTGGCCAATATCGCTCTCCTTCCCAGCTCGTGAATACCGTGAAAGGCAAACGGGACTTTGCCCCTCAACCATCTAAAATCTCTCGGCAGTAAAGCCCAAAGTCTACCAGTAGAGGGCGCTACATGGTGAATGTAGCGCCCTCTATCCTTCTAAAAAGGAGATTTCGAACTAAACACTATCACCACTTATGACAACAGCCAAACAAGTATTGGGAATTAGACGGGGTGGTGCAAAAGCCCAAATTAAGAGTGGCAGCGGCCAGAGGAGATACTCCACAAGCATACAATATGGGAGCTGACAAACTTGATTTGCGCTCGGCATGGTGGGTAACTCACTCAATCCAGCTAATGGTGGATAGAGACTATGAGAACAGGATTAAGAGAAAACACCGCTATAATATCCTGACGGAATGGATTATCTCAGCGGTGTGACTTATAATTTTCAGAAGAAATTCTAGTGGACAGATAATTACATATATTTCTAACGGCAGCTATCAAATACTATTTTCGTTGTTGCTGCATTATATTAAAAAACAGGGGGATAATTAAATGAGTATCAAAAGAAGACGCGCACATTCAGTCACTTTTTATGATCGCCCTAAAACATACAATGGATATACCCTATTTTGGCCAAAGGGAGGGGAGATAGCATGGTTGATTGACATGCAGGGCAACGTTGTTCACTATTGGTAGATGCAGTATCCACCAGGACTACATGGAGTGCTTTTGCGTAATGGCAACCTCCTTGGCGCCGCCCAAAATAGGACTACTGCGGAATTGGGATGGTAATACGCTCTGGAAATATGAAGATAAGTATATGCATCATGGCTTCTACCGCATGAGAAATGGTAATACTATGATTTTCAAATGGGTGCCGGTGCCTGAGGACATAGCTGCTAAAGTCAACGGCGGCCTTGCTGCAAGCGAGCTAAACGGGGTCATGTGGACAGACACTATTCAAGAAATTAACGCCAGGGGTAAAGTGGTGTGGGAATGGGCAGCATATGAACACCTCGACCCCGTGCCAAATCCCGTTTGCCTTCTTTGCCCTCGAAGCGAATGGACGCATATGAACGATTGCAGTATCATGGCTGACGGCAACATACTGGTTAGCTTTTCACGGCTTCACAACCTTGCCATTATCGACAGGGCTAACAGTAAGATTAAGTGGATGTGGGGACATGGCGAGATAGCACATCAAAATAACCCTACCTTTCTAGACGGTGGCAATATTCTGTTGTTAGATAACGGTGTCCACACTACTATTTATCCTATGGGTTTCTCTCGTGCACTGGAAATTGACCCAAAGAAT
>Ga0272441_10005510_pt1 | contig 21931 bp, 17 predicted proteins | sample SSMProp6N_FD_193582 | JGI IMG/M metagenome (GOLD analysis project Ga0272441, IMG submission 193582) | Marine sediment archaeal communities from Little Sippewissett salt marsh, Falmouth, MA, United States - SSM-Prop-6N | ecosystem: Environmental > Aquatic > Marine > Wetlands > Sediment ... | reverse complement strand
CGAGAAGGACATCCCTCGACACGCCGTGCCTGCCCCGCTCGTTCTCCGTTGCCTGAGAGCACCCGGCAGGCAAGGAATGAAAACGAAATACCAGCTACAGTCGGTGCTGCGAACCGGGCGAGCCTTCGCGCTCGCCCGTTTTCTTTTCTTCGACGCCGGTGCAGTCAGCCGTCGATCGAGAACCGCCAGGCGCAATACCACTCTTCCGGATGTTCATCGGGCGGGCAACCTATGCATTCGGTCCTGATCCGCGTGTCGATCGACTCGGCAAAGTACGGATACTCGACCATCCCCGCCGACTTGCACGGATAGTCCGGCAGCCCCCTGCGCTTCCGCGCCGACTGGACGCGGCAGTCATTCATCTGAAACACGAAGCTGCTGGGCGTTTCTTCCGCGATGGACTGTTCATTGATGAACGCGTAGAGCCGCAAGGCCAGCGCCTTCTTCAGACCCTCCAGCCCGGGCTGCTCACCAAGACCGAGCAGGCGCTTGATCGACCACGCCTCGAAGGGCGAGAAGCGCGCCCAGCAGCAGTCGTTGCATCGCTTGGCGTCAAACATCCCCCGCGATTCCTCCACCGCCTGGAACCACACGCCGTCGTTGGCCAGCCAGTTCACCGCCAGGGCATCGCGCAGCGCCTTCAGTTTCTCCTGCGGCAGATCCAGCAGCGGCCGGGGAATCCCCTCGACCAGTTCGAAACCCAGCACCTTGGCCAGCCGCTTCATCTGGATCTGCGAACTCTTCTCGTAGGCTGCGGTCAGAATCTCGACCGCCCGCCGGCGGCCAAGCTGCCGCTCGACCTCGGCAAACCACATCGCGTGGTGCATCATGATGCGGTGCATCAGGTCGAGGACGAAGGCGGCCGTGGACGGGTGATCGAGCCCCGCTGCTTCCCTGCCATCATCGCTCATCGGCGTTCTCCGGTATCCAATGGCCGCCAGCATAGCGGAAACCGCCTCCGCCCCGGCCCCGCCGGGCGCCCGCCGGGCCCCCGGCGTCGAAGGTACAATCCGCGCCACGCCCTTCTCGGAAGGAGACAGGCCATGACCGTGCACGCTTATGCAGCCCATGAGCCCGGCGGACGGTTCGAGAAGTTCGAGTATGAGCCCGGACCTCTCCAGCCATCCCAGGTCGGCATCGATGTCCTCTGCTGCGGCCTCTGCCACAGCGACCTGCACATGCTCGACAACGACTGGGGCATGACCGTCTACCCCTTCGTCGCCGGCCACGAGGTCATCGGCATCGTGCGCGAGGTCGGAGCCGACGTGCGGCTGCTGGCGCCGGGCGACCGGGTGGGGCTGGGCTGGCAATGCGGCTCGTGCCTGGCCTGCCCGTCGTGCCGGTCCGGGCAGGAGCATCTGTGCGGCGAATCGCAGGGGACCTGCGTGCAGCGCCACGGCGGGTTCGCCAGCCATGTCCGCGCCGACCGCCGCTTCGTGCTCCCCATTCCCGACGGGCTGAAGACGGAGACGGCCGGGCCGCTGCTGTGCGGCGGGGTGACCGTCTTCAGCCCCCTGGTGAATTACGACGTGCGGCCCACCATGAAGGTCGGGGTGATCGGGATCGGCGGGCTGGGGCACCTGGCCCTCCAGTTCGCCGACGCCTTCGGCTGCGAGGTCTGGGCCTTCTCCTCCACGCCCGAGAAGGAAGAGGAGGCCTACGCCTTCGGCGCCGATCATTTCATCAACAGCCGCGATGAGAACGCGCTGGCCCTGCTGGGCGGCACGCTGGACTTCATCATCTCCACCGTCTTCATCAACCTGGACTGGGGCGCGTACCTGTCGACATTAAGGCCGAACGGGACCTTGTGCGTGGTCGCCTCACCGGCCGAGGACATGCCCATTCCGGCCTTTCCTCTCATCGTCGGCCAGCGGCGCATCGCGGGCAGCGTGATCGGCAGCCCGCTGATGGAGCGGCAGATGCTCGAGTTCGCCGCCCGCCACGACATCGAGCCGGAGATCGAGCTCATGGAGATGTCGTCGATCAACGAGGCGTTCGACAAGCTCCGCCGCAACGAAGCGCGGTATCGGATCGTGTTGAAGAACGAAGGGTAGTATCGCTTCCACAGCAGGACCATCGCGCCCGGAAGCGCCCCGGAAATGACAACCTGAGCGGATCTCACGCGCAAGCGCCACGACCGCGAGCCTGACAGGCCGCGAGGATGATGAGCCCGCAAGCACGGCGCTTGGCGGCCAATAAGGTGTTCCGAGGCGGTCGATTCCTCTCATGGCTTCCGCCCGTTTCCCGCCCGCCGGCGCCGTGGCGAACCTCCGGTTGCCTTCGTGCGATCTGCCGATATGCTGCCGCGGACAATTCATGGCGACCGCCGGCCGCGTGCGCACGCTCGGGCCGGGTCGCGGCGGAGATGGAGGATCTTCATGTCCGGCATTCATGCACCGGTCGAGCATCCGATCGTTCTCCTCGAAGGCGGGACGGGCGTCGGCACCTCCACCTTCGCATTGAAACTGGCCGCGGCGCTGGATATCCCCGTCGTCGTCAACACCGATTGCGTTCGCGAGGTGCTGCGGACGGCGATCGCGCCCGAAGTCAATCCCGCGCTGGGCCGTTCCACCTATTTAGCCGGACGGACCCGGAGCTACGAACGCCGGTCCGAGCGGGAGAAGCGCCACGAGATCATCCACGGTTTCAAGATGCAGTGCAGCCCGATACAGGCCGCGGTGGATCAGATCGTGAGGCGAGCGATCAAAGAGAATCGGTCCATTCTCGTCGAAGGCGTTCATCTCCAGCCGGGACGCATCCGAACCACTGACTGGTATCAGCAGATTGATGGCCGGATTGTCGAGTTGTTCCTGTATATCGAAGATCCCGACGTTCATCGCGAGCGCTTCCTCTATCGCCAGCGGAAGGCGCCGGAGCGGCCGATGGGCATCTACCTCGAAAACTTCCGTGAGATCAGGTGGATCCACGACTACATGCTGGAACGGGCGCTGCAGAACAACGAGATCTTCCGCGTCAACAACGACAAGCAGGCCCGGGACTGCATGAAGGAGCTGATCGAAATCCTCGGATCAGTGTGCGCCAATCGACTCGTGCCGGAGTTCGTGAGCGGCATCTGAAGCCGACCCGACGACCGCCGTCGGCGGCGAGGGGGCCTCAACCGCGCAGCGTGATCAGCTCGCAGTGCGGGTTGCTGTGCGCAAGTGTCTCGGCTTCCGTCAGCCCCAGAAAAAGCTTGCGGGCGACTCGGATCGGCCCGTTGTGGGAGAAGACCAGCACTTCCGTCCCGGCATGGCGCCCGGATACACCCCTGATGAAGCCGGCCATCCGGGATTCGAGATCGGCGAAACTCTCTCCGCCATCGGCGCGATCTTCAAAGGACTTGGTCACGTTCCGCCCTTTGTACTTCGGGAAGCGCCGGTCGTATCCCTCTTCGGGCTCGCCCTGCAGATCGCCGAAGCTGCGCTCGGCCAGCCGCGGATCGACAGTCAGGGCAGTGTGAGAAGGTCTTTCCTGCTCCGGGCGCAAGGTCAGGAAGCAGGAATCGTCGTCGTCGATGCCCGGCTCGGCCCATTCCAGGGCGATCAGCGCGGTGTGATAGGCCCGCAGCAGCGGCGAGCAGTACACCGCCTCGATTCGCTTCCGCCGCAGGGAATCGCGCAGCGCCACCGCCTGGCGCAGGCCGGCCCGGCTGAGCGGCAGGTCGAGGGTGCCCATGAAGATCCCGCCCTCGTTGGCGGCGGTGGCCCCGTGTCTGACGAAATGAAAGGTGACGGCCATGTGATGCGTCTGCGACCGGAGGCCGCTTTCAATCCCCGCCCAGAAGGTCGAAGACGCCACCGAGGACGGAGCCTTCGCCCTTATCCTTGCCCCCGCCCTGCGGGGCCGCGGCATAAATCCGGTCGGCCATCCGGCTGAACGGCAGCGTCTGCAGCCAGACGATTCCGGGGCCGCGGAGGGCGGCGTAGAACAGCCCCTCCCCGCCGAAGATCTTGTTCTTGATCCCCTTCACCCACTGGATGTCGTAATCGATCGTCGCCTCCATCGCCACGAGGCAGCCGGTATCGACGCGCAGCACCTCGCCGTGGCCCAGCTCGCGCTGGATGACGGACCCGCAGGCGTGCATGAACGCCAGCCCCTGCCCGTCGGCGGAGCTGAGTCGCTGGAGGATGAACCCCTCGCCTCCGAAGAAGCCCACGCCCAGCCGCTTCTGGAAGGCGATGTCCACATCGATCCCGCGCGCCCCGCAGAGGAATGCATCCTTCTGGCAGATGATCTCCCCGCCGTGGTCGGCCAGCTCGACGGGGATGATGCGGCCGGGATAGGGAGCGGCGAAGGCGACATCGCGCCGCTGCATGCCCTGGTTGGCGAAGAAGGTGATGAAGAAGCTCTCGCCGGTCACGATCCGTTTGCCGGCCTTGAAGAGCTTGCCCATGAGGCCGCCGTCCTCGCCCGTCATGGACAGGCTCGTGGCCATGTCGATGTCCTCTTCCATGTACATCATCGCCCCGGCCTCGGCCACCGCCGCCTCCTGGGGATCGAGCGTGATGACGACGGCCTGGAGGTCGTCGCCGACAATCTGGTAATCGATGATGTCCGCGGGCATCGGGCGTCTCCTGAGAGTCCTGCGCGTTCGGGATGCCGCGTCAGAGGATCGGGATCATACCTGATCGATCACCGAGGGGGGGCTCCAAATAGGCGGGGCTGTCATCCGGTCACGCAGATTCGATGGCGCGGGCCGCGCCCGTGATGATGCTCACGAACAGCTCCGGATCCGGCGATGGATTGCCGAGCTGGCTGGCTTGGGAGATAAGTCCCCAGCAGGAGGCGTCGAGCACGCCGGCGAGCTGCATGTCACGCTCGGTAACTTCCTCGAGGGTCACGCCGGCCAGCATCGCGGCAAGCTGTTGAAGGAACTGCTGCCGAAGAAGCCCCAGTTGACCCGGCTGGCCGATCTCATCGAACAGGTAGCTGTTCACGCGCAGCCAGAAGCGGGCCGGCCGGGGATTGTCCCGAGCGAGGGCGGCGTATCGTCCCGCGGCGCGCTTCAGCCTCTCATCCACCGAATCGACCCCGCCCAAGACATCCCGGATGGCATCGAGGAAGGTGCGCTGCACATCCTCCCAAAGGGCGATGATGAACTCATCCTTGCTGCGGAAATGGAGGTAGAAGACGCCCTTGGCCACATCGGCGGCCTCGGTGATATCGAGGACCGAGACGAGCCCGATGGGCTGACGCTCGAAGGCGGCCAGCCCTGCGTCAAACATCGCCCGCCGGGCCGCCAGGGCCTTGCGGGCCCGCCGGCCGAGCGTGTTATCTCCGTCTGTTCGCTGTGTGTTCGGCATTTCAGGGACTCGGGGGTCGGCGACCTCGTTCGGGGCACTTGACCGTTCGTGACTAAGCCGTCATACTTAGCCACCCAGTCTACTCTTGACCACCGTAATCGGTGCCGCGCGTGAAGATGCGCTGACCGGGGAATCAGGGGCAACAGGACAGGAGATCTCGATGCCAGTGGCCAAGACCAAGCCGGAAACCACCGTGGTGCGCAGCGGGCGCTTCACTTTGCGTTTGCCTCGAACAGAGAAGACCATCGACCAGGATCAAGAATGGTTCGAGGTGGAGTATGACGGGCATCACCGTCGAATGCGAATGCATGACTACGCGAGCCTGTATCGCGTGCCCGGCCTGTACGAGGCGGTGGTGTACGACCGGCTCAAGTGCGCCTCGCCGCCGCGGATCGTGAACCTGCTCATGTCCGTGCTGGCCGATTGGCCCACGGACGCCGACGACCTGAGGGTGCTGGACTTCGGGGCCGGCAACGGCATCGTCGCCACCGAGCTTCGCCGCGCCGGTGTGCGGGAGATCGTGGGGCTGGATCTCATCTCCGAGGCGGAGATGGCCGCGCGGCGCGACCATCCCAGGGCCTATCGCGACTACGTCGTGGCCGATCTCACCGAGTTGGACGAGGGCGAGCGCCGCCGGCTCCGAGCCGAGCGGCTCAACTGCCTGGTGGTCGTCGCCGCCCTCGGCTTTGGTGACATCCCCCCCGATGCATTCGCCACCGCGATGAACCTCATCCGGCCCGAGGGCTGGCTGGGCATCACCATCAAGGAGACGTTCCTCTCGCCGGATGATGACAGCGGCTTCTCCCGCCTGCTTCGGGCGATGATCAACGATCGCATCATCGACGTACAGGCCCATCAACGATACTGCCATCGCATGTCGCTGGACGGCCGGAAGCTCTTCTACTACGCCATCGTGGCACGCAAGCTGAGGGACGTGCCGAGTGCGCTGGTGGAGGACGCGGTGGAAGGCCAGCGGCGGGACGCGATCAAGGCCCGCGACGGGGCGGGCCTGCTTCTCGGCAGTGCCGCGCCCAATGCCTGAACGCGGCCGGCGGCGATCGAGGCCCGTCGCACTGAAGACCACCCGGCCTCACGGCGAGGGGCGACCGATCATCTGACCGGGGACGACGGGATCCCGCGATGATCACGCTCGACGGCGTGTGCAAATCCTTTGACGACGGCGCCACATTCGCCGTGCAGCGCCTCAGCCTGCACGTTGAACAGGGCGAACTGCTGGTCCTGCTCGGCGCCTCCGGTTGCGGCAAGACCACCACATTGAAGCTGATCAACCGGCTCATCGAGCCCAGCGACGGGCGGATCGAGATCGGCGGCGAGGATGTTCGCAGCCTCGATCCGATCCGGCTTCGGCGCCGCATCGGCTACATCTTCCAAGGCATCGGGCTCTTCCCGCACATGACGATCGCCCAGAACGTGGGCATCGTTCCAAGGCTGCTGGGATGGAAAAAGACCGACATCGATTCGCGCATCGACGAGCTGCTGAGTCTCGTCGGACTGCCGCCGGAGGAATTTCGTGACCGCCAGCCGCGCGCGCTGTCCGGCGGGCAGCAGCAGCGGGTCGGCGTGGCCCGCGCGCTGGCCGCCCGACCCCGCGCGCTCCTGATGGATGAGCCCTTCGGCGCGCTCGACCCCATCACCCGCGATGAGTTACAGGGCGATTTCAAGCGCCTGCATGACGAGATGGGCCTCACCGCGGTGATGGTCACTCACGACATGACCGAGGCGCTGCTTATGGCCGACCGCATTGCGGTGATGCAGGACGGCCGCCTCGTCGGCCTCGGTACGCCGCATGAACTGATCACCAACCCGCCGCACGAGTACGTCAAGACGCTGATGACCATGCCCAAGCGGCAGGCGGACGAAGTAGAGGCGATCGCACAGGGATCGTAATGGAGCAACTGGCCATTGAGCTTCAGAAGCTGCCCGAGCTGCTCGCCGAGCATCTCCGGCTCTCCCTCAGCGCCTTGGGGCTGGGCATCTCCCTCGGCATCTTCCTGGCGATCCTCTCCATCCGCTTCCGCCGAATGCAGGGCCCGCTGCTCGCCGTCGCGAGCGTGTTCCAGACGATCCCCAGCATTGCCCTGCTGGCGGGAATGCTCCTGCTCATCGGGAAGATCGGCTTCATCCCGGCGCTGATCGCGCTGTGCCTCTACAGCCTCCTGCCCGTGCTGCGCAACACCATCACCGGCCTCGAGAACGTCGATGCGGAGCTCATCGAAGCGGGGCGCGGGGTGGGGATGACGCCCGGCCAGTTGCTGCGGAAAGTCCAGATCCCCCTCGCGTTCCCCGTCATCATCGCCGGCGTCCGCACCGCGACCGTCTGGGTGGTCGGCATCGCGACCCTCGCCACGCCGATCGGGCAGAAATGCCTGGGCGAGTTCATCTTCAGCGGCCTGTCCACGAAGAACTACACCGCGGTGGGGGTGGGCGTGGTTTCCGCGGCAGGGCTGGCCCTCGTGCTGGACGGCCTCATCCGCCTCCTCGAACTGGCCGCCTCGCACCGCAGCCGGCCGCTGCTCGTGACCGCCCTGCTGCTCCTCGCGGCGGTCACGCTCGGCGGGCTCTCGCCCATCCTCATTCCCTCAGGCGAGAAGAACAGCGGCTCGGCGATCATCGTCGGCGGCAAGGACTTCACCGAGCAGTTCATCCTTGCAGAGCTTATTGCCACCCACCTGGACCATGCCGGACTGCCGGCTCGATCGCTTTCCAACCTCGGCTCGACGGTCGCCTTCGATGCGCTCGCCGCCGGCCAGATCGACTGTTACGTCGATTACACCGGCACGATCTGGTCCAACTACATGAACCGGTCCGAGACGCCCGAGCCGGAGGAGGCGCTGCGCGAAGCCCGCCGCTGGCTTGAATCCGAGCACGGCATCCGGCTTGCAGGGCGGCTGGGATTCGAGAACACCTACGCCCTGGCCATGCGACGCGAGCAGGCCGAGCGGCTGGGCATCAGCACCATCGATGACCTCGTCCCGCATGCCGGCGATATGCGCCTCGGCGGGAGCTTCGAGTTCTTCGGCCGACCCGAATGGCAGGCGATCCGTGACTCGTACAGCCTGACGTTCGGCGACACCGTGAGCATGGACCCGACGCTGATGTACGAAGCGGCGCGCGACGGCGAGGTTGATGTCATCGCGGCCTTCTCGACCGACGGGCGCATCGCCGCCTACGAGCTGAAGGTGCTGGCCGATCCGCGGCATGCCTTTCCGCCCTATGACGCGGTCCTGCTCCTCGGCAGCGAGGTTGCGCGAGCGTCGGGCGTGATGGATGCACTCCGGCCGCTCATCGGCGCGCTCAGCGATCACGCCATGCGCCGGGCGAACATGCTCGTCGATGTGGAGGGCAGATCCATCACCGAGGCGGTCGAAACGCTCCTGAGGGAGATCAACACGCGGGAGGAGTAAGCCGTCGGGCTTGCCCGGGCCTCGACCGTCGCCCGGCAGGACGCGCTTCCCCGCCGGGATCGTGGGTTGAGCGGTGAGGGCCGGGCGGCGATGATGCGCCCGTGGGCCGCCGCAGCCAACAGGCCGATCGTCTCATGCACCCGATCTCTGACCGCTCCCGTGGACAGAGAGGGCAAGATTCTTCGCCCGCGCCCCTGCGTCCCTGGCTGGTTGCGCTGATGCTGTTGATCCTGGCCCTGGCCGTACGCTCCACGCGGCTGACGGAGAGCCTGTGGTACGATGAGATCGCGGCGTGGCGCGATTACGGCAGCAAAGGGCCGGCGTGGATCGTCACGCACTACTTCGATCCCGCCAACCACATCGGCCATACGCTAGCGTCGTGGGCGAGTTTTGCGCTCCTGGATCGCCTCGGCGTGGCCGCGCCGGAGATCGCGCTGCGCCTGCCGGCGCTGCTGTTTTCGCTGGGCTCGATCGTGGCAGTGTGGGGGCTGGCCGGTTGTGCGCTCCGGGGGCTGCGGGGGCTGCGGGGGCTGCGGGGGCACCGGGGGTGGGACGGAGAGGACCCCCCGGCGGAGCCGGGGGCTAACGGAAGAGTGCGAAGGGTGGCGATTGTCGCTGGCCTGCTGGCGGCGGTGCTGCCCGTGTCGGTTTTGGAAGGCGTCGAGGCACGCGGCTACAGCATGATGATCGCCTTTGCCGCCTTGGCGACGTGGATGATGCTGTCGGCGATCGAGCGCTCGCACTGGTGGAAATGGCTGTTGTATGTCGTCGTTTGCGCGCTGGGGATCTGGTCGCACATGATGATGGTGTGGGTGCCGATCGGTCATGCGGCGTGGCTGATATGGGTGATGGCGCGTGGCGGCGCGCGAAGCGTTGCGCTGCGCGGCCTCAGCGCCATCGCGCTGGCGGCGGTGTTGACGCTCGCACTCTACGCGCCGGTGCTGGATGACATCCTGCGCATACGCGGGCAGTTCCGCGCCGCGGAGGGTGATGAGCCGGGTATCTTCGGCATCGAGGGCCTGCATGCCCTGCTGCAACTGGGCGGATCGTGGTACTGGTGGGCGGCGGCCCCCGGAATCGTGCTGGGGATCGGCGGGTTCGTGATTGGGATGAGGCGTGCTACGCCGCAAGCGGCGCTGGCGCTGGCGCTGCTGGGACTGCCGATCATGGTGATCGTGCTGGCGATCGGGGGCTCGTGGATGTACGCGCGGTTTGCCCTGTTCGCCCTGCCCGGGACGATTCTCGCGATGGCGATCGGCATCGACGGGCTGTGGCGATGGAAGCGCTCGATCGGCGCGGCCGCGCTGCTCATCGTGATCACCTGCTCGGCCGCGGACCTGATCGTGAGGCCAGCCCGGCAGCCCCTGCGCGAGGCGGCGAACATCGTGCTGAGTGACTGGTCCGATACTGATCGCCTGCTCGTGATCGGTCTCAAGCACGAAGTGATGCAGGCCTATGCGGCGGATCTCAACCCGACCTACAGCCTGGACCTCGGCGCGGATCTCGAAACGAAACTCGCGGAGGCGCAGCCGACGTGGGTCATCATCCTCTATCCGCAGCGCGTGGGAGAAGCGAAGCTGCAGTTGCTGGCCGATGACGGCCTGGCGGAGGTGGCGCGCCTGCCCGGATGGGCGGATTGGGGCGGCGGCGAAGTGAGCGTGTGGCGGGGCGGCGGCCGGTGAGAGCCGCGCGATGGATATCCGCGAGGATGATGTTGCATACCGCAGCGTGCTACGCCGCAAGCGGCGATCATCAATCGTGGCGGAGAGCGACGATCGGATCCTGGCGACTGGCGACGACGGCGGGATAGATGCCGAACACCAGACCCACGAGGGCGGCGACCACGAAGGAGGCGATGATCGACCAGCCCGTGACCTGCGTCTCGAGCTGGACTTTCGCCTCGATGAAGCCGTGGAAGATCGGCAGATTCAACAGCCAGGGCAGCAGGCGCTCGATACCCAGGGAGATGCCCACACCGCTGATGATCCCGATCACGCCGCCCACCGAGGCGAGCGTGCCGGTCTCGACGAGGAACTGGGCGATGATGTGCTTGCGCGTCGCCCCCAGGGCGCGGCGGATGCCGATCTCCCGCGTTCGCTCGGTGACGGAGGCGAGCATGATGTTCATGATGCCGATGCCGCCGATGAGCAGGCTGATGGCGGCAATGGCGATGAGCACGACGTTCCAGACCATCTGCGTCTTCTTGACGTTCTCCAGCAGCTCCCAGGGAACGATCACTTCCACGTCGTCCATCCCGGGATGCTCCACCCGCATGATGAGCTTGACGCGATCGGCGGTGGCGATGACCTCATCGCTGGAGTTGGCGGTGATGTAGATCTCGGAGATCTGGATCTCCTCGCCGGAGAAGCTGCCGGACTGACGGCGGATGATCATGTCGCCGAACTCGATCTCCGCGGAGGTGAAGGGGATGTGCACATCGCGGTTGAGGTCGCGGCCGACGAGGGCGGCCCCCGCCCCGCCGGCCAGCCCCACGGGCCGGAACACGCCGATCACGCGGAAGATCCGGTCGCTGATGCGGAACTCCTTGCCCAGCGGATCCACCAGCGGAAAGAACTGCGTGGCGACCTGATCGCCGATCACCGCCACCGGGGAGCGCTCGTGCATGTCCTCGTCGGTGATGTATCGGCCGCGGGCGATACGCAGATTGGCCACGCGGATCAGGTCGGGCGTGGTGCCGAAGGTCTGGCTGCCCAGACGCTTCTCCTGATAGGACATGTCATCGCCGACGGCCTTGAGCGGCACGAGGTGCGCCGCATCGCTCATGAAATGCCGCAGGCGGCGCAGATCGGCCCGGGTGATGCCGAACGAGGCGATGAACGACCGCTCCTCCGAGCCCATGTCCGCGGACTCCGGCGGGCGGGTGGAGCGAATGATGATGTTCGTCGCACCCAGCGCCTGGATCTCGCGCAGCGCCGCCTGCTTGTTCCCTTCGCCGATGGACACCATCACGATGACCGCGGCCACGCCGAGGATGATGCCCAGACTCGTGAGCACACTGCGCAGCTTGTGCAGACGCAGGTTATGCAGGCCGAGGCGGATGATTTCGAGCAGAAAGGTCATGAGGCGGGCTTCTGGACCGGAGGCCGGAGGCGGATAGGCTTTGCCGGCTGCATCCTATACCTCCCGGAGCGACCATGGTGGCACAGGTCGAGATCGTATCCGAACGCGAAAGCCGGGGGGGCTGGACGTTCACGGCCCAGGTGCTGGACGACGGCGGCTCGCTGCGACGACACGAGGTGAACCTGTCCTGGGCCGATTACAACCTCTGGTCGGGCAGCGGCGCTGACGAGCCGGCCGAGGTGGCGGCGGCGGTGCTGCGATTCCTGCTCACGAAGCTCGAGGCGAGCGCGGTTCCCGCCCGCCTGGACGCGGCCACCGCCCGCCGCCTCTACCCCGACGCCGACGCCCGGATCCCCCGCCTCGTCGGATAAAGGCGCCAGTCTCTCATCTTCTCCACATTTCCACGTCCTGAACTCTGGACGTTTCGACGTTTCGACGTTTTGAGGTTTTGACGTTTCGATGCTTCGATGTTTCTCACGCCATCAGCGGCTGGGGCTCATCGCGCGCGTAGACGAGCGGAAGATCGACGAAGAACGTCGCCCCACGGCCCGGCTCGGACACGAACGAGACCGTCGCATCAAGCATCTGGGCCAGCTCGCGGCAAATGGCCAGCCCCAGGCCCGTGCCGGTGTGCTCGCGGGTGTGGCCCGCGTCAATCTGGCGGAACTTCTCGAAGATCACATCCTGCATGTCCTCGGGAATGCCCGGGCCGGTGTCGGCCACGGCCAGCCGCACGCCGAGGCTGTTGTCCTGGCGGGTGACCCGATCGGCCGAAACGGTGATCGTCCCGCCTTCCGGGGTGAACTTGACGGCGTTAGAAAGGAAGTTGTAGAGGATCTGCTGAAGCTTGCCCGGATCGGTCTCGATCATCGGCACGCGGGCGCCGATGACCGGTCGAATGTCCAGGTTCTTGGCCTGGGCCTGGGGTCGCATGATCCGCACCAGTCCTTCCACGAGATCGGCCACGCTGGCCTGCTCGACGTTGACCTCCATCCGGCCGGCCTCGATCTTGGCCAGGTCCAGCAGATCGTTGATCATCTCCGAGAGCGATCGGCCGCTGCTGAGGATGTTCTGCACGTATCGCAGCCGTTTGGGATCGGCGCCGGTGTCGCTGCGGGCGACCTCGTCCAGGAGCTCGGCGAACCCGATGATCGAGTTGAGCGGGGTGCGGAGCTCATGGCTGACGTTGGCGAGGAACTCGCTCTTGAGACGGTTGGATTCGTAGAGGCCGATGTTCGCTTCGGCCAGCTCATCCACCTTCAGATCCAGGCTCTCGTTCATGGACTGGAGCTGGGCCTGGCTCTGCTCGACGCGATCGAGCATGGTGTTGAAGGCCTCGGCGAGCTGCTGGAACTCGTCGCCGGTCTTGATGTCCGAGCGAATGGCCAGGTCGCCGGCCTGCACCTTCTCCGCCGTCTCCCGAAGGTGACGAACGGGCGAGAAAATCAGCTTGGTGAGGATGAAGTAGAAGACGAGGATGGCCAGAAGGCTGCCCACGATCAGGGCGGTGACGATGAAGATCCGGTTCCGCAGAAGCTGGCTCTCGGCGAACTGCGTGTTGCGATCGACGATCAGGATCGCCCGCAGGGGATCGGCGATCCCCTCCTCCAGGACCGGCCCGGAGAAGATCGAGACGCGAAAGTCGCGGATGGACCGCATCTGGGACTCGCGGATCGCGCGCGCGTAGCGATAGACCGTCTGCTCGCCGACCTGTTCGGCCACCACGTGCTCGGTGACGGCCGAATCCTCCCGGAAGCGACGCAGGGCGCCGGCCAGGAAGGAATCATCATCGTCATCCTCATCAATCTCATCGACGCGCACGAACGACAGCCGCAGCGTGGGCTCTGCGGCGAGGCTGTCACCAAGCTCGCCCGACCCGTAGGACAGGGCCCCCGGCTGCTCCAGCGTGCCGAGCTGGATGCGGTCGGCCAGCCAGGAGTCGGCGATGCGCCGCGCCTCCTCGATCTGGTAGTCGCCGACGAGCAGTCGCGTGCGGATCCACGGCACGCTCAACGCCGCGGCGAGGATGACCACGACGGCGAAGCCGAAGAGCAACTGGCACTTGTTGGCGAGACTGATTCCCGAGACCATCGGTCGATGACCCTCATCCGGGGCGGCATGACATCGCCGCCTAGACGATAGGCCGACGAGACCGATTCCGAAAGGCCCGGCAGGCCCCGGCCACCACGCTCCTCACCCGGCGAGGCCGCCGCCGGTTCACGGCCGCTTCGCGTCCTCCAGCCCGCCGATCCGCGAGGCCTGCGCCTCGGTGAGCAGCACGCGCAGGGCCGTCCGTGTCCGGTCGTTCAGGTCGTCGCGGGTGAAACGGGTCTTCTCCAGCTCGCGCATCTGCTCCTGCATGGCCTGGAAGTTGAACTCGCCGCTTCCCGGGTCTCCCGCCCCGGCCTTATGCAGCTCGATCATCCGCTGGCAGCATTCCTCGTAGGAGGCGCGGTACTCGGCGGCCAGCTCCGTCAGCCGCGTGCGCTGATCGCCGGTCAGATCGTCCAGGGCCAGGGCCGCCTCCAGGGTCGAGGCGACCGAGGATGGATCGCGGAACACCGATCGAAAGGCCTGGCGGTCGTAGGCCCGTTGCAGGCGCTGGGCCGTCGATGGTTCAAGGCTCCGCCGCAGCGCCTCGCAGGTCGAGCGATTCAACTGGACGATGCGACTTTCCGCCTCCCGGGCCTCGACCCGCCTGGCCTCCACGGCCTCGTGGGCCTCGGCGTCCAGGGAGAAGGACCGCGCCCCGCGCCCCGAGGCGTCGCGGCGGGCGCGCACGCTCATCTTCTGCATGTGCTCATCGACCGCCTGCCGGGCCTCGTAGTGACGCCGGAACACGTCCGTTACCTGCTGCTCATAGTCGAGCAGGAGCGGATCGACGGCCGCCATGGTCTCCTCGGGCAGGTCCAGTTCGTCGACAACGGCGGCGAGATCGACGCTCGATTCGCTGCTTCCGCCTCCTCCGATGGCGATGAACGCGCCCCCGCCACCGCCGAAGGTGAAGCCGCCTTCCTCCCCAACGGCCCGGCTGAAGATCGAACGCTGCCGGGCCAGGCGGAGCCGGTCCACGCGGGCGGCGCGCTCCTCTTCCTCGATTACCAGGGCGATCTGGTCGAAGAGCCGGCCGTCCGTTTCCTGCACCGCCGTCAGCGCCCCGCGGCGCAGGGCGAAGAGGCGATCGACATCGCCCGGACTCGGAAGACGCTCCTCTTCCTCGTCACCGCCTCCGAAGGGGGAAACGGCCCGCTCGGCCTGACGCGCTTCCTCGACCGCGGGCGCGGCGGCCTCTTCATACTGCTGAAGGTAATCGCCGTGCAGCGCCTCGACGATCATCCGCTCATCGTCGGTCAGCTCCAGCCGGCGCGCGGCGCCGAACAGCTCCTGTCGGGACATGGGACGAAGCGCGCCGAACAGGGGATTCAGGCCGGCGTCCAGATCGGCCTCATCGAGAACCACCGAAGATTGCAGCGTGCTGATGGAGATCCCGTCCTCGCCGCCGCCCGTGGCGACGGACATGATCATCACGGCCCGGGTCTCGGTCTGCCCCTCCTTCTCCTCGCGGTCAGCGACGCGCTTCGCCACCCGGCCCGTCAGCTCGTTGCCGAGGATCCGGTCCAGTGAATCGATCGTCTGCTGCACAAGCTGCCGACCCTGCTCTCTCAGCGATTGCAGCTTCTCGCGCTGCCGGGTCTGCTCCTCCTCCTGCTCGGGTGAGGGGTTGATCATGATCCCGCCCGTCCGTTGCCTGTCGTACAGATCGAGCCCCTGCTCGATGAGCCGATCGCGCGAGAGCCGGTAGCCGGATCGGAGCGAGTTGATGGCCTGCCGCTGCTCATCGGTGAGCTCGGTCAGCTTCAGGGCCTCTTCGAACCGCCAGCGGGCGGGGTTGATCACCGCGAGTATTTCCGAGTAGGCCCGGCCATAGAACCTGATGCGCAGGGTTTCGGCCTGCTCGGCGGGCAGAAGATCGACGAGAGTCTTAAGCGTGCGGCGATTGAGGGATCCGATCTCGCCCGCCTCCTCGTTGAGCCGTGCCTGCACGTCGCTCATCGCGCTGAAAAACGCCTGAAAGAGCCCTTCGGCGTTTTCCGGATCGGCCAGCGCCTCGGCCCCGTATCCCATCGCCTCCATGCGATCGAACATGATCAGTCGCCGGTTCAACGCCACCTCGTGCAGGGCGCGGGCGGCGGCCACCAGTTGGCGCTCATAGGTCGCCAGAACCGCGTCAATCGCCTGCCGCTGCTCCGGCGTGAAGTCCAGGTCCTCAACGATGGTGCTCAGGTCGACACTGGCCGAAGGATTGGTCACGCCTCCGAGGAACGGCAGACCCATGCGATAGCGCTGCACCTCGCGGGCCTGCCTGATGCGCGGCAGCCGGAGAAGCTGCTCCTCGGCGAGCAGAGGCTGCATCTGCTCGAAGAACCGCCTGTCCACGGCCCGGATTTTGCCCAGCAGCTTCTTGAGCTCATCCGTCTCCTCCTTGACGGCCGCGCGGTCGAAGTTGATGCTGAAACCGCCGAATCCTCCGTGCGTCTGAAGATACGCCTCGATCTCGCCGTCCCGGAGACGGGCGAACTCGGCCCGATAGGTGTTGTGGATGCTCTGCAACGCCTCACGCTGCTGGTCGCTGAGGCTCAGCCGCCGGGCATACTGATCCAGCTCGCGGCTGGAGATCGGATCGGGCAGCGTGCCTTCCGTGCCCTGGCCCGCCGCCGGGCGCGGCGCGATAAGCAGGGACGCAAGAAGCACGGACAGCAGAGCGGTGCAGGATCTCGCCGCGCATGTCGCTCGATGCATCGTGTCACCTTTCCTCTTCGATGACGGCGCGAGAACAGATCGGCCTTCTCCCCCAACATCCGATGAGATGCGCCACCATCATCAACCTGACAGGGCAAACCCGCAATCGCCCCCGCTTCGGCGCTTCCCGTCCCGGCGATCGGGGTCCGTCAGGGCCTTTCCGCGTCAGCCGGGGAGGCGGACGCTTCCCGGGCCTCCGCCCCCGCCGGCCGCCCCGGGGAGCGAAGGGCGGCCAGCGCCCGGCGAAGATCGCCCCGCGCGCTGTGCATGCGCTCGGCGACGCGGCCGAAGCGGGTGATGTCCCCCTTATCGAAGATCTCGATCTCACCGCGCGCCAGCCGCGGGGCGATATGCGCTGCCTCCCGCCGCACGGCTTCCAGTTCCGACAACGAGATCACGTCCGCCAGCGGCGCGAATCGATGGTCTTCCGTGTCCGTCTCGGACTCGCCATCTTCTCCGGCGCGGGTCATCGTGTCGAGGATGGCCAACATGTAGAGAAGCTGATCGCCATCCCATCGCTTCACCGTCGCGTTCGTGGCGTCGTACGCCTCACGGTCAAACTGCCCGGCCGAGGTGATCTCGTAAAGCGCCGGTCCGAGCGGCCGGCGCGTGCCGAGAAGCGATGAGATGTAGCCGAACGGGTCCTTCCGGCCGATACGTTCGGCGGCGCCGAGGAGGGTGGCGCGCTGCTCGGCGGCGAAGGCGTCGATCGTCAGAGCCGAAACGGCGATCTCGGTCGTCCGATCGAAGATGCGATGCGCCAGCAGAGCGCTGAGAATCGGGTCATCACCTTCCAGATGGGCGACGACGCGGTAGCCGATCGCCAGCCGATCGGCGGCGGCCCCCGGCTCGCCTGCGCGCAGCAGGCGCAAGGCATCGGCGTGCAGAAAGCGGATGGCATCGCGCAGGCCGCCGAGATAATCAAAGCAGAAAGGCAACTCGCGCCGCGGGCGAAGCACCGCGAAATCGCATCGCTTCTTCTGCGCGCCTTCGCGGAAGAGATCCACCACGCCCTGACCCTCCTCGAACGTCGCGAGCATCGCCTCATCCGGCTCGGCGATCCGGCCGGTTTCGAACGCGCAGACCGCTTCGAATCGCTCGAGTTTTATCTTGCGCAGCCGCTCGATACCACGGGCGTAGTACAGGGCCGCGTTCGCCTCCTCCTCGGGCCTGACCCGGCCCGTCGCCAGGGCGCGCAGCATCTCGGCCCGCCGGCTGATCTGATCCTTCGCATCGCACATGCGATCGTAATACTTGTCCAGCGCCGGCATGAGGAATGAGGCGAGGAAGCCGTGCTCTCCGGCGCTAATCTCCTCGGAGAGGCGCTGCAACTCGGCCCGCGCCTCCTCACGATCCTCCATCGACACCGCCTCGACGAAGCGATCCATGCCGCGGTCGTAGGCGTCCAACTGCGCCTGGAATTCATCATCCGTCATCTGGGCCAGGCCGGCGGCGGCGCGCTCGTCCTCGACGAGCCATTGGAACATGTCCGGCACGTTCTGTCGCGAGGCCTCCGTGCCGAGATGCTTCTGAAGCCACGTGATGGCGAGTTCCTGCTCCATCACCACCGATTCGACGGTGTTGAACGGATCGCCTGTCTCGAGCCCGCGCATGGCCCGGAGCATGTTCGCACAGTCGAGATCGCTGAAGACGGCGCGGTCGAAGCCGTGCTGGGCTGCCGCGTCCCCTACCCTGAAAATCGCCGCGCCGACGAGCGAGCTGATGAGAATGCAGTCGCTGGCGCAGTGTTCGGAGACGCGATACATGACGCCGATGCGGTCCGCGGCGGCCGACCAGTCGCCATCGTGAAGACGCACCAGCGCATCGGCCTGCATGATCTTGGCGGCGGTGCGCATCGGCGCCAGATGCGGCAGGAGCATGTCGAAACCCTGGCTGTAGTCCAGCCCTGAGTCGGCGTACTCCTGACGCGAACCTCGGCGCATCAGGTCCAGGGCTGGGGCGGCCCGGGCCAGCGCTTCGCGCAACCGCGGCGAAGGCGGCGCGCCCGGATTGTCAAGATACGAGAAGATCACCTCCCGGTCTGCCTCGGACAACCGCTCCAATCGCTCGAACGCGCGGTGATACCACGTCACCGCGTTGCGATCGTCGGCTCCGCGCGCTGCCCCGGCGGGGAGAACGACAAGCACGAGGAACAACAGGACGGTGAGATGACGCCGCATACAGCTCCTTTCCGCGCCGCCAATCAATCCTCATCCTCCGGCTCGGTCGCCGCCGAAGACGAACGAAGCAGCGCCAGACCCGCGCGCAGATCGCGGCGGGCGGTGCGCATGCGCTCCACCACGCGCCCGAAGCGCGGGATGTCGCGCCCCTCAAATATAGCCGCCTCCCCCCGCGCGAGGATCGGCGCGACCAGAGGAACTTCCCCTCGAACCGCCTCCAACTCATCCAGCGAGATGACATCATCAAGACGACTGATGGGATGCGGCGGTTGGGCGGACCCCTCGCCCGACTCCTGTTGTTCACCGGCACGGGCCATCGTGTCGAAGATCGCCAGGTAATAGAGCAGCTCATCGCCGTCCCACTGCATGACCGTCGCAGCCATCTCCTCGCGGCGCCGGCGCACCTCCTCGGAGGGCATCTCTCGCCCCGCCAGTCGCCGCACGATCGCTTCGCGGGCGGCGACGATGGAGCCGATATAGCCGAACGGGTCCTTGCGCCCGATGCGCTCGGCCGCATCGAGCAGTATCCGCCGATGATCTGCGCCCGCCGCTTCTGAACCCAGCGCGCCGGCGGCCAGCTCGTGCGTGCGGTCGAAGGCGCGATGGGCAACGACGGCGCTGAGAATGGGATCGTCACCGCCCAGATGGCCGATCACGCGATAGCAGATCGCCAGCCGATCGACGGCGGCATCCGCCTCCCCGGCGCGGAAGAGGCGCATGACATCGGCATGCAACAGGCGGAACGCATCGCGCATCCCCGCCACGTACTCGGGGCAAAGCTGCAAGGGCTCATCGGCGCGAAGAAAAGCGAAATCGCAGCGCTTCTTGAGCGATCCCTCCCGGAAGAGATCGACGATCGCCTGCCCCGCTTCCAGCGTGTCGATGACACTCTCCTCGGGCCTGACCTCTTCGCCTCTCTCGTAGGCGCACACGGCCTCGAACCGCTCCCGTTCGATCTTCTTCAGCAGCCCGATCCCCTGCGCGTAATAGAACGCGGCGTTGGCTTCGTCTTCGAGCTTCACTTCACCCGTCACGACGCCCTCGAGCATCCGGACGCGGTCGTTGAGCCGCTTCCGGGACCGCTGCATCTGGTCGAAGACACGCAGGAACCAGGGCTCGACGAACAGCGCCTGCGCGATCGGGCCGTGCTCGCCCGCCTCGATCTCCTCGACGAGATGCTCGAGGGCCGCGTGCCCCGCTTCGGCATCCTCCATCGCGAACGTCTCGACGACCCGATCCATCATCAGGTCATACTCGCCCAGGGCGGCGTCGAACTCACCATCGGTCATCGCCGCGAAGACGTCGGCCGTCTCCTGCCATTCCTCATCACTGACCTCGCCCAACATGATGCTGAGCGTCTCGGCATTAGCCAGCCGGTCCTCCTCGGTCCCGAATTGCCTCATCAGCCAGTCGATCCCGAACTCCTGCTCGCCGATCATCCCCTCCGTCATCCCGAACGGATCGTGCGGATCGAGACGTTTCAGCGCCCGCAGCATCGTCTCCGAATCGTGGACGGTGAACGCCGCGTTATCGATACCGAGTTGAGCAGCGTTGTCGGCGAAGTTGAACGTCGCCTGCCCGACGAGCGAGCTGATCAGCGTGCGATCGCCGTTGTAGTGCTCAGACAGACGGTACAGCATGGCGATCCGCTTCGCGGCCGCGTTGCTGTCGCCATCGTGCAGGTGCACCATGACATCCGCCCGCGTGAGCTTGACGATCGTGCGAAGCTTCTGCAGATGCGGGATGGGCATCTCGAATCCCAGGCTGTAGTCCAGGTCGAAGTCCATGTACTCCTGCTGGGCGCCGCGCTGCACGAGATCGAGCATCGGCCGGATCCTGGCGACCACGTCCCGGTACCCGGGCGGCGGCTCGGCCGAGGGATTGGACCAGTAGGACCAGATCAGGAGCCAGTCATCGTCCGCGATCTTGTCGAGGTGGGTGAAGGCGCGGCGATACCAGGTCGCCGCGTTGCGGTTGTCGCCTCCGGCCGTGGCGGCCGCGACCCCGATCAGGCTCATCAGCAGGATCGCAAGAACAGAGCGTCGCCGCATCGGATCTCCTTCCGTAGACTCTCACCCACGATCGCCCGCCGGCCATTACCTTACATCGCCCCGCCCTTTTTGACCCTTCCAAATGAGAAAACGCCATGGCCCCGCCCCCCGGATTCATCCCCTACCAGCCCTATCGCCCCGACCTGCCCGCCGAGCAAGCGGCCGGGCGGTTCTACGACGTGATGCGCCGGCGGCGGTCGGTGCGGATGTTCTCCGAGAAGCCGGTGAGTCGGGCGGTGATCGAACAGATCATCGCCGCGGCCGGCACCGCCCCCAGCGGGGCCAACAAGCAGCCCTGGCGCTTCGTGGCCGTGCAGGATCCGGCGCTCAAGAAGGAGATCCGCCTCGCCGCCGAGGCGGAGGAGCGCGAGTTCTATCGCCGCCGGGCCGGCGCGGCCTGGCTGAAGGACCTCGCCCCGCTGGGCACGGATGAGCACAAGCCGTTCCTCGAGGTCGCCCCCTGGCTGATCGTCGTCTTCAAGCTGATGAAGGACATCGACGCGGCCGGGGGCGAGTCCGACCAGGTCTACTACGTCAACGAGTCGGTGGGCATCGCGGTGGGCCTGCTGCTGGCCGCGGCCCACCACGCCGGGCTGGCCACCCTCACCCACACGCCCAGCCCCATGAAGTTCCTCGCTGAGATCCTCCGCCGGCCGAACTACGAACGGCCGTACCTGCTCATCCCCATCGGCTACCCGGCCGAGGATTGCGTCGTGCCGGACATCCGGCGCAAGACGCTGGAGGAGATCATGGTGGTGGACAGGGGGTAAACGTCAAAACGTCGAAACGTCGAAACGTCAAAACGCTGGTGGGACGGGCGTCCCGCCCGTCCGTTGATCCCGCACGGCCGGGACGGCCGTGCCACCGTTGGGTGGGCGTGCAAAACCCCTGAAAGCCGAAACGCCGAAACCCGAAACGTCGGTGGGACGGGCGTCCCGCCCGTCCGTTGATCCCGCACGGGCGAGACGCCCGTGCCACTGCTGGGCTTGATCGGTTCTGCACGGCCGAGACGGTCGTGCCACTTCCCTACTTGTCCGTCGCAGTATCATCCGCACCGTGGCGAGCCTGCGCATCTCCATCATCATCCCCAC
>Ga0272441_10005509_pt1 | contig 21933 bp, 18 predicted proteins | sample SSMProp6N_FD_193582 | JGI IMG/M metagenome (GOLD analysis project Ga0272441, IMG submission 193582) | Marine sediment archaeal communities from Little Sippewissett salt marsh, Falmouth, MA, United States - SSM-Prop-6N | ecosystem: Environmental > Aquatic > Marine > Wetlands > Sediment ... | reverse complement strand
GGTAAAGATGCGTTTGGTTGAAAAAATTTGACCTTCTTATAGATATCATAAAGCACCCCCTTCCTTTTGGTTACGAACTTTCAGAGCAAGGGATATGCCAAAATTATTGTGATTTCGTGTTGTCCGGATGCACCGGGAGCGGATTTTATCTGCACAAGGGATATGCAGAATAAAAGTGTGTCAAAACGGCGCAATTTTACCCGGCAAAACAACGCTGTTATTTTTTGATCGCAGCAGTTTTTCCGGTTTGCAATAAGGCGGGTAGAATTATTTTTTTTTGTTCTTCTTCAGAAAATAAATTAAATTTTAGATACAACAATTTGAAATAACATATAATATCAGATTAATTTTGTTTTTATAATTGTGTGGTAAATATATTTTTAAACCAGATATTTGATCAGGAATAAAAAAATTAGAAATATCCTTGATTGTTGTATCTATATTAACATTTAAAATTATATTTTTATTGATTTGTTAAGAAAAATTAATTTCAGGAAGGCTGATTAACGGCCCATGGTACCGGGAATAATAGATAATTGTCTTTCTTCTCAATAAAATATTATTGTATTACAAGACTAATTGTCTTTTATTATAAGATTTAATTTGCAGCCGTGTCTCAAAATAAATGTTTTTTTAATAAAAAAGCCCCCGAAAGGGGGCTTTTGGGTTCTGTTTCCGGTGCCGATTTTTACTTGATATGGTTCAAATAATCCTTTTTAAAATGTTTCAAAGTAGAAACAACCGGTACCGGCGCTGTTTTTCCCAGAGCGCAGGCGGAAAGCTTGGTCATGGGATCCGCCATTTTCTCCAGGGTTTTCAGATCCTCCTTTTTACCCAGTCCGGTCAGAATATTTGCCAGAATATCACTCATGCGGCAGACGCCTTCCCGGCAGGGGGTGCATTTGCCGCAAGATTCCTCAACAAAGAAATCAGTGAAATATTTGGCGATTTCCGCCATGTCCGTCTCTTCATCCATGATGACCATGCCCCCGGAACCCAGCATGGATCCGGCAGCGCTCAGCGCGTCATAGTCCACGGTGAGACGGCTGTCTTTAGCCGGCAGGACACCACCGGAAGGACCGCCGGTCTGAATGCCTTTCAGCTTTTTGCCGTCGGCCACGCCGCCGCCGATATCATTGATGACTTCCTGAATCGGTGTCCCCATATCCACTTCTATCATTCCGGCATTTGCAATGTTGCCGGTCAAGGAAAGAACTTTTGTGCCGCTGGTTTTGGGGCTGCCGATTTTCTTGTACCAGGCGCTTCCTTTTTCAATGATCAGAGGAACATTTGCCCAGGATTCCACATTGTTGATACAGGTCGGCTTGCCGAACAGTCCCTTTACGGTGGGAAACGGCGGTCTTTGTCGAGGTTCACCGATTCTGCCTTCGATACAGGCAATCAGTGCTGTTTCTTCGCCGCACACAAACCGGCCCCCCCCTTCCTTAACTTTGACGGTCATACTGAACTTGCTTCCCATGATGTGGTTTCCCAAAAGGCCCGTGGCTTCTGCATCGGCAACCGCTTTTTTAAAGCGGTTCAGGGCGATCCGGTAATTATCCCGAATGTATACATAGGCGGTGGATGCGCCCATGGCATAACCACCGATGATCAGGCCTTCCAGTACGGAATGGGGATCGGATTCGAGAAAGCTTCGATGCATCCCGATGCCGGGTTCGCCCTCGCTGACGTTGCAGATCAGGTATTTTTCCGAACCTTTGGCGTCTTTGCAGCTTTTCCATTTGATGCCGGCCGGAAAACCACCGCCGCCTCTTCCCCGCAACCCGGATTTGGTGACCTCGTCGATAATCTGGTCCGGTTTCATGGCCAGGGCCTTGGCCAGTGCTTCATAGCCGCCCAGGGCAATATATTCGTTGATGTTTTCAGGATCAATCGTGCCGGCGTTTCTTAAAATCAGTCGGTGCTGTTTTTGCAGAGATTTAATTTTATCTATCGGGGGAATGTCTTTATAGGTTTCCGTGGCTTCGCCGTATTGAATGTCCCCGGCCAGCGCATGAGACTCTTTTGCGATGGCGGCAAAAGCAAGCGCTGCTGCCGGTTTGCCGCTATTGACGCTTTCCAGGATGGCCGGTACATCGGATTCGCCGACATTGGTATAAATGACCTTGGGAGCCCCCGGTATTTGGACTTCCACAACCGGTTCCATGGAACAGAGTCCTCTGCAGCCGACTTTGACCAGGGAAGCCTTGATGTTCTTAGACTTAAGACCATATTCGATAGCGTTATAGATTAAATCAGCGCCCTTTGCAATGTTGCAGGTGGATGCTCCCACGTTAATTCTTGCATTTTTTGGAAAAAGAGCGGCATGACCATTATCTTTTGCTGTTTTTAAGTCTGCAGTTTTGTTCATTTTTGAATTTTTCCTTTTCGTGAAAGCGTGTTTTGATCCATTATTGTTTAAAGGGTGTCAATAACCGATTTTGCTTTGTCGCCTTTGTATATTTTTCCATCAATTTCAAATGTCGGAGCGCAATCACAACAGCCCAGGCAAAGGGTTTTTTCCACGGTAATATCGGATGAACCGGCTTGTTTTGCCACGGTTTCGGCAATCCGGTCCCTGTCATTGAGATGGCATGCCGTTCCTGTACAGATCTTGATATGATGTCTGCCCGGTTTTTCCAGTTTGAAGGCCTTGTAAAAGGTCACCATGCTGTAGATGGCGCTGAGTTTGATGGCGCACTTATTGCTGATCGCGGAAACGGCTTCAATGGGCAGATAGCCGATGGCATCCTGGGTATCGTGCAGGATGTACATTAAATTTTCCGGTGCCGTGCCGTGCCGCGCAATGATGTCGTCGATAATGTTGATGTCGAAATCGCCGACCTCCTTGAATTTTTTAAGAATATTGCTTTTATAGGGGTCCGGTACGATCTGCTGAACGACTTCGGTCACATGATCTTCGGTGGCCGGGCCGCCTTTGCATTTTTCAAGGATAACGGCGGATAATTTTCCCCGGAAAACGCCCCGCATGGCTTCCGGAACTTCCCCCAGCATGATCTCAAACATGGCTTCGCTTTTCCCGGTCCACTCGATTGCGGGTGATTCCGGTTCATCGGCGGTTTTCGGGGGTATTCCCAATGCTGCCATCAATGCACTTTTTTGAGGTTCGGGCAGGTCCTGTTTGACCATTTCGGTGACCACCGTTTCAGTAACCGGGTTGCCGGCAGCTCTGGCCGCCAGCATTTCCAGCAGCTTGGGTTTAATGGCTTCCCGCATCGCTTCAGGGATTGCCTCAGTCAGCTTGTTAAATATCTTTTCACCTTCAGGCGTCCAGGTTAAGTCAGCCATGTATGTACTCCCTTTAAATTGGTTCTTTTTCGTTGGGTTCGCAGAAATGCGCCGAAGCTATAACCCCTTGTTGGATTTATCGATCAGCGCTTCATAGGTTATATTTGTCTTTTCCTGTAAATCATCGATTTTTTTCTTTTTCCAGCCGGAAAACCGGTCCTGACGGCTGAGATAATCTTTTACCGATCTCGGGTTCTTTTCCTGCGCCGATACCCGGTAGTAGCCGTCGGCAATTTCATACAATGGAAAAATTCTGGATTCCACAGCCATTCTGGCGAGTCGGACCGTGTTTTCGGGGTCAAATCCCCAGGCGACGGGACAGGGACAGAGAATCTGAACAAAAGCGGAACCGGCGGATTTGTAGGCGCTTCTGATTTTATCAATCAGATCAAACGGGTGGCTCGGACTGGCCGTGGCCACGTAAGTGTAGCCACTGGCGGCTGCAACCGGCGGTTGACGTTTGATCAGGCCGGTAATATCGATTTTTTTGTCGCAACATTCGTTGTCAAAACAGATGTCGAGCGTCTGGCCGTTTTCCTTGTCGATGGTCAGAAGAGACAGTTGAGAATGGTCGTTGTCTGAAGGCACGATGGTGTCCTTTTGCCAGGGAATCTGCCATTTGGCTGAATCAAAATCCCCGGCAATATTTTCAAGGGCTTTATATACCTGACGGACAGACAGGGCGATACCGCACCCTTTGCAGGCATTATGGCCTTTGGGCGCAAAACGTTCATTGAAAGACAGCATCTGTGCCGCATACAAACTGAATTTATCCATTAGTTCACCTCCTGCATGCTTATTGCACCGAACCAGCATTCGCGATGACAAATGCCGCATCCTTTGCAGGTTTTTAGATCCACATCAAAATAGCCGTCTTCCTGCCTGCTGATGGAAGCTTCCGGACAGTAAATATAGCAAAGCGCGCATCTGGCGCACAGATCCTTATCCCACACAGGCTTGAGCTCCGGTTGGGTTCCTGGTTTGTAGGGCTGGGCATTGCCTGTTTCCAGTAAATAGCAGCCGACATTTTCCTGTTTGAAGTTTTTGCTACTCAACTTTATTCTCCTTTTTTTATTAAGAAAGGGTGATCCAGCGGTTAGGGTTCAGCATTAAAAACTGCTCAGAAATAAAGGGTTAAGTTAACTTTTACGGCAAAAAATGTCAAGTATTATTGTTTTCCCGGGCAGGGTTCGCTCTTTTGCCGCGGGTCAGTTCCCGTTTGCTTTCGGCCGGACCGGACATCATTGCCGGACACTGTGATTAACCGTTTGGGACTTGTTCGGCAAACAGGGGAGAATAGTGCAATAAAGGGGTGCCCCCGCCGGTGCAAACCGGCTTTGAAGGGAAAGGGGCCGGTCCGGAATAAATTTTCGGCTATTTTTCTCCGGAAAGAACTTCAGCAACATTTAAAATATGGTCTTTAATATTTCTGTAAGCATTGAGCATATTCACGTAGCTGACGCTGAGCAGCGGATCGGGTTTTGCCTTGGCAATGTGTTCAAGATGCAGGGACCTTATTTTTTTAAACAGGTGGGCGATGGTGCTGCCGCCGGTCGTTGCTTCCACCTGAATGTCCCGGTTTTTCTCAATAATTGCACTGTTTATTAAATTGAAATAGTCTGCCACGCTGTCATGGAGTTTAAGAATATCCTTGCGCTCTTTTTCCGTTAACGAGATGCCGCTGTTTTTTAACTTGAGTTTGAGTTTCAGAATGTTGGTTATCCGGTCACTGACAGATTCATACTCATCGGTAATTCTCAGGTGGGCCTGTGCTTCGATGACCAGGTCTCTGGTAATTTCGGATGTAATCGTGTTGATGAGAAAGGTTGAAATTTCTTTCTGGTAAATGTCTATTTTTTCTTCATTTTGAAAAATATTTTTTGTCCGTTCCGGATGGCTGTGATGCGTGTGGAGTTCCTGCCTCAGATCGTCGAGCATCTGATTGATATCCTGTCCGATATGCAGAATTTCATTTCGGGACTGTTCGATAACCATCATGGGGGTTTCCAGCATGCGCACATCCAGTTTGGTCAGATGGGGCTGTTCCTTGAAGGGCTTGTCCGGCGCGATCTTGATAAGCAGTTTGGTTAAAAGTGCGATGAAAGGGAAGAGAAAAACAACATTGACAAAGTTAAAGACCGTATGCGCAACGGCAATTCCGCGAATAATGTGCGGAAAGGTTTCGACCCCGTCTTTGACCACAACCGTGGCGGGGTCGACGCCCGAAAGTGTCGGCAGAACTCTTAAAAAAAGCGGAAAAATCGGCAGAACCCATAAAACACCGATAATTTTAATGATGGTATGGCCATAAGCGGCCCGTTTGGCATTTGTGGTGGTCCCGATACTGGCCAGAAGGGCGGTGATCGTGGTTCCCACATTCATTCCCAGCATCAGGGCCACAGCCGAATCGAAGGCCAAAACGCCGGTGACCGCCATGCCCATGACAATGCCGACCGCAGCCGATGATGACTGAATGATGGCGGTGATGATTGCGCCGGTTGCGGCACACAGGACCAGGCCGCTTGCCGAATCAGGGGAAAAAGCGGAAAACAGGGCCAGAAATTCGGGTTCACTGCGGATGGGCTTGAAACCGTTTTTCATGAGTTCCAGTCCGAAGAAGACCATGCCGATGCCGAGAAACATCATGGAAAGGTAATGGACCCGGTCGTTTTTTGAAAAGAGGTAGACCAGGCCGGCAGCGCCAAGGATGGGCAGGCCGTACTTGCCGATATTGAGGACCAGAATCCAGCCGGTGACTGTGGTGCCGATATCGGCCCCGAGGATGACCCCCAGTGCCTGGGTCAGGGTCATCAACTCCGCATTCACAAATCCCACCACCATAACGGAGGTGACAGAGCTTGACTGGATAATGGCGGTGACCACAAATCCGACGATGACGGCCATGAGGCGGTTATTGGTGACCGCATTTATCATCTGCCGCAACTTGTTGCCGGCAATGGCCTGCATGCCGTTGGACATGTTATGCATGCCCATCAGAAAAATACCAAGGCCCCCGAGGACCATGAAAAACATATCTGTAAGAGAGGACAATTCCATTTAATTTTTAGTGCAGCGGTTTCACGGTCTGTTTGCAACGGATACGATTGGCATGGGGCTATTTTTCTCCGGCCAGCGCTTCGGCGACGTTTTCGATATGGTCTTTAATTCTGCGGTAAGAATTTAATATGTTCATATAAGTAACGCTTAAAAGGGGGTCTGTTTTTTCTCCGGATATGTTTTGCAGGTGCCGGGACCGGATTTCCCGAAAATGGTGGACGATGGCATCGCCGTCCGTGCGGACTTCCGAAATCGCGTCCGGGTGCTTTTCGAGAATTGCGGTCAGCACCAGGTTGAAATAAACGCTGACTTTGTCATGCAGGGACAAGATGTTGGCCCTGTCGCCGGCGGAAAAGGAAAGGTTGTTGTTCTGGAGTTTCAGTTGAAGTTTCAGAATGTTGGTGACGTAATCGCTCATGGATTCGTACTCGTCGGCCATGCGCAATTGTGAATGGGCTTCCTGAACCAGGTTGTGCGGCACCTCTCCTGAAATGGTGTCCATCAGAAAAGTGGTGATTTCCTTCTGGATAATATCCATGTTTTCCTCTTCATGGAAGATATTCCTGATCCGGTTCCCCTTGTCTTCATTGTTGTGGATAATGGTGCGCAGGTCCGCGAGGAGACGTTTAACGGTCTGGGCCATAAGCAGAATTTCGTTCCGGGACTGTTCAATAACCATCATCGGTGTGTCCAGCATGCGGACATCCAGCTTGGTCAGTCGCGGCTGTTCCGGAAAAGGCTTGTCCGGAACGACTTTGGCCAGCATACGGGCGATCAGACTGACGAAGGGGACGAAGATCAGAACCGCAAATATGTTGAAAGTGGTGTGGGCAACGGCAATGCCCCGGACGATATGGGGAAAGGTTTCAATACCGTTTTTCAAGGTTGTCAGGCCGGGATCAACGCCGGCGATAACCGGAATTGTTTTCAGAAATACGGGGAAAAAGGGCAGAACAAGCGCGGCTCCGGTGATATTGATAAAAATGTGGGCATAAGCGGTTCTTTTGGCATTGGTATTGGTTCCGAGCGATGCCAGCAAGGCGGTGATCGTGGTGCCGATATTCATTCCGAGAATCAGGGCAACGGATGTGGAAAAAGTGACAACACCGGTGACGGCCATGCCCATGACAATGCCCACCGAAGCCGATGATGACTGGATGATGGCGGTGATGACAGCGCCGGTTAGTGTGCATAAAATCAGGCCGCCGACGGACGCCGGAGAAAATGCATGAAACAGGGCCAGAAATTCGGGTTCACTGCGGATGGGCTTGAAACCGTTTTTCATGAGTTCCAATCCGAAAAAGACCATGCCCACCCCCATAATCATCCTGGCGATGTACCGGTTGCGTTCGTTTTTTGAAAACAGATAATACAGTCCGGCAAAACCCAGCAGGGGAAGTCCGTATTTCCCGATTTTGAGAACCAGGATCCAGCCGGTGATGGTGGTCCCGATATTGGCGCCTAAGATAACACCGATGGCCTGGATGAGGGTCATCAGCTGGGCGTTGACAAATCCCACGACCATGACCGTGGTCACCGAACTCGACTGGATGACGGCGGTGACAAAGAAACCGACGGCTAGAGCCATGAAACGGTTGTTGGTGACCGCACCGATGAGCTGACGCATTTTATTGCCGGCGACAGCCTGCATCCCGTTTGACATGTTGTTCATTCCCAAAAGAAATATGCTCAGTCCCCCGACAACCATAAAAAGCATGTCAACCAGTATTGCGGACTTCATGTAAACGGATCCTGATGCGGTTTGATGACGGTTTTGAATCGCACACATTTTACAGCGAATGTATTCCATGTCAAGAATCATCTTTTAATCATCTTTTAATTGACAGAAAAGATGTTAGTCTTTAAGTTTATCCTGTGCCCGGTAAAACGGGTGAGGACGGTTGCAGAGAGAATCAAATCCACAGGAGCATTTAAATCGTGAAGACGGTTATTGTCGGTGCGGGCGCCATGGGCATACTGATGGCTGCCAAACTTTGCCGGGCCGGGCGATCGGTATGGCTATTTGAAATCAATGCCGAAAGAGTGACCCAAATCCGCGAACAGGGAATTACTCTTGAAGATTCGGCCGGGCGCTGGCGGACGGATGCGGTTCGGGTAACTTCGAATCCGGCAGAGATCGGTTCGGCTGACGCAGTTTTTTTCCTGGTCAAGGCCTTTGATACCGCGGCCGCTGTTGAGCGTATATTGCCGGTTGTTACTGACCATACTTCTGTCCTGACCCTTCAGAACGGGCTGGGCAACATCGAAGCGATTCAACACTGTATTTCCCCGGACCAGATCCTGGCCGGGACCACAGCGCACGGCGCCTTGCGCCTTGCGGACGGACATGTCCGGCATACCGGTGTCGGCGATACGGTTGTGGGGGCGGTGGACGTGAACTCGAAAATTCATCTTGAGAAAGTTGTCGACCTGTTCAGGGGGACAGATGTTGCGCTAACGGTTACAAAGGATGTCGATTCGCTGTTGTGGGGAAAACTGTTGATCAATATCAGTATTAACCCGTTGACCGCTATTACAGGCATAAACAACGGAAAACTTCCGGAAATACCGCATCTGGTAACGGTTGTTCAACAGGTGCTGGATGAGGGTACGCGTGTGGCCGGTGCTGCCGGTGTGGAGATCCCCTTTGCGACGCCCCTGGATAAGGTGCTGCAGGTGTGCCGGAATACGGCTGCGAACCGGTCATCGATGCTTCAGGATGTGCTGGCGGGCGGAAAAACCGAAATCGATTATTTGAACGGTGCGGTGGTAAGGGCCGGACAGCAGTATGGTGTTTCGGTGCCGGTGAACAGGGTTCTGGTGCAGTTGGTCAGATCGGTTGAGCAGATGTCCGGTCAAAAGGATAAAAAACGTGTTGTTTAACATTGACTTTAATTATTTAAATATATATAAATAGATCTTATTTTAATAAATTCTAAATTTTATCGGGGAAGTGATGGCGAAGACCGTACTTGTAATTGATGATGATGCACAGATCCGTGACCTGCTGAAACAAGCGCTTGAAGTCGGTGGCTACGAGGTTTCCGTGGCCAGTGACGGCGGGGAGGGGATGATTCAGTATCGCGATAATCCGGCGGACCTGGTGATTACCGATATTATCATGCCGGAAAAAGAAGGCCTTGAGACAATCATGGATTTCAGGCGTGAATTTCCGGAAGTGAAGATTATTGCCATGTCCGGCGGGGGGGCCGTGGGACCGGAGGAATATCTGCGCATGGCGGAAAAGATCGGTGCGCTGAAAACCTTTGTCAAGCCGTTCGCCATGATCGATATTATTTCGGCGGTGGATGAGCTGGTCTGATTTTTTGAAAAAGACCCGCGCCGTCTTAAATTTTTTTCCCGCTTAAACCTTACTGATTTATATTCAAAAGAAATTCAGTCAGCCAGCGCTATCAAGCCTTTTTGGGGAACAACAGCACATTTCTTCAAGAGATCTTATCGATCCGAATTTTCAGGAACAGATTGTAAAGTACCGCAGCCGGCATTTGTATTACGCCCGGCCAGCTTTATCATTTCCTTTTAACCGGCTTTATCTCGCAGGTTGTCCATAAATAAACGGCCACAATTTCGCAGGCTATATTTGTGTAATTTTTTTGCACATTTTTTATAGTCAAGATTCGGTGCAGGGGACGCTTGTTTGCTTTCAATAAAATTTAATTAATTGATATTCCTTTTATTTTATTTTAAGGGCCGGTTTTTTTTTCATTCGGTATGTTTATTGCCTTCTTTGTATTATGATTGACAAAAAAATAATAAATTTAACAGCAAGGAAAGGAGCGAGATGCTCAGAGTGACCCCCAAAGCAAGAACTGCTATCACAAAATCACTGCGCCACAAAGGATTGAATGCGGACCGGGCCATGCGAATCAAAACAGCTGAGGCAAACCCGCACAAGGTCGGTTTGACCTTCGACAAAAAACGGGAAACGGATTTTGTCTTTAAAAATAACAGCGGAAAGACAATTTTGGTGGTGAGACCCTCTTTAGCGAACCGGCTGGATAAGATGGTTCTGGACTATCGCGAGATGAAGCAAAAAAAGGGGTTGGTTCTGACCATTAATCATCCCGGGTGTTAAAAGGAGTCTGTTGTGATTTCCAATCGACTGCTGGGGGCGTTGTCCAATGATTTGGCCATTGATCTGGGGACTGTTTCCACACTTGTTTTTGTCAAAGGAAAAGGGTGTATGGCCGATGAACCGTCGGTGGTGGCCGTCAAAAGCGGCCCCGTCGGAAAACAGGTGATGGCGGTCGGCAATGAAGCCAAAAGAATGCTTGGCAGAACACCGGCGAACATCGCCGTTATTCGTCCGATGAAAGACGGGGTGATCGCCGAATTTGAAATCGCTGAGGCGATGTTGAAATATTTTATCCGGCTGGCGCACAATAGAAGCAGTTTTATGCGGCCACGGATCATTGTCTCTGTGCCGTCCAGCATTACACCGGTGGAAAAAAGGGCTGTCAGAGAATCTGCAGCAGCGGCCGGGGCCCGTGAAGTATATTTTATCGAAGAACCCATGGCCGCTGCCATCGGCGCCGGTTTGCCCGTCAGCGAGCCGGTCGGCAGTATGATTGTTGATATCGGCGGCGGGACCACGGAAGTGGCGGTGATTTCACTTTCGGGAATTGTCTACAGTAATTCGGTCAGAGCCGCGGGTGACAAAATGGACGAGGCGATTGTCCAGTATGTGAAGAAGAAGTATAAACTGCTGATCGGCGAGCGTACGGCGGAAATGATTAAAACAACCATCGGGACGGCCGATCCGGATAAGGAACTGCAAAGTGTCGATGTCAAAGGCCGGGATATGGTCAAGGGGATTCCCCGGACGATTGAAATAAATTCAGCGGAGGTGCTGAAGGCCATCTTGGAAAATGTGAAAACCATTGTTGAGACGGTAAAAACCAGCCTTGAAAAAACCCCACCGGAACTGGCTTCGGATATTGTTGACCGGGGGGTCATTCTTGCCGGCGGCGGTGCGCTTTTAAAGAATCTGGATACCCTGCTGCATAAAGAAACCCGTCTGCCGATATTTGTGGCGGACAATCCGTTGACCGCTGTTGCCAGAGGGGCCGGACGGGTGCTTGATGAGCTTGATTTATTAAAAGACATTGCCATCAACTAAAACACAATAGTTATAGAAAAAAACGGAAAATTTAATTTCTGGAGGAACGCCCGTTATGAAAATAGCTGTAGTATATAACCGTGACAGCCAAAATGTCATCAACCTGTTTGGTCTTCCAAACCGGGAAAAATACGGCAAGCGGGCAATTCAGAGAATCGTTGACGGGCTGAAAAAATATAAGCATCAGGTAAAGACTTTTGAGGCCGACAAAGATCTTATTCCCCGGCTGGAGGATTTCATGCCCCGGGTTATCAAGCATGAACGTCCCGGTATGGTTTTTAATCTGTCCTACGGCATTCAGGGACAGGCCCGTTATACACATGTTCCGGGCATTCTTGAGATGGTGGGCATCCCATATGTGGGCTCCGGCCCTCTGGCCCACTCGCTGGCCCTGGACAAGGTTGTGGCTAAAATGATTTTTCAACAAAACAGTCTGCCCACCCCGGCCTTTGCCGTTTTAAATTCCCCCGACTTTGAAGAACCTGATCTCTCCTATCCGCTGATTGTAAAACCGAAGAATGAATCGGTTTCCATGGGCATACAAATTGTCAACAACGGTAAACAGCTGCGCGATGCGGCCGCAGCCATCTTCGACCAGTTTTCAAATCAGCCAGTACTGGCAGAACAATATATTGAAGGCCGGGAAATTAACGTGGGATTGCTTGGCAATGCCCCAGCCGAGCCGCTTCCGCCCTGTGAAATTGTTTTTGGCAGCCAGGGACTGCAAATCTATACAATTGAGGATAAAAAAGGCCAGTCCGGTCGTGAAATCGAATGGCGCTGTCCGGCGCCGCTCGGTGATGCTATTACCAAACGGGCTTGTGAAATCGCCAGACGGGCGTTTACTGCGCTTGGCTGCTATGACGCTGCCCGGGTAGACATGCGACTTGATGAAGACGGCAATCTGTATATTCTTGAAATCAACAGCCTGCCAAGCCTGGGCGAACACGGCTCCTATGTGATTGCAGCTGAGCAGATCGGACTTGACTTTGCGGCGCTTGTCAACCGTATGGTTGAGGCTGCAAGTGCCCGCTATTTTGGTACTCCCGTCCCCCCTCAGATCAGCGCCGGGAAATCTGATCCACATTCCCGGATATTCGCCTATATCACCAGCAGGCGTGATCAGATTGAGAAATCGCTTGAGGAATGGAGCGGCTTTCCCAGCCGCACTTCAGATCCCGTTGGCAACAACCTGGCAATAAAACGTTTGGATAAGCGGATGCAGGATATTCATATGCGGCCGGTTAAGGAATTTACCGATACCCGATCCGTCTGGTCCTGGGAAACGAAAAAGGGGCTGGAAGGAGGCACCCTTTTTATCGGGCACATGGATGTCCCCGTTGATCCAGCGCTTTCATGTCAAACCTTTCGCCGTGATGCCGACTGGCTCTACGGTGAAGGGATCGGTACGTCACGGGGTCCGCTTGTGATGCTGGAATATGTGCTGCGTGCCTTGCGTTATAATAAAGTGCTTCATAAACTGCCCCTCGGCGTACTGTATTATCTTGATGAAGGTCGTGACTGCCGTTATAGTGCAGAGATCATTAAAGCCGCCGCAGCAAAGGCAAAACGAGTTTTTGTCCTGCGCCCCGGCAGTCTGGGAGACAACATCAGAGTTCAACGCAGGGGCCAGCGGCGATACCGACTCAATATTGATGGTTCCCCCAAGCGTATCGGTCAATTCAGTAAAAATCCTGAAACGATTGTCTGGTTTAATGACAAGCTGACTAAAATATCTGCTCTGTCTTCACAACGCAACCGGCTTGCCGTATCGGTAGTTAAAATAAATACAGATGCTTTCCCCATGCGCCTCCCGCACCGTGTATCGGTCGAACTGATTGTCAGCTATCTGGAACCGAAAAATGCCGACAGCGTGGAAGAAAAATTAAAAGATATCATGGGCAAAAAAGGCCTTCGCTGGAATCTTGAGATGATATCGGAACGCCCGCCCATGAAAGAACGGCGTATCAATCTGCAGCTGGCCAAATCGCTTGTCTGTGTTGCAGAAAAATGGGATATTCCGCTAAAGCTGGAATCATCTGTTATGCCGACAGCTGCCGGTCTGGTCCCGGCTCGTATTCCGGTTGTTTGTGGTGTGGGCCCGGTCGCCCGTGATCATTATCGCCCTCAGGAAGCAATTAACCGCACCAGTCTTGTTCAGCGCACATTACTGATGTCCGGTTTTCTCTTAAAAGACATTGCGAAGCATTGAAACGGATGATGGCAAAACGAAAAAATCAGATGGATACCGAACTGGCTGAGCCTGAAAAGGTTCGGGTCCCGACACCGCAGAGAATTGCCGCTTCCAAAAACGGCATGGTTGCCACCGCTCATTTTGGTGCCACCGCGGCAGGCGCTAAAATTTTGCAGGAGGGGGGCAATGCGGTTGATGCAGCTGTCGCAGCCGCCTTTGCCCTTGGGGTTTGCGAGCCGCAGGCGTCAGGGCTTGGCGGTCAAACCATGATGCTTGTCCATCTGGCAGATGAGGAGCGTACGTTTGCGCTTGATGGTTCCTCCCGGGCGCCAAACAGGGCGATCATTGAAGAATTTTCAAGCAGGGAAACGCGTCTCACCGGCTACAGAGCCACTACCGTTCCAAGTACGCCGGCAACCCTTGCGTATACGCTTGAACAATACGGTACCTTCAATCTGGCGAAAGTCCTTGCGCCAAGCATCCGTCTTGCCGGTGGGGGTTATACTATAACGCCATTGCAAAATCGGTTGCAGCGTCGAGAGTTGAACGCCTTCAAGAAAGGCAATGCCGGGTCTTTTTTTCTCCGTGAGGCAAACAGGGCCTGGCCGTCCGGGAGCCGGTTTAAGCAGCCCGTGCTCGCCAAAACACTTCAACGGCTTGCAAAAGAGGGGATTGAGGATTTTTATACCGGCCGCATCGGTGAGGCAATACACGCGGACATGCAAAAAAATGAAGGTTTTCTAAACAAGGACGATCTCTCCCAAATACCCTACCCAATTGAAAGAGAAGCGGTATCCTGCCGTTTCGGCAATATGTATGTTCACAGTATGCCGCCACCGGGTGCAGGCCGTCCGCTGCTTGAAATGCTCAATATTCTGCGGAAATTCTCACCCCAAGAAAGGGTGCTCGATACGCCTGAGGGAGCGCTGCTGTTTGCTGAAACCATGCGCCGAGCTCAGCTTGATCGGCGGGACCGCCCGTTTGATCCCAACTTTTATCCCCAGGTCGATGACAGCCGCATGCTCAGTACCGATTATGCAAAACTTGTTGCCGATCAGATCAAGGCCCGAGTAAAGCGAACCGGTGAGACAACGCACTTATCGGTCATGGACCGATTCGGTAATGTCGTTGCCCTGACCCAGTCGATTGAAAGGGTTTACGGTGCCAAGGTGGTTACCCCGGAGTTGGGATTCCTGTACAATAATTACATGAGCGCTTTTGAGTTTGACGATATTTCCAATCCTTACTATCTTCGACCCAACAGCGTCCCCTGGGCCAGTGTGGCCCCTACTATTGTGTTTCGATCAGGAAAGCCCTGGCTGGCAATCGGTTCACCCGGCAGTGAACGTATCATTTCCACCATCGCCCAGGTTCTTTTGCGCCTTAGTCGACAGTCCCCCTTTGATGCGGTTGCCGCGCCCCGGATACACTGCGGTTTTGACGGCACCGTTTCGCTTGAAGCCGCTGTGATGCGGAACGATATTCCCGATTTTCTTAAGAAACACGGTTTTAAGATAGATATCCGAGAACCCTGCTCGTTTTACCTGGGATGTGTTCAACTGGTGCTTCATGAAAACGACGAGTTTATCGGTGTTGCCGATCCCCGGCGCGATGGGTCAGCTGAAGGGGGGTAAGTGTGGGAAAGCTGCCGATGCTGATTTCCGTGCCGCATGCCGGTTTAGGGGTTCCCTCTCATGTTAGTGACTTGTGCCGACTGACGGAAGATGATATTATTAAAGATGGCGATGAGGGCGCCGGTGAGATCTATTTTCCGTTGCAAAATGAAGTAACAGCTTTTGTTCATGCAGAGACTGCCAGGGCTATTGTGGATGTGAACCGGTCGGAAACCGATCGAGGGAAAGACGGAGTGATTAAGACTCATACCTGCTGGGATATCCCGGTTTATAAAAGAATGCCTTCCGAAAAAACCGTTGCGAATTTAATAAATTATTTTTATCACCCTTATCATGAAAAACTCACCGCTTTTGCCGGCAATGTCATCCTGGGCATTGACTGTCACACAATGGCGCCGAAGGGCCCGCCTGTCGGACCGGACCCCGGCACGCGACGTCCGCGGGTGTGTCTCAGTAATGCTAATGGTACTTGCCCGAAAAAATGGATAACGCTGCTGGCGGAATGTTTTCAAAAAACCTTTGAACGCGGCGTATCTATCAATCATCCTTTTAAGGGCGGTTTTATCACCCGGCATCACAGCCGGGAAGTCCCATGGATCCAGGTTGAGCTGTCAAGATCGGGATTTATGTCAAACACTGAAAAAAGTACTCGTGTCCTTGATGCGCTGAAGTCCTGGTATAAAAAAGCAGGTTAAATGAATGTTCTAACAGGGGAGGATAAATCGGTTTGATGTCCATTTTAAAGAGCTTTTTTCATGGTAAAACAGTCAATTGCCTGGGTTTGCTGGTGTTTTTTTTATGCTGTCCCGGCTGTTTTGGAACTGCGGGCGACAGTGTGAAGAAAATAAAAGAATCGGGTAAACTCACCGTGATTACGGATAACAACCCTTCCTGTTTTTACTATTATCGGGAAGCCCGGGCAGGTTTTGAATATGATCTGGCCAAAGCGTTTGCCGATTACCTGGGGGTTGATCTGGAGATCGTCACGCCCGGCTGGTCGCGGCTGTTTGAAAGCCTGGAAAATGGGAACGGGGATCTGATTGCGGCGGGTTTGACTCGAACCCCGGCACGGGAAAAGCTGGCCGACTTTTCAGAAGAATACCTGGCGGTACAGCAACATGTGGTTGTCCACAAAAATAACCGTGTGATAAAAAAGATAGGTGATTTGCAGGGTAGGAAGATCCACATCCGAAAAGGCACTTCATATCATGAGCGGCTGATGGAGATGAAAAACGATGGGCTTGACATTACCCTGGTTCCTCATGAAGAGGTGCCGACGGAAGAACTGCTCCGGCAGGTGGCGGAAAAAGAAATCGGTGTTACCGTAGCGGATTCAAACATTGCTCTTTTAAACCGCCGATACTATCCGGATCTGAAGTTGGCGTTTCCCATCGAGGAGCAGCAGTCCCTGGGCTGGGCCGTTAAAAAAGGGAATCGGTCGCTCCTGGAGGAAATAAACCGGTTTTTCAAGGAAATTGAAGCGGACGGATCCCTGGGCAGCATCTATCAGAAATATTATGCCAATGCCGAGATATTTGACTACGTGGATCTGAAAAAATACCATCAGCGGCTGGATACCCGTCTGCCGCGGTACCGGAAGCTGATTCAGAAAATGGCCCGCAAATACGGTTTTGACTGGCGGCTGATCGCCGCGGTTATTTACCAGGAATCCCATTTTGATCCCGGAGCCCGAAGCCCGACCGGCGTTGTGGGACTGATGCAGCTGACCCGGGATACGGCCGAAGAGGTGGGTGTATCCAATCGCCGGGATCCCCGTCAGAGCATCACCGGGGGGGTCAAGTATCTAAAAAAACTGTATGACAAGTATACTGAAGCGCAGGATCCGGACCGGATGCTGATTACCCTGGCGAGTTACAATATTGGACGGGGCCATGTTCTTGATGCCCGGAGAATCGCTGAAAAGCGAGGCCTTAACCCTGATAGCTGGTCGGCTCTTGAACAGGTTTTGCCTCTTTTGAGATTTTCTAAATATTATAAAAAAACCCGCTACGGATATTGCCGGGGAACCGAGCCTGTCAGATATGTCAGAAGAATACTGACTTATTACGATATTCTCAAAAGGGAGGTCATTACCGTAAAGTAACCGCATCAGTTTGGTAAAAAAGGCTGCGTCATTAAAAAATTTAAGTCTTGTCTTTTAACTTGATAAGTTCCTTATTAAGTTTTCTGGCCTGCAGGGACTTGGCTGCCAGTTTGGGCAGAGTCAGTATGGCCACAACGGCAGCACCGGAGGCTGAAGAGTAGAAAACCAGCGCAGAAAGAGATATCGGAAATTTTTAAAATATTTTTAATTTTATAAAACTATAGCACAATATAATGTATTTTAGAAGGTTGTTTAGTGAAAATTGAAGATATCACAGATTATCTGCAAAATCTACTGAAAATACCTCCGGGCATTCAAAAAAACATATTAATCACATTAATTGTTGTATTTCTGGTCTGGTTGTTACGGAAAGCACTGCTGAAATTCATCCTTTCGAAGACGGATGATGTTCGCAGCCACTATCGCTGGAAGAAGAGCACCGGTTATGCGGCCTTTTTTATTGCGGCTGTGATTGTGGGAAGTCTCTGGATTAAGGGGGTTGCTTCTTTTTCGACTTTTCTGGGGCTTTTTTCGGCTGGTATGGCTATCGCGCTCAGAGACCCGCTGGTCGACCTTGCCGGCTGGGGGTTTATTTTGTGGCGCAAACCGTTTGAAGTGGGAGACCGGATACAGTCCGGGGAGATTTCGGGGGATGTTATCGATCAGCGTATTTTTCAGTTTACCCTGATGGAAATAGGCAACTGGGTGGATTCCGATCAGAGTACCGGCCGCGTCATCCATGTTCCCAACAGCCGGGTGTTCACCGCGACACTGGCCAATTACAGCAAGGGCTTTCAGTTTATCTGGAATGAAATTCCGGTCCTGATAACTTTTGAAAGTGACTGGAGAAAAGCAAAGACCATTCTGCAGCAGATTGCCGACAAGCATTCTCAGCACTTAAGTGTACAAGCAGAAAAGCGCGTCAAAAAAGCCGCTGAGAAATTCATGATCTTCTACAACAAGCTCACCCCCACGGTTTATACCAGCGTCAGGGACTGCGGGGTTCTGTTGACGATTCGCTATCTGAGCGAACCTCGCCGCCGGCGCGGGACGGAACAGGCCATCTGGGAGGATATCCTGGATGGTTTTGCCACGTGTTCCGATATTGATTTTGCCTATCCCACTCAGCGGTTTTACGATAATGTTGCCGAAGGAAAAGAAGGTACACGGCCGAAACCGGCAGGGGACAGGACGGAATAAGGGAAACAGCCGCGGGGAAACCGTTTTTTCGAAGAGCTAGAATTTATTGACCCAGGTCCGAATGCCCTGCATGATCATTTCAACGGATATGGTCCCGACAAACAGGGCGGTGATGCGTCCGGCAATTTCTATGTACCGCTGAACCAGCGATTCCCGGTGTGAGCGCAGGAGGTCATGCATTTTTTTCAGCAGCAGCATGATGACAACGGTGCAAAGCACGGCAACAAAAACTGCACTGCAGGCGATGAGCGGATCGAGCCGCTTGCCGATAATGACACTGGCACTGATGGTGCCGGGCCCGATCAGGACCGGCATGGCAATGGCGCCGGCCAGGTGTTCCGATTCGCCCCGCAGCATTTCAATGGCTGTCGGCCCCCGGAAAACAAACTGAAAACCGATCACCAGAAAAACCAGCCCGCCAAAAATCTGAAAAGAGGCGAACTCGGCCTGGACGATATCGGAGAAGATCGCGTCCCCGAGGATGGCAAAGCAGCAAAAAACCGCGCCGGCGATCAGTCCGGCCCGCAGCAGAACCCGGCTGAACTGGCGCGGGTCCAGTTTTTCCACGACGTCGATCAAATAGACAACCAGCAAAAAAGGATTGAGCAGGACCAGCAGTAAACCGACGGACCTGAAAAACTCTGTCATCATATTTCTCCTGGAAAATCCTTACCCGATTTAACACCTTTTACTGGCAGTTGGCGGCCAGGGCAGGATGCTCTGGGCTGTTTCAAATTTAAAAAAGCATATAACTACTTTTGATTATTTGCAAAAGTTTTTTGTGGGCAAACCCGTAAAATATATCCAGCCTAATATTCACAATCTCCTTGTTGTGAAGGATTTGGGAGTCAGTACTCCTCCCCGTTGAGATTCTCATATGGTCTGAATTCCAAAAATATTTTCCACGGATAATTTGCTTTTCCCCGAATACACCTTATATTCAAAACAGATAAACACTGCGGATAAGAATATTAAACGAGGTGCTAAATATGAAAACGCTATTAATGGTAATCGGATTTATTTCTGCATGGTATATATTACAAGCCTGGATTCTACCGAAATTTGGCGTAAAAACCTGACTGGTACCGCAAAACCGCCAGGTGGCGGGTGAAACGATTAAGGAAAATGAGAGGAAACCCCCGGTCTGCAAAATAAAGTAAATTTGTGGTGTTCAACAGAGAAAAAACCCTCCAGGGAAATATGTGGCAATATCTGAAATATCAAATCCGAAAAGGAACTGCATAAGTATTCGCTGTTCTTTTCCCGTTAATAAATCCAATGCGTTCATAAAACCCCCCAATATTTCCCCCCAATATTTTTTGTTTCAACAATACAAAATTCTTATCTGGGAGTCTATGGGGTGGTTAGCTCATTTTTATCTGGAGGGGGATGCACCTATGTGATTTTGGGCAAGAAATAGCTTTTACAAGCGTTTATCCGGATACTGACAAAAATTAAGTTGATGGCGCGAGAACCGAAATCTTGGATCACGGACGCTTTTCAGATGGACACAGAGGTTATAGGGATTCCTTTAGCAGCTTGCTTACTTCTGGGACAACCCTGTTGCAGATTCCCCGGCACCGCTCTACTGTATTTTCCGCAAGGTAAGCAGCAACCCCCTCCGGAGTGGAAAGGTCTTTACCGAGGATATCTTTGCATTCCGTAGCACCGAATTCCTCCTTAAACCAGATCCCCAACCGACTTGCAATATTCATTGATTTATTGAATGCATTGTAATGTTCATGCATAAATTCCAGGCCGGCAGCAAGGCTAAACAGCAGTCTTGTGACCCGTAGATAGCTGTTCTCAAAGCCACCGTATTTTGCGCCAATGGCAAGAACACCTGCTGTCAGCGCACCACAGGTCATTCCCTGCATCACGGTCCCCCCTAAAAGACCCCAGGTTGCTCGAAGTTGTTCTTTATTTATGTTTATATCATCCTTCAGTCCAAACAATACACTGTGTATACAATGAAATTGCTGTTCTCGAAAAGACCGCAGCAGCTCAGCATAGGCACATCGAATATCAGGATGAATGTTTGTCTTTGGCTGCTTTTTATCTTCATTAACAACATTCACAAGGTACCGGGGCGCCCGGCGCATCGCCTGCATACATGGAAACACATTCTGGAAAGTCGGAGTTACTTCCCGGCATCTAACACCTCCCAGACCGTCACTGAAATGATTTAAAAATTTTTGCCCCAGCGTTATAACCTTTGGAATTCCATCATCCCCGGCCTCCTGACCGTAGACAAGACCAAGAAACAGGATGGGCGAAGTAACAGCACCGCACTCATTTCTGAGCAGTCCTACACCGCCGCCCATAGCCGAAACAAGCTTCACCATTGGTTTGCTGTCTATACCCTGAAGCTCTCTCAGCGTTCGCATGACAGTCGGTGCGCAGTGCCCTGTTCTAAGTGCATTACGCACAGCTTTAAGCTGTGGCCAATTCGAAAAGGTTACATCTGCAGCGTGAGAACTGTTTCTGCATGTATAATTTTGAACGCTGTTTTCCATTTTGCCCTTATTTTATAAAATGCTTGATGTCAATATAAAACTTTTTACCACTGCTAACTGGAAAAACCAAGTACGACTTTTCGATTTTTTCTAAAGCAATTGATGAGATGCACATGATATGTTTTTTTGAATAAACTTTTTCATTCAATAAAATTTTTCAGATTAAACAAAATTCGACCCATTGACTATATAAACGTATGTTTTGGCCGAAAACAATAATAATGTAACTGGGTGGTGGGTATAGTGGTGGGTATTTATTTTTGGCAACAAAAAAAGCACTCAGACAAAAAGTCTAAGTGCTTGATATTGCTTTAAATAGTCCCAACGGGACTCGAACCCGTGTTACCGGCGTGAGAGGCCGGCGTCCTAGGCCACTAGACGATGGGACCAAAAAAATGGCTGGGGGACCAGGATTCGAACCTGGGTAACAGGAGTCAGAGTCCTGCGTATTGCCGCTATACGATCCCCCAGCAGTCAGTATATTTTGCTAAGTAAATTAGAATAGGACAACTTTTTATTTCCGTCAAGATAAAATTTTGCCTGAAGCGGATAATCGGTTTTCCGGCGGCGGTTTGCCGGGATTTTAAGACAATTCAATCGTGGCACCGGAATTCGGACGGTATCCGCTGCCGGACCTTTTTTTGTAAAAAGTTCGCTTGCGCAGATCAAGTGTCGCGACAAAATCAAATTGTCAGTTAATGGCAAAAACAAAATGTCAGTAAAGATTAAGCAGCTAAAAGGATATGATCATTCTTGAAGCCGCACCTTTTAACGATCCT